>Ga0308175_100002583_pt1 | contig 12420 bp, 17 predicted proteins | sample PhyCR1_3_FD_203893 | JGI IMG/M metagenome (GOLD analysis project Ga0308175, IMG submission 203893) | Soil microbial communities from UC Gill Tract Community Farm, Albany, California, United States - DLSLS.C.R1 | ecosystem: Environmental > Terrestrial > Soil > Agricultural land | place: USA... | reverse complement strand
GGCAACCGAGAACGGCTTCGTCACATAGTCGTCCGCTCCCGTGTCGAGCCCTTCGACGCGGTCGTGCTCCGAGTCGAGCGCCGTCAGCATGAGGATCGGGAGGTCGTTCTGCTCGGCTCGGAGTTGCGCGCACACCTCGACTCCGGGCAGGCCGGGCAAGAGGAGATCGAGGACCATGAGGTCGTACCGCCGCGTGCGCGCCTGCTCGAGCGCGTCGGCGCCGTCGCCGACGGCATCGACGTCGTAGCCGGCTTCGCGCAACGCATAGGACACGGCTTCGCTGATCGCCGTTTCGTCCTCGACGACGAGAATCCGACTGCTCATCCGACGAGCGTGGCCGATGGAAGCCTCACGGTGAAGGAACTCCCCGCTCCGACCACCGATGACACGTCGATATCGCCGCCCATCGCGTGCACGGCTTCGGCCGCGATCGCGAGGCCGAGCCCGTAGCCCTCGCCCGACGGCGAGATGCGAAAAAACGGCTCGAACACCCGGCCGACGAACTCGGGCAGGATGCCGGGCCCGGTGTCCGTGACAGTCAATGCGACGCGCCCGTCCATGCGCGCGGCCGAGATGGTGACTTCTCCGGCACGGGTATGGTCGAGCGCGTTCCCGAGGAGCGCCGCCAGCGCCTCGCTCAGCAACTCGGGCGACGCAAGGGTGGCGAGGCCGGCCTCGCAGTCGACGCGGATCCCGACGCCCTCGCGCGGCTCGGCGTCCGCGACGAGGCGGTCGACGAGCGGGCGCAACTCGACGAAGTCCATCGGCGCGTCCTCACCGGCCTGGGTGCGCGCGAGCATGAGTAGGCCGCGGGCAAGCCGGGTCAGCCGCTCCGCGTGCCGCTCCACGTGCGCGAGGAAGCGGTCGCGGTTCTCGGGCTGATCCTTTGCGCCGGACTGGAGCGTTTCGACAGCCGCCGTGATGCCGGCCAGCGGTGTCCGAAGCTGATGCGCGGCGTTGCGCAGGAACTCGCGCATGATCCGCTCCTGGCGGTGTTGCGCGCTGACGTCTTCGATGAACAGCAGGGCGGGGTCGTTGCGCGCCGCGGCGATTCCGCTGACGCGCAGCACCCGCGCGTCGGCGAGCGTGACCTCGAGCGGGCGCAGCGGCGCCGCGAACTGGACGAGCCGGCGCGCGATGGCGCGAAGCTCGACCGGCGCACTCGAGCCGAAGTCCGTGCCCTTCCGGATCACGTCCCGCCCGAGGATCGTGCGGGCGCGGGGGTTCGCGACCAGGACGCGGGTCTCGGAGTCGAGTGCGACGACGGCGGACGGGAAGCGCAAGATGAACTCATTCGTCTGCGATCCTTCGTGCTGCTGCTGCGCGAGGTTGATCGCGACCGCAATTCGGCGTGGCGTCGCCACCGCGACCTGGAAGGTGACGACGAGGGCTTGGTGCTCGGATAGGGATCGGACTTCGAGCGTGACGAGGTCGCGCGACGCGAGCCGTCCGAGCCCCCGCCGGACGCTGGGTCGGTCGTCGAGCATCACGAGCGCGGCGAGCGGTCTCCCGAGCAAGCGCTTCCGATCATGGCCGAGCATGGCCGCGGCCGCCGTGTTCGCCTCGACGATGATCCCTTCGTCGTCGAGCGCAAGCAGCCCGCTCGGCGCCGCGTCGAGCAGGCTGCGCAAGACGCTCGCAGTGCTCGTCCGCCGGGCCGTCCGCTCAGCCGTCCGAAGCCTCCATCATGACGATCGCCGCGCGGACATCGTCGCCGCTGCTCCCGAGCGGCACACGCTCGCCCTGCACCTCGTGTGATTGCAGCCCCCACACGTCGTGCGCCGCGTCGTTCGGGTCATCGGTGCGCTGCTGCAACTCGTCGTTCGTCGTCTCGAGCTCCTCGTTGTCCGACTGGAGCTCCTCTTTTCCCTGCTGCAATGGATGCTACGCCTCAGAACTCGAGCACGTCGCCGTCCGCGGCCCGCTCGACCTCGGGCGAGAGCGGCAATTCGTCCGGGCGGTGGATGACGATCAGCCGCTTGGCGCCCGACTCGCGATACGCATCCAGCGCCTCGTCCTCGGTGAGATGCCCGCGCTCCGCCGGCTCCGGTGCACGGAGGGTCGCCTCGCAGAGGAAGAGGTCGGCGTCCTTCGCCAGCTCGACCAGGCGATGGCTCGGTCCGGTGTCTCCGGAGTAGGCGAGCGTGCTCGTGTGGTTCTGGACGCGGAGCCCGAACGTCAGCTCGGAATAGTGGTCGAGGCGGTGCGGCGTCACGCCGAAGCCGCCGGCCTCGAACCGGACGTCGTCCGCGTACTCGCGCGGCTCGAACGCGTCCTCGATCTGGCCGACGAAGCTCATGGTCTTGCCGTGGGCGCGCAGCCGGTCGAGGCCGCCCGGGGGCAGCCAGAGCTCGGGCCGCGGCACGTCGCGGCCGGGGCCGAACGCCGCCCCGAAGATCCACGGGACGAGGTCGCCCCAGTGGTCGAGATGGAAGTGCGTGATCGCCACCGCGTCGACCTTGGGCCACCCGCCCTCGTTTGCCCGAAGGCGCGCGAGCACGCCGGGGCCGCAGTCCAGCAGGATGCGTCCCTCGGGCTGCTCGACGAGGTAGCCGGACTGCGCGCCGCCCGCGTTGGGCCATGCGGGGGAGCAGCCGATGACGGTCAGGCGCACCGGCGTATCCTGCCGATTTCTCACGACCACGTTGCAACGGTGTATACATCCACCTGTGGCCAAGGCCTCGGTCGACGTCCTCAAGCACGTTCCGCTCTTCGCGGGGCTCGACGACCGTGAGCTGCAGGAGATCGCCGGGCAGATGCGCGAGCGCCGCTTCTCCGCCGGCGACACGGTGACGCAGGAGGGGGCCGGCGGCGCGGGCTTCTTCGTCGTCGAGTCGGGCGAGGCGGACGTGAAGGTCGGCGACGAGGCGCGCGGGAAGATCGCGCCCGGCGACTACTTCGGCGAGATCGCGCTCCTCACCGGCTCCGACCGGACCGCCACGATCACCGCCGCAACGGACATGGTGTGCTGGGGCATGACCCCATGGGACTTCCGCCCGCTCGTCGAAAGCAACTCGGCGATCGCCTGGAAGCTCCTGACCGCCATGGCCGACAAGCTCAAGTAGCACGCGCGCTCCGTGCCGTCAGAGCTCGTCGTGCGCCCGGGTGTGGGAGACCCGGCCTCATGGGCGCTTGCCGAGGCCTTCGGCCTCGGCTCGCTTTGTAACCCCCGTGTGCGGATTGCTAGTGTCGGCTCGTGGAGCCCGTTGCCTCGATCGACTACGCGCCGAGCGCGCCGGCGCCGGGTCGGCTGGCGCTCGTGCAGCGCTTCGCGAACACCGTCGACCGCGAGCACGGGCGGGAGGCGCTGCACTCGCCGCAGGCCTTGCGAGCGCTCCTCCTCGACCTCGAGCTGCTCGATCGCGACGCGCCGGTCGGCGTCGGCGAGCTCGAGGCGGCGCACGACCTCCGCGACCGGATCCAGGCGCTCGCGCTCGCGAACAACGGCATCCAGACCGACGTGCGACTCGAGGCCGAGCTCGTCGTGCACGTCGACGACGAGCGCGCCGTGCTCAAGGCGGCGCGCCACGACGTCCACGGCGCGCTCTCCGAGCTCGTGGGCATCGTCTACACGGCGATGGCCGACGGCACGTGGTCGCGGTTGAAGGCGTGTCGCGCCGACTCCTGCCACTGGCTCTTCTACGACCGCTCGCGCAACCGCTCGGCGGTGTGGTGCTCGATGGCCGTGTGCGGCAACCGCACGAAGACGCGCGCGTATCGAGCTAGGCGCTCTTGAGTCGCCGCGCGCCGGAGAAGCGCGCGCTGTACCAGCCGGCGAACGTCTCGATGCGCACTCGTGTCCCGCTGTGCGGAGCGTGGATGAAGCGGCCGTTCCCGATATAGATGCCGACGTGGCCGACCGAGTCGAAGAAGACGAGGTCGCCCGGACGGAGCGAGCCGCGGCGGATGCGACGGCCGTCGGAGAACTGTGCGTAGCTCGAATGCGGCAGCGTGACGCCGAAGTGCGCGTAGACGAAGCGGACGAATCCCGAGCAGTCGAAGCCGCGCGGCGTGCTCCCGCCGTAGACGTAGGGAGCGCCGAGGAAGCGTTTTGCGTACGAGACGACGCGCAGGCCGAAGGCAAAGTTCGCGGCTGCGAGGCGGCGCGTCGGCTTCGGTCCCGGCGCGACCTCGGCGCGACTCGTGAGCGGGCGCAGCAGGGCGAACGCGGCCGCGATCGTGAGCGCGCACAGGAGCAGGAAGACTCTGAGAGAGCGAGACATGAGAGAGAGCCCGTCGGCACGTGTCGGCAGCGCAAAGCGGCGCCACCGTCTGTCGTTGGGAGGCCCCATTTGACCATGCCGCCTCCGGGCGTTCCTCCCCCGTCCGGGGGGTTCGCTTCACACTTCCCGAAGAATTCCTGCCGAAAGCTCTTACAAGCTGCCGGTCGCCACCGCGAGCTCACGGTCGCGGTCGGTGATGCCCCCCGCCGAGTGGGTCGTCCAGCGGACGGTCACCCGGCGGTAGCTGACGGCGATGTCGGGATGATGATTTGCTCCCTCCGCCAGCTCGGCGAGACGGTTCACGAAGGCGATCGCCTCCGGGAACGAGGCAAACTCGAACGTGCGCTCGAGCGCGCCGTCGGTTTCGTTCCAATCTGAGTCTGATGTGCCCACGTAAGAATTCTGCTTCGGAGGACGCTAAGGAAACCATGGAATCGACCACGTATCTGATCGTCGGCGGCGGCATGACGGGCGACGCCGCGGTGCAGGGCATCCGCGAGCACGACGGCGATGGGCGGATCGTGCTCGTCGGCGCCGAGCAGCACCCGCCGTACAAGCGGCCGCCGCTCTCGAAGAAGCTCTGGGCGGGCGGCGAGGAGTCCTCGATCTGGAAGAACACCGAGGGCGCCGACCTCGTCCTGGGCCGGCGGATCGTCTCCCTCGACCTCGGCGCGCGCCGCGCGACGGACGACCAGGGCGAGGTGTACGCGTACGAGAAGCTCCTGCTCGCGACGGGCGGCTCGCCGCGCCGCCTCGGCGGCGCCGACGCCGACGTCGTCTACTACCGGACGGTCGACGACTTCCGGGCCGTGAAGAACCGCGTCGCGGAAGGAACGAGCGTCGCCGTCATCGGCGGCGGTTTCATCGGGTCAGAGCTCGCCGCCGCGCTCGTCGGCGCGGGCGCCAAGGTCTCGATGACGTTCCCGGAGCCGACGATCGGGTTTCGCCTCTTCCCGCCGGCGCTCGGCGAGTTCGTCAACGGCTACTACCGCGACAAGGGCATCGAGGTGAACGCGGGCGGCATGGTCTCCGACCCGCGCGAGTTCGGCGCCGATCTCGTCGTCGCCGGACTGGGGATCCTCCCGAACGTCGAGCTGGCCGAAGCGGCCGGGCTCAGCGTCGACAACGGCATCGTCGTCGACGAATACGGCCGCGTCGACGGCCGCGACGACGTGTTCGCCGCCGGCGACGTCGCGAACTATCCGAGCCCGGTGCTCGGGACGCGCTTCCGCGTCGAGCACGAGGATCACGCCAACACGCACGGCAAGGTCGTCGGCGCGAACATGGCCGGGGCAAATCAGCCCTACGACCACATTCCGTTCTTCTACTCCGACCTGTTCGACCTCGGGTACGAGGCCGTCGGCCAGGTCGACTCGCGCCTCGAGATGGTCGAGGACTGGCAGGAGCCGTACACGAAGGGGACGGTCACGTACGTCGAGGACGGTCGCCCGCGCGGCTTCCTCCTGTGGAACGTCTGGGGGAAGGTCGATGCGGCCCGCGACGTGCTGAAGGCGGGCGAAGGAGCGCTTGTCTAGCGCGCTTGCACGGTCGCGGAAGGCGAGACGGGGGACGGAGGTGCTGTGCGAGCACGTCTTCCGCCCGCTCGCGCACGCGGTCGTCGTGCCGCTCGCGTGGCTGCGCGTGCCCCCGCCGGTGGTCGTGCTGCTCGCTGCGGCGGTCGGGATCTCCGGTGCAGTCGAGCTCGCGCGGGGACACGTCGTCGCCGCAGCGCTGCTCGTGCAGCTGAAGACCGTGCTCGACAACGCGGACGGGCAGCTCGCCCGCCTGACGGGTCGCGTGACCGTGGTCGGACGCTACCTCGACTCCGAGTGCGATCTGCTCGTGAACGCGGCCCTGTTCGCCGCGCTCGGCACGCCGCTCGCAGCGCTCGGCTTCGTGCTGCTGACCCTCGTGCTGTCGACGAACTTCAACGTCGAGCGGCTCGCGCGCGGCGCCGAGGCGGCGTGGGACTCGTCGGCGCTGGGCCGCGTGTACGGCCTGCTCTACGGCTGGCAGGACCGGCTCGCCGACCGGCTGCTCGGCGGCCGCCCGATTCAGTCGTGGCAGGTATCCGCGCTCGCGAACCTCGGAATGACGACGCAGCTCGCAGCGTTCGGACTGTGCATGGCGCTCGGCCATCCCGCAGCGTTCGTCTGGATCCTCGTGTGCGAGGCGGTCGGGGTCGTCGCGCTCTTGTCCGTCCAACCGAAGCAGGAGGTATCGCTTGAGCATCGTTGAGCTCCCGTCCAGGTGGCCTGAGCGGAGCATCTCGGCCGAGGACTGGAAGCGCTACGAGCGCTACGTCGGCGAGATCTTCTCCGCGTTCGGCATGGATCTCGACACGCCGGGCACGGTCGAGACGCCGCGCCGGTTCCTCCGCGCGCTGTACGACGCGACGGCCGGCTACGACGGCGACGAGAAGCTGCGCACTGCGTTTCCTGCGGAGCGGCCGCGCGGCGTCGACGGCCGGCATGCGCAGATCGTCGAGGGGCCGATCTCCTTCTTCGCGCTCTGCGAGCACCATGCGCTGCCCTTCCACGGCTCCGCGTACGTCGCGTACGTCGCGAACGCCGAGATCCTCGGCATCTCGAAGCTCACGCGGCTCGTCCGGCTCTACGCGCGGAGGTTCACCGTGCAGGAGCGGCTCGGCGAGCAGATCGCCGACACGCTCGCAGAGCTCGTTGCGCCGCGCGGCGTCGCGGTGCATCTCGACGCGTCGCACCTCTGCACGCAGATGCGCGGCGTCGAGGAGGAGGGCTCGCACACGGTGACGACCTTCTGGCGCGGCCTCTACGACGAGGATGCCGACCTGCGGCGCGAGTTTCTCGAAGAGGTTCGCTCCCGCCGGCGCCAGTGATCGATCTGCTCTGGGAGGAGGCCGGTCTCTTCGATCGGCCTCTCCCGGAGACCTTGCGTGGGCTCTACGGCGGCGGCCTCGGCTTCGAGGGGCCGCGGCTCTACACGAACTTCGTCGAGACCGTCGACGGAGTCGTCGCAATTCCCGACCTGGATACGTCGAACGCGCTCGTCGCGGACGAGAGCGACGACGACCGGTTCGTCATGGGGCTCTTGCGCGCATGCGCCGACGTGGTGCTCGTCGGCGCGGGGACGCTGCTCGCGTCGCCGAACGGAACGTGGCGGCCGGAGCGGGTGTATCCGCGCGCGGCCGACGGGTTCGCCGCGTTGCGCGAGCAGTGGGGGATGGCGGAGCGGCCGGCCGTCGGAGTCGTCTCGACCGGAGCGTCCCTCGATCCGAACCACCCCGTGCTCCAGGACGCCGTCCTCCTCACGACGGCTGCGGGTGCGGAGGCGCTCGGCGACGTCCTGCCGGACGTGGTCGCCGTCAACGACGGCGACTGGGTCGACCTGCGCGCGGCGCTGGCGGTGCTGCGTGAGCGCGGGCATGAGCGGGTGCTCTCCGAGGCCGGCCCGCACGTGTTCGGGTCGCTGCTGGCGGACGCGCTCGTCGACGAGCTGTTCCTCACCGTGTCGCCCGTGCTCGCCGGGCGCGATCTCGCGGCCCGCCGCTTCGGCCTCGTCGAGGGCGTCGAGCTGCTGCCGGGCGTCCGCCGTGCGCCGCGCCTCGCCTCCGTCCGCCGCGGCGGCAACCACCTGTTTCTGCGCTACCTCTTCACGTGACCGCGACGACTGGTGCCCGCTTTGAAAGCAGGCACCACTCAGGCGCCTGATGTATCGCACTGACGCGGGTCGCCGGTCTTCCAGCCGGAGCTGAGCCAGTGCGTGCGCTGTGCGGCGGAGCCGTGCGTCCACGTCTCCGGATCGACCTGCCCCGTCGTCTCCGCCTGGATCCGATCGTCGCCCACCGAGGCCGCGGCGCTCAGCGCATCGTTCAGATCCTGCTTCGTGATGCCGGTGATGTAGCCGGTCTGCTCCGCGTGATGCATCCAGACGCCCGCGAAGCAGTCGGCCTGCAGCTCCACCTGGACCGACGAGCGCTTCTGGTCGAGGGTGCCGAGCAGATCCTGGACGTGGTGACCGTACTCGTGCGCGAGCACGTACGCCTGCGCGAACGGCCCGTTGCTGCCGCCGAACCGCGACTGCAGCTCGTCGAAGAAGCCGAGATCGATGTAGACCTTCTTGTCGACGGGGCAATAGAACGGGCCGACGTCCGTCGACGCGGGCCCGCAGCCGGTGTCGGTCGACCCTGTGAAGAACACGGTCCGCGCGACCGTGTAGTTCTGCACCTCCTTCGACCAGTACGCCTGGATGCTGTTGATGTCGCCGACGATCTGGCAGTCCTCGCTCCGGTTCGCGTCCACGCCGGTGCGACAGCTCGCCGTGTCGCCCGTGACCGTCCGGCCGTCGAGCGGCGTCAGGCCGGAGCCGCTGCCGCCGCCGAGCAGCGCGAACGCCAGATAGATCAGGACGCCGACCACCCCGAGGCCGCCGCCGCCGACGGCGATCCCGCCGCCGGGCAGCCCGCCGAAGCCGCCGCTGCCGCGGACGTCCTCGACCTGCGAGGGGTCGAGCCTCGCTCCAGGCCGGAACCTCATGGTGTGACAACGCCGTCGGCCAGCAAGGCGTCACGCTCCTCCGCGGTTATCCGGCGCGAGCGCCGCGTCTGCGGGTCCCAGGCGACGAGCACGGCGGACACCTCGGCCGCGCCGTCGCCGACGTCGTGCGCAAACCGGACGCTCGAGCGTCTGACCTCGACGATGCTCGTCCGAACGACGACCTCGCGCGTCCCGAGTGGGATCTCCTTCCGGTAATCGACGCTCGCGTGCACGACGACGTTCGGCCATTGCTCGATGTCGCCGACCGTCGCCCGCAGCACCGCGTCGCGCGCCTCGTCGCAGTAGACGTGGTAGACGGCGTGGTTCAGATGCCCGAGCGCGTCGAAGTCGGGCCACCGCGTCTGGATGTGCAGCGCGTGCTCGATAGCGAGACGCTAGACCAACGAGTGCACAGCGTCACGCAGGGTCGCGCAGCGCTTCGTGCGGCCCGCGAGCAGGACGTCGATCTCGCCCGTTGCCGACGACCAGCGGCCCTGCATCAGGTGGCACTCCGACCGGCCCCGCAAGAGCACGGCGTAGGAGCACATGTAGTCGCCGGGATACCCCTGAACGCAGTGGACGTTGACGATCTTCGCCGCACTGCGGAACCCGTTCGCCGTCCCGGCGAGCGCCCGTGCGAAGACGTGCGCGCTCAGTGTCTGGCCCGCCGCGCCCCGGACGAGCGGCAGGTAGGACCAGGACGCCCCTGCACAGGCCAGCGCACCGGTGACGACGACCGTCACGACGAGTGTTTTCATGCCCGAGAACAACGCCGTCGGCGGCGGCCGAGATACGGTGTTCAAGTGGATGCTGCGGTACGGCGGTACGTGGAACGGAACCCGGAGTCGAGACGCTTGCACGAGGAGCGCGCCCGCGTCATGCCGGGCGGGAACACGCGCAGCGTCCTGCATGTCCCACCGTTCCCGCTGACGATCATCCGCGGCGAGGGCGCGCGCACCTGGGACGCCGACGGCCACGAGTACCTCGACTTTCTCGGCGAGTACACCGCAGGCCTGTACGGGCACTCGCACCCGGTCATCCACGCCGCGATCCGCGAGGCGCTCGCGGACGGGACGACGCTCGGCGGGCCGAACCGCTACGAGACGGAGCTCGCGGCTGCGATCTGCGGACGGTTTCCGTCGATCGAGCTCGTCCGATTTTGCAACTCCGGCACCGAGGCGAACGTCATGGCGCTCTCGCTCGCCCGCGCCGCGACCGGACGCCGAAAGGTCGTCGTCTTCGAGGGCGGTTACCACGGCGGCGTCCTCTACTTCCATCACGGCGGCTCGCCGCTCAACTTCCCGGTGCCGTTCGTCCTTGCGGAGTACAACGATCCGGCCGCCGCGGACGTCGTGGACGAGGACACCGCGGCCGTGCTCGTCGAGCCGATGCTCGGCTCGGGCGGCGCCATCCCCGGCAACCGCGACTTCCTGCAGGCCCTACGCGACGCGACGCGCGAACGGGGGACGCTGCTCGTCTTCGACGAGGTGATGACGTCGCGGCTCGCGTGGGGCGGGCTGCAGGAAGTGCTCGGGATCACGCCGGACCTGACGACGCTCGGCAAGTACCTCGGCGGCGGTCTCGCCTTCGGCGCCTTCGGCGGCAGGCGCGATTTGATGGAGCGCTTCGATCCGTCGCGCGACGACGCCTGGCCGCACGCCGGCACCTTCAACAACGCCGTCCTGACGATGGCTGCGGGCGCCGCAGGGTTGACCCAGGTGCTGACGCCCGACGAGATCGCGCGTCTGAATGGGCTCGGCGACCGCCTGCGCGACCAGATTGCGGAGCTCGGCGTCGACGCGACCGGCTACGGGTCGATGGTCGGGCTGCACGGCGTCGAGCACGCGTACTACGGCATGCTCGAGCGCGGCTACTGGTACGCGCGTCGCGGCTTCGTCGCGCTGTCGCTCCCGCTCACGCAGGAGGATGTGGACGGCTTCGCAGCGGCGCTAGCCGCGGAGCTCGCGTAGCCGACGCTCGGCGGCGGCCACCTCGTCCGCGAGCGCATCCGCTTCGGCCCGCGCTTTCTTCGCAACTCGCTCTGCAGCGCGAAGTCGCTGCTCGAGCTCTCGCAGCGCCGCGGCTGCCTCGCGCACTTCCTGCGCGTTCCGCTTCTTTGCTGCCGGAGGCTTCGGCTTCGGCTTCGGCGCAGGAACCTCGATCCCGGCGAAGGCGTCGAACCCGGTCGACTGCGGCGGCTCGACGAAGCGGCCGCGCGCGAGCAGCTCCCGCCCCTCCTCGTTGATCGCCGCGGCGCGGAGGCCCTCGTCGATCTGGGAGAGCACGCTCGCGCCGACGGTGCCTCGTGCGTCGCGGAGCAGGCGCTCGGCCGCTTTCGTCAGCCGCTTCAGCGCGTCGCTCTCCTTGCGCCGCGCATCGTCGAAGGCGGCCTTCTCGGCGCCGCGAAGCACACCGGCCTGCGCCTGCCGCAGCCGGTGCCCGGCATCGAGCAGGAGGTCGACGTCGCGCCGCTCCCGCCGCGCGAGCTGGTTCAGCACCCACGCGGCGACGTTCGGCTTGCGCGCCTGGGCAAGCGTCTTCGCCTCGTCGCCGTCGAGCTTCTTCGCGAGCCGTTTCCGCTCGGCGACGAAGTCCTCGAGCGGCGCGCCGTACAGATCGTCGAGAGCGTCCTCGACGGTCAACGCTTGGCTTTTGTGCGCGTCCGCGTCTTCTTGCGTGACGTCTGCGACTGCTCGATCGACAGGCGCAGCGCCTCCATCAGATCGGGCGGCGACTCCGCCTCCTCGGGCTGCCGGAGCTCGTGGACGTCCTTGCCGCGCCGCTTCGCCTTCACGACCTCGCGCAGCGCATCGGTGTAGGTGTCCTCGTACTTCTCGGGCTTCCAGTCGCCGGAGAAGCTCTCGATGAGCGACAGGGCCATGTCGAGCTCCTTCTTCGCCACGGACGGAAGTTTGTCAGGGACGATGCCCGACGGTGGGTCGATCTCGTCGGCGAAGTAGAGCTGCTCGAGCGCGAGCGTGCCCTCGCGGACGCGGAGGCAGCCCAGGTACTGGCGGCTGCGCATGACGAACTTCCCGATCCCGACGAGGCCCGACTGCTCCATCGCCTTCGCCAGCAGCGCGTACGTCTTCTCCGCGCCGTCCTGCGGGCCGACGAGGTACGTGTGCGCGAAGAACGCGGGGTCGATGTCCTCGTAGGGGACGAAGTCCTCGAGGTCGATCGAGTGCTGTCCCTCGACCTGCACCGCTTCGAAGTCCTCGTCGGTCAGCTGCACGAACTCGCCCTTCTTGAACTCGTACGCCTTCACGATCTCGTCGTTCGGGACGGGCTTCTCCTCGAGCTTGCAGATCTTCTGGTAGCCGATCGGCGAGTCGTCCTTCTCGTGCACGAGATGGAAGTCGAGCTTGTGCTGGTGCACCGCGCTGTAGATGCGCACGGGCACGTTGACGAGCCCGAAGGTGATGGTGCCGGTCCAGAGTGCGCGTGGTGCCATGGTCTTCTCCTACAACGAACGAGGGCGACAAATAGTCGCCCTCGTTGTTGACCTTCTCGGAGAACCGAAACTGCGTTACGAGGTCGGGATGAAGCTCTGCGCCTCGAGGGTGTCGAGCCGGAAATCCCCGGCGTGGCCTTTGCAGTACTTCGTGCCGCCGGAAATGACCGCGACGGCGACGTTGCCGTAGAACACGGGCCCGCCGGAGTCGCCCTTGCAAATTGCGCCG
>Ga0308175_100002582_pt1 | contig 12420 bp, 7 predicted proteins | sample PhyCR1_3_FD_203893 | JGI IMG/M metagenome (GOLD analysis project Ga0308175, IMG submission 203893) | Soil microbial communities from UC Gill Tract Community Farm, Albany, California, United States - DLSLS.C.R1 | ecosystem: Environmental > Terrestrial > Soil > Agricultural land | place: USA... | reverse complement strand
CGGAGCCGCTCGACGTGAAACGCCTGGCCGCGCAGCTCGAGGCGAGGAAAGGCGACGAGTGCGAGCGCCGCGGCCGAGAGCAGCCCGTGGCGGGGGAGAATGCGGGTGAGGCTCATCGGGATGGAATCCCTCGGGTGGGGTCGTCGGGGAGAACTTCGACGCTGCCACCACGGCGGTCAAGCGGCCGAGCAGTCCAAACGACGACGCTCGGAAGCGGCCAGTTCCGGAGCCACTTCAAGGGGTCGGACTCGTTGAAAAAACCGATCGGCATCCAACGACTCCGACCCCTCGAAGCTCAGGGGACGAGAGGGGCCGCGGCGGCCTTCGCCTCCTTCGGCGTCTCGGCCCAATCCGGGACCCACGGGATCTGCGGCGACTGGTAATAGTTCACGCCGAGATACTCCCAGCGCCGCGCCTGTCCGGCCAGCCGGACGCGGAAGTCGTCCCAGTGCCGGTTCTGCTGCGGTGTCCAGCCGACCTCGGCGATCGACGGGATGCGCGGCACGGACATGAAGAACGCTGCGCCGATGTTGCGTACGGTCTCGCTCCAGAGCGGCGCCTCGACGCCGACGATGTCCTTCTCTCCGACGCCGGGGAGGAAGCTCGCCGGATCCCAATCGTACGAGTCGCGCACGTCGATGATGGCCGCCCAGTCGAGCCCGAGGGCGTTCCCCTTCGTGTACTTCATGTCGATGTACGTCCGCTTGGAGGGCGACATCAACACCTTCGCGCCGTACTGCAACGCGAGCCGAGCCGTGTCGTTGGCCCACGCCTGCGCGATCGACGTCGGCAGCAGGCGCGCTTTGGCGACCTCCTCCCAGCCGACCATCCGCTTGCCGTATTTCTGCACGATGTCCTGAGCGCGCTCGACGAACTTCACGTAATCGTCGCGTTTGAGCGTGTGCACCTCGTCGCCGCCGATATGGAAATACGGCCCTGGCGTGATGGCCGAGATCTCGCGGACGATGTCGTCGACGATCGCGTAGCTCTCGGCGCTGTCGACGCAGAAGGTGCTCCACCCCACGTCGGTGCCCGCGTACGGCTGCGACGGGCGCACGCTGCAGCTTGCCGACGGGTGCGCAGACAGGATGGCGTTGGTGTGGCCCGGCATGTCGATCTCCGGTACCACCGTGATGAATCGCTCCTGCGCATAGCGTACGAGGTCGGCGTACTCCGCCTGGGTATAGAAGCCTCCCTCGCCGCCGGCCACCTGCGTGACGCTACCGATCTCGGTCAAGCGCGGGCGCGAGGCGATCTGGATGCGGAACCCCTGATCATCGCTCAGGTGGAGGTGCAGCACGTTCATCTTGTACAACGCGAGCACGTCGATGAACTGCTTCACCTCTTTCACGGTGAAGAAGTGCCGAGCGACATCGAGCATCGCGCCGCGCCATCCGAAGCGCGGCGCATCCTGGATCGTGGTCGCCGGGATCGACCATGGCACGCGGAGTCGCAGATGCGACTCGACGTCCGTGGGAAGGAGCTGACGCAGCGTCTGGACGCCGCGGAAGAGGCCCGCCGGCTGCGGCGCCGTCAGGTTCACGCCGGCGCTCGTCACCGTGAGCTGATAGCTCTCGTCGGTCGCCGGGGCGTCGCCGGGCCGGAGCGCCAGGCGGATGGCTGGCCGCGTCGCGTCGTCGGCGCCCGTGACGATCGTGAGCGGGTATCCCGTCGAGGGACGCAGAATGGCGGCGAAGGTGCGCGCGACGCCGGCAGCGGCGGCGCCATCGACGACGATCTGGGTGGTGGGGCCGATCACGAAGGGCGCGCCGGCATCGAGGCGCATGGACGCCGGCGTGGGCAGTACGCTCGGTGCGCGCGCGGCGATCGGCGTCGGGGACGCCGTGGGCCTCGCGCCGCTGCATGCGAGCGCGGCCATCGGCGCGAGCGCGAACGAGAGCCGAGCGGCACGATGGAGCGTCGTTCGTGAAGCGATCACAGGTTTCTCTCCACTTGGATGACGGATGCGACGGCGTTGCCGCTCCGAAGCGTCAGTATTGCCCCTGGTCATGTTCGCCGCAATCAGAAGTGCAGCGTGTCGGCGCCCATGAATCGCGGGCAAAATACGTCTAGTCGTTGGATCATTCCGAGCCGTCGCGTCCCGCCGCGATTGATTCCCCTGCGGCGGACGAGATATTTGGCCCATGCTTCAGACTCTCTTCGGTTCACGTCGGCCGATGGCGCGGCGTGGCTGGGCGCCCTTGGTCGCGCTCGGGCTCGCTCTCGCGTTCACGGCGTGTCGCCGCGAGCCGGTGTCGGTCGAACAGCTCTACACCACGCGCACGCTCGGCCAGGGCTACCTCCAGCGAAACCAGCTCGCCGAAGCGGAGACGGAGTTCAAGAAGCTCACCGAGCTCGCGCCCGACGATCCGCTCGGCTTCGCGAGCCTCGGGGTGACCTATCTGCAGGCGGGGCGGTTCGCCGAAGCGGAGAAGCAGCTCGATCGCGCTCGGAAGCTCGATCCGGCGAGCACGGAGATCGGGCTCGCGCTCGCCAAGCTGTATTCGCTCACCGGGCGCGCCGCGGACGCGCGGTCCACGCTGGAGCAGCTGCGCAAGGATTCCACCGGGAACGCGCACGTCCTGTTCGCGCTCGCCGAGCTGGAGGCACAGGGGACGGACGAAGCATCGGCGAGCCGATACCGCGATCGCCTGCGAGGTGTGCTCGCCGTGTCGCCGGCCAACCTGGCGGTGCGCATGCGTCTCGCCGACGCGTTCCTCCGTCACGGCGACGCCGACAGCACCGTCCACCAGCTCGAAGAGGTGCGACGCATCCCGCCGGAGCTGCCGCCCGAAGCGCGAGCGTACGTGGACAGCACCATCCAGCTCGTGCGCGCGAATCAGCTCGCGGCAGCGCGCGCGAGCTTCGACCGCGCGCTCGCCCTCCTGCAGGTGACGTCGCCGTATCAGGCGTCGCTCGAGGAAGTGAAATGGACGCAAGGGCCGATCCCTGGCCGCACCGTGCTGAACTTTGCCCCGAAGGACTTCGTGTCGGTCCGCGGCGTGCGAAAGCAGGCGACGGTGGATCTCGCGAAGTTCGTCGACGCGACGGTCGAGTCGGGGCTCCCGCACGCGGACGCCCGGGCCGGCGGTGCGGCAGTGACTGCGCTGGCCAGCGGCGACGTGGATGGGGACGGGCGGGACGATCTCTTCCTCTCCGTGTGGAACGCCGCGCAGGGACATTCGGTGGCGCAGCTCTATCGCGTGCAGGGAGGGGCGATGCAGGACGTGACGCAGCGCTCGCGCATCGTGCTCCCGCAGGGCGCCGTGTTCGCGACCTTCGCCGACGTCGACAACGACGGATGGCTCGACCTCTTCGCGATCGATGCTGACGGCCGCGCGCACCTGTTCCACAATCGCGGCGGCGGCACCTTCGACGACGTGACGACCAAGGCAGCGATCGGAGAGCTCAAGGGCGCGCGCAAGGCGCTGTTCGTCGACCTGGATCACGACGGCGATCTCGATCTGCTGGTCGTGGGCGCGAACGGCCGGACGGCGTATCGCAACAACCTCGACGGCACGTTCACCGACGCGACGACGATGTTCGGCCTCGCGGGGAACGGCGATCTTCGCGACGCCGTGTTCGCCGACTTCGACGGCGACGGTCGCATCGATCTCTTTCTCTCCAATGGAGGCGGTGCCGACGCGTTGTTGCGGAATGGCGGCGCACAGCACTTCAGCGACTCCAGCGCCGCGAGCGGCCTCGCGAACAGCGCCGGATCGGGGGCGAGCGCGGTGGCCGACTACGACAACGACGGCTTCCTCGATCTCTTCGTGGCGAGCGCGGGGAGCGGCGAGGCCGCGCTCTGGCGCAATGATGGCCGAGGCACCTTTCATCGCGATGCGCGATCCGCGGCGGCGCTGCAGGGGTTGAAGGGACGCGCGGGGACGGCAGCGGCGTTCGTCGACTACGACAACGACGGCTACATCGATCTCGTCGTCGGGACGAGCTCCGGCATCGCGCTGCTGCGAAACGACGGCACGGGCAAGTTCATCGACCGCTCGACGCTGATCCCGGCGGACGTGCGAGCGAAGGGGGCGTCGGGGATCGTCGTCGCCGACATCGACGACGACGGTGACGAGGATCTCGTGCTGACCGACGCGGCGCGATCGCCGCACGTGCTGCGCAACGAGCAGGGGAACAGCAATCTCGCGGTGAACGTCGAGCTCAAGGGGCTGGGCGCCGGCAGCGGCAAGAACAACGCGCTGGGCATCGGCGCGCGCGTCGAGCTGCGCGTGGGAGAGATCCATCAGACACGCGTCGCGACCGGACGGCGTACGCACTTCGGCCTGGGCCCGCACCTCAAGGCCGACGTCGTGCGCGTGGAATGGCCGAACGGACTGCCGCAGACGATCTACTTTCCCGGCACCGACCAGGACGTGGTCGAGAACGAGACGCTCAAGGGCTCGTGCGCGTTCGCCTACACCTGGGACGGCAAGCGCTTCCGCTTCGTGACCGACGCGATGTGGCGCAGCGCGCTCGGCATGCCGCTGGGCCTGATGGGCGGCTCCAGTGCGTTCGCGCCGGCGGGCGCGTCGCAGGAGTATCTGCGCATTCCCGGCGACGCGCTCGCGCCGCGCGACGGGAAGTACGTCATGCAGCTCACCGAGGAGTTGTGGGAGACGGCATACGCCGACCAGGTGAAGCTGATCGCCGTCGATCATCCCGACTCGGTGGACGTCTTCGTGGACGAGCGCTTCGTGCCACCGGGGCCCGTGTCGCTCCGGCTCTTCCACGTGGCGCATCGCGTGCTGCCGCTCTCGGCGACGGACGAGCGAGGCGCCGACGTTCTGCCGGCGCTGCGCGACGCGGACGACGTGTACGTGTCGAATCTCACGCCGACGCGCTATCAGGGCGTGGTCGAGCCGCACGACCTCGTGCTCGACCTCGGCGAGACGGCGGGCAAGGCCGACGCGCATCTCTTCCTGCGCGGCTGGATCTATCCGACTGACGCGAGCATCAACGTCGCACTCGGGCAGCAGCCATCGGTGAAGGTGCTGCCGCTCTCGCTCGAAGTCCGCGATGCGCGCGGGAGCTGGCACGTCGCGGTGCCCAATCTCGGATTCCCGTCCGGGAAGGACAAGACGATGGTGATCGATCTCGCCGGGGTTTTCCCGACGAGCGATCATCACGTGCGCATCCGAACGAGCATGCAGATCTACTGGGACCAGGCGTTCGTGGCGCAGTCGCCGAGCACCGGCGTGGCGACCCTCACCACGCTCGCCCCCGTCTCGGCCGACCTGCACGCGCGCGGCTTCTCGCGGATGTACCGCAAGGGGGGACGATACGGTCCATACTGGTTCGCGTACGACGACGTGACCAAGGATTCGCCGTGGCGACCGATCCAGGGATCGTTCACGCGCTTCGGCGACGTCCTCCCGCTGCTGCGCGGCCCGGACGACATGTACATCGTGATGAAGCCAGGCGACGAGACGACCATCCAGTTCGACGCCAGCTCGGCCACGTCGATTCCGAAGGGATGGAAGCGCGACTTCCTGCTCTACACCGATGGGTGGATCAAGGACTCCGACCTCAACACGGCGTTCGGCACGACGGTTGGCCCGCTCCCCTACCACGGTGTGACGTCGTATCCGTACGGGGCCACGGACGCCTATCCGGCCGACGCGCCGCATCAGCAGTATCTCCGCGAGTACAACACCCGCGTGGTGAAGTAGCGCGTCGACGGCTCGGGGTCCGGGCACTATCTTCCGGATAGTGCTGCACCGACCCCGCCCCGCCGTCAGGCGCGCCATTCTGGCCGTGCCCTTTCTGGCCGCCATCCTCCTGGCGATGCGGCTCGACGAAGGCCCGAGCCGCAACGCCGCCGACGCCGCGCATCCCGGTTTCACCCTGCGGGACGCGACGGCGGCGGCCGGCATTCACTTCGTCCATCACCGGGCGACGTTCGATCCACTGATCGCGGGAATCGAGCCGCACGTCGCCGCCGTCGGTGCATCCGTCTCGGTTGCGGACTTCGACAGCGACGGCCTGCCCGATCTCTACTTCACCAACAGCCGCTTCGGCGAGCCGAATGCGCTGTACCGCAACCGCGGCGACGGAACGTTCGAGGAGGTCGGTGCGTTGGCCGGAGTGGCGGCGCTCAACCGACCCGGCGACGGCGTCTCGATGGGAGCGGTGTGGGGCGACTTCGACAACGACGGGCGCGAAGATCTGTTCGTGTACCGGTACGGTTATCCGGTGCTGCTTCGCAACGTCGATGGGCACCGATTCGAGGACGTCACCGAAAAGGCCGGCCTGCGACACTGGATCAACAGCAACGGCGCGATCTGGCTCGACTACGATCGCGACGGCAAGCTCGACCTATACGTCACTGGCTACTTCCGCGACGACATCGATCTCTGGCACCTGAAGTCGACGCGGATCATGCACGACAGCTTCGAGTACGCGTCGAACGGCGGGAAGAACCACCTCTATCACAATCTGGGCGACGGCAAGTTCGAGGACGTCACCGATAGGATGCACGTCGGCAGCACGCGCTGGACGCTCGCCGCCGCATCCGCCGACTTCGACGGCGACGGCTGGCCCGACATCTATCTCGCGAACGACTACGGTCCGGAAGAGCTGTACCTCAATGATCACGGCACGCGCTTCGTGCTGAGCACCGCCGGCCTCGAAGCCGAATCGAAGAGCGGCATGTCGGTCACGCTCGGCGACGCATTTAACCGTGGCCGGCTCGATGCGTTCGTGACGAACATCTCCGAGCGGGGCTACATCTTCCAGAACAACAACCTGCGCCTGAACGAGATGAACGATCGGCGACGCTTCAGGAACGTCGCCGAAGGTCAGATCGCCGACGCAGGCTGGGCGTGGGGCGCGCAGTTCGGCGACCTGAACAACGACGGCGCCAACGAGCTGTTCGTGGCCAACGGCTTCATCTCGGCGAGCCACGACCGCAACTACTGGTACGCGATGTCGAAGATCGCCGGCGCCAACGGTCGGTTGTTCGAGGATGCGGCCACCTGGCCGGCGTTCGGCGACGCGAGCCTCTCCGGTTACGAGCGCTCGCGGGTCTACCTGAACCGCGGGGTCGCCGGCTGGATCGACGTGGCCGATCGCGTCGGCGCGACGGACCTGTACGACGGGCGAGCGGTCGCGATGGCGGATCTGTCGAACCGCGGCGCCATGGACGTGATCGTCGCGAACCAGAACCAGCCGGCCGTGCTGTATCGCGATACCCCGGACGCGGCGAACCACTGGATCGCGTTCAAGCTCGTCGGCACGCGCAGCAATCGCAGCGCGATCGGCGCCGAGGTCAGCATCGAGGCGGGCGAGCTGCGTCAACGCCGCGTCGTGGACGGCGGGTCGGGATTCGCCAGCCAGAACGATCGCCGTCCCCACTTCGGGCTCGGCAAGCACGAATGGGTGGACCGCGTGGTGATCGACTGGCCGTCGGGGACGCGACAGGTGCTCACACGTCCGCAGATCGACGGCATCGTCACCATCACGGAGCCCACGCGCTGATGAGCAACGTCGCCAACGCGGTCGCGCCGCCGGCAAGCCTGCTGCAACGCGGCTGGCAGCGGGGGAGCAGCATCGACCCGCGCTATCTGATCGCCTTCCTCATCACGGTCGTGCTGGTGGTCGCGCAGCTCCGCTACCACATGGTGGGCGGATACCAGCGGCTCTTTCTCTCGCTTGCCGTGTGCGTCGCCACCGAGGCGCTGCTCTCCTGGTTCGACCGTGGAAAGGTCGTGAACCTGCTCAGCGCGTACATCAGCGGCATCAGCCTCACGCTGCTCACGAAGCCGCAGGGTGGAGCGATCTGGCCCTTCCTCATCGGGGGCTTTCTCGCGATCTCGTCCAAGTACGTGCTTCGCTATCGCGACAATCATCTCTTCAACCCGACGAACTTCGCGATCTGCGCGCTGCTGCTCGCCGCGCCGGCGCGGGTGTCGGTGCTCAGTCACCAGTTCGGGAACGACGTCGTCACCAACCTGGTGATCTGGATCTTCGGGCTGATCATCGCCGCGCGTGTCGGCGTGCTGCACATCACGCTCACCTACGTGATCAGCTTCCTGGTGCTCAACGGGATTCGCGCAGCGGTGCTGGGCCAGGCCTTACTGCCCGAGCTCGCGCCGATCACCGGCCCGATGTATCAGCTCTTCCTCTTCTTCATGATCACGGACCCGCGCACGGTCGTGAAGGGCAAGCGGCCGCAGATCGTGGTGACGGTGCTGATCGCGGTGGCCGAGATGCTGATCCGGGTTGCGTCGGACCGCGGCTGGCCCTTGCCGACGGCGTTCAACGCGGCGCCGGCGCTCATCGCTCTCTGGCTGGTGGGGCCGGTGGCGAAGTTCATCGACCTCCGCCGCCTCGCGCGACGTGCGCCTCCTTCGCTCAGCGCGCCGGCGCCGGCGCGCTGAGGCTGCCCCAGACTTCGCGCGGTGCGTTGTGGGTCAGCTCGCCCACGCCGGCTCGGGAGACATCCCTCGCAGCGCGGGCAGCGCGTCGATCATCTGCTCGCGTGTGCGTCCGAGCAGCGCATGGCGGTCGACGAGCACGTCGAGATCGACCGGATACAGGTTGTGGCGCACCGAGTCGGCGAGACCGGCCACGTTGCGCGATTCGAGCGACCGTGCGATCCACTCCGCGAACCGCCGTCGCTCGGCGGCTGACCCGGTGTCGCCGAGCCCGCGCGTGATCGCCGCGAGCCTCACGTAGCTCTTGCGCGGCAGCGGACCGAGCACGTCGTCACCCACGCCGAGAAAGCCCTTCCAGGCGACCGAGTCGTCGGCAGCGATGCGCTGGCTCACCTCGGCGAACGACACCGTCGCGAAGTAGAGCATCGCCTGTGCGGCGAACAGGTCGAAGTGCGCGATCGCCTCGTATGCACCGGCGACGACCAGATCGATCTGATCGGCCTCGGCGCCGAGCAACGCGTCGTAGCGGTCCAGCGTGCTGGCGTCGGGAGCGCGTGTCGACGGAGCCGCGTCCTCGAACGCGAGCGCCAATCGCTCGACGGCGCGAAGCCCCCACGAGATGCCAGTGGAGAAAAGCGGGTCGACGAACGCGTACGCGTGCGGCAGCATCGCCCAGCCCTCGCCGGTCGCTCTGGCCAGCCTGTGTTGTACCGTCGGCTGGGCGACGATCGGCATCGACGGCGTCGCCGCCGAGAATGCTCGTTCGATCGTCGGGTAGCGCGCGAGGAGCTCCGACCAGAGCGCGGTCGGCTCGGCGTAGGTCGCGCGCAGCGACGCGGCGCCGCGCGGCGTGAGCATGAAGCCGGCACTCGTGGTGCCGTGGTCGAAGCGAAGCGAGTACATCCACCCCTCGTCGACGAGGTGGTGCACCGCCGCCCAGTCGTCTGAGTACGGCCCAGCCGGTAGGCTCGGTACGAGATCGCGCATGAGCGCGACGTCGTCGAAGTGGCTGAAGACGATCCCCGCGCGCGTGTGCGTCCGATCCACGACCGACGGCAGCGCGAGCTGCCGCGCGAGAAATCCGGCCGGCCCCGTCGCGTCCACGACGAAGCGTGCGTCGAGCGCGAACGACTCGCCGGAGCAAGTGCCGGAGAGATGCCACCTGCCCGCGGAGCGCGCGGCGCTCGTCAGCTCGACGCAATCGCGATAGTCCACACCGGCCGCTTCGGCCATTCGCACGAAGTGATGATCGACGTCTGCGCGAAGCCAGTGGGTATCAGAGAGGGCATCGTCAGGGCTCGCGGCGACGAGAAGCCGCTCCGACGCCAGACCTCGATCGGCGAACGGCTCGTGAGGATGATGCCGATAGTAGGTGAAGCCGCGCTTCAGCCCTCGCCGGAGGTGCGGCAGGTGCTCGAGCCAGCGACCATGCGTCGCCAGGCGGTAGCAGTCCGCGAGCCGGTAGCGTGCGCCGATCCGCTCGAGCGAGAGGTTGGCGAGCGGGGTCGTCGATTCGCCGATCGCGAACCGCGGATGCGCGTGTCGCTCGAGCAGCACGACGTCGTAGCCGATCACCGCGAGCACGCGCGCGAGCAGCGATCCGGCGAACCCACTGCCGACGATGGCGACCTCGCATGACTGCGTCACGATCCGTCACACTGCGTACAGACCACGCGTGGCTCCGCGCGCCCCGTGACGTTGATCCGCCGAAGCCGGTCGATTCGCTCGGCGCGGCACTGCGCACACGCCGGGAGCCGTTCGGCGTCCCACAGATCCGCCGTCACCACCGGTCCCGACTCGTTGACGCATCGGTCGAGTGCGTCCTCGAGATCACGAAGGGCCGGCGCGGTGAATTCACCGAGCTCGGCGAGCCGCTCCATCTCGCCATTTCCTCCGCGCACCGGGATGATCGACACGACCGCCGCGCCGCAGGCGACCGCATGTTCCACGGTGCGCGCCGTCCAGTCCACCGATTCGTTCGCCGGAACGTGCGGCGCGCCCAACAGCGCGAAGACGCGCAGGTCGATCGCGCCGTCGGCGAGGAATCTCGCGGCGCGACCGAAGCGCTCGAGATCGAGGCGCTTGTTGAGCCGGGCCATCGCGGCGGGGTGAATGGTCTCCAGGCCCACGGCTACTTCGAGCGTGCCGCGCAGCCGTCGCGCGAAGTCGGCGGTCGCATCGCCGATGGTGCTCGCGTGCGACTCCACCGTCACCGCGTCGAAGGGCTGCGCCAGCTCGGCGAGCGCGTCGAGATCATCCGGCGGTACCGCACGCCGATCGAAGAAGTTGCTCGCCGTGTAGAGCTTGAGCCGATGAGGGAACGGCCGGCCGATCGTCGAGAGCACGTCGGACAGCTGCTTCGGCAGCGCGCCGGCCGGCGTCGGTCCGTCGATGGTGTAGCGCCACAGATCGCAGAACGAGCACGTGAACGGACACTCTGCCCCCGCGAGAAAGACGGTGAGTGTCCGCTCGATCGTTCCGTCGGGGCGACGCTCTTCTTCGATCAGCGATCCGTGCGCCCTGAACGGATCGACGAACGGCTTGGCCGGCCGGCTGCTTCTGATCCGCCGATCGGCGGCCGACGCGCTCACCCCGTGGCGGCGTGAAGCGTGAGGAAGTGGCTCCGATAGCGCGCCTCGTCCTGCGGGAAGAGCCGACGCTCCTCGCCCTCGCGCACCGACCCATGCTGGAAGCGCCGCTTGGGGAACACCGGCATCTCGAGGCCGAGCACGGCGCGCACGCCGCGCGACACGATCTCGCCCTTGAGCGCATAGAGACGCTCGTGCGATCCCTGTGTCAGCTCGGCGAACGGGATCGCTTCGGCGACGGCGATCACCGACGGGCGCAGATAGGGACTGAACTCGAGAAAGCCGTACGCGCGCGCACACGCGTAGCCGCGCACGCAGCCGCGGCTGTAGCCACCGGAGTACGTGAGCGAGTGCTTGATCGACTCGACGCCCCATCCCTCCTGGTAGAGCATCCGGTTGTTCACCACGCTGCGGATGGTGAGCTCGCTGTTCTCCTCGATCGGATAGTCCTTCAGGTTCTCGTCGCCGCCGTCGCCATCGACGAGCAGATGCCACTCCGGGTAGCGCTCGCGCACCGCGGTGAGCAGGCCGAGGTTCACCGCCGCACACTCGACGTCGAGCGGCTTGTAGTCTTCGATGACGGCGACCGCGCGCAGCGGATCGAGTGCGCTGGACTCGACGTCGATGATCTCGCCGAGCATCGAGAGGCTGGTGCGGTCGAGGAACTCGAGCGCCTGGCGTGCATCCTGTCCCCCGCCGTCGATGGACAGGGTGAACGCTTTCAATCGCGCCGGCGATTGTCCCTCGTTCAGGAGGAGCTTGTACAGGCAGAGGAGAACCGCGCCGCTGTCGATGCCGCCAGAGAAGGGCACGCCGATGGGTGCCTTCGGGTCCTGCGCCGCCAACCAGCGGCGCAGCTCGTCGTACATGGCCTGGATGTACTGACGACCGATGACGTCCAGATCGGTGCCGAGCGTGGCGCGCGGCGGATCGAAGAAGCGCCGGTGGACCGGGTTCGGGTCAGGGCAACCCACCAGCCGGAGCGTCGTGACGTGATGCGCCGGAACCATCCGGGTGTAGCTGGGGTGGAACTGACCCGACCACCCGCGACGACCCAGCTCGGCCGCGATCTCGTCGATGCGGTCCGCGACGATCAGCACGGGGCCGTCGACCGCCTTGGCGAGGAAGTAGCGCAGCGGTCGGTCGAGGCTGCGCGCCAGCAGGACTCGTTCGTCTTCCTGGGCGATCAGGGCGAACGACCCCTCGAGAGCGAGCACCGCCTCGGTGTCGCCGGCGCGGAGCAGCTCGCGCGCCTGCTCCGGGGTCGTGGACCAGAGGCGCTGCGACTCCTCGGCGATGAGGTTGACGACGCGGGCGATCGGCTGTGGGTGGCTCATTCGAAACGAATACCTCCGTCTGGTACTGCTGCTATAATGTCGCTGCCGTCGTGCGTGGAGCGCACCGGCAAAAACGCGTTGACCTGGCCTTGGCGCGTGACGTATCGTCCGACT
>Ga0308175_100002580_pt1 | contig 12422 bp, 15 predicted proteins | sample PhyCR1_3_FD_203893 | JGI IMG/M metagenome (GOLD analysis project Ga0308175, IMG submission 203893) | Soil microbial communities from UC Gill Tract Community Farm, Albany, California, United States - DLSLS.C.R1 | ecosystem: Environmental > Terrestrial > Soil > Agricultural land | place: USA... | reverse complement strand
GTGAGGCGCGGCGCGCTGCTCACGGCGGTCGCGGCCGCAGCGCTCGTGCTGCCCGCGGCCGCCTGGGCCCACGCGGCCCTGCTACGCACCGTGCCGGAGGCGAGCCGAACGATCAACACGGCACCGCCGGAGGTGCGGCTCACCTACAGCGAGCCGATCGAGCCGCGCTTCGCGATCGTCTCGGTCACCGACGCGGCCGGCCGGCAGGTGACGAGCGGCCCGCCGGCGGACGCTCCCGGGTCGCCGCAGACGCTCGTGACGCCGCTGGAGCATGTGCCCGAGGGCTGGTACCTCGTCTTCTGGCGCGTGATCTCGGCAGACGGGCACCCGGTGCGGGGTGCGTTCACCTTCGCGGTCGGGCCGAACCCCGGGCCGCCACCGCAGTTCCGAGTGCCCTCGCTGAGCGAGACCGCGACGACGACGCGGCTGCTCGTCTCGCGCTGGCTCGTCTTCCTCTCCGTGCTCTCCGCGCTCGGACTGTTCGTTTTGCGGGCGCTGACCGCGCGACCGGTGGCGCGGATCGTGCGCGGCACGTCGCTGCGCGCGCTGGACATCGCCCTTGCTGTCGCCATCGCAGTGGCGCTGGTGTCAATCCCTGTCTACGTGCTGCTCGCGACCGCCGAGTTCACGCTGCGGTCGGTCTGGGACCTGGGCGCGATCGTCCCCGTCGCCAGGGACTCGGGCTTCGGGCGGGACTTTCTCGATCTCGAGCTGGTGCTCGTGCTCTTCGCGGTCGCCGCAGCCGGTGCCCTGCTCGTCGACCGGCCGGAGCGCGAGCACCGCTCCGTGGTCGAGCTGCTGGCCACGCCGGCCGCGCTCGCCGCCGGGGTGGCCGCACTGCTCCTCCCTGCCCTCGCCGGCCACGCCGGCCAGAAGTCGCCGCGCGGGCTGTCGCTGCCGCTGGACGTAGCCCACCTCGGCGCGGTCGCGGTGTGGCTCGGCGGCCTGATCGGGCTCGTCGTGCTCTGGCTCTCGGTCGGGCGCGCCGCGCGCTCCGCCGTGCTCGCCTACGTCGTGCCGCGCTTCTCCACGGTCGCGTTCTGTGCGGTGCTGCTGCTGATCGGTACCGGGATCGGCCAGTCACTGCTCGAGCTGCCGACACTCGCGTCGCTCTGGCAGACCTCGTACGGGCAGGCACTGCTCTGGAAGATCGGCCTGCTGGCGGCGGCCCTCGTGCTCGCGGGCGTGAACCTCGCGCGGACGAAACCGCGGCTCCAGGCAAGCGACCCCTCGGCGCCGCTCCTTCTCCGGCGCCTGGTCCAGGGCGAGATCGTCTTCGTCGCGGCCGCACTCTTTGCCGCGGCCGTGCTCTCCAGCCTCGCGCCGCCATCGAGCGCGCTTGCGAAGATCCAGGACGTCGCCGCCCGCGTCGGGCCCGGGCCGGTGGCGACGACCGTGTCGAAGTCGCCGTACAAGGTGCAGGTGCGCGTGACACCGAACCGCGCGGCCGTTTCGAACGCGTTCTCGCTCGAGCTCACACGCGGCGGAAAACCGGTTCCCGGCGCCGAGGTGATCACGAAGTTCGACATGCTCGACATGGAGATGGGCGAGCAGAGCTACCGCTTGCGCGAGCAGCGGCCCGGCGTGTTCTCGAAGTCGGCGCCGGCGCTCGTAATGGTCGGCCACTGGGGCCTCCAGTTCGAGGTCACTCCACCCGGCGGGAAGCCGTTCGTGGTCACGCTGCTCGACAAGGCGAGCGGATGAGGGCACGCCTGCTGATCGCGCTGATCGCCGTCGCCGCGGCCGCATCGGCCTGGGTGATCGCGCTCGAAGCTCTACGTCGGACGCTGTAGGCGGATCGTCCAGGCGTCGATCGAGTCGACCACCAGGTGCGAGCCGCTCCACGGGTCGCGCGCGAGCGTCTCGCGGAGCTCGTCCTCCGAGCCTGCTTCGACGGCATGGGCCGTGCGCACCTCGTCGCCGAGCACGCCGCCGAGCACGATGAAGCCGTCGTCGACGAGGCCGTCCATGAAGGCCGCGTGCTCGAGCCAGCCCGACTGCTCCTCGAGCGGCTTCGAGTGGTCGTACTCGGGCCCCGAGCGGCGGAGGACGACGAGGAACATCATCGCGGCGGCTCGATCTTAAGCGGGCGGTCGAAGGCGAGATAGCGGTGCGTCATGAAGTGGGCCGCGGCAGTCATGTGCAGGCGCAGGGGGCGGTACGTGGTGCGGTCGATCCAGGCCGTGAACCACGCCGGCGTGGTCGGGTTGGCGAAGGTCACAACCCAGACCGGGCGGCCGCTCACGCGCGCGGTTCCGAGGACGTAGGCGTTGGTCGCCTGCGAGCCCCAGGCCGGCTGCGGCACGCGCAGGGCCGGGAGCTGCTGCGAGCGCCGCCATGGCGCGCCCGGGCGGTCTCGGTCCCAGCGGCGCGTGCCGAGCACGACGGCGTCGGCGCCGCCCTTGATCCGGTACTCGACCTCGTCCGGCGCCTGCAGGCTCCAGGTGGTCAGCAGGCCACCGGTCGGACCGGAGCGAAGGGCCTCCGTGTAGACGAGGCTCTTCAGCGACCGTGTCACCCGAGCCGCGCGCGCCACGATCGCGGCGGCCGGTCGCGTCTGCTCGGGAATGTCGAAGGCGACCGGACGGCTGCCGCTCAGGCGCACCTCGACGCGCCGCGGCCGCTGGACCGCCGCGGAGTAGCAGCCGAGGCCGCACGGTTTCGCCGGAATCAGACGCGAACCCGCGTGGAACGCGACCTTCAGCCCGGAGAGCGGCCCGCCTTCCGGCGCGAGCACGGTCGCCGTCAGCTTGCCCTTGCCGACGGCCAGCGCGACCGCGCGACGGCCGGACTCGCCACCGAGCACGAGTGCATCAGGCGGAGGCGGCGGCGCGCTCTCGACCCCGACGCTGAGCGACCGCTGTGAGACCGGGGAGCCGCTGGAGCAGCCCGCCGCAAGCATTGCGAGCCCGACCGCAGGCAGCATCCGGCTCTTCACTTCGTGAACGCTAGCTAGGCCCGAAGCGCTCGGGCCGACGTCCGACCGCCGTAACCGGAATGCCCGCCTGTTCGTTGTCTTGGCAACTCCCTACTGAAAGCGGAGGCCTGATGCTTCTCTGGTTGCTCGTCATCGCATTGATCATCTTCGCGGTCGCCGGTGGCGTCGCACTCAGCCACTTCCTCTGGTTGGTGCTGATCGTGGCGCTCGTGGTCGCCGTCATCGCGTTGCTCTCGGGACGACGCGCGGTCTGAACCGCAGAGCCGAGGGACACGGGGATCGGGCATCCGCCCATCCCCGGTGTCCCGTGTTGGCTGCCTGCGCGTTCAAATCCTCGATCCGCGCCGCGGTGTGGCCTCGCTAGGGCCGAGGGTCTCGAGGGTGCTTTCGACCCGCGACCGAATCCCTCGTTCGGGGACAGAGCGGCCCGCAAGTTGGGCATTTGCAGGGGATCTTTTCTTGTCGATAGAGGATTCACTCACAACCAAGGAGGAACCTCCCTTGCGGAAACTGATTCTCTTGCTCGCCCTGTCGCTCCTGGCGATTAGCGCCACGGCAGTCGCGAGCACCACTCCTACTCCGGCCGACAAGGCCGCTGCGGCCAAGCAGTGCTCGACCGAGCGGACAGCCAACCCGCCGGCGTTCAAGCTGCTTTACGGCACCAACGCGAACAAGTCGAATGCCTTCGGCAAGTGCGTCTCGACGCGTGCACAACAGAACGCGAAGAACCAGACCAATGCCGCGGCGCAGTGCCGCACCGAGCGTGACGCCGACCCGGCTGCCTTTGCGACCAAGTACGGCACGGGCAAGAAGCACGCCAACGCCTTTGGGAACTGCGTCTCCGGCAAGGCGAAGGCGGCCGCCGCGCAGCAGGTGCAGGCAACCGTCAACGCGGCGAAGGCCTGCTGGAACGAGCGCAAGGCAGATCCCGCGGCCTTCAAGGCCAAGTACGGCACGAACCCGAACAAATCGAACGCGTTCGGCAAGTGCGTCTCGGGCAAAGTCAAGCACTCCGCCCCGTAGACTCCCGCCCTCCCGCCGCGCCAGCCGCGAGTTGGCGCGGCGGGCGCGCGCGGCGCGAGCGTAACCAGGGCGGGATGCCGAGGCGCCCCGCCCTGGAGAAAGCTGCCTAGGACGCGCGGTAGAGCAACCAGGCGTCGCGCATGCGCTGAACCTGGCCTGCAGTGAACTCGGTGTAGCAGCTGTGGTACGAGTAGTCCATGTAGTTGTGGATCGGATCGAGCCCCGGTGCGGAACAGGTGTCCTTGCCGATCGGCCAGCCCGAGGTCGGCGTCTTCTCCGCCGGTGTGTCGTCGACGAAGTCGCCCTTCGCGTTGCACCCGCCGTAGAACGTGTGCTCGAGGTCGAGCCAGTGGCCGGTCTCGTGCGTCACGGTCTTGCCCTCGTCGTAGCGGCCGGCGTACGTCGTCGACGTGCCCGGCATCGACTCCCAGTCGATCACGATCCCGTCGAGGTAGGCCTGCCCGGGCTTCGTCGTGAGGTCCGGGAGGTAGGCCCAACCGAGGTACGGGCCGGCCGTCGTCGAGTACAGGTTGAGCGCGTTGTCGCCGCCCTGGTGCAGCGCCTGCTTCATCGAGTGCTCGTCGGTGCCGCCTGGCCCGGCGTAGAACCAGGCTGCGTTATCGGTCCGCGTGACTCCCGCAACCGTGAAGCTGAAGCCCGTCCGCGAGCCGCCGTAGTTGTCGTTGAGCACGGTCATCTGAGCCGAGATCTGCGCGCTCGTCAGACTCCCGGTCGAGCCGTCGGTGACGACGTGGAAGTACACCGGAACTGTGGCCCGGAAGTTCGCACCTGCCTTGCCCCTCGCTGCCGCCGGCAGGTCGCTGTCGAGACCGCCGTCGGCCGGCTCGCGTTGCTCGAAGCCGCGGCCATATTGGGCCGGAGTGAGCTTCGAGTAGACCGAGAACACGTCGCCACCTGCCATCGCCGGAACGCACGGCGTGCCTGGCCCAGCGTCCGAGCGCCCGTTGCGGCTGTGACCGTGGCTCCCGTGTAGAGCGCCACCGCCAACGCGGCGGCGGCGAACAGCTTGATGTAGCTCATTCCTCCCCCTTCTCTCGCTCCCCTCCTTCGGCGGGGCGCAGCCGCGGAGCGTACCGCGGTTTACGCGGGGCGGTAAAGCGTCGCCTGGGCCAGCGTGCATACGCGCTCAAGCGAGGTCATCCGCCATAAGCGCCACCTGCACTCCGTCGGACTGAACCGGCGACCGCGAGAGGAGTTGCACGGGCTCGCCGATTGAGGCCAGCGCCTCGGGCGAGACGGCTCGCCCTGCTGGTCATACTGCTGCCGTCCAACGACGACTCGCGCGGGTCGACGAACGAGAGGGGAGGGACGATGCCGGTCTACCTATCGAGATTTAGCTACACACCGGAGACTTGGTCGAGGCTGATCGCCAGCCCAGAGGACCGTCGAACGGCTGCCAAGTCGTACATCGAATCTGTTGGTGGGAAACTGCACGGGTTCTGGTACGCCTTCGGCACTCACGACGGTTACAACCTGTGGGAGGCCCCTGACAATGTGTCCATGGCCGCGGTTGCTCTGGCGATCAGTGGCGGCGGCGCGCTTAGTTCGTTCGAAACGACAGTCCTCCTGACGGTCGACGAAACGATTGGTGCCCTACGCAAAGCCGGGGAGGTCCAATACCGAGCGCCTGGCGCGTAGAGGGCCGAAGAGGTCGCCGCTGGGGTGAGCAGCGTGCGGGAATATCACTCGAAGGCGCTAACAGCGTTCCGAGATCAGCCGCTGCCCGCCAGGATCGACCAGCCTCGGCTCGGCCAGCGTTCGGGAATGTCACCCGACAATTCTGCTGGCGCGCTCAGTCAGGCCGTTGCAGCGTAGAGCCGGCGCGCGCCGATGCCCTTCAGTTCGATTTCGCCGCGGTCCGCAAACGCGAGACCCGACCCGGCGACCAGGTCGCGAGTGGTCACCGACACGAGAACATCACCGGCTGACCCCGCGGCGGCGATCCGTGCACCGGTGTGCACCGAGATCCCGCGCGGCCTTTCCCCGCGTGGCCGCTCGACCTCTCCGGTGTGAACGCCGGCGCGTACCTCAAGGCCGAGCTCGGCTAGACCATCACGAATGGCGAGCGCGCAACGAATTGCTCGGGCTGGTCCATCGAACAGCGCTAGGAATCCGTCGCCGGCGGTATCGATCTCTTCGCCGCCGAAACGCGCAAGCTCGCGTCGCACGACGTGGTGGTGGCGCTCGAGCAGTTCAGCCCATGCGTGGTCGCCGAGCGCGCGTGCGCGCTCAGTCGATCCGACGAGATCGGTGAAGAGAATCGTTGCGAGCACTCGGTCGGCGACGCGCGTGGGGCGGTGGCCCGTAAGGAACTCCTCGACTTCGTCGACGACGTCGTCCGGCTGCCAGAACGGCACGTGCGTGTCGCCGGCGAGCTCAAGGAACCGCGCACCTCGAATGTGCGCGGCGATATAGCGGCCCTCCTCGACGCGCGCATCGCAGTCGCCGACGCGATGAATGACGAGCGTGGGTGCCTGCACCGCTGGCAAGACATCGCGGATGTCGGCCTGCGAGTTCATCATCACAAGATCACGCGCCGAGCCGGGACTTGCAGCCGCACGCGCGCGCGCCATCCACCATCTCGCTAGCGACTCGTCGGCGCTCGGCGCCATACGGCTGAGGTCGGCTTCGACGCCCCATTCCCGTTCGACCTCGTTGGCGTAGATGGCCCGTTCCTCCTCCGTCTCGCACCATGGGTAGTCGTTATCGGGCCCTGTTCGCTTCGCGTAGGTTCCGTACAGCGCAAGCGCCCGTACGCGCTCGGGATAGGTGGCAGCGAACAAGATCGCGAGCGGTCCACCTTCTGAATAGCCGAACAAGGCCGCGCGCTCACTGTTGACGGCGTCCATCACGGCACGTACGTCATCCATTCGCGTCTCAAAGTCAGGGAGCCCAACCGTGCGATCGGAAAGACCGGTCCCACGCTTGTCGAACCGAATCAGCCGCGCAAAGGACCCCAGTCGCTCGAGCAACCGCCTCGACGAGGGATGCTCCCAGTCGTAGTCGAGGTGTGACACGAATCCGGAAACGAGCACGAGATCGAACGCCCCATCGCCGGTCACCTGATACGCGATGTTGACGCCACCGCTCATCGCGTAGCCAATCGTCGACTCCACGTACAGGATTCTCGCGCGCCATGCCCCGACTCGCAGCAGCCACGAGACAGAAGTGTCCGCACAGTCGCCTGGGCCAGCGTGCGGGAAAGTCACCAGAGGCTCAGCCCTCTAAAGGGCTCGGACGGTCTTGTCGATTCTCGATGAGCAAGCCCGCCCGCTACATAACGGCCGCCGCTGTCGTCACCCTGGGCCTTGAGGTCTGGGCGTACCTTGCCTACCGCGATTCGGTTGATGGGCAGGCGGTGCTAGTCAACTTCGCGATCCTCGTCTATGCGTTTATCGCGGCCGGGGTGGTTTTCGGAGTTGATGAAGTTGCTCGGCATCTGAGCGGCCGGCGCCGCGGCGTCTAGAGAGCCCTCGGTCGCTTGGGCCAGTGTTCGCGAATGTCACTAGAACGTTCGGTGTAGTGAGGTGTGCGTGCTGACACTCAGCGCCGGCCGTTCCGGCGCACCTGGGCGAGCACCTCTGCTCCCTCATTAATGCTGCGTACTGCCTCGATCAAGCCGTTTCCCGTGGCGAGTGCGGAGGACGGCGCTGTAATCGCGGCCGGCATGAGCGAGATAGTTGCATCCAGTCGTAAAAGCGGGATGCCGAGCAGGCGCGCGCGGACGGACGCCTGAACAAGTCCTCCCTCCGAGAGGCGTCTGCTCGGATCAACCGCTGCGGTCAGTCCGGCCGTAGCCGGCCTTTCGAGACCGCGCTGACCATGACGTCGGGTCACGAAGCCTTCCCCTCCAGACGCCGCCGGAACGAGGAGATGGCGGCGCTTCCCGCCGTGAGCGCGGCCAGTCCGCCGGCAACCAGGCCCCCCTTCACGAGCGTGCTCCGATTCACGCCGCCGCTCGCAGCGCCGAGAGAATTGCTGACCGTTTCGAGAAGCCGCTCCGGTTCGCCCTTCCTATGAATGAGCTTCATGATCTCGCTCCTTGTTTCGCCCGACGAGCCGCCTTCGTGATCGCGTCGACGAGCTCGTCCTTCGTCATGCTCGACCTGTTCTGGATCCCGATGCTGCCCGCGAGCTCGACGAGTTCGGGCTTCTTGTAGGCATCCAGTCCGCCGTTGACGGTCTCGCGATTGAGTTCGCGCGCGGTGTGCCTGGCGGTTGCCGCTGCACGCTCGCGCAACTCCTCGGCCGCGTTCATGCGCGCCTCGGCGTCGCTCGCCCTCTGGTTTGCCTCGCTCTGGAGCTGCTGGGCCTGCCGGTTCGCTTCCTGCGCCGCTGCGCTCGCCGCCGCAGCGGCCTCCTCGCTCAGCCGCCTTGCCTCCGCCAGCGCCTCGGTCGCATCCTCGACGAGCTCCTCCGCCCGACTCTGGGCGGCCTCTGCATCACTCTCGGCCTCGGCGATCTCGTCCTCGACCTCTTGCTGGACGTCCTGCCGCTGCTCTTCGGCATCCGCCTCGGCGTCTTGACGCTCGCGCTTGACGAACTCCTGCGCGGCTTTCTCCGCCTCCGCGACGCGTTGCTTGACGTCGCGGCTCGTTTCTCGCTCGACTTCCTTGATGCGGGCCTCACCGCTCTCGCTCACCGCGCGTGCGTGGTCGGCGCGCTCCTTGGACAACCGCGCGGCCTCGACTGCTCGCTCCTCCGCATCCCTAGCGCGCTCAGCGGCGTCGTGCGCGCGCCTCGCGCGAATCTCAACCGAGTCGCCCATCGGTGCGGCATCGACCACGGCCGCCGCCATCTTTCGGCCCTGGTCGCGAGCGCCGGTGGCCACATCATCCGCAGGCTTCAGCGCTCGGGACACGAGCCAGACGGCATTCGACGGCATCTCCCGCACTCCAGTTCGCGTGCGCTCAAACATAAGCCAGCTCCTTTCAAGCAAACATGCAAATTCCGTACGCCCGCCTGCCCTCTCGCAGCCTGATAAAAACCTCGCGCCCTGGGCCTCGGATCTCGCCTTTCCGCACGTGGAGCTAGCCGGGCGGCGGGCGGCGCTTGTTGCAAGCCACGAGGACAACCCGGCCGTCGTTCGCGCGTCAGGCGTGTGTGTCCACGTTCTTGGAACTTCGGGTCAGCAATCAAGCGGTAGTGGCGTTGCGTGGGCCAGTGTGCGGGAATGTCACCCGACGAAACGAATCGACTCCTGGAACGGATGCTGTCGGCGGCGTAACATCGTCACATGGCGCTCCTGTTCATTCTCTTGTCGCTGTTCGCGCTGCTCGGGTTCGGGACAGGGTCATCTTCCACGGGCGTGGGGCACGTCACGCAAAGCTCGTCGGCGACCGGACGCGCGAGCGCCACCGGAAGCGCGTCCTCGACCGTCATTCAGCGCTCCGTCCAGACACCGAACGGCGTGACGCAAGAGAGCTGCGTGGTCGTGACGTGGAAGGCAGGCGGGCCGACGCACCACCGTCCGTGCCATAAAGCACCCGCCAAGCCGTAACCGCCAGGGGAAGGAACTTCGCCTGGGCCAGTGTGCGGGAATGTCACCCGAGGGCTGACGCGACGCGCCGAAGGTGCTCTAGCGTCTTCCCCGTAGCCAGTTCGACATCCGAGTCGTCAGGGGCACCTTCCCCGGAAGCCACTTCGTCTCAGGAGGCGGCGCTTGAAACGGCTCGAGCGCACCAATGCCCGCGGACGCAATCTTCAAGGTCACCTCGCCCGGATAGATCGCCCCGACCTGCTCCCCAGGCACGTAGCGAATCTGTGTGGGTTGCCTAGACTCGACCGCCAGGCCGTCGAAGATGTCGCTCTGCTTGTCGCCTTCAACCTGCGCGACCGTGCCAACGATGACGCCATCCGAGGTGATCACGTTCCACCCTTGCCCGATCTGCAACCACGAGACAGGATCAGTCATCACCGGCGCTGCTTAGGTCACCAGGCGCTCTCGCGTTCTTCGGCATCGTCGGCCATCGAGGGTACTCGTTCGTGGGGTGGGCCAGCGTGCGGGAATGTCACTTGAGTTGAGGCGACTGCCGGCATCCGCGTAGATCCGTGGATGTACCGATGCGAGCGGAACCGACATGGCGGATCTTGTCCGCAGGGATAGCCATGAGCAGCACTCCGCCACCGTCGCACTCAGCGCACGATCGCCACATCTCTCTTCCGGCCCTCGGCGCGAGGGGCGGTGGCTGGGTGGCTGTCCAGGTCGTGTTGCTCGCTGCGATAGCGCTCTCGGCGCTCGTTGGCCTCAGTTGGCCAGACGCACTTGTACCGATCGCCTACGCCGCCGGGGCATTGCTGTTTGCCGTTGGCGTCGGACTGCTCCTCGGGGGCGCGATCGGCCTCGGCTCCGCGCTGACGCCGTTTCCCGCGCCGCGAAGCCAGGGCGAGCTGCAGACCGGCGGCGCCTACCGCCTCGCTCGTCACCCCATGTACGGCGGTGGAATTCTCATCGCGCTCGGTTGGTCGACGATCTTCGCGACGGTGCTCGGGCTCGTTCTGACGATCCTGCTCGCGGTCTTTGCTGACCTGAAGTCGCGGCGGGAGGAGCTCTGGCTCGAGCAGCAGTACGCCGGCTACCGCGACTACAAACGGCGCACAAAGAACAGGCTGATCCCATTCATCTGGTGAGTGGGTGACGAGTTCGTGCCGCGAGCAGCCTCGCTTGGGCCAGCGTGCGGGAATGTCACCCGAGGAGTGATTCGAAAAGGCTAGTGGCGGGGGCGACCCTCGTCGGCTCCCGGGACATAGCCGGGCGGCGCGCCGTGGGTTGGGATCGCGCTGCTTGGCCCACCTTCCCTGCCGCCCCTAGCCGCGAGCGAGTCGGGGTTCTCAGTCGAGCGCCCGCGCTCCACTCCGAGGTCGCTGCGATCGAACGGCAGAAAACGGGCCTGCTTGAGCCTCCGGAGGATTCGAACCATTGCCCGGATGACTGAATCACGCCTGGGACTGAAAGACCAGCCGAGCGCGCCTAAGCGCTGACCCGACGCGAGAGCCAGCCGATGAACGCAGTCCCGCAGCCGTCCCGGTTCGTGCGGCACGCGCCAGCACGCCATCTAGAGAGAGGACGCTGGCCCAGGCGGTGCTTTCAAGAGATCAGATGAGGACGCAACTGTCGAGCAGCGCCAGCTGAGATACTCGCCCAGGCGAACCAGGAGAGGAGCATTCGATGCGCGGAGTCCTCGTCACGCTCACTGTTCCTGTGACGCTCGTGCTTCCCGCAGCTGCGCGGGCAGACCAGCCGGTCGTTACGACCGAGCACGTGGAGTATGCGATCACGATCCCGGCCGATCAGAACCCGTGCGGATTCGAGCTCGTGTTCACGGGCCTCGGCGCCGTAACCATCACCACCTTCAGCGACGGACGCCAGACGACTCACGGCATCCTCCAACACACGATCTCGAGCCCGTGGCACACGCTCAGCGCGATCGGCCCGGCGTCGGTGCACACCGATCTGGGCACAGGCATCTCGACACACACGGGAATGGAGTTCTCGTTCCACGTGCCAGGCGCTGGGGTCGTCTTCGCACAGGCCGGGAATTTCACATTCCTGCCGGACGGGACGGTCATCGAGCACGGGCTCGACCGCTTCGATCCCGCGCTTTGCGTCGCGCTGGCGCCCTAACGTCGGCGCAATGACGTGGCGGCGGCAAGCCCGGAGAGCATCGGGCACAACGGCGCCTGATCGCCTCAGGTGACATTCCCGCACGCTGGCCCACGCGTCGTTGTGAGCCAACGAGGTGGTTCAGGTCGAATTCAGCAAGACCGCGTTCAGCTCGGCGGGTGCTCTTCTGGTGATCGGTCGGGAGGCTCGCGTGCCGACGTGCTTCCGGATCCGCGATCCTCGGCAGGCGTCGGCGTCGGCGGGGGCGCAGGCGGCGGCCGGGGTCTCCGCGCGGCAAGGACGACCAATGCGGTGCTTCCCCCAGTGACGAGCACGCCGCCGATGAGCACCCCGATCGCGACCCAGAGCAGGAAGGAGAGCTTGGCGCCGAGGTCGACGTTGGCAGCGACGCCGCGCGAGGCGTCGGCGTTCATGAGGACGACTGACCAGTCGCCGTCGCGCACCTTCCACGTCACCGTTTGCGTCCCGACACCTGAGGCGGAGGCGGCCCAGAAACGCTGGTTGGTCGGCGGGCCGTCCGGCGAGCCTCCTGTGACCGGAAGGTAGGTGACCCGGAAGGGATCGAAGTCGACGTCCTGAACGTTCGCGTGGGCCACGGCTCCCAGGTACCTGGCGACGTCCGCCTGCGGCCCAACGCCTATGAAGAGCGTCTTATCGCCCGCACTCTCGCCGCGGATCCGAATCTTGCCTAACCAGTTCTCATTCAAGACCCACCTCGCTCCCTCGGCATCGACTTCAAGCCGGCTGCGGGTCAGTGCGTAGGTCGGCGTCGCAAACCGCTCGGTCGGTGTCGTTAGGTAGCCGTCGTCCCGCTGC
>Ga0308175_100002579_pt1 | contig 12423 bp, 11 predicted proteins | sample PhyCR1_3_FD_203893 | JGI IMG/M metagenome (GOLD analysis project Ga0308175, IMG submission 203893) | Soil microbial communities from UC Gill Tract Community Farm, Albany, California, United States - DLSLS.C.R1 | ecosystem: Environmental > Terrestrial > Soil > Agricultural land | place: USA... | reverse complement strand
TGACCGGCTCGAGTTCCCCGACGAGAGCTTCGACGTGGTGATGCTGGCCAACGTCTACGAGCACATTCTCCCCGAGCGCCGGGTGGCGTCGTTCGAGGAGATGCGGCGGGTCCTCCGCCCGGACGGGGTGGTCGTCGGCCAGATTCCCAACCCCTACTTCCCGATCGAGTCCCACAGCCGGCTGCCGTTCATGGGCTGGCTCCCGGTGCGGGCACAGCTCCTCTATTGGAAGCTGTCCCCTGTCGACTGGGAGCACGACTTCTACGTCGTCACGCCCAAGCACCTGCGGCGCGATGCCGCCGCAGGCGGCATGAGGCTCACCTTCCTGCGCAAGTTCAACTACCCGCCTGAGGTAATCCCGGCGAAGGTGAGGCCGATTGCGCGAGCGCTCGAGCTGCCGATGCGAGTGATGCCCTGGGCCTGGCAGTTCGTCCTCCGGCCCGAATGAGAAAGGGGCCCCAAGGCCCCTTTCTCGAACCCGCCGAACCTCAGCCGAGGCGCTCTTCCAGCGCCTCCAGCTGTGCCCTGATCTCGCTCGGCAGCTTCTCGCCGAACTTGTCGAGGTGCTCCTGCATCTGGGGGAGCTGCTGGCGGACGAGGTCGGCGTCGACGCTGAGCAGCTCGCGCATGTCCTCGTCGGAGACGTCGAGGCCGTCGGTGTTGATCTCACCCTCGGCCGGGAGCATGCCGACCGGCGACTCGACCGCCCCGGCTTCGCCGTCGCAGCGGCGGAAGACCCACTCGAGGACCCGGCTGTTCTCGCCGAAGCCCGGCCAGAGGAACTTGCCCTCGGCGTCTTTGCGGAACCAGTTGACGTAGAAGACCCGCGGCAGCTGGGCGCCCTCGCGGCGGCCGATCTTCAGCCAGTGGCCGAAGTAGTCGCCCATGTTGTAGCCGCAGAAGGGCAGCATCGCCATCGGGTCGAAGCGCAGCTGCCCGACGGCGCCGGCCGCGGCGGCGGTCGTCTCCGAGGACATCGTCGCCCCCATGAAGACGGCGTGCTCCCAGTCGAACGCTTCCTGGACCAGCGGCACGACGGTGGCGCGGCGGCCGCCGAAGAGGAAGGCGTCGATCGGCACCCCGGCGGGGTCTTCCCACTCCGGCGCGATCGAGGGGCACTGCGAGGCCGGGGCGGTGAACCGGGCGTTCGGGTGGGCGGCGGTCGTCTCGGACTCGGGCGTCCAGTCGTTGCCGTGCCAGTCGGTCGCGTGGGCGGGCGGCTCGCCGGTCATCCCCTCCCACCAGATGTCGCCGTCGTCGGTCTTGGCGCAGTTGGTGAAGATGGTGTTGCGCTCGATCGTGTCCATCGCGTTGGGGTTGGTCTTGTGGCTGGTGTTCGGAGCCACGCCGAAGAACCCGGCCTCGGGGTTGACCGCGTAGAGGCGGCCGTCGTCCTTGAACTTCATCCAGGCGATGTCGTCCCCGATCGTCTCCAGCTTCCAGCCGGGGAGGGTCGGGACCATCATCGAGAGGTTGGTCTTGCCGCAGGCCGAGGGGAAGGCGCCGGTGACGTACTTGACCTTGCCCTCGGGCGAGGTGAGCTTGAGGATCAGCATGTGCTCGGCCAGCCAGCCCTCGTCGCGGGCCATCGCCGAGGCGATCCGCAGCGCGAGGCACTTCTTGCCGAGCAGGGCGTTGCCGCCGTAGCCGGAGCCGTAGGACCAGATTTCCCGCGTGTCCGGATAGTGGACGATGTACTTGTTGTCCCCGTTGCAGGGCCATGGGACGTCCTCGACCCCCTCACCCAGCGGCATCCCGACCGAGTGGACGCAGGGGACGAACTCGCCGTCGCTGCCGAGGACGTCGAGGGCGCCTTTGCCCATCCGGGTCATGATCCGCATGCTGGCGGCGACGTAGGGGGAGTCGGTCAGCTGCACGCCGATTTCGGAGATGTCGGAGCCGAGCGGGCCCATCGAGAAGGGCACGACGTACATCGTCCGCCCCTTCATGCAGCCCTTGAAGAGCCCGTTGAGCGTCTCCTTCATCTCGGCCGGCGCGCGCCAGTTGTTGGTGGGCCCGGCGTCCTCCTCGCGCTCGGAGCAGATGAAGGTGCGGTCTTCGACCCGGGCGACGTCCGCCGGGTCGGAGAGGGCGAGGTAGGAGTTCGGGCGCTTGGCGTCGGAGAGGCGCTGGAAGGTGCCGGCGTCGATCAGGATCTGGGCGAGGCGGTCGTACTCCTCGGCGGACCCGTCGCACCAGTGGACGGCGTCGGGCTGGGTCAGATCGGCGATCTCACCCACCCACTCGAGCAGTTGGGCGTGGGTCGTCAACGCGTCGGGGGCAGTGGTCAGGTCGCTCATTCGCCTCTCTCTATTTCGTCGCTTTGAAGCCGATCATCGAGATGTCGGCATCCTCGTTGCGGATCTTCAACGTCGCTATTCCCCGCTTGTCATCGGAAAAAATCACCGCGCAGGTAAAGGTCGCGCCCGGGTCAACTGACTTGTCCGAAGGGCAATCGACGCCTCTGATCTTTTCATGAATCGAGGATTCCAGGCTGGCCTGCACCGTGTCCTGGAGCTTTTCGCGGTCGATCACGGTCCCGCACCCGTAGAGCCCGAGGGCGCCGACGACGAGCGCCAGGACGAGGAAAAACCGGGGCCGCGAGGGGAATTTCGGCCACTGCCGGGGAAAGCACACCGGCCGCAGTAAAGCAAGGGCGGGCGACGCCGGCCGGCGGCCGGGCGACGGCAAGCGCGACGAGTCGATTAGGGTTCCGCGCCGCGATGCGCTTCTACGAGTACGAGGCAAGGAAGATCGTCGAGCTGGCGGGCATCCCTGTCACCAGGTACGGCTTCTGCACCAGCGCCGAGGAGGCGCGCAAGGTCGCCGAGGAGATCGGCGGCCCGGTCGTGATCAAGTCCCAGGTCCTGACCGGCGGCCGGATGAAGGCCGGCGGGGTCAAGTTCGCCGACACGCCCGAGGAGGCGGCGCGGCACGCGGAGGAGATCCTGAAGCTGGAGATCAACGGCCACATGCCGCGGGGCGTCCTCGTCGATCCCAAAGCCGAGGTCAAGCAGGAGTACTACGCGGGGGTGGTCTGGGACGGCACCGCGAAGCGGCCGCTGATGCTGTTCAGCGACATGGGCGGGATCGACATCGAGGAGGTCGCAGAGACCCACCCCGACCACGTCGGCCGCGGCCACGTCTCCAACCTCCTGCCCGTTTCCGATTTCCAGGCCAAGCAGGTGATCGCCGCCACCGGCGTCACCGGCTCGCAGCTGAACCGCGCCACCCCGGTGCTGGCCCGCCTCGCCCGCCTCTTCCGCGACAACGACATGACGCTGGCGGAGATCAACCCGCTGGCGGAGCTGAGCGACGGCAGCTTCGTCGCCCTCGACGCCCACATGGAGATGGAGAACGAGGCGGTCGGGCGGCAGAAGGGGCTGCTGCGCAAGGAGCTGGGGATCGCCGAGGAGGACACCCGCGAGACCTACGAGCCCTCGGACTTCGAGCGCAACGTGGCCGCGATCGACGGCGCCGACCACCGCGGGGTGATCCAGGGCAAGGACCACGGCTTCACCGGCAACCTCGGGCTGGTGATCGGCGCCGGGGGCGGGTCGCTGACGCTGACCGACGCCGTGCGCAGCCAGGGCGGCAAGCCGGCCAATTACTCGGAGATCGGCGGCAATCCCTCCGTCGCCAAGGCCTGCGGCCTGGCCAAGGAGGTGCTCGAAAAGGACGGCGTCGAGAAGATCGCGGTGATGATGTCGATCGTCTCCAATACGCGCGTAGACATCGTCGCCCGCGGGGTCATCAAGGCCTGCCTCGAACTCGACAAGGACCCCGGCGAGACGATCGCGATCTTCCGCATCCCCGGCGCCTGGGAGGACGAGGGCTTCAAGATCCTCGAGCGCTACGGCGTCGAGTACTGCGACCGCTCGGTCTCGATGTGGGAGGCGGCGGGACGCGCCGTCTCCAAGATCCAGGGGGCGCCAGCATGAGCATCCTGCTCAGCAAGGACACGACCTTCATCGTCCAGGGAATCACCGGCCGCGAGGCGGTCAACCTGACCAAGGAGTGCCTCGACTACGGCTCCAGGGTGGTCGGCGGGGTGACCCCGGGCCGCAAGGGGCGCGAGGTCCACGGCGTCCCGGTCTTCGACACGGTGGCCCAGGCGGTCGAGCACCACGGCGGACCGATCGACGGCTCGGTCGTCACCGTCCCCCCCGCCTTCACCAAGGACGCCGTCCTCGAGGCGATCGAGAACGGCATCGAGCTGATCGTCATCGTCACCGAGCGCATCCCGCGCGGCGACGTCGCCCAGATGGTCGAGCTGGCCGACATGCGGGGCGCCCGCATCATCGGGCCCAACTGCCTCGGCCTGATCGTGCCGGAGGTCTGCAAGATGGGCGGGATCGGCGGCCCCGCCAAGGACGCCGCCAAGGCCTATGCCCCCGGCCGCGTCGGCGTCATGAGCCGCTCCGGTGGGATGACCACCGAGATCTCCTCCTCGCTGACCCAGGCCGGGCTCGGCGTCTCCACCGCGGTCTCGATCGGCGGCGACGCGATCATCGGCTCCACCTACGCCGAGCTGATGCCCTACTTCGAGGCCGACGAGCAGACCGAGGCGATCGTCATCTACACCGAGCCCGGCGGCCGCATGGAGGCCCAGCTCGCCGAATGGGTCAAGGACAACGACTCCCGCCTCCCGATCGTCGCCTTCATGGCCGGCAAATTCATGGACGACGAGGAGATGAAGGGCATGTCCTTCGGCCACGCCGGCACGATCGTCGAGGGCAAGGAGGACACGGCGACCGAGAAGATCGCCCGCCTCGAAGCCGCCGGCATCCGCGTGGTCGAGCGGATCGACCAGATCCCCGACGTCGTCAAGGAGAAGCTGGGAGTGGCCGCATGAGCGTCCAGCAGCAGCACAAGGTCTTCATCGACGTCGAGGTCGACGACTCCATCCGCGACGACCCCGCGCTCGCCGCCAAGCTCGAAGAGGTCTGCCCCGTCGACATCTACAAGGACGCCGGCGGCCAGGTCGAGATCGTCGCCGAGAACTGCGACGAGTGCGTCCTCTGCCGCCTCTGCATCGAGGCCAGCCCGCCGGGCACCGTGCACGTCAAGAAGCTGTACGACGGCACCGAGCTGGCCTAGCCCCCAGGCGGGGCGGCCGGGTAGGGGTTCCGCTTAACTTTTTCGGTCGGCGGCTGCGGCCGTCCGAGGTGCGCGCGGCGAAAAAGTACAAGACGCTCCACCCCTACCCGGCCGCCCCGTCGAGAGGAGCTGACGTGGCAGTCATTTCTATCCCTATGGGATGAAAAGGACTGCCACGCTGGCGGAGAGGGGGCTGCGTGTGAGGTGCGTCACGTTACGCGCATATAAATTTATATTGCGGTAACGTCTACATCGATGGATGCATCGATTCGGACGCGGCTCTCGCGGGACGAGCGGATGGAGCAGACGCTGGAGGTGGCGCACGGGTTGTTTGCCGAGCGCGGCTACGCGGCGGTGACGATGGACGAGATCGCCGGCGAAGTCGGCGTCACCAAGCCCCTCCTCTACAACTACTTCGGCAACAAGGAGCAGCTCTACATCGCCTGCCTCGAGCGGGCGGGGGACGCCCTGATCGCGACGATCGTCGATGCGCTCGGCGAGACCGACAGCCCGGGCGACGCGCTCGCGGCCGGCGTCGGCGCCTTCTTCAGCTTCCTCGACAGCGACCGCGCAGCCTGGGCGGTGCTCTTCGACGAGACGCTGCCCCACGGCGGCGAGGTCTTCGACCGGGTCGCCGAGTACCGGCGCCAGATCATCGACCTGGTCTCCGTCTCGCTGCTGGCCCAGATTCCCGACCGTGCCCGCGAGGCGGCCAAGCTCGAAATCGAGGCCCTCTCCACCGCCCTGCTCGGCGCCGCCGAGGCCCTTGCCCGCTGGTGGCTGCGCACCGGGGCGATCGGCGCCGCCGACGCCGCCGAGCTCCTGATCAGCACCGTCGAGCCAGGGCTCCGAGCCCGCTCGGCGCCTTCCCCCGCTTCCAATTCCCCCCAAGGAGGATCGACCCCCAGATGAACACCGAGACGCGCAGGGTCGCCGTCGTCGGCGGCAACCGGATCCCGTTCGCCCGCTCCAACAGCACCTATTCGCACGCGAGCAACCAGGACATGCTGACCGCCGCTCTCGACGGCCTGATCGACCGCTACGGCCTGCAGGGCGAGCGGATCGGCGAGGTCGCCGGCGGCGCCGTGCTGAAGCACTCCCACGACCGGGACCTCGCGCGCGAGAGCCTGCTCGGCACCCGCCTCGCCCCCGAGACGCCGGCTTACGACGTCCAGCAGGCCTGCGGCACCGGCCTGGAGACGACGATCCTCGTCGCCAACAAGATCGCCCTCGGGCAGATCGACTCGGGCATCGCCTGCGGGGCCGACACCACCTCCGACGCGCCGATCGCCCTCAACGAACAGCTGCGGGAGACGCTGCTGGAGGCCAACCGGCAGCGCTCGACGATGGGCAAGCTGCGCACCCTCGCCAACGTCCGCCCGGGGCACATCGTCCCCAACATCCCCCGCAACGAGGAGCCGCGGACCGGCATGTCGATGGGCGAGCACTGCGCGATCATGGCCACCGAATGGGAGATCGGCCGTGAGGAGCAGGACGAGCTCGCCGTCACCAGCCACGAGAACCTGGCCGCCGCCTACGATCGCGGCTTCTTCGACGACCTGGTCACCCCCTACCTCGGGCTCGAGCGCGACCAGAACCTGCGCCCCGACTCCAGCCTGGAGAAGCTGGCGAAGCTGAAGCCGGTCTTCGGCGGCCCCGAGGGGACGATGACCGCGGCCAACTCGACGCCGCTCTCCGACGGCGCCTCCGCCGTCCTCCTCGCCTCCGAGGAATGGGCGAAGGAGCACGACCTGCCGATCCTCGCCTACGTCAGCGAGGCGCAGACCGCGGCCGTCGATCACGTCCACAAGCGCGAAGGGCTGCTGATGGCGCCCGCCTACGCGATGCCGCGGATGCTCGACCGGGCCGGCCTGAAGCTGCAGGACTTCGACTACTACGAGATCCACGAGGCCTTCGCCGCGCAGGTCCTCTGCACCCTGAAGGCCTGGGAGGACAAAGGGTTCTGCAAGGAGAAGCTCGGCCGCGACAAGCCGCTGGGGCCGATCGACCGCGCCAAGCTCAACGTCAACGGCGGCTCGCTGGCGGCCGCCCACCCGTTCGCCGCCACCGGCGGGCGGATCGTCGCCAGCCTCGCCAAGCAACTGCACGAAGACGGCAAAGGCCGCGGCGTCATCAGCATCTGCGCCGCCGGCGGCCAGGGCGTCGTCGCGATCCTCGAAGCGCCGGGAGGTGCGAAGTAAATGGCTGACCGCTACTCACAGGTTGTAAACGCGCCGGTCGTCTCGACGATCGCCAAGCAGCTCGGGCTTCCCCAGCCCGTCGCGCTGGACCGCTACCAGCCCGGCCAGCCGGTCGTCGCCGGCCCTGTCCTCTCCGGCGCCGCCCCCGCCGGCCGGCTGTCCAAGCCGATCGCCGCGATCCTCGACAGCGTCAGGGCCGAACGGGCGGGCGGCGAGGGCAAGGCAAAGGCGCTGGTCTTCGACGCCACCGGGATCGCCGACTCGACCGAGCTGGTCGAGCTGCAGCGGTTCTTCTACCCGGCCGTGGCGCGCCTGCAGCGCAGCGGCCGCGCGATCGTGCTCGGGACGCCGCCGGCGCAGGCCGGGTCGGTGCCCGCCCACATCGCCCAGCGGGCGCTGGAGGGCTTCACCCGCTCGCTCGGCAAGGAGATCGGCGGCCGCGGCTCGACCGCCCAGCTGGTCTACGTCGAGCCAGGCGCGGAGGACCAGCTGGAGTCGACGCTGCGCTTCCTCCTCTCGCCCAAATCCGCCTACGTCTCCGGACAGGTGATCCGAGTCGGCAAGGGGGTCTCCCCCGCTCCCGAGATCGACTGGGAGCGACCGCTGGAGGGCAAGACCGCCCTCGTCACCGGCGCCTCCCGCGGGATCGGCGCCGCGATCGCCAACACCCTGGCCCGGGACGGCGCCACCGTCGTCGGCCTCGACATCCCGCAGATGGCGGCCGACCTGAAAGCGGTGACCGACTCGATCGGCGGCCGCTCGATCGAGGTCGACATCACCGCGGACGAGGCCCCGGAGAAGATCGCCTCCGAGCTCTCCGACGGCGTCGACGTCGTCGTCCACAACGCGGGCGTCACCAAAGACCGCACGATCGCGAAGATGCCGGAGGAGCGCTGGACCCAGCTGATGGAGATCAACCTCTCCAGCGAGGAGCGGATCAACGACGCCCTGCTCGGAAAGAAGCTGCTCCAGGGCAACGGGCGGATCGTCGGCGTCTCCTCGATGGCGGGGATCGCCGGCAACAACGGCCAGACCAACTACGCCTCCTCAAAGGCGGGCGTGATCGGGATGGTCGAAGCGATGGCGCCGGAGCTGGCCGAGCGCGGCGCCACGATCAACGCCGTCGCGCCGGGCTTCATCGAGACCCAGATGACCGCGGCGATGCCGATCGGCCCGCGCGAAGCCGGGCGGCGGCTGAGCAGCCTCTCCCAGGGCGGGCTGCCGGTCGACGTCGCCGAGACGATCGCCTGGTTCGCCAGCCCCGCGTCGACCGGCGTCAACGGCAACGTGGTCCGCGTCTGCGGGCAGAACCTTCTGGGGGCATAGCGATGGCGCCCCGCAGCCTCGAGCGCTCCCCCAGCATCCTGCCGCTCTACGCGCGGGCGGCGCTGCCGATGATCCCCGGCGCCTCGCTGCTGCCGTTCGTCCCGGGCGGCGGCGGCGAGATTCCCGACGGCCTCGAGCTCGAGCTCGCCGGCGTCCGCGCCGAGCCCGAGCAGGTCGCCGCCTACGCCCGGGTCTGCGGCTTCGCCCTGCGCGACACGCTGCCCCCCACCTACCCGCACATGCTGGCCTTCCCGCTGCAGATGGCGGTGATGAGCGACGGCTCCTTCCCCTTCGGCGCGGTCGGCCTCGTCCACGTCGAGAATTCGATCACCCAGCTGCGGCCGATCGGCGTCGCCGAGGATATGACGATCCGCGTCCGCCCGACGAAGCTGCAGCCGCACCCCAAGGGCCGCACCTTCTCCCTGCAGACCGAGGCCCTGGTCGACGGCGAGCCCGTCTGGAGGAGCCTCAGCACCATGCTCCGCCGCGGCCGCCCCGCCGGCGACTCCGCCGAGTTGCCGGAAGATGCCGCCAAGCGAAAGAAAGCGGCAACTCGGCAGTTCGAGGCGCTGGCGGAGGGGGCGCCGGCGAGTGCCGAGTGGAAGCTCGGCGGCGACCTGGGGCGGCGCTACGGGGCCGTCTCCGGGGACCGCAACCCGATCCACATGCACTCGCTGACCGCGAAGCCGCTCGGCTTCCCCGGCGCGATCGCCCACGGGATGTGGACGAAGGCGCGTGCGCTGGCCCAGCTCGAAAGCCGCCTTCCGGCGGCCTTCGAGGTCGACGTCCGCTTCCGCAAGCCGATCCTGCTGCCCGCCCGGGTCGAGTTCGCCAGCTCGGCCGAGCGGGAGGGCGACGAGGAGATCCTCTTCGCCGTCCGCGACGCGAAGAAGGGGACCCCCCATCTCGACGGCCGCCTGCGGCCGCTCGCCGAGGAGCCTCGCAAATCGAAGAAAGCCAAGACCAAAACCGGAAGGAAGAAGGCAAAGTGACGACGACCACCGACAAGGAGAGGAGCGCGAGCGTGGCCGAGCGCGGCATGGGCTTCGGCCTGCGGGCGCTCAACCGGCTCGCCGGCTCCGATCTGCTGGACCGGATCCGGCTCCGCAAGCAGGTCGAGCGCGCGCTCTTCCAGGGGACCAAGAACGGCTTCCGGTCGGCGACGGCCGCCGGTCGCACCTTCAAGGCAGCCCAGCAGCTCGGCAAACCCGCCCGCCAGAAGAAGGGCAAGTCGAAGGGCCTCTTCGACCTCACCCCCGACGACGAGCAGCAGATGTTCCAGGAGGCCGGCCGCGCCTTCGCCGAGGAGAAGATCCGCCCGGCGGCGCTGAAGGCCGACGAGGACCGCGAGACCCCGAAGGAGATCCTCGAGCAGGCGGTCGAGCTCGGCGTCAACATGCTCGGCGTCCCCGAGGAGCTGGGCGGCGTCATGGTCGAGCAGTCCGCGGTGACCAGCGTCCTGATCGGCGAGGCGCTCGCCCACGGCGACATGGGCATCGCCTACGCCGCCCTCGCCCCCGGCGCCGTCGCCACCGCGATCGGCCTCTGGGGCAGCGCCGAGCAGGAGGCCACCTACCTCCCCGCCTTCACCGGCGAGGACGTGCCGGCGGCCGCCCTGGCGATCCTCGAGCCGCGGCCGCTGTTCGACCCGTTCGACCTGGAGACGAAGGCCAAGCGCAAAGGCGACGATTGGGTCCTGACCGGCGTCAAGTCGCTGCTGGCGCGGGCGCGGGATTGCGAGCTCTTCCTCGTCGCCGCCGAGGCCGAGGGCATCGGCCCGGCCCTGTTCGTGGTCGAGTCGGGCGCCAAGGGCCTCTCGGTCGAAGACGAGCCGGCGATGGGCCTGAGGCCCGCCGCCACGGGCCGCCTGGTGATCGAAAAGGTCACCGTCCCCGGCAGCGCGCTGCTCGGCGAGGGCAACGCCACGGCCAAGGACTACGCGGCCTGCGTCGCCCGCTCGCGGATCGCCTGGTGCGGGCTGGCGACCGGCACCGCGCAGGCGGTCCTCGACTACGTCATCCCCTACGTCAACGACCGCCAGGCGTTCGGCGAATCGATCTCCAACCGCCAGGGCGTCGCCTTCGCGGTCTCGGACATCGGCATCGAGCAGAACGGCATGAGGCTGGCGACCTACCGGGCGGCGAGCCGCGCCGACCAGGGCCAGAGCTTCGTCCGCGAGGCGGCGATCGCCCGCCGGCTGTGCGCGGCCAAGGGCATGAAGATCGGCTCCGACGGCGTGCAGCTGCTCGGCGGCCACGGCTTCGTCAAGGAGCACCCGGTCGAGCGCTGGTACCGAGACCTCCGAGCTGCGGGCGTCATGGAGGGCGCCCTGCTCGTCTAGGCCGCGGCCGGCGAGCGAAAGGCAAACCATGATCAACCTCGAGATTCCCAAGAAGTTCAAGCCGCTGGCGACGCAGGCCAACCAGGTCGCCAAAGAGGTGTTCCGGCCGATCTCGCGCAAATACGACGAGGCCGAGCACGCCTATCCGAAAGAGCTCGACATGCTGGCGTCGCTGATCGACGGCATGAACGAGGGCTCCGACATCGGCGGCGCCGGAGCAGCGGGGGTCCGCCGCGAAAAGAGCAGCGACGGCGAGAATCGCAACGGCTCCAATCTCTCCACCGTGCTCGGCATCATCGAGCTCTGCTGGGGCGACGTCGGACTGCTGCTCTCGATGCCGCGCCAGGGTCTCGGCAACTCGGCGATCGCCTCGGTGGCGACCGAGGAGCAGCTGAAGACCTACGGCGGCAAGTGGGCCGCGATGGCGATCACCGAGCCCGAAGCGGGCTCGGACTCGGCCGCGATCCGCGCCACCGCCGAGCTCGACGGCGACGAGTACGTCCTGAACGGCGAGAAGATCTTCGTCACCTCGGGGGACCGGGCAGATCTGATCGTCGTCTGGGCCAGCCTCGATCGCTCCAAAGGGCGGGCGGCGATCAAGTCGTTCATCGTCGAGCGCGACAACCCGGGCCTGAAGCTCGACCGTCTCGAGCACAAGCTCGGGATCCGGGCATCCGACACCGCCAACTTCACCTTGCAGGACTGCCGGGTGCCGAAAGAGGCGCTGCTGGGCGACCCGGAGGTCAAGGAGAAGGGCTTCGCGGGCGTGATGGAAACGTTCGACAACACGCGGCCGCTGGTCGCGGCGATGGCGGTCGGGCTGACCCGCGCCGCCCTGGAGGAGACGCGCAAGCACCTCAAGAAGGCCGGTGTCGTGATCGACTACGACAAGCCCGCGCTCTCCCAGCACGCCGCCGCGGCCCGCTTCCTCGAGATGGAGGCCGACTACGACGCCGCCTGGCTGCTCACGCTCCAGGCCGCCTGGATGGCCGACAACTCGAAGCCGAACTCGCTGCAGGCCTCGATGGCCAAGGCGAAGGCGGGGCGCACCTGCGTCGACGTCACGCTCGGCTGCGTCGAGCTCTGCGGCTCGGTCGGCTACGGCGAGAACGAGCTGCTGGAGAAGTGGGCGCGCGACGCCAAGATCCTCGACATCTTCGAGGGCACCCAGCAGATCCAGCTGCTGATCGTCGCGCGGCAGCTGCTGAATAAGAGCTCGAGCGAACTTCGGTAGAGGTCTGCATATGGGGGTGGTGACCCCCTCTCCCGAAAGCCGTCGCGCAGCTGGGACGGCCGCAAGAGCCCGGTTTCGGGGCACTTGAGCTTTCGGGAGAGGGGTCACCACCCCTGGCCGGGCCTCGGGTACCACTCCCACGAAGGCTCAGGCGCCCCGGTCCGAACCCTCGAGGCCGTTTCAGCTGCGCGACGGCCTTCGGGGGAGTGGTACCCGACGCC
>Ga0308175_100002578_pt1 | contig 12424 bp, 14 predicted proteins | sample PhyCR1_3_FD_203893 | JGI IMG/M metagenome (GOLD analysis project Ga0308175, IMG submission 203893) | Soil microbial communities from UC Gill Tract Community Farm, Albany, California, United States - DLSLS.C.R1 | ecosystem: Environmental > Terrestrial > Soil > Agricultural land | place: USA... | reverse complement strand
CCGCACGCGACGCACAGCGCCAGAAGGACCGCGGGGATGACGACGCGCATCGGGCCAGCCAGGGTGAGAGGGGCGACGACCTACGCACGCGCCGCGCACGAGGAGGGATCGTGCGCGGCGGGGTCACCAGTAGACCCTCCTCAACCGGTGGCACGCCACACCCCGTCCCGAGTATCTTTGCCCCTCACCCCGTGGAGACGCCAGTTGAAGACAGCCACCTTCGAGACCAATCGCGGAACGATCACCGCGGAACTCTACGACAAGGAAGCCCCCAAGACGGTCGAGAACTTCGAGAAGCTCGCCAACTCGGGCTTCTACGACGGCGTGAAGTTCCATCGCGTCATCGCCGACTTCGTCGTGCAGGGCGGCGACCCCTATTCACGCGACCTTCCCGATGGCGACCCCCGCATCGGTTCCGGTGGCCCCGGCTGGCGGATCAAGTGCGAGACGGCCGGCAATCCGCATAAGCACGAGGTGGGCTCCCTCTCGATGGCCCACGCCGGCAAGGACACCGGCGGGAGCCAGTTCTTCATGGTGCTCTCCGAGGACAATACGCGTCACCTGAACGGAGTCCACACCGTGTTCGGCAAGATCACCGGAGGCCTGGACGTCATGAAGCAGATCAAGAAGAACGACGTGATGAACAAGGTGCGCGTCGCATGAGCGCTCCCCAGCCCGGCGACAAGTCGGCCGGCTTCAGCGGCCTGATCCTCGGCGCCATCGCGCTGTTCGTGGTCCTGTTCGGCATCGTCCGCCTCACCAACGCGAAGTACGCGGGCGAGCATGCGGAGAAGGCCGGCGCCGAAGCGACGAAGTAGTTGAACGCCTGGTAGCGAGTACGGCGGTTGGGCTTCGGATCGAGATCTCGACTCCTGCTTCTGGGGAGTCGTCTGCCAGTCCCGCTACCACGTACCCACTACTCGCTACTGGGCGTGGCCGTTATCCGCCCCAGGTATCTCTCCGGCGCCACCAGAAACTCCCGCACCAAGCGAACGCTCTCGAGCGACTCGTATGAGACCACCGAGGCCGGCACCTCGTCGAACGACACGATCGTCGCCCCCGGATACGCCATCAGGATCGGCGAGTGCGTCGCGATGATGAACTGCCCGCCCTGCGCGATGGTAGCTGCGATCATCGCCATCAGCCCCAGCTGGCTCTGTGGGCTGAGCGGCGCCTCCGGTTCGTCGAGCAGGTAGAGGCCCCCGGGCACGAGCCGCGACTGGAAGAGCCGGAGGAAGCTCTCGCCATGAGAGTTGGCGTCGAGGTCCACGCCGTACCGCTGCTCCATCTCCGCCAACGACCTGCGTACCGGGCCCATCGCCAGCCCCTTCGCGTACGCCGATCGATCCGCGTACTCGACCTCCAGCTCCTCCAGCCGCCGCAGCAGCTCGCTCCGCATCTGCGAGAGTCGCCTGGCGAAGCCGAAGAAGTCCTCCGCCCGCAGGAAGAACCCGCGCGCCGTCCGGCGGGACCAGATGAGCCGGAGCGCACTCGAAAGCCGGCGCTGCGCGCCGAGCGTGGCGTCGGCGTCCAGGTCGGCGCTGCCGACCGCCGGCAGCCCGGCCGCCGCCCCGATTGCCTCGAGCAGCGTCGACTTCCCCGAGCCGTTCTCCCCCACGAAGAACGTGACCGCTCCCGGCAGCGTCAGCGTTTCCAGTGCGCGAATCACCGGCACGGTGAACGGGAACGCGCCGTCGTCTTCGCGGTCGCTTCGCCGCACCTCGCGCAGGAACGGCGGGCCGCCCGCAAGCACTTTGCTCCGATGCGGGGTATTCTCTCTGGATGCGGCGCGTCTGGGCACCCGTAATGCTGCCGCCCGGCGCAGTCCCGCCGCAATCCGCGAAGGCCATACCCACCGACCCATATGTCCGCGCTCCCCACCCGCGACGACGCGCTCGCGCTCGTGCACGAGTACACCGCCAGCGATTCCCTGCGGAAGCACATGCTCGCCGTGGAAGCGGCCATGCGCGCCTACGCCATGCGCTTCGGCGAGGATCCGGAACGCTGGGGGCTCACGGGGCTCGTCCACGACTTCGACTACGAGCGCTGGCCCAACGAGGCACAATCGCCCACGGAAGGGCATCCCGCCGAGGGGGTCCGCATCCTCCGTGACCGCGGCTGGCCCGACGACATCCTCGAGGCCATCCTCGGCCACGGCAACTACACCGGCGTGCCGCGCGTCACCCCGCTCGCCCGCACGCTGTTCGCCGTCGACGAGCTGACCGGGCTGATCACCGCCACGGCGCTCGTCCGCCCGTCACGGAGCGTGCACGAGGTGGACGCCCGCGCCGTGCGAAAGAAGATGAAGGACAAGGCCTTCGCGCGCGGGGTGAGCCGCGACGACGTGGTGGCCGGCGCTGCTGCCCTCGGCGTGGACCTCGACGAGCACATCGACTTCGTCGTGGGGGCGATGCGCGGCGCCGCCGACTCCCTCGGCCTCGCGGGCGTTGCCCCGGCCCGTTGAGGTTCAACAGTCCGGTGCAGCCCCTCGTAGAAGAGATGACGCCACCCCACCATGGCAATGCTTGCGACAACGACGCCTCATGCTTCGTCAATGCTCGCTCCGGTTGACGGAGATGGCGCGGCGACCGAGCGCGCCATAGTCGTCGCGGCGCAGCGCGGATCGGACGAGGCCTTCGCGGCGCTCGTCCGGTTGCACCAGCGCCGCGCATACAGTGTCGTCCGCGCGATCGTGCTCTCGCACGAGGACGCCGAGGATGCGGTGCAGGAGGGGTTCCTCCACGCGCACCGAGCGCTCGACCGGTTTCGCCCCGATCAGCCATTCGGGGCGTGGCTCTACCGGATCATGGCCAATGCGGCGCTCGATCTCGTGCGCCGTCGGAAGGTCCGCGACGCCGACGAGCTGCCGGAGAACGTCGCGCTTCCCTTCCGCGATCCCGCGGAGTCGGGCGAGTTGCGCGAGCGGCTCCAGGAGGCGCTCACGCACCTCACCGACCGGCAGCGCGCGGTGATCGTCCTGCACGACGTGGAGGGATTCACTCATGGCGAGATCGGACGCACGCTCGGTATTCCGGAAGGAACCGCTCGGTCCGATCTTCACCATGCTCGCGCAACACTTCGCCGGCTTCTGCAGAACATCCGGAGCAATTCATGACTGACGATCGCTGGTCGCAGCGCGAGAGCGACATGACCGACGCCCTGCGCGCGCTCTACGCGCCGCCGGCGGACGAGCGCTACTGGGACGCGCTCGAGGCGCGCATCCTCGCCCACGTTGCCCGCGGCGGCAGCGAGGGCTGGTGGTCGGCGATCGTCGAGATGGCGCGGCCGGCGCTCGCCGCCGCGGCCATCCTCGTGCTCGTCGCCGGCGCGGCCGTCGCCCATACCCGCCAGCTCGACGCACGCAACGCCTACGCGAGCGTCATCTCCGCCGCGGTTCCCCCCTCCGTCGAGAGCGCGGCGCGGGTGTCGTCGACGCCGGATGGCGACGCGACGGTCAACTACATCCTGTCGCACTGATACCGGTCATGGAGCGCCCCAAGCAGCAAGCGATCGCCTTCCTCCTCGGCGCCGTCGTCGTCGGCGGGGCGCTCGGATTCTCCGCCGATCGTGTCTTCCGGAACGACGACCTGACGCCGGAGCAGCGTCGCGCCGCCTTCTACGAGGACATCGGTCTCACCAGCGCGCAGCGGCCCACGCTGGATTCCATCCTCGATGCCCGGAACTGCCGCATGGACAGCGTCGTGCGCACCATCCAGCCGACGCTCGACTCGATCAAGTCCGCCTCGCGCGTCCAGATGGATCGGCTCCTCACGCCGGAGCAGCATGCTCGCATCGAGGTGCGCCGCAAGGACGAAGCGGCCCGCCACGCCGCCGATCGCCAGCGCCTGATCTCTCTCTGCCAGAAGTGATGTCTCGACTCCTCTCTCGCAGCGTCCTCGCTGCGCTGCTCGCTCCTGCCCTCCTCCGGGCCCAGTCCACGGACTCCCTCGGCGCGCGCCCCATCGCGCTCAGGGACGCCGTATCCCTCGCCCAGACCAATGCCCTCGGCGCCGTGCAGGCGCGCGGGCAGGTCCGCACCGCGGAATCCAGCGTGCGCGCCGCTCGCGCCGCGCTTTTCCCCTCGCTCAACCTGACGCTCGGCCAGGTCAACCAGTCGGGTGACCGCTTCGACTCGCAGGGGCGCCTCGTCCCGTACCTCGCGCCGCAGCCCTGGAGCTACTCCACCGGGATCAGCTCCACGGTGAACCTGTTCGACGGCGGCCGCCGCCTGAACGAGATCCGTCGGTCGCGCTCGGACGTCGGCGCCGCGGAGGCGAACGAGGTCACGCAGCAGTTCAACGTCGCGCTCCAGGTGAAGACGCAGTACTACAGCATCCTCGCCGCGCGCGAATCCGAGGCGGCCGCCCGCGCCCAGCTCCAGCAGGCGCAGGAGCAGCTCAAGGCTTCCATCGCGCGCACGCGCGCCGGCGTCGCCACCCTCTCCGACTCGCTCCGCTCCGTCGTTGCCGTCGGCAACGCCCAGCTCGCGCTCATCACCGCCCGCAACAACCTGCGCGTCGCGAGCGCCGCGCTCACGCGGCTCGTCGGATCCGAGGCGCCGGTGACCGCCCTCGCCTCCGACACGCTCGATCTGGCCCTCGCGCCGATCGACAGCGCCTCGCTCGCCGGCATGCTCGACCAGGGCCCCGCCGTGCGTCAGGCCGAGGCGCAGCTCACCTCCGCACGCACCTCGGTGCGCACCGCGAAGACACCCTACCTGCCGACGGTCGATCTCACCTACAGCCGCTCGGGCAACGGGTTCGACAAGTACTACGGCATCGGCAGCCAGTCCCTCGCGTACACGAACAACTTCGCCATCCGTCTCGCGTACCCGCTCTTCAACAACTACCAGCGCGAGGACGCCCTCAACCGCGCCCGCGTGAATGCCGACGTCGCCGATGCCACGCTGCGCGACGCGCGCCTCGCCGCACAGCAGACCTTCGTGCAGCAGCTCGGTGCCCTGCGCACCGCGCAGCAGCGCATCGCGCTGCAGCAGGTCTCCGTCGACGCGGCACGTGAGGACGTCCGCGTGCAGCAGCAGCGGTACACGCTCGGCGCGTCCACCCTTCTCGATCTCCTCACCTCACAGAGCACGCTCGACGCTGCACGCTCAGCGCTCATCCAGGCGCGTCAGGATTTTCGCGTCGCCCGCGCGCAGCTCGAAGCACTCGTCGGCCGCGAGCTCCAGTGATCTCCTCTTTCCGGCATCCCGTGCGCAAGCTCCCCGCCCTCGCCGCCCTGCTCCTCGCCGCCGCCGCATGCTCGGGCAAGAAGGACAAGGGCCTCGCCATCAGCACGCAGCCCGTCCAGCGGCGCGACATCATCATCGACGCTCAGGCGACCGGGGTGGTCGAGCCGATCAACGTCGTCGAGGTGAAGTCCAAGGCCTCCGGAATGATCACGAAGATGCCCGTCGAGACGGGCACCCTCGTGAAGCCCGGCGATCTGCTCGTCCAGATCGAGACACGTGACGTGCAGAACCAGTTCGACCAGGCCGCCGCGGCGCTCGACGCCGCGCGCTCGCGCCTCAGCGTCGCCGACGCAGCGAAGAAGCGCGCCGACGAGCTGTTCAAGGGCCGCATCATCACCGCGGCCGAGCACGAGACGGCGCAGCTCGACTACGCCAACGCCCAGTCCGCGCTCGTCGCCGCGCGCACCAACCTGGATCTGAACAAGCAGCGCCTCGAGGACGCGACGGTCCGCGCCCCGGTCGCGGGCACGATCATCGACAAGACGGTCTCCCTCGGCACCGTGATCACGTCGGCGACGGGTGCCTTCGGCGGCGGTACCACTCTGCTCAAGATGGCCGACCTCGGCCAGGTCCGGATCCGCGCGCTTTTCAACGAGACGGATATCGGTCAGGTGAAGCCCGGTCAGACCGCGACCGTCACCGTGGATGCCTATCCCGACCGTCGCTTCACCGGCGTGGTGGAGAAGATCGAGCCGCAGGCCGTCGTCCAGCAGAACGTCACGATGTTCCCCGTGCTCGTCACCCTCCAGAACCTCGAGGGGCTGCTCAAGCCCGGAATGAACGGCGAGACGAGCGTGCTCGTCGACCAGCGCACCAACGTGCTCGCCGTGCCGAACGACGCCGTGCGCAACACGCGCGAAGCGGCGGCCACGGCACCGATGCTTGGCCTCGACGCCGACTCCGTGCGTTCCGCGATCCAGACGCAGATGGCGGCGCTCGGCGGCGGCCGCGGCCAGGGCGGCGAGCCCGCCGGCGCTCCGCTCACCCAGGCCTCGCGCGGCGACGTCGCGCTCGGTCCTCAGCAGTCGGGCACCCCCGCCGCTCAGGGCGGTCAGACCGCGGCCCGCGGGCAGGGCGCCGGTGGTCAGAGCTTCGGCGGTGGCCAGGGCGGCTTCCAGCTCCCGGAGGTCACCGACAAGGAGTGCGACTCCGTCACGGCCCTGATGAAGAAGAAGCCAGCCGAGCAGGCCAGGCTCGACTCGCTCCGCCAGCAGATGATGAGCGGCGCGATCGACCGCGACGCGATGCGCGCCGAGACGCAGAAGATCTACGCCGCCATGGGCGTCGATGCCCGCGTCGCGACGGCCTGCCGTCGCCGCGCCTTCCAGAACGGCGGGGGAATGGGCGGTGGTGGTGGAGTCCAGACCGCCGGCGCTGGCCGCCGCCGGCCGGCGCTCGTGTTCGTGAAGAACGGGGAGAAGTTCGAGCCGCGCGTCGTCCTCACCGGCGCCAGCAATTTCGACTACACCGAGATCATCAGCGGTGTGAAGGAAGGCGAGCAGGTCGCCATGCTCGCCGCGGTCGCGCTCCAGGCCCAGCGGCAGCAGAACAACGATCGCATCCGGCAGAACACCGGAGTGCCCGGCATGCAGCAGGGCGGCGGCGGACAGGGTGCCGGTCGTGCAGGCGGTGGCGGCGGTGGCCGCGCCGGCGGCGGTCGCTGATCGGATCCGCGATCATTTTCGGAGACCTCCATGCTCATCGGTGAGATCATCCGCGTCGCGCTCGGCGCGTTGCGCGCCAACAAGCTTCGCTCACTGCTCACGATGCTCGGCATCGTGATCGGCGTCGCGGCGGTCATCGCCGTCGTGGCGCTCGGCACCGGCGCGCAGAGCGCGGTGAAGGAGCGCATCAGCTCACTCGGCACCACCCTGCTCACCGTCATCCCCGGTCAGCAGCGTGGCATGGGCGTCACCTTCGATCAGACCATGAAGCTCACGATGGACGATGCGAAGGCGCTCGAAGATCGCGCCACGTCGCTCACCGCCGTGCAGCCCGAGATGAACTCGCGACTCCAGGTGCAGTACCAGTCGCTCAACACCAACACCTCCATCGTCGGCACGACGGCGAACTACCTCGAGGTGCGGAAGTACGAGCTGGCGGCGGGACGCATGTTCTCGCGCGCCGAGGACGAGGGGCGCCAGCGCGTCGCCGTCCTCGGTCCCACGGTCCTCGAGGCACTCGGCATCAACTCCCCCGAGGCGATCATCGGTGAAGCGGTGCGCATCCGCGGCATCCAGTTCACCGTCGTCGGCGTGCTCAAGTCCAAGGGGCAGGCGACGCCGTTCGGCAACCCCGACGATCAGGTGCTCGTCCCGATCACCACGGGCCGCTTCCGCCTGTTCGGCAGCGACCGGCTCCGTTCGGTGAGCGTGCTCGCCCAGTCGGAGGACAAGATCCCGGACGCGATGGCCGACATCCAGCGCGTGCTGCGCCGCGAGCACCGGCTGACGCAGAACAAGCCGGACGACTTCATGATCCGCAGCCAGGCCGACTTCCTCAACACCCTCGGCGAGACGACGCAGGTCTTCACCTACCTGCTGAGCGGCATCGCTGCCGTGTCGCTCCTCGTCGGCGGCATCGGGATCATGAACATCATGCTCGTCTCGGTGACGGAGCGGACGCGCGAGATCGGCATCCGGAAGGCGCTCGGCGCGACCCGCGCGAACATCCTGCTGCAGTTCCTCATCGAGGCCGTCGTGCTCTGCCTGCTCGGTGGCCTCATCGGCGCCCTCGTCGGCAGTGGAGGCGCCACGGCGATGAGCGCCTTCTTCCAGTGGAACACGATCATCTCTCCCCTCGCGATCGTCGCCGCGTTCGTGTTCTCCGCCGTGGTCGGCGTCCTCTTCGGCGTCTGGCCCGCGCGACGCGCCGCCTCCCTCGACCCCATCGTCGCCCTCCGCTACGAGTAGGGTCAGAGTCGGTGGGGTCAGAGTCGGTGGGGTCAGAGTCAACGCGACTCTGACCCCCGTTCGCTGTCATCCCGAGCGAGCGGAGCGAGTCGAGGGATCTGCACTTGGCCGCGTGGTTTCACGCGGAGACGCGGACACCAGCCCGAGCGCGCGAGAGAGACCTTCAAGAGGGTCAGACTCGTTGAACGGTCAAGAGGGTCAGACTCGTTGAACGATCAAGTGACTCTGACCCTCTTGAATCCGAGGCATCCCGACGCCGTTCAACCAACTCACCAACTCACCGCGGCAATCCAAGCACCTTCACCCCGGCGCCTTTCGCCACATCCATCGCCTGGACGACGTCGCCGTAGCGCACGTGGCCGTCGCCTTTGACGAACAGGACTTTCTCCGGCCTGCCGTCGTAGATCGCGTGGATGCGCGCAGCGAGCGCGTCGTGCGCCACCGGCGACTGATTGATCGCATACGTCCCATTCGCGGCGATCTCGAGGACGATCGATGCCCCGCCCTCGCCAGGCAACGCGCGCGGGTCGGGAAGCTGCACGTCGATCGACTTCCGCATGCTCGGGATCGCCGCCATGAAGATGATCAGCAGGACGAGCAGGACGTCGATCATCGGGGTGACGTTGATCTCGTTGTTGAGCGCGGGCGCGACGCGCACCGGGCGTGAATTGATCGTCACGTCGCTCACCGCACGAGCGTGAAGTCGAACGGCAGCGCGACCATCGTTCGCACCTTGCGTCCCCCCGCTTCGCCGGCCGTGAAGCGGAAGCGCGGCAGCACGGCGCGCACGGCGTCGGCGAGCTGCGCATCGGTCGCGTCCACGACCTTGAACTCGCTCATCTCGGCGCGGCCGAGTGTGTCGACGACGAACTGGACGACGATACGACCGCCCTGCCCGCGCGCGCGGAGCGCCTCGGGAAAGTGGGGCCTCTCGGAGCGGAGGAGTTGCGGCGGCTTCTCGACGTATCGCGCGTCGATCGCCCCGCCCTCCGGGCCGCCGAGGCCCGCCGGCCCCGTCGCGGGTCCGGCCGGGGGAAGCGCCGGCCCAATCGGCAGGTTGCTCGGCTGGATCGACGCCATGTTCGGATCGACCGTCTGGATCGTCGTCGGCAGCTTGTCGATGACGGGGATCGGCATGCTCGGCACCGGCGACGGCGTCGGGGTCTGGTGCGGGGAGGCCTGGCGCTCGACGGGTGGCGCCGGGGGTGCGGGCTGGGGCGTGAAGACGGGAATGATCGTCGGCGGATCTGCCTTGGGGACGTCACGCGTCCTCTGCACCGTGAGCAGTACCGCGGCCGTGATGACCGCTCCGTGAATCAGGGCGCTCGTCAGGGTCCCACCGACGCGGCGATTGTGTTGCGCCTTCGATTCCAGCAGGACGTTGAGCATGGTGCCTCTCCCGTGGTTGGTCGTGTAGACGACTTCACGGGCGACGATACCACGCCACTCTTAGCCCTTCGTGACGCGCGGATTAGCGTTGGGGAACGGCGGCATGAAGTCTCGCTCAACGCCGCATGAAGGAACGCTGATCGGCAGGTGACGAAACGATGAACGGGGCGGACGCCATCGGCGTCCGCCCCGTTTGATTGTGAAGGTTCGGGATGCTCAGGTGTTGCGATCGACGTTCTCTTCGGACTCGCCGATCTTTCGCTGAGCCTTCCCCTCCATCTCCTTGGCCTTCCCCCTGAGCTGTTCGCTCGTGTCGCCCGTCAGACCACCGGCCGCATTGCGCAGCTTGCCACCAACTTCCTTCGCCGCACCCTTGGCCTGGTTCTCGAGGCCGTCCGTGCCGAGATCGTCTGCCATGGTTCCGAATCCTCGTTGAAGTAGGAAGGTCGTTCTGGGACCATGCGTAAGGGCAAGCGATGTGCCCGTTCGTCGCCAGCCCGATCTTCCCAAAGATACATCTAAGATATATCTTTGCCGTACACGATATATCGCTGCACCGCAGCGGAGGATGCCATGTTCGGACACTGCTACGATCGGCCCTGGCAGGGACACGTGCCGCCGGGCGCACGAGCCAAGTGGGGATGGGACGCCAACTTCATGAGCGGCATCTTCGGCACCGAAGGTCGCGGCCGCGGCCGATGGCGCTCGGGACGCATGTTCGAGCAGGGCGACCTGCGCTACGTCGTCCTCCGCCTCCTCGAGGAGAAGCCGCGTCACGGCTACGAGATCATCAAAGCGCTCGAAGAGCGGTTCGGCGGTGCCTACGCCCCGAGCCCGGGAGCGGTCTACCCCACCCTCCAGCTCCTCGAGGACCTCGGCTACGCCCGCGTCGTCCCCGGTGACGAGGGCAAGAAGGTCTACGAGATCACCGATGCCGGCCGCGCTCATCTCGCCGAGAATCAGGAGACCGTCGACTCCATCTTCGACCGGATCGGCAAGCTCGTCGGGCACTTCCTCGACGAGCCGATGAGCGAGATCCACGTCGCCTTCCGCGACGTCGGCCGCGCCACCTATCGCCTCGCCTCGGAAACGGTCGACAAGCCCGAGGTGCTCAAGCAGGTCACCGAGATCCTCAAGCGGGCCGCGAAGGAGATCCAGGAGATCCCCCGCTAGCCGCACCCGCCGTCAGACGGCGAGCGGACCGAGCAGGCGAGAGATCGGCACGCTGACGCAACGGGTGCCGCAGGGTATGTTTGAGGAGGGCCGGAAAGAGATCTCTTTCCGGCCCTTCCGTACGTCCACCCACCTGCATGTCGGTTCCTTCGTTAAGCGTCACCGAGCTCGATCACGAGGCGCAGCACCCCGCGCCGACCGGGCGACGCCTCGGAGTCCTGACCCTCACAGCGCTCGGCGTCGTCTACGGCGACATCGGAACGAGCCCGCTGTACGCCCTCCGCGAATGCTTCCGGGAGGAGTACGGTATCGCGCCGACCCCTGCGAACGTCGTGGGCGTGCTCTCGCTGATCACCTGGTCACTCATCCTGGTCGTCAGCGTCAAATACATCGTCTTCATCCTGCGCGCGGACAATCGGGGCGAGGGGGGCATCCTGGCTCTCCTCGCCCTCCTGCTTCAGCACCGCCAGCGCGTCGAGGACCGCAAGCGGCGACTGTTGCTCATCTCGCTCGGACTCTTCGGCGCCGCGCTGCTGTACGGCGACGGAGTCATCACGCCGGCCATCTCCGTGCTGAGCGCCGTGGAAGGTCTGGAGGTGAGCACACCGGCGCTCGGCCACATCGTCGTGCCGATCACGGTGCTCATCCTGTTCGCGCTGTTCATGGTGCAGCGCTTCGGGACGGCACGCGTGGGCACCGCATTCGGCCCTCTGATGCTGGCCTGGTTCGTCACGATCGCCACCCTCGGGGCGCGTGCCGTCGTGCAGGCCCCGGAGGTGCTCGCGGCGCTCAACCCGCTGCACGGCCTCGGATTCTTCATGGCGCACGGCATGGCCGGCTTTCTCACCTTGGGGGCGGTGGTCCTCTGCGTCACGGGTGGCGAGGCGCTCTACGCCGACATGGGGCATTTCGGCAAACGGCCGATCCGCATCGCCTGGTTCGCCGTCGTGCTTCCGGCGCTTCTGCTGAACTACTTCGGCCAGGGCGCACTGCTGCTCGGCAATTCGGCTGCGGCGAGCAATCCGTTCTATCTGCTCGCACCACCGGCGTTCCAGGTGCCCCTCCTCGTCATCGCCACCGCCGCCGCCGTCGTCGCGTCGCAGGCGCTCATCTCGGGGGCGTTCTCCCTCACGCAGCAGAGCGTGCAGCTCGGCTATTCGCCACGCATGCAGATCATCCACACCTCCAAGCACGAGGCGGGGCAGATCTTCATTCCGGAGGTCAACAAGGCGTTGATGGTGGGCTGCCTGCTGCTCGTCCTCTACTTCAGGAACTCGAGCGCACTCAGTGCCGCGTACGGCATCGCCGTCACTGGCACCATGGCGATCACGTCGCTCCTCTTCGCCGTCGTCGCGCGCTCGCGTTGGGGCTGGTCCCGCCTGCACGTGGGGCTGATCGTGGCGGGGTTCCTCCTCATCGACCTGTCCTTCCTCCTCGCGAACCTCGTCAAGATCGAGCATGGCGGCTGGGTGCCGATCCTGATGGCCGTCGGGGTCTACGTGCTCATGAGCACGTGGAAGCGCGGCCGCATGCAGCTCGGCGCGATCCAGGATGCCGGGGCGCTCCCCCTCGACCTCTTCCTCGGCGGCATCGAGCGCAATCCGCCCGTGCGCGTGAAGGGGACGGCCGTGTTCATGACGTCGAGCAAGGAAGGGGTGCCGGTCGTGCTGCTCCACCATCTGAAGCACAACAAGGTGCT
>Ga0308175_100002577_pt1 | contig 12425 bp, 10 predicted proteins | sample PhyCR1_3_FD_203893 | JGI IMG/M metagenome (GOLD analysis project Ga0308175, IMG submission 203893) | Soil microbial communities from UC Gill Tract Community Farm, Albany, California, United States - DLSLS.C.R1 | ecosystem: Environmental > Terrestrial > Soil > Agricultural land | place: USA... | reverse complement strand
CTGAGCGCCGCATAGGCCGCCTCGACCGCGAGCTTGGCCGCCGTGTGGCGCGCCGTGGACTTCGCCGACTCGTACTTGGTCGCCCAGGCGGAGGGGTCGGCGAGCTCGTCCTCGAGGGAGGCGAGCCGCGCCTCGGCCTGTTCGACCGCCTGCTCCAGCTCGGCATGCCTGCGCTGCGCGTTCTTCGAGGGGCCCTTCGGCTTCGCCGGTGCGACATCCGCGTCTGACGCTTTTGTCGCACCGCGGCCGTTCGTGGTGGGCTTGGGCGCAGGCGGCGGCGTCGCGCCGGCCGCCTTGCGCTCCTCGCGCACGCGCCAGTACTCGGGCCAGCCGCCGACGTAGGAGTGCAGCGTGTAGTCCTCGATCGCGACGGTGCGCGAGCCGACCGCGTCGAGCAGCGCGCGGTCGTGGCTGACGAGCAGCAGCGAGCCGGGGAACGCGCGCAGGGCATCCTCGAGCGCCTCGCGCGACTCGAGGTCGAGATGGTTCGTGGGCTCGTCGAGGATCAGGACGTTCGAGTCGCTCGCGACGAGGATCGCCAGCGACAGCCGGCGGCGCTCGCCGCCGCTGAGGCCGTCCAGCGGCTTCTCGGCCTCGTCGCCGCTGAACAGGAACTTGCCGAGCAGGCTGCGCGCCTGGTTCGGCGAGAGCCCGGTGCGCTTCTGAGCCGCCTCCAGGACCGTGCGCGCCCCACCCCACTCGAGCTCGTCGGCGTGCTGGCTGAGGTAGCCGAGCTTGACGTTGTGGCCGGTCCGGGTCTTGCCGTGGGTGAGCGGCTTGCGGCCGGCGAGCGCCTCGATGAGCGTGGTCTTGCCGACGCCGTTGGGCCCGACCAGCGACACGTGCTCGCCGCGCTCGAGCCACAGCTCGGCCTTGTCGAGAAGGACGCGGTTCGGGACCTCGATGCGCCCGTCCTCGAGCTCGAAGACGATCCGGCCCGAGCGCTCGGGCTTCTTGAACTGGAACTCGAGCGCCCGGCCGTCCCGCGGATCGCGTTCGAGCCTTTCGATCTTCGCCAGCTTCTTCATGCGGTCCTGGGCCTGGCGGGCCTTCGTTGCCTTCGCGCGGAAGCGCTCGACGAACGCCTCCATGCGAGCGATCTCGGCCTGCTGCTTCTCGATCGCGCGGCCGAGCGCGAGCTCGCGCGCGGCCTGCTCCCTGCGCCACGCCGTCCAGGTGCCGGAGAAGAAGCGCGTCCGGCCGGCCTCCATCTCGAGCACCGCGGTGCCGACGGCCTCGAGGAACCAGCGATCGTGGGCGACGAGCATGATCGCGGCGTCCAGGCCGGTCAGCGTCTCCTCCAGCCATTCGAGCGACTCGATGTCGAGATGGTTGGTCGGCTCGTCGAGCAGCAGCAGGTCGGGCTCGGCGGCGAGCGCGCGCGCCAGCGAGGCGCGCGTCAGCTGACCGCCCGAGAACGTCTTGAGCTCGCGGTCCAGGTCGGCGTCGGCGAAGCCCAGGCCGTGCAGGTACTGGTTCGCGCGCTCGCGCCACGTGTAGCCGCCGACGGCCTCGAAGCGCGCCTGCACGCCGGCGTAGGCGTTCATCGCGGCGTCGTCGCCCGCCGCCATCCGCTCCTCGAGCGCGCGCAGCTCGGCCTCGAGCTCGAGCGGCTCCCTGCGGGCACCGAGCACGTAGTCACGCAGCGTGACCGACCGCTCGCGCGGCGGGCGCTGATCGTGCAGCGCGACCCGCACGCCCTTGCTGAACACGAGCTCGCCGCCGTCGATCGACGCCTCGCCGGCCAGCATCCGCAGCAGCGTCGTCTTGCCGGCGCCGTTGCGCCCGGCGACCGTCAGCCGGTCGCGGCGCTCGAGCTTGAACGACACCCCACGCAGCAACGGCTCCCCCGCCATGTCCTTGGCGAGATCAGATGCGATAACGACGGCCACGGGACCATCGTAGGCGGGGCGAGGCTAAGACTCGGATGGTTGGACGCGGAGGATCCGGGCCGGGAGCTTCGGCATCCACCAGTTCCATTTGCCGAACACGGACACGATCGCCGGGACGAGCAGTGCTCGGATGACGGTGGCGTCGAGCAGGATGCCGGCCGCCAACCCGGTTGCCATCACCTTCACGTCCGTGCCCGGGCTCGAGCCCAGCGAGAGGAACGCCAGGAACAGGATCAGCGCGGCGCTCGTGACCAGGCGGCCGGTGCGGCCGATGCCGCGGATCACCGCCTCGTTCGTGTCGCCGGTCGCGTCGTACTCCTCACGCATGCGGGCGAGGATGAACACCTCGTAGTCCATCGAGAGGCCGAACAGGAAGGCGAAGACCATGAGCGGGATCCAGGCCGTGATCGAGCCGGTCGCCGGGATCCCCCAGATCGCGTCGGAGCCGTGGCCGTGCTGCCACACGAGCGCCAGCACCCCCCACGCCGCGAGGACGCTGACGACGTTCAGCACGACGGCCTTCGCCGGCAGCAGCAGCGATCGGAACGCGCGCGCCAGCAGCAGGAACACGATCACGGCGATCAGGGCGATCATCAGCGGGAAGTTGCCGTAGACGGCGTCGATGAAGTCCGCGTTCTGGGCCGGGATACCGCCGACGCGCACCCCGTCGCCGAACGAGTGCGCGGTCGAGCGCACGTCGTCGAGCACGTCCTTGCCGTGCGACGAGCCGCCGTCGGGCCGCTGGAAGACCTCGACGACCGACGTGCCGCCGCGGTTCCAGGCGCCGTCGCCCGGCGCCACCGCGCCGTGCACGTCGGGCAACTTCGCGAGCCGGTCGGCGACCGCGGACGGATCCCCGCCGCGGACCAGCACCTCGTGCGGCAGCAGGACGCCGGACCCGATCCCGGACCGCTCGAGCTGGGTGAGCCCCTCCTTCGCGGTGCCGCCCTTGGCGATCGTGTCCGGATTGGACAGGCCGAGCTGCAGCCCGCTCGCCGAAACGAGCAGCGCCACGAGAACGGCTGCCGCGGCCAGCGCGGCAATCGCGCGGTGGCGCACCACGAGGTTGGCCCAGCGCGTCCACGACCGGTTCGCCGTGTCCTCGCGCACGCGCCGCGGCCAGTCGAGCTTCGCGCCCCAGGAGCTGAGCACGACCGGCAGCAGCGTGATGCCGACCCCGACGCTCACGAGCGGGATCAGCATGCCGCCGTAGCCCACCGAGCGCAGGAACGGCAGCGGCAGCGCGACCAGCGCGAGCAGGCCGATCGCGACCGTCGTCCCGCTGAAGACAACCGCCCGCCCCGCGGTCTCCATCGCGCGCACGACCGCCTCGTCGCCGTGCCTGCCGTGCGCGGTCTCCTCGCGCCAGCGCACGACCACCAGCAGCGCGTAGTCGATCGCGACGCCGAGGCCGATCAGCGCCACGAGGAACTGCACGATCGGCGAGACGTCGGTGATCTGCACCAGTCCGTAGACGAGCAGGAACGTCGTGAGGATCGAGACCACCGCCATCAGGAGCGGCACGAACGCGAGGAACGACCCGAACACGAACGCCAGGATCAGGAGCGCCCCGAAGCCGCCGACGAGCGCCTCGAGGAGCACGCCCGGCCCGTCGGAGTCGCCGCTCTGCTGATTGAGCGCGTCGAAGCCCGACAGCTTCACGGGCGCGCCCGCGACGGTGAAGCCGGCCAGGGCCTTGTTGAGCTTCTTCTCCGCCTTCGGGTTGTCGCCGAACGGCTGGTCGGGATCCGGCAGCGGATAGGCGATCGCGAAGGCCGTGTGGCCGTCGCGCGAGACGAAGCTGCTGTCCCCGGTCGACCCGTAGCCGGCCACCCGCGCCCCGGGCAGGACCTCGGACAGCTTGCGCTCGAGCGCGAGCAGATCGCCCTTCGCCTGGGCCGCCGTCGTGCTCGCGGGCAGCTTGACCACCGGCACCATCGGCGCGGCGTTGTCGCCGGTCCCCTTGTAGAGCTTGGCGATCTGCTGGTTGGTCTGCCAGCCCTCCTTGCCCGGCACGGAGAACTTCTGCTTCAACGCCTTCGAAGCCGGCCCGGACACCCCTCCGCCGACCAGGGTGAGGATGACCCAGAAGGCCACGACGATGCGCTTGTGGGCGAGCACCCACCGGGTGATGGCGGTCATGAATCGTTTGTATCACAAATGATCCGTGACACAGTGTAAAATCCTCGTGATGTTGCACTCAGAGCAGCCGCCCGCCGAGCTCGGGCAGTTCACGGGCTTCCTCATGAACTACCTCGGCACCCGGTCCGGCCGGCGGTTCGCGGCGGCGCTCGAGCCGTTCGGGCTGCATCCCCGGCACTTCGGCGTCATGACGGTCCTCGACGCCCGCCCCGGGACGACCCAGCAGGACCTCGCCGACCACTCGCGCGTCGACCGCAGCTCGATGGTCGCCGTGCTCGACGAGCTCGAGGCGCGCGGCCTGGCCGAGCGCCGGCCCGACCCCGCCGACCGCCGCAAGCGGTCGATCCACCTGACCGACGAGGGGCGCGAGCAGCTGCGTCAGATGCGCGCCGTCGCGCGCAAGGTGGGCGAGCAGAGCTTCGCGGCGCTGAGCGACGAGGAGCGAGCGACCCTGCACCAGCTGCTGCGCAAGCTGGCCGGCTTCGAGGACTAGGCGACGGCGGTCAGGCGCGCCTTGCCGTCGAGCTCGTCGCCCGCGGCCTGCAGCGCCTCGACGAACGTGTCGACGAGCGGGTCGCGGTCCTTCGCGACCGCGGCGAGGATCGTGCGCGACGGCGCGTCGCCCTTGAGCGGTCGCAGCACGACGCCCGGGTGCGCCCCGATGGTCGCCATCCGCGGGACGATCGTCACGCCCAGGCCGGCGGCGGCCATGCCCTGCAGCGCGTTGTAGTCCTCGGACTCCAAGCGCACGTTGGGCGCGAAGCCGGCATCGCGGCAGGCGTGGAGCATGATGTTGCTGTCGGCGCAGGTGCCTCCGAGCTCGGTGAGCAGGAACGGCTCGTCGCACAGCTCGGCGAGGTCGATGCTCCGGCGGCTGGCCATGTGGTGGTCGGGCGGCAGGGCGACGAGCATCGGGTCGTCGGTGACCTCGATCAGCTCGATCTCGTCGGGGACGACGACCGGGTCCAGCGGCGACTCGATCATCAGCGCGATGTCGAGCCGCCCGCGCGCGAGCGCGCGCAGCGCGGGGTCGGACTCCATCACGCGCAGGTCGAGCTCGATGTCCGGGTGGGAGAGACGTTTGCGCGCCTCCCGCACGGCTCCCGGGACGAGGCCCGCCGCCGCCGACGGGAACGCGCCGAGGCGCAGTCGCGACGCGACGACGCCGCCCGCGGCCTTCGCCGCGCGCTCGGCCTGGCGGACCGAGCTCAGCACGCCCTCGGTCTCTGCCAGCAGAGCCTCGCCGGCCGGCGTGAGCTTCACGCCGCGCGCGGTGCGCTCCAGGACCTTCACGCCGAGATGGCGCTCCAGCCGGGCGAGATGCTGGGACACCGCCGGCTGGGTGAACCCCAGCTCCTCGGCCGCGAGCGAGAACGAGCCGCGCATCGCGACCTCGCGGAAGGTCTGCAGGAGCCGTACGTCGAGCATAAGGGAACGTTATCAGAACGACCACGAAAGATCATTGGAATTTATTGCGACGGTCCAGGACCATGTGTTCATGACCACTGCAAGCAGCTCCTCAATCTCCCTGCGGCGCGCGGTCGACTCCGACGCCGCGGCCCTCGACCGCCTCGCCCAGCTCGACTCCCGGCGCCTGCCGGACGGCCCGCACCTGATCGCCGAGCGCGACGGGGCCCTGATCGCCGCGATCGCCCAGCCGAGCGGCGTCGTCTTCTCCGACCCGTTCATCCCGACCGCCGACGCCGTCGCCCTGCTGCGCCGGTGGGCGCAGCAGCGCACGGCCGTCCCGCCGCGCCGCTCGATCCGCCGCGCGCGCGTCGCGCTGGCCTCATAGCGGCGAGGTGCGCGCCCCGATCGCGTACCCGATGACGTTGACGACCAGGTGCACCGCCGTCACCGCGGCGAACGCGACCGCCGCGGTGGCGACGGGCAGGACGTAGACGGGCGCGAGGCACAGCCAGACGCCCGGCACGAGGTCCGCCTGGTCGAGCACGACCAGCGCCAGCCCACCGCCGCCGCGGCGCCGGCTCCCGGGCGCGATGCCCAGGCGCCGCTTCACGAACGAGTTCGGCAGCTCGCCCACGACCACGCCGAGCCCGACCAGCGCGCCCCACAGCACCGGTGGCGCATCCGCCACCGCGCCGGGCAGCGCGCAGCGAAACGCCGGCCAGCGGGTCAGCAGGACGGCCGCGAGCGCGGGCCCCGCGACCATGAACAGCGCCCCGCGCCAGGTCTTGTTGTCGCCGAGCACGCGCCGCCCGCCGATCGTCGCGCCACCGTCGAGCGGGCGCCTGAGCGGCCTGAAGAGGTCGAGCGCGAGCACGGGCGCGTGCAGGATCGGCGCACCCAGGACGGCGACGAAGACGAGCAGCCCGCTCAAGGGGCGTCGCCGGCGGCCCGCCGCGGCAGGCCCGCGCCGCGCGCCTGGAACTCGACGAGCAGCTCGTTCTCGTAGGCCACCCGCCGCTGCGAGCCCTCGAGCTCGCGGAACATCCGCTTGAGCGTCCGCAGCCCCTCGACCGGCCCGGTCATCGACTCCGCGATCGCGACCGCGGCGGCCTCCGCCTCGGCCGCGGGGACCGCCGCCGCGAGCAGGCCGAGCGCGTCGGCGGCGGCCTGGTCGAGCACCCGCGCGGTGAGAATCAGCTCCTTCGCGCGAGCCAGCCCGACCAGCGGCGCCAGCCGCGCGGGCCCGACCGGCACGCCGAGCCGCGCGCCCGCCCAGGCGAGATGCAGGTTGTCGCCGCCGACGCGCAGGTCGCAGCCCGCGGCAAGCTCCGCGCCCGCGCCCACCACGTTGCCGACGCAGACGGCGATCGTCGGCAGCGGGAACGCCTCGACCGCCGCGTAGACCCGCGCGAAGGCCTCCATCCGCGCCACGCCGCCCGCGGCGTCGAGGTCCTCGCGCACGTCGGCGCCCGCCGACAGCGCCCTGACGTCGGTCGTGGAGAAGACCAGCACCCGCAGCGACGGGTCGGCGGCGAGCTCGGAGAGCGCGGCCTCGACCGCCGCGAGCAGCTCGCTGTTCATCGCGTTGCGCGCCGCGGGCCGATCGAGGCGCAGCACCTCGATCCCGTCGGCGGCGCGCTCTCGCTGGATGGGCGCCATCGCCGCGAGGTTCTATACGATCCAGGGCGATGCGGCTCGCCCTCGCAACGGTTCTGACATTCGCGCTCCTCGCCCCCGCGGCGCTCGCGCACGACGGCGGCCAGGGCACCTACGGCGAGGCGGGCGACAAGGTCGTCACGAACGCGGGCTTCATCGTGATCGGCTTCTTCCCGCTGTTCATCCTCCTGATGAGCCTGCTGCAGTGGCGGCTGGACAAGCGCAAGTACGCGCGCAAGGCCGCCGCCAAGCGCCGCGCCGGCGCCACCGAGTGGCGCGGTGGCTGGTAGCGCGCTCGACGAGGTCCGCTACGAACGCGTCGGGTCCGCTGCGGTCCTGACGATCGATCGCCAGCACCGCCGCAACGCCGTCGACGGCCCGACCGCGGAGAAGCTGCTCGAGGGCTACCGCGCCTTCGAGGCCGACGACGACGCGCGCGTGCTCGTGGTCACCGGCGCGGGCAACGTGTCGTTCTGCGCGGGCGCCGACCTGAAGAACATCGCATCCTTCGCCGGGCGGCTCGAGAGCGACGAGGGCCCGTTCGGCTTCACGCGCCTGACGCCCTCGAAGCCCACGATCGCCGCGATCGACGGCTGGTGCCTGGCCGGCGGCCTCGAGCTCGCGCTGTGGTGCGACCTGCGGATCGCGCACCCCGATTCGCAGCTCGGCTTCCCCGAGCGCCGCTGGGGCGTCCCGCTGATCGACGGCGGCACGCAGCGCCTACCGCGCATCGTCGGCATGGGCCGCGCGCTGGACCTCATCCTCACCGGCCGCATCATGTACGCGCTCGAGGCGCTCGACTGGGGCATGCTCACCGAGCTCGACGACGACCCGCTCGCCCGCGCGCTCGAGATCGCCGAGGGCCTCGCGTCGTTCCCGCAGCAGACGATGCTCGCCGACCGCCGCGCGGCGCTGGAGGGCTTCGGCCTGCCGCTCGGCGAAGCCCTGGCGCTCGAGGCGAAGTCCGGCCCCGAGACCATCCAGGTGGCCGCAGAGGGCGCGGGGCGATTCGCCGGCGGCGAGGGCCGCGGCGGCGCCGGCGCCGGCGTGTGAGCTAGGCCTTCGCGATCGCGCGATCCATCGCGTCGCCCGGCGCCTCGACGACGGGCCCGTGGCCGGGAGCCAGCCGGACAGGGTCCAGCGCGCGCAGCTCGCGCGCGGAGCGGCGGTCCACGTCAGCGTCCCACGTCGCCATCGCCGCCAGCGGGAAGCGCTGCAGCTTCTTGGCCGTAACCGCCACGCCGCCCATCGTCGTGAACGTGTCGCCGCACAGCAGCGTGCGGTCGCGCGTGTCGAGGAACGCGACGTGGCCCTTCGTGTGGCCCGGAGCCGCCACCACCTCGAGGCTGCCGACGCGCTCCCCCGCCGCGAGGAACCGATCCGGGCGCGAGCGCGGCTTCGGCCAGCTGCCCGCGGTCTTTGGGTCCTCGCCCGCCAGGATGCGGGCGTCGGCCTCGGCCATCAGGTACTCCACGCCCGGGCCCAGCGCATCGCGCAGCTCGTCGATCGCACCGACGTGGTCGCCGTGCCCATGCGTCAGCGCGATGCGCCTGATCTGCCCGTCCGCGGCCGCGATCAGGTCCTTCCCGGCACCCTTCAGCGTCGTGTCGACGAGCGTGAAGCCGTCGTCCTCGCGCACGAGATAGGCGTTGACGAAGTACAGGCGCGTGAGCTGGATCAGCGTGGCCGTGACGGTCGTGGTACGCATGACCTCAAAGGGTAGGGTTCGGCGCATGAGCTACTTCGTATCGGGCGCAACGGGGTTCATCGGTCGGCACCTGGTCGAGGAGCTGCTGCGCAACCGCGAGGGCGACATCCACGTCCTCGTGCGCGCGGGCTCGCAGGACCGGCTCGAGCAGCTCATCGCCGAGCGCTGGGGCGGCAGCGACCGGATCAAGCCCGTCGTGGGCGACCTCACCGAGCCGAGTCTCGGCGTCGGCGAGGACTGGGTCGCCGCCAACAAGGGCTCGATCGACCACTTCTTCCATCTCGCCGCGGTCTATGACATGACCGCCGCCGACGAGGCCAACGAGCGCATGAACGTGCAGGGCACGCGCAACGCGGTCGAGCTGGCCAACGCGCTCGAGGCCGGCGTCCTGCACCACACGTCCTCGATCGCCGCCGCCGGCCTCTACAAGGGGCTGTTCCGCGAGGACATGTTCGACGAGGGCCAGAAGCTCCCGTCGGCCTATCACCGCACGAAGTTCGAGTCGGAGAAGATCGCGCGCGAGGCGTCGACGGTGCCGTGGCGCGTGTACCGCCCGGCCGTCGTCGTCGGCCACTCGCAGACCGGCGAGATGGACAAGATCGATGGGCCCTATTACTTCTTCAAGGCGATCCAGAAGCTGCGCCACTGGCTGCCGGAGTGGGTGCCGCTGATCGGCCCGGAGCTCGGCTACACGAACGTCGTCCCGGTCGACTTCGTCGCGCGCGCGATGGACCACATCGCCCACCAGCCCGGCCTCGATGGCCAGGCGTTCCACCTGACCTCGCCCAAGTCGCAGCGCTCGGGCGCCGTGCTGAACGAGTTCGCGAAGGCGGCGCATGCGCCGCAGCTGGGCATGCGGGTGGACAAGCGCCTGATCGACGCGCTGCCGAAGGGCACGATCTCGATGCTGATGAAGCTGCCGCCGCTGAAGGACGTGCGGCGCACGCTGCTGGCCGACTTCGGCATCCCCGAGGAGGTCGTCGAGCACGTCGGCTTCACGGCGCAGTTCGACACGCGCGACACCGAGCGCGCGCTGGCGGGCACGGACATCACGGTCCCCGACCTGAGCACCTATGCCGACAAGCTGTGGGACTACTGGGAGCGCCGGCTGGACCCGGACCTCTTCCGCGACCACTCCTTCGCCCACGCCGTCAACGGCAAGGTCGTCCTGATCACCGGCGCCTCGTCGGGCATCGGCAAGGCGGCGGCGTTCAAGATCGCCGCGGCCGGCGGCGTCCCGCTGCTCGTCGCCCGCTCCGCCGACAAGCTCGAGGAGACCAAGCAGGAGATCGAGGCCAAGGGCGGCACCGCCTACACCTACTCGGCCGACCTGAGCGACCTCGAATCGATCGACAACCTGGTCGAGAAGGTGCTGTCCGACCACCCGGCGGTCGACGTCCTGGTGAACAACGCCGGCCGCTCGATCCGCCGCTCGATCGCCCTGTCGGGCGACCGCTTCCACGACTTCGAGCGCACGGTCCAGCTCAACTACCTCGGCACGATCAAGCTGACGATGGGGCTGCTGCCGCACATGCGCGAGCACCACCGCGGCCACGTCGTGAACGTCAGCTCGATCGGCGTTCAGACCAACCCGCCGCGCTTCAGCGCCTACGTCGCGTCGAAGGCGGCGCTCGACGCGTGGACGCGCGTCGTGTCCTCCGAGGTGATCGGGGACGGCGTGACCTTCACGACGATCCACATGCAGCTGGTGCGCACGCCGATGATCGCGCCGACGAAGATCTACGACCAGTTCCCGACGATCACGCCCGACGAGGCGGCCGACCTGATCTGCGAGGCGATCCGCTCCAAGCCCAAGCAGATCAACACGCGCCTGGGCACGTTCGGCGAGGTTCTCTACGCGCTCGCCCCGAAGGCCGTCGACCAGATCCTGCACACCGCGTACAAGGTGTTCCCCGACTCGGCCGCGGCGCGGGGCGAGAAGGATCCCAACGAGAAGGCCTCGATGGAGCAGGTCGCGATGGCCAACCTCATGAAGGGAGTCCACTGGTAGAGGTACGCTCGCCAGTGCATGGAAGCCAACGGATCCTCCCCGACGACGCGGGGGCGCCGCGCGAGGCTCCGCCTCTCGCTCTTCATCGGCGCCGGCATCGCGGCAGCGGCTGTGATGCTCGGCCTGTACGCAGTCGACGCGCTCAAGGGGCTCGAGCTCCGATCGGTCGACACGCGCTTCAGCGTCCGCGGCACCCAGGAGCAGCCGAAGGATCTCGCGGTCGTCGCGATCGACACCAAGACGTTCAACACGCTCAAGACGCAGTGGCCATTCCCGCGGCGCTTCCACGCGCAGGTGCTCAACGAGCTCCGCAAGGACGGGGCGAAGGCGGTCGCGTTCGACGTCCAGTTCACCGAGCGGACCGACCCGCGTGACGACAACGCGCTGATCGACGCGGTCGGGCGCACGAAGAACATCGTGCTCGCTACGACCGAGGTCGACGACAACGGCCACACGGCGATCTTCGGCGGCGACCAGGTGCTGCGATCGATCGGCGCGCGCGCCGGCAACGCGCTGCTGCCCAACGACTCGGGCGGCACGATCAGGAGAACGTGGTACGACGCGCGGAAGCTCAAGACGCTGGGCGTCGTGACCGCCGAGGAGATGCTCGGAAAGAAGATCCCGCGATCTGCACTGGGCGGCAACACCGCGTGGATCGACTACCGCGGCGGACCCGGATCGATCCTCACCGCGTCGTACTCCGACGTGAAGAACGGGAACTTCCGCAGCGGGACATTCAAGGACCGGGCGGTCGTCATCGGCCCGGCGGCGCCGACGCTCGGCGACGTCCACCCCACGTCGGTCACCGGCCAGGACCTGATGTCCGGCGCCGAGATCCAGGCCAATGCGATCTGGACGGCGATGCACGACTTCCCGCTGCAGCCGATCGCGGCGTGGTGGACCCCGCTGCTCATCACGCTGATGGCGTTCGCCGCGCCGGCCCTCTTCCTGGGGATCAAGCCGCGCGAAGCCGTCCTCGTGCAGATCCTGCTCGCGATCGTCTACACGGTCGGCTCCCAGCTGCTGTTCAACCGCGGCACGATCGTGCCGGTCGTCTACCCCCTGATCGCGCTCGGGCTCGCGGCCGTGCTGACCACCGCCGTGCACGCGGTGACAGCGGCGTTCGAGCGCGAGATGGTGCGCGACGTCTTCTCGCGCTTCGTGCCCGAGTCCGTGGTGTCCGAGGTGCTCAGCCAGACCGGCGGCGGCCTGCGCCTCGGCGGGGAGCGCAAGATCGCCACCGTGCTCTTCAGCGACCTGCGCGGGTTCACGAGCTATGCGGAGACGCTGCCGCCGGCGACGGTCATCTCCGTGCTCAACCGCTACCTCACGCTGATGAGCGACGTGATCCTGGACAACGGCGGCACGCTGGTCGCCTACATGGGCGACGGCATCATGGCCGTCTTCGGCGCGCCGATCGAGCAGGACGACCACGCCGACCGCGCGCTGCGCACGGCCCGGCACATGACCGGCCCGGCGCTGCAGGAGTTCAACCAGTGGATGCGCGACCAGGGGGTCGGCGAGGGCTTCCGCATGGGCGTCGGCCTGATGAGCGGCGAGGTCATGTCCGGCAACGTGGGCTCCGAACGGCGGCTGGAGTACACGG
>Ga0308175_100002576_pt1 | contig 12427 bp, 14 predicted proteins | sample PhyCR1_3_FD_203893 | JGI IMG/M metagenome (GOLD analysis project Ga0308175, IMG submission 203893) | Soil microbial communities from UC Gill Tract Community Farm, Albany, California, United States - DLSLS.C.R1 | ecosystem: Environmental > Terrestrial > Soil > Agricultural land | place: USA... | reverse complement strand
GGCAAGTCTAGGAGGCCACCGGTCAGGTGCGCTCGGCTTCGGGCGGCAGCTGCAGGGGCAGCGGCTCGCCCGGGGGCATCGCCTCGGATCCCCGGCGTACGACGATCCCGCGGATCGCGTCCTCCCAGGGCCCGGCCGCGTCCGGTTCGACCGCCGGCCGGCCCAGCACCGTCGCGCGGAGAAACCAGCGCGGGCCGTTGTGGCCGATGACCCGCGAGGGCTGCACCGCCTGCTCGCCGTCGGGCGTCGTCACCGGGACCAGCACCGCGAGCTCGGTCCCGAAGGGGCCCTCCTGCTCGGTCGCGGTGCCACCGCGCCGGGCCGCGTCGGCCGCGATCTCCCGCCGCGCGTCGCTCCACAGGTCACCGTTGCGGGCCGCGGCGAAGGCACGCAGCTCGACGGCGCCCTCCTGGTTGGCCAGCAGGACCGCCAGCACCTGGCCGGAGGCCTCGTCGACCTGCAGCTGCAGGTCCATCCCGTCGGGGGGCCGGATCAGCAGGCTGCCGAGGTCGGCGTAGTCACCCTCCTCGAACTGCACGTCTGCGACGTCGTGCGGTCCAGGAACCGCGAGCTGCTCCTCCTCGCCGGGGAACGACTCCTCCGGCTCCGCCTTGCGCCGACGCCTCACGACACCTCCTCCGCACTCGAGAAACCTCCTGTGGAACCGTAGCCCCCGGCCCCACGCGCCGACTCCGGCAGGTCCACGACCTCGACGAAGCGCGCCTGCTCCACCCGTTGCACGACGAGCTGGGCGATCCGGTCGCCGCGGCGCAGCGAGATCGCGGTCGTGGGGTCGAGGTTCACCAGGCAGACCTGCACCTCGCCGCGGTAGCCCGCGTCGATGGTCCCCGGGGCGTTGACGATGGACAGTCCGTGCCGGGCGGCGAGCCCCGAGCGCGGGTGCACCAGGCCGACGTACCCCTCCGGCAGCGCCAGCGCGATCCCGGTGGGCACCAGCTGCCGCTCTCCGGGCGCGAGGGTCACGTTCGTGGCGGCGTGCAGGTCGGCGCCGGCGTCGCCGGGGTGGGCGTACGACGGCACCGGCAGGTCGGTGTCCAGCCGGACGATCGGGATGTCCATCACGTCGGCTGACCCTACCGGCGTGGCGACGCCGAGCGGGTGACAGGCTTTGCCGCATGACCAGCGGATACTCCGAGCGACTGCACGTGCCGCTCCGCTGGTGGGTGCAGGCGACGATGTTCCTGGCGACGTTCTGGATCGCCTTCATCGTCTCGCTGCCGGGGTGGATCGCCTGGACGGCCTCCGCCGTGCTGGCCGCGGCGACCTACGCGATGTTCCTCTGGGTGGGCTCGCTCCGGGTGGCGGTGCTCGACGGCGAGCTGCACGCCGGCACGGCCCACGTGCCCGTGCACCTGCTCGGCGCGGTCCGGGCCCTCGACCGGGAGGAGACCCGTCGCGTGCACGGCGTGGAGGCGGACGCGCGCGCGTTCCTCGTGACCCGGCCCTACGTGAAGAGCTCGGTGCTCGTGCCGATCGAGGACCCGGCGGACCCCACGCCCTACTGGCTGGTGTCCACCCGGCACCCCGAGGCGCTCACCGCGGCCCTCACGCGCACGGGCACGGATGGCTAAGGTGAGCGACATGGGCAAGCAGAAGAAGGGCAAGGCCAAGAAGTCCGGCAAGAAGTCCCACGAGAAGGACCCGAAGGTCTGGACGGTCTTCTCCCTGGTCGCGGCCCTCCTCGGGGCCACGGTGGCGAAGAAGACCCTGAACACCTCGTGGCGGGCGGCGACGGGCAAGCAGCCGCCGGCCAACCCGGCGGACCCCGACGTGGACGTGTGGGAGGCGGTGGCCTGGGCAGCGGCCAGCGGGACCTTCGTCGCGATCGCCCGGATGCTGGCCTCCCGCAGGGCGGCGCGCTACTACGTTCGCTCGACCGGCAAGCTGCCGCCGAGCCTGCGGCCCGACGACCAGCGCGGGCCGGAGCAGGAGGGTGAGCTCCTCACCACCTGAGGCTCAGGCGCAGTCGCGGCAGATCATCCGCTTCTCGTCGGCGAGCTGGCTGCGGTGGTGCACCAGGAAGCAGCTCATGCAGGTGAACTCGTCGTTCTGCCGAGGCTTGACCTCGACCGCCAGCTCCTCGTGGGAGAGGTCGGCTCCGGGCAGCTCGAACGACTCGGCCGCCTCCGCCTCGTCCTCGTCGACCTTGCCCGAGTTCTTGTCATGACGTCGCGCCTTCAGCTCCTCGAGGCTGTCCTCGGACTCCTCCTCGGTCTTGCGCGGCGCGTCGTAGTCCGTTGCCATTCGCTGTCTCCTGCCCCCGCTCCCAGTGGTCCCAACATCCGCTCACACCGTCGTGCCGGCGAGTGATTGTGCACTACCCGGCGGAAAAGTGCACATCCATTCCGAGATGTGTCGCGGTCTCGGCTAACGCGCCACGCGGCGCAGTTGTTCCCGCACGCGGTCAGAACATGCCGACGGCGTGCGCCAGGTCCCGGAAGATCGTGAAGCTCTCCTCCGGTGCGCACAGGACGAAGTCCTTGCCCGACGGGCCGACGGCAAGCTCCACCCGGGCCCCGGCCTCCTCGGCCACGAGCGCGCCGGCGGCGTGGTCCCACTCGTTCACGCCCTCCTCGGCGTAGGCGTCGAACCGGCCGCAGGCCACCCCGCAGAGGTCGAGCGCGCAGGACCCCAAGCGACGGATGTCCCGCACCTGGGGCAGCACCCGCGCGACCGCGGCGGCCTGGCGGGCCCGCACCGGCTGCTCGTAGCTGAAACCGGTGGCGAACATCGACTGCTCGACCGAGACGAACGGCCGGACCCGGACGGGCTGCCCGTTGCGGGTCGCGCCACCCCCGCGCACCGCGGCGAACTCCTCGCCGGTGGCCGGGTTGACCACGACCCCGGCGACGGCGCGGCCCTCGACCTTCGCGGCCACCGACACGGCATAGCCCGGGATGCCGTACAGGTAGTTCACGGTGCCGTCGATCGGGTCGACCACCCAGCGCACCCCGCTGGTGCCGGTGACATCGGCGCCCTCCTCACCGAGGAGGCCGTCGTCGGGCCGGGCGGTCAGCAGCCGCTCGCGGATCAGCCGCTCGGAGGCGCGGTCGGCCTGGGTGACCACGTCGACGTCGCTGGACTTCGTCGCCGCCACGGAGACCCCGTCGCGGCGCAGCTCGACGACGCGTCGGCCGGCCTCGCGGGCCACGTCGAGGGCCAGGTCGAGCAGCTCCCGGCTCACGAGTCCGCCCCGGCGACGGCCGGCTTCGGCCCGCGGGGGTTCTCGCAGCAGCCGACCGGGCAGACGTCCCACGACGCCGGGAGGCTGCCGACGGTCACTCGGGCGTGCTCCTCGCCGCGCTCCACGGCGGCCCGCTCGAGCAGCAGGTCCCGCACCATCCTCACGAAGCGCGGGTCCACGCCGGCCGTGGCGGCCCGCACGCACGGCAGGCCGATGTCGGCGGCAGTGGCCATCGCCTCGGTGTCGAGGTCGTAGATGACCTCCATGTGGTCGGACACGAAGCCGATCGGCACGATCACCGCGCCAGAGGCCTCGCGCTTGTGCAGCAGTCGCAGGTGGTCGTTGACGTCCGGCTCCAGCCACGGCACCTGGGGCGGTCCCGACCGGGAGCAGAACACCAGCGACGACGGGTAGCGGTGCCCGGTCTCCTCGCGCACCCGGTCCACGATCTCCTCGGCCACGCTGCGGTGCTGGGCGACGTAGGCCCCGCCCGCCGGCCCGCTCGCCGCGTTCATGCGCTCGGGGATCGAGTGGGTGACGAAGACGATCTCGCCGTTGTGCCGGGCGGCGTCCGGCAGCGCCGCCAGGGCGTTGAGGGTGTTGTCGACCATCGGCTCCACGAAGCCGGGGTGGTTGAAGTAGTGCCGCAGTCGATCCAGCCGCGGGGCGCCGGGGACCTCCGCGGCGGCCGCGGCGAGGTCCTCGCGGTACTGCCGACAGCCCGAGTACGACGAGTAGGCGGACGTCACCAGGCTCGATCCCGTCGTCGCGCATCTGGGCCAGCGTCTCGGGCAGCAGCGGGTGCCAGTTGCGGTTGCCCCAGTAGACCGGCAGGTCGATCTGCGCCGCGGCGAGGTCCTCCCCGACCGCGGCGATCAGGGCCCGGTTCTGGTCGTTGATCGGGCTGCGTCCTCCGAAGGAGTGGTAGTGCTCGCCCACCTCGGCCAGCCGCTCCTCCGGGATCCCCTTGCCGGCGGTGACGTTGCGCAGGAAGGGCAGCACGTCGTCGGGCTGCTCCGGGCCGCCGAAGGAGACCAGCAGCAGGGCGTCGTACGGTTCGGCGGCGGACTCCCCGGCAACAGACATGGGGCAATCCTAGGATTCGCCTGATGCTCACCACCTACCGGCGCGTGTTCGCGCACCGCGGCGCCGCAGCCTTCTCGCTGACGGGGCTCGTCGCCCGGCTGCCGATCTCGATGATGACGCTCGGGATCGTGCTGCTCGTCAGCGCGCTCAGCGGCTCCTACGCGGTGGCCGGGCAGGTGTCGGCGGCCTACATCCTCGGCAACGCGGTCGTCGCGATCCCGCAGGGCCGGCTCGCCGACCGCTTCGGCCAGCGCCCGGTGCTGCTGGTCGATGCCGTCGTCTTCGCCCTGAGCACGGCGATGCTGGTGCGGTCGGAGACCGCCGGCTGGCCGATGCCGTGGCCGCACGTGTGGGCGGTGCTCACCGGAGTGGCGATGCCGCAGGTCGGCTCGATGGTTCGCGCCCGCTGGACGCACCTGCTCGCGGACGCGAACGACCGGCAGACCGCCTTCTCGGTCGAGGCCGTCGTCGACGAGGCCGTCTTCGTCGCCGGCCCGGCGCTGGTGACCTTCCTCTCCACGCTGGCGGACCCCCAGTCGGGCCTGCTGGCCGCCCTCGCGTTCGGGACCGTCGGCCCGGTGGTGCTGGCCCTGCAGACCCGGACCGAGCCACCGGCCAACCCCCACGGCCAGGACCGCATCGTGGCAGCCATGCCATGGCGCTCGTTGCTGCCGATGACCCTGGGGGCTGCCTCGCTGGGTGCGCTGTTCGGGGCGATGGAGGTGGCCACCGTGGCCTTCGCGGCCGACACCGGCCACAAGCCCCTGTCGGGACTGACGCTCGCCGCGATGAGCTTCGGCAGCCTCCTCGCCGGACTGCTCACCGGCGCACGCACGTGGCGGACCCCGCTGGTCACGCGTTTCCGGGCAGGTACGGTGCTGCTCGCGGCCGGGTTCATCGCCCTCCCCTTCCTCGACACGTTGTGGACGCTGACCCCGCTGATGTTCCTGGCCGGCTTCGCGATCGCCCCGACGCTGATCGCATGCATCGCCCTGCTGGAGGAGGTCGCTCCCCGGTCGCGGCTCACCGAGGCGATGGCCTTCCTGCAGACCGGCATCTCGGCCGGCATCGCACCGGGCGCCTGGTACGCCGGGGTGGTGGCCGACCGATCCGGGGGAGCCACGGCGTTCTGGGTCTGCGTCGGCGCCGGCGCGCTGGCCGCACTCGCGGCGCTCGCCACCCCGGGCTCGGCTCGACCGGCACGCGTACCCTTCGCGCCATGACCACGTGGACGAACTGGTCCGGGCTGGCCAGCAGCCACCCGGCCCAGGCGATCACCCCCCGCAGCGCCGAGGAGGTCGCCGACGCGGTCGTCGCCGCGAGGAGCCAGCACCTGACGGTCAAGATGCCCGGCACCGGCCACTCGTTCACCGGCATCGCCTGCCCCGAGGGGTTGCAGCTGCGACCCGACGGGCTGACCGGCATCGTCTCGGTCGACCGCGAGGCGATGACCGTCACCGCGCTCGCCGGCACGCCGCTGCACGTGCTCAACGCCGGCCTCGAGACACTCGGGCTGAGCCTGCACAACATGGGCGACATCGCCCAGCAGACCCTCGCCGGCGCGATCTCGACCGGCACCCACGGCACCGGCGGGCTCGTCGCCTCGCTGAGCGCCCAGGTCGCCGGGCTCGAGCTGGTCACCGGCGACGGCTCGCTGCTGCGCGCCACGGAGGCCGAGAACCCGGACGTGCTCGCGGCCGCACGAGTGGCCCTCGGTGCCCTGGGGATCATCACGACCGTCACCCTGCGCGTCGAGCCGCTGTTCATCCTCGAGGCCCACGAGGCGCCGATGTCCTGGGACGAGGCGCTGGCCGCCTTCGACCAGCTCGTGCAGGACAACCACCACTTCGAGATGTACTGGTTCCCGCACACCGACCGGATGCTCACCAAGCGCGACAACCGCACGGTCGACGAGGCCGAGCCCCTCTCCCGGACCCGGGCCTGGGTCGACGACGAGCTGCTGTCCAACACGGTGTTCGGCTGGGTCAACGCGCTGGGCAACCGGGTGCCCGCCCTGATCCCGAGGCTCAACGAGCTGTCTGGCCGCGCCCTGTCGGCGCGGAGCTTCAGCGACGTACCCCACAAGGTCTTCACGACCCCGCGGCGGGTCGTCTTCCGGGAGATGGAGTACGCCGTGCCCCGCGAGGCCGGGTTGCAGGCGCTGAGGGACGTGCGCGCCCGCATCGAGGCCTCGGGCTGGCGGATCAGCTTCCCCGTGGAGATCCGGGTCGCGCCCGCCGACGACGCGTGGCTGTCGACCGCCTCGGGCCGCGAGTCGATGTACCTCGCCTTCCACGTCAACCGGCGCACCGACCACACGGCCTACTTCGCCGGCGTCGAGGAGGTGCTCAAGGGGTACGACGGCCGTCCCCACTGGGGCAAGCTGCACACGAGGACGGCGGCCGACCTGGCACCTGCGTACCCCCACTGGGACGAGTTCCGGGAGGTCCGCGACCGGCTCGACCCGGACCGGGTGTTCGCCAACGCCTACCTGCGCCGCGTGCTGGGTGCCTAGATCCCCGTGAGCGGGCCTGCCCTGAAGTAGGCTCGGGCACCAGCGGAGGAAGGAGTCGACGAGGATGCAGGAGCTCTCCCCTGCGGGGCTGAGCAAGGACGGCAAGCGGCTGGTCCTGGTCAGCGCCTCGGGCGAGGAGTACGTCGTCACCGTCGACCACCGCCTCCGCGCCGCCCTGCGGGGCGACCACGCCCGACTCGGCCAGTTGGAGATGAAGATGGAAAGCGCCCTGCGCCCCCGTGACATCCAGGCGCGGATCCGTGCCGGTGAGTCCCCGGACCAGGTGGCCGCCGCTGCGCAGACCACGGTCGAGGCGATCATGGGCTTCGCGACCCCCGTGCTGGCAGAGCGCGCACACGTCGCGCAGACCGCGCAGAAGTCGTCGGTGCGCCGCCGCTCGACCGAGTCGTCCTCGGCCGCCCGCACGCTCGGCGAGGCCACCGCCGCCAACCTGTCGGACCTCGGTCTCGCCGCCGACGAGATCAGCTGGGACGCCTGGCGTCGTGAGGACGGCCGCTGGACGCTGGTCGCCGACTTCGGCCAGCAGCGCGCCGAGTTCACCTACGACATGCGCGGTCGCTACGTCACCGCCGACAACGACCACGCCCGGCTGCTCACCGGTGAGCTCCGCCAGCGGGGCCAGGAGCCCGCAGCGCCCGGCCGCCGGCTCTCGGCGGTGCCCGACCAGGACGAGCTGCCCCTCGGCGACGACGCGATCGAGCTGGTCCGCGAGCACGAGCTGACGGTGCCCGAGCCGGAGCCGGAGCCAGAACCGGAACCGGAGGCGGTGGAAGAGGAGCCGGAGCCGACTGCCGAGGAGCCGACCGCGGAGGCCCCGCCTGAGCGCCAGCCAGCCGAGCAGCAGCCGGAGGAGCCGCCCAGCCGGTCCGCGCGCAAGAAGGGCCGCGCCTCGGTGCCGTCCTGGGACGAGATCATGTTCGGCGGCGGCAAGGGCGAGTAGCGTCCGCCGCATGGCCTACTTCGTCACGGGTGCCACCGGCTTCATCGGGCGCTTCCTCGTCCAGGAGCTCGTCGACAACCGGGACGGCGAGATCTTCCTGCTGTGCCGGCAGGGCTCCCGCCGCCGCCTCGAGCGGCTCATCGACCAGTGGGGCGGCGGCGACCGCCTGGTGCCGGTGATCGGCGACCTCTCCGAGGAGCTGCTCGGCGTCGACCCCGGGTGGATCGACGAGCACGCCGGCCGCATCGAGCACTTCTTCCACGTCGCGGCGATCTACGACATGACCGCCGACGACGAGACCAACGAGCTGCTCAACGTCGGCGGCACCCGGCACGCCTCCGAGCTGGCCGGGGAGCTGCAGGCGGGCTGCTTCCACCAGGTGTCGTCGGTCGCGGTGGCCGGCGACCACCGCGGGGTGTTCGACGAGACCATGTTCGACGAGGGACAGCGGCTGCCGTCGCCGTACCACCGGACGAAGTTCGAGTCGGAGCAGCTCGTCCGCGAGGAGTGCCCGGTGCCGTGGCGGGTCTACCGGCCCGCCGTGGTGGTCGGCCACTCCGAGTCCGGAGAGATGGACAAGATCGACGGCCCCTACTACTTCTTCCCGCTCTTCAAGCGGATGCGGGACGCGCTGCCGGCCTGGCTGCCGCTGGTCGGGGTGGACCTCGGCGACACCAACGTGGTGCCCGTGGACTACGTGGCCAAGGCGATGGACCACCTCGCCCACCTGCCCGGCCACGACGGGGAGGCCTTCCACCTGGTCAACCCCGAGCCGCAGAACACCGTGGAGCTGGTGAACACCTTCGCGGCGGCGGCGAAGGCACCTCAGTTCGCGGTGCCGCTGGACCGAAGCGTCACGGCCAGGCTGCCGATCGGGCTGCTTCCCCCGTCGCTGCGCCCGGGCGCGCTGGTGGGCGCCGCGCTGCGGACCCCGCCGGCACGGTTGGCCCTGGCACAGACCCTGGGCCGGATCGGCATCCCGCCCGAGGTCGTCGAGCACGTCTCGTTCCCCAGCGTGTTCGCCTCGCGGAGCACCCAGAAGGCCCTCGCCGGCTCGGGTATCGCGGTCCCGGACCTGGCCTCCTATGCCGCGACGCTGTGGACCTTCTGGGAGGACTTCCTCGACGACTCGATCCGCCAGGACAGGGCCGTGACCTCCGCCCTGACCGGCAAGACCGTGGTGATCACCGGGGCGTCGTCGGGCATCGGGCTGGTGACCGCCGTACAGGTCGCCAAGGCCGGAGCCACCCCGATCCTGGTGGCCCGGGGCAAGGAGAAGCTCGAGGCGACCCGCGCGCTGATCGAGTCCCAGGGCGGCGCCGCCTACGCCTACCCCTGCGACCTCTCCGACCTCGACGCGATCGACCGGCTGTGCAAGGAGCTCGGCGCGGACTTCGAGCGGATCGACTTCGTGGTCAACAACGCAGGCCGCTCGATCCGGCGGTCACTCAAGCTCAGCGGGGAGCGGTTCCACGACTTCGAGCGCACCATGCAGCTGAACTACTTCGGCGCGATCCGCCTGGTGATGGGGCTGCTGCCGAAGATGCGGGAGCAGCAGTCCGGGCACATCGTCAACGTCTCCTCGATCGGGGTGCTGACCAGCCCGCCGCGGTTCTCGGCGTACGTCGCCTCCAAGGCCGCGCTCGACGCCTGGAGCAACGTGGTCTCCTCGGAGCTGGTCGGCGACGGCATCTCCTTCACCAGCATCCACATGCCGCTGGTGCGCACCCCGATGATCGCGCCGACCCGGCTCTACGACCGCTTCCCGACGATCAGCCCGGCACAGGCGGCCCGCAAGGTGATCAAGGCACTGGTCGACCGGCCGCACGAGATCAACACCCTCACCGGGAACCTCGGCGCGCTGGCGCACACGCTGGCGCCCAAGACCGCCTTCCGGGTGCTCCACCTCGCCTACCAGGTGTTTCCCGACTCGGCGGCGGCGCGCAGCCACGTCGAGGGCGAGGGCAAGTCGGAGAGCGAGCAGCTGATGCTGGCGCGGCTGCTCAAGGGCGTCCACTGGTAGCCCAGGACCTCGGTCCCTGGCTGCCGGCGGCGTAGGTGTCCATCGGGACCTCGTCGGCCTGCCAGGCCTTGATCACCGGCTCGATGATGCGCCAGCACTGCTCGGCGGTGTCCCCGCGCACGGAGAGCGTCGGGTCACCGGCGAGCACGCCCTCGAGCACCTGCCCGTAGGCCTCGAGGTCCCCGGGGCCGAGGTCGGTCTCGAGCTCGACCCAGTCGAGGTCGAAGGGGTCGCCCGGGCCGTTCACGTCCATGCCGAGCACCAGCCGGGTCGGGTTCATGCCGATCACGAGCTTCGCCGGCCGGTCGGTGCCCGCGAAGCCGACCGGGAGGTGCGACGGCGGCTTGAAGTTGACCACGACCTCCTTGCGCGGCTTCCCCAACGACTTGCCCGACCGCAGCGTGACCGGAACCCCGACCCACCGCCAGTTGCGGACCTCGAGGGTGACCTCGGCGAGCGTCTCGGTGCGGCGCTTCGGGTCGACCCCGGGCTCCCTGGTGTAGGCGGGGACCTTGCGGGTGCCGATCGTGCCCGCGGTGTAGCGGGCCCGGCGTGAGGAGTGCTCGGCGTCCTCGAAGAGGTGGGTCGCCCGCAGCACCGAGCTCTTGCCGTTGCGCAGGTCGCCCTCGTCGAGGGTGGCCGGCGGCTCCATCATCACGATGCCCATGACCTGCAGCAGGTGGCTCTGGATCATGTCCACCAGGGCGCCGGCCTTGTCGTAGTAGCCGGCCCGGTTCTCCAGCGTCAGGTCCTCGTCGAAGTAGATCTCGATGCTGTCGATGTGCTGGTTGTTCCAGATCGGCTCGAAGATCGTGTTGGCGAAGCGGGTGCCCAGGATGTTCAGCACGTCGGAGTGGCCAAGGAAGTGGTCGACCCGGTGGATCTGATTCTCCGGCACGATCGACTGCAGCAGGGTGTTGAGGTCGTGGGCGCTCTGCTCGTCGACGCCGAACGGCTTCTCGAGCACGAGCGTCGTGCCCTCGGGGTAGTCGATCTTGGTCAGCGCGTGGCACACCCGCACCGTCACCGCCGGCGGGAGCGCGAAGTAGATCGCCGGCGTCCCCGGGCACTCCCCCAGCAGCTTCGCCAGCTGGTCGGGGTCGGTGACGTCGGACTGGAAGTACCGGCTCTTCCTCGCGGTGTCGGTGAGCAGCTTGCCCTTGGCACCCGAGGACTTGAACGACGTCGACACCCGGTCGCGCCAGTCCTTGTCGCTCAGCTCCTCCATGCCGGCGCCGACCAGCTGCATGGGCCGGCCCTTCTTGCTGCCCAGCAGGGTGGCGAGGCCCGGGAGCAGCAGCCGCTTGGTGAGGTCTCCGCTGGCCCCGAGGATCAACAAGGTGTCGATTGCGTTGCGGTTGTCGCTCATGGCAGCCACGTTAGCGAAGATGGCGCGATGCGGATCTTCCACATCGCTCGGGCGGTCGACTGGAAGCAGGCGCAGCACTCCGGCAGCTACACGGTGTCCACCGCGGGCCAGTCGCTGGACGACGTCGGCTTCATCCATGCCTGCCGTCGCAACCAGGTGCCCCGCGTTTTCGAGCGGTTCTACCGCGACCTGCCCGACAAGCTGGTGCTGCTGGCGATCGACACCGACCTGCTCACCTCCCCCTGGGTGGACGAGCCCGTGGGCACCGATGTCTTCCCGCACATCCACGGCCCGCTCAACCCCTCCGCCGTGGTCGGCGTCGCCCGCCTGGACGGCCGTGGCGAGGTGGAGCCGTTCGGGGTGGACTTCGCCCGCGAGGCGGTCAGGCGGGTGCTGGTGATCGCGGCGGTCCTCTTCGTCCTCGCCGTCGTCGCGCTGGTGCTGGCGGGCACACTGGGGAGGTGAGGGCACTCCGCTTCGGCCGGCGTGGCTTCGGGTTCGGCCACCTCTTCGGGCTCCTCTTCCTCGTCCGGCACCCGATCCTGCTGGTCGTGGTCGTCGGCGTCGTGCTGGTCGTGCTGGTCTACCAGCGTCGCCGCCGGCGCTGATCAGGCGGTCACGGTCGTCCGCTGCCGCTGACCTGCGACCGCTCGACCGGTCGCGACGGGTCGGTCACCCAGCCGCTCCACGAGCCCGGGTAGAGCCGCCCCTCGACGCCGATGACGGCGAGCGCCAGGAGGTCGTGGCAGGCGGTCACGCCGGAGCCACAGTACGACGCCACCTCACGACCGTCCTCCAGCCCGTAGAGGGCTCGCAGCTCGTCGGCCGGGAGGAACCGGCCGTCCGGGCCCAGGTTCGCGTCTGTCGGCACGTTGACCGCGCCGGGGATGTGGCCGGCCACCGGGTCGACGGGCTCGACCTCGCCCCGGAACCGCTCGGGCGCCCGGGCGTCGACGAGGACGCCGGGGAACGACCCGACCTCGTCGGCCTCCAGCACGGGCAGCCGACCCGGAGCTGCGGTGAAGTCGCCGGGCAGGACGCCCGGCTGGCCCGTCTCGCCGGGGCCGCCGGACTCCCGCCAGGCCGACCAGCCGCCGTCGAGCACGCGCACGTCGTCGTGGCCGTGGTGGCGCAGCAGCCACCAGCACCGGGCGGCGGCACGGGCACCCCAGTCGTCGTACACCACGACCGGTCGGGCTCGGGAGACACCGGCGGCGCGCATGGCAGCGGCGAAGCGGGACGGCTCGGGCAGCGGGTGGCGACCGCCG
>Ga0308175_100002575_pt1 | contig 12427 bp, 11 predicted proteins | sample PhyCR1_3_FD_203893 | JGI IMG/M metagenome (GOLD analysis project Ga0308175, IMG submission 203893) | Soil microbial communities from UC Gill Tract Community Farm, Albany, California, United States - DLSLS.C.R1 | ecosystem: Environmental > Terrestrial > Soil > Agricultural land | place: USA... | reverse complement strand
CGTTGGAAACCGACTCGACGGCCTCGTCCTGGCCCACGACGCGCCCGTGCAGGCGCTCCTCCATGTGGATCAGCTTCTCGATCTCGCCCTCCATCAGGCGGCTGACCGGGATGCCCGTCCAGCGCGCGACGACCTCGGCGACGTCCTCGGCGTCGACCTCCTCCTTGAAGAACCGCGCCTCGTGCTCGGAGCGATCCTCGGAGCGGGCCTCGGCCTCCTCGAGCCGGTGCTGCAGCTCGGGGATCTCGCCGTGGCGCAGCCGCGCCGCGGCCTCGAGGTCGGCCTCGCGCTCGGCCTGGGCGAGCTGGCGCTCGGCCTCGGCCAGCTGCTCGCGCAGCGTCTTGGCCTCGTCGACCGCGCTCTTCTCGGCCTGCCATTCAGCCTTCATCGCGTCGGACTGCTCGCGCAGCTCGGCGAGGTCGCGGTCGATCGCCGCGAGCCGGTCGCGGGCGGTGTCGCTGGCGTCGTTGGCAAGCGACGTGCGCTCGATCTCGAGCTGCAGGATGCGCCGGTCGACCTCGTCGATCTCCGTCGGCAGCGAGTCGATCTCGATGCGCAGCTTGGAGGCCGACTCGTCGATCAGATCGATCGCCTTGTCGGGCAGAAAGCGGTCGGCGATGTAGCGGTCGCTCAGCGTTGCGGCGGCGATCAGGGCGCTGTCCTGGATGCGCACGCCGTGGTGCACCTCGTAGCGCTCCTTCAGCCCGCGCAGGATCGCGATCGCGTCCTCGACGGTCGGCTCGCCGACCATCACCGGCTGGAAGCGGCGCTCGAGCGCGGCGTCCTTCTCGATGTGCTTGCGGTACTCGTCCAGCGTCGTGGCGCCGACCGCGCGCAGCTCGCCGCGGGCGAGCATCGGCTTGAGCAGATTGGCGGCGTCGACGGCGCCCTCCGCGGCGCCTGCGCCCACGATCGTGTGAAGCTCGTCCATGAACAGGACGACGTTGCCGCCGGCGTCCTTGATCTCGGACAGGACGGCCTTCAGGCGCTCCTCGAACTCGCCGCGGTACTTCGAGCCGGCGAGCAGCGCGCCGATGTCGAGTGAGATGACGCGACGGTCGCGCAGCGACTCCGGCACGTCGCCCGAGACGATCCGCTGGGCGAGGCCCTCGACGATCGCGGTCTTGCCGACGCCGGGCTCGCCGATCAGAACGGGGTTGTTCTTCGTGCGGCGGCTGAGCACCTGGATGACCCGGCGGATCTCGTCGTCGCGGCCGATGACCGGGTCGAGCAGGCCCTGCTCGGCGCGCTCGGTCAGATCGATGCCGAACTTCTCCAGCGCGCGAATGGTGTCCTCGGGCGACTGGTTCGTGACGCGGTGGCTGCCGCGCACCTCCTCCAGCGCCTTGGTCAGCGCCTCCTTGGTGACGCCGTGGTTGCGCAGCGCCTCGCCGGCCTTGCCGCCGTGGGCCGCCAGCGACAGCAGCAGGTGTTCGGTCGAGATGTACTCGTCCCCGAGCTCGCGCATCTCGTGCTCGGCGGCGCGCATGACCTGCACCAGCTCCGGCGCAGTCGTGGGCTCAGCCTCCGTCGAGAGCGTCGGGAGCGCGTCGAGGACCGCATTCAACTGTGCACGGATCGCGTCCGGGGCGGTTCCGAGCTTGCGCAGGACGGGAAGCGTCATGCCGTCGGCCTGCTCGAGCAGCACGGCGAGCAGGTGCTCGGGCTGCACCTGCGAATGCTTGCGCCCCGCGGCCAGCGCGATGGCGGCCTGGAGCGCCTCCTGGGACTTGATCGTGAAGCGGTCTGCGTTCATGGGGCCTCGTGAAAAATCTAAGTCGGGTTGACTGAGATTGTGACACGTTGCGAGGCCCGTCACAAGGGGTAGACCGATCGTATGAGCGACCAAGAATCCGAGCCCCTGGGCCCCGTCACGCCTGACGACGAAACGCCGGCCGGCGACACGCCCGAGGCGCACGACGAGATCTCGCCGGTCGACCTGCCCAAAGACCACCCCGGCCGTCAGGAGGCCGAGCGCCAGTCCGGCGGGATCGGCGGCACGACCGAGGGCAACAGCTAGCCGGACTGAGGTGTCCGTCCCCTCAGTCCGTGGACTCAGGGGTCAGACTCCACAGTCCGGCACGTGCGAGGCGCTCGTTTATCGCCGCCCGCTCGGCCAGCGAGCGGCGCGCTGCGGTGAGGTCGGCGCCGATGGCGGCGCGCAGTGCTTCGGCGAGCGCATCGACGTCGCCCGGGTCGGCGACGCAGAGCTCGCCGGTGTCCGCGCACTTCACCGCCGGGCTCGTGACCACCGGCGTGCCGAGCTGCAGGTGCTCGGCGGCCAGGTAGCCGTAGCTCTCGCTGAGCGTGGCGGCAAGGCCGGCATCGGCGCCGGCGATCAGCGCCGGCACGTCGCCGTGCTCCAGCCTGCCGTGATCGACGAAGCGCACCCCCAGCCGGTCGAGCCATCCGTGATGGCGCTCGTGGCCGGCGAGATGCAGCGTCCAGTCAGGCGCCGCGGCACGCGCGAACGCGGCCGCCTGTGTGAGCACGTTCTTGCGCGGATAGGGCTCGCCGAGCAGCGTCACGTTGACGCCGTCCAGCGTCCGCGGCTCGGCCGGCGGGGCCGGCGCGAGCACGTCGGGCAGGTGGACGGCCCCGAGCGCGCCCGCGGTTCCGGCGTCGTTGCAGGCGATCGCGGCGATGCGCCGCGCCGCGCGCAGCTCGAGCAGCCGTTCGAGCTTCCACTGGTCGGCGCTCAGCTCCGTCTGCAGCAGCGGTGAGTGCCAGCGCGCAACCACCTGCGGCGCGGCGTCGAGCAGCGGCTCGTAGCTCTCGTGCCACGAGGAGAGCACGAGCAGGTCGCACGCCGGTGGCGGGTCACCTGGCGCGAGCGCGTGCGCGCTGCCGCCGAGCACCGCCGCTGCGTGGCGCGCGGACGTCACGCAGCCGGCGAAGCGCTCGTAGGAGGCGAAGGCGATCACGTCGCGAGCAGCGCTACATGGAATGCCACGGCGACGCGCGGCCAGGCAAACGGTGCCGCCTTCGCCACGCCGAGGCGGCCACGCTCGCGCGCGGCCACCGGATCGCGCGCGACCTCGGCGAGCACCTCGGCGACACCGTCGACGTAGCGGCGATCGCGTCCGCCGGCATACGGGATGCGCGCACCGTTGCCGTCGACGTACGTGCGCGCGGCGCCGACGTCGCTGGCGACGATGAAGCGCCCCGCCGCGAGGTACTCCGGCAGCTTCAGCGTTGTGCGGCAGCGGCCGACGGCGTCGGGCGTCTGCGTCCAGGTCACGGCGTCGAGCGCCGCCAGCGCAGCGGGAACGTCGTCGTGGGCGATCACGCCCGGGGTCAGCAGACGCCTGGCGACCCCGAGTTCCCGAGCGCGGGCGCGCAGCCTCTCGACGCCGTCGCCGCCGCCGACGAGCACGGCCTTGACGTTGGCGGGCAACCGCGGGAGCGCCTCCACGAGCTCCCAGCCGTAGGCCGTCCGCGCCACCGGGCTCCAGACGATCGAGCCGGCAACCCCCGCGGCGACGTCACCCTCGTCGAGTCCGAGCAGCCGCCGTCCCGCCTCCGGCGACCGCGGCGCGAAGCGCTCGACGTCGACGCCCTCGGGGACGAGGTGCGTGCGGCGCCGCACCCCGCGCTCGGCCAGCACCTCCTCGAAGCCCGCGCCGCGGATCAGCAGCGCGTCGGCCAGCCGCCACGCGGCGGCCTCCGTCGCCCGGCGCCGCGCGACGCGGGCGTGCGAGCCGCCGAGCGCACGGATCACGTCGGCCGCCATGTCGCCGATCTCCAGCGCGACCGGGACGCCGCGAGCGCGCAGCAGCAGAGCCAGGCGCAGCTCGCGCGGATCGCAGTCGTAGGCGACGACCACGTCGGGGCGCCGCGCGCGCGCCAGCCGGCGAACCAGCGCACGCTCGGCGCCGGGGCCGCTCGGGCGGTGCACCACCTCGATGTCGAGGCCCGCCGGCGCATGCTCGGCGATGCGCAGCGCGCGGCGGGCCATCAGGCCGCCGGGCAGCGAACGGCAGAGGACGAGCGCGCGCACCGTGCCAGTTCATATCGTCCCGGGGCGATGCGCGTTCGCGGATTCCTGTGGCGGACCGCCGGCCGCGCGGCCGGCCACGCCGCGCCGCGGCCCGTTCGCGCCTACCACGACGCGGTCACGCGCTCGCTCGTGCGCACGCTGCTGCGCGACCCCGACGTGCTCGCGGTCTACGCGCAGGGCTCATATGCCACGGGCGCGCTTCGCCCCGGCCGCAGCGACGTCGACCTCGTCGCCGTCGTCGCCGATCACGACGTCGATGGCGAGCTCGCCCAGCTCGGCCGCCTCGCGCGCCCCTACCGCCGCCACCAGGCCGTGCTGCCGATCGATCTTGCGGTGCTCGGCGCGGGAACGTTCGCGACAACCGCCGCGCAACTGGCGCAGCGCCGCGGGCGCATGGGCGCGCCTGGCCCGATGGTGCCGGTGTCCGCCTGGCGGTTGCTCGGCGGCGAGGAGCTGCGCACTGGCGCCGAGATCGCCCCGGCCGGCGATTGGTACGTGACCGAGGCGCACGTCGCCCGGGCGATCCGGGCGGTCGCGACCGGCGGTGACGTGCGCGCCGCGTTGGGCGACCTGATCCACGACGTGCGGCGCGAGCGGCTGGACTGGCCGAGCGCCGAGCGCCTGCTGGCCGCGAGCGACGACGTCACCCTCATCGCGGCGGCGCTCGCGCTGACCGACGCCCAGCGCGACCTGGTGCCGGTAGCGGCGCGGCCGCGCGCGGTCGAAGACTGGACCGCGCCGCCCGCGCCCAGCGACGCGCCTCGGTTCGACGCGCCCGGCACCGTGACCCTGCACCGGCCACCGTTCAGCGACCGGCCGGAGCTGATCGTCGAGGGCGCGCCGCCCGAACTCGCGCGCTGGGCGGTCGACAGTGGCGCCGCGCACGCGGCGCGCGCCGGAGTGGACCTTCGCATCACGACCACGCGCATGGCGCAGGAGGGCTGGCGCGGCGGGCTGCGGGCGGCGTCGATCCTGCTTGCCTCGATCCCGCTCGCCGGCGAACCACTCGCGCCGCGCCTGCGCCTTCCCGATGACGCGCTGTTGCGCGAGCAGGCGGCGACGCAGGCACAGAGCCACCTGCTCGTGGCCCGCGCCGCGCTGCTCGGTCATCGCGGCAGCCGCCGTGACCCACTCCTGCCCATCCGGCTCGCCGCTTGGCAGCTGCTGGCGGACGGCGGGCCGCTGCTAGGCGAGGAGCGCTCGCTGCGGGCGGCGGTCCCCGCGCTCACCGAACCGGACTGGGGTCGGCGCGCGCTGCAACTCAGGTGCCTGTCACCTCAGGTGCAGTGAGCTCCACGCCGCCGGCGCGCATCCGCTCAGGATGGATCGCGCGGAAGAGCCACTCGGGATGCGCGAGCACCGGGGGCCCGGACTTGCGCGCGACCGCGAAGAGATGGTCGCGGCGGCGCTCGAAGTGCTCGCCCGGCAGCGCCGCCACCGCCCGCAACAGCCGGCCGAGCCGATCGGGCGGGGCGTAGCCGCCGATGTTGTGCGCGCGCACCTCGCCGGCGAAGTTCGTCGCGCGCAGCAGCGCGGCCAGCTCGGCGCGCGTGTACTCGCGGTTGTGGCGGTCGGTCGGCCCGTAGCCGGAGTACGACTCGCCGATCGATTGTCCGCGCAGCAAGCGCGCGAGCATCGGCGCCGCGAGGCCGTTCGGGGTCGTGAGCACGAGCCCGCCGCCGTCGCGCAGCACGCGGTTGGCCTCATGCAGGAGGTGCGCCGGCGAGTAGCTGAGGTGCTCGAGCACCTCCATGCAGATCACGGCGTCGAAGGCCCCGTCCGCGAAGGGCCAGCGGTGGCGCTCGGCGTCGAAGCGATGCAGCTCCAGTCGCTCGTCGCGACCGGCCCAGCGCAGCCGCACGGGTTCGACGGCAGTGGGCTCTCGCTCCCAGACGCCGCGCGGCTGGCCCGCGAGCACCATCCGCGCGCCGCGCTCGAGCAGCAGCTGCGTGAACAGGAACGGGTCGGCGCCGAGCTCCAGCACGCGCGCGCCTGGCGCCGTGACCCGCACGCAGAGCGGCAGCGTGCGCGCGAAGCGCCCGGCCGAACGGTCGAGGTAGCGCGCGATCTCATCCTCGCGCCCGGCGAACTCGCCCGCGGCCTCGCCGCCGACGCCAACCTCGCGCGCGAGCAGCCGCCGGCGTGTCGGAAGGTCGAGCGTCACGCGCCGCAAGGTAGCCTCCGGCGCCCGTGCCGGGCCGCCACCTCACGATCGTCCTCGAGCAGGCCGCCGAGCAGGGCGGCACCGAGCGGGTCGTCGAGCTCGTGCTTCGCCGGCATCCCGACGCCCGCGTTCTGTCGCCCGATTTCCGCACGACGAACGTCCCGGTCGACAGCGCGCCGTGGTGGCTCGAGCGTGTCGAGCCGTTCGCGCTGCGCGCGCCACGACGGCGGCCGCTCTGGGCCCCGCGCTACGCGCGGCGGATCGCGCGTGCGCCGCTGCCCGCGAGCACCGACCTGCTGCTGACGTTCTCCGGCCACGGGTGGGCGTTGGCGGCGACCGCTCCCCCCGGCGTGCCGCACGTCAGCTACCTCACCGGCCTGCCGCGGTCGCTGTACGGCGAAGCGGCGCGCTACCGCAGCGCCGAGCCGCCGCTGCTGCGTCCGGCACTGCGCGCTGCGCAGCCGTTGCTGCGCGCCCAGCACGCGCGCCTCGTCCGCCGCATCGATCGGGTGCTGACGAACAGCCGCGCATCGGCACGCGCGCTCGCCGCTGCGTACGGGGTCGACGCGCAGGTCGTCCATCCGCCCGTGCGCACGGAGTTCTTCACGGCGGCCTCACGGCCACGCCGCTTTGCACTCGTCGTCGCACGCCTCGTCGCGCACAAGCGGGTCGAGCTGGCGGTCGAAGCCGCCCGCGTTGCAGGCCTGCCGATCGTGGTGGCCGGAAGCGGTCCGCAGCTCGAGCGCCTGCGCGCGCAGTCCGGGCCGCATGCCCGGTTCACGGGCTGGGTCAGTGACGAGCAGCTGCGCGAGCTCTATCGCGGAGCGGTCGCGCTCGTGTGCCCGTCGGTCGAGGAGTTCGGGATCGTCATGGCCGAGGCGCACGCGTGCGGCACGCCAGTCGTCGCGCCGCGCGCCGGCGGCGCACTCGACATCGTCGATGACGGCGTGACCGGGCGGCTCGTCGAGGAATCCACGGCGCGCGGCTTCGCGGCAGGCCTGCGTGGGGTTTCCCAAGACGAGGAAGCGTGTCGGCGCAGCGGCGCGCGCTTCGGCGAGGAGCGGTTCATCGCGCGCCTGCGCGACGCGCTTCACGCGGCGGCCGCGGCCTCGACCGCGTCGGCGGTCCGCGCGAGTGGCTCCTCGGAGAGCACCGCGCCCGCCGCCGCGCGCGCCGCGGCGCTCGCGTATTCCCACGCGGACACGTCGTCCAGCGACCGCACCGCCGCCACGTAGTCCGCCGGCCCGGCATCGGGCGCGAGCAGCCCGCCAGCGGCGACGTGCTCGGGAAGCCCGCCCGTTCGGGGCGCGATCACCGGCACCCCGCAGGCCTGCGCCTCGCAGGCGATGCGGCAGAACGGCTCGGGCCACTGCGAAGGAACGACGCAGGCGCGCGCGCCGTCGAGGGCCCTGGCGATCGGTGCATCACGCAAGTCTGCGCCGAGCACGGCGAGGCGAGCCGCCGTGCTCGCGCTGAGACCCGCCGCCGTCACCACCACGCCGCGACCTCCCAGGCCAGCGGTGATCGGCTCCAGCAGCGCCACCCCCTTGTGGATCGCCCACACGCCCGCCGCCAGCAGCACGTGCCCCCCGTGGGCGCCGTCGGCTGCGGGCGCCACGGCGACGCAGCGGTCGGCGACGACGTTGCGATGCCCGGTCCACGCGCGCGCCGCGGCGGCCACCGCCTCGCTGCACGCCAGGAGCGCGTGCGCGCCCGCGAGGGCAGCGTCCTGCGCGCGGCGCGACGGCCCGGCGCCAGGCTCGGCGAGCGGGCAGCCGACACAGTCGCGCGGCGGCGGGCACAGCGGCCGCACGCTGTCGGCGAGCACCTCGGCGCCGGGCCCGTGCGCGATCTTGCACAGCGACTCGTAACTGGGCAGCAGCACCACGAACGGCGCGCGCGCCTCGAGCGCCGCGGGCGCGCCGTGCAGCTGCGTGATCGCCACGTCCGGCGCAGTCTCGGCACGCACCGCCGCGGTCAGCACGTCGCGCCGGGCGTCGATCGCCGCCCAGTAGTTCGCCGGATCGCGCGGCGGCGCCGGCAGCTCGCGGCCGTCGACGCCGCCCGGCAAGGCGTGGACCGCGGCGGCCGCATCGCCGCCCCCCGACAGCCACAGCGCGCGCACGCGGTGTCCGCGCCCTGCGAGTTCCTCCAGGAGCTCCAGCGCGAACCGCTCCGCGCCACCGCGCGCCGGCAACAGCGACTCGGCCGCGAAGAGGATGTCGAGGCTCACAGCTCGAGCAGCGCGCCCAGCGCGGACCAGTTGCTCGGGTGGTCGCGCCCGAGTGTAAGCCGCCAGACGCGCGCTCCGCGCGCCGCGGCGGCGCAGCAGCGCGCCCGCGTCAGCGCCTCGCCGGCCTTGCCGAACACGTCGCGCATCCCGCGCTGCAACACGAACTCCATGCCCTGGTAGACGCCGACGCCCACGACGCCCTCGCGCAGCAGCGCGCCCGTCGCGGCGCGCCGTGGGATGCGCTCCAGCCGTCCCTCGCGCCCGAGTGACCGCCGGCCGATCACGAGATCCGCGAGCGGCTGCGGCTCGCCCTCGACGCGGTCGCGAAAGCCGTCGAGGTCGAGGACGAGCTTGTCGTGGAACTCCATGCGCTCGATCCGGCGCACGCTGCCCGCCGGCAGCCGCTCGGCGTCCGTCGGGTTGACGCCGATCCGCAGCGGGAACGGATGCACGCGCCCGCGCGTGTCCAGCAGCGGCGTGTCCTCGGCCAGCAGGCGAACGCGCTCGTCGCCCAACGCCGAGACCGCCAGAGTGCTCTTCCCGCCGCCCGACGGCAGCAGCACGCAGATCGCACCGCGCGGTCCGGCGAGCGCGAGCGCGTGCAGACGCGGCAGGCCGATCGCGTCGAGGTGCTCGCCGATCCGCGACAGCAGGAACAGGTACGCGGCCTCGTGCGCGAGGTGCGGGTGCTCGCTGCGGATGACGATGCGCCCGCCGGCGCGGTCGAGCTCCGCGCTCGCGCGCCCGAAGTAGTCGAGGATCGTGCGCGAGCCGTTCTGGTAGACGACGTTGCGCGGCGTGACGAACGCTGCCGTCAAGTCGCCGTAGCCGTCCCAGTTCGGCGCACCCTCTTCGAGCTCGAGGACGACGGCGGCCGGCGCGCCACCGTCGGGCACCTCGAACCAGAGGAAGTCGCGCAGCACCTCGTCGGCGACCTCGGGCCAGCCGCGAACGTCGAACCGCAGCCCGTGGACGTCGAGCACGCGCGAGAGGCTATACGGAGCAGCTAGTCGCGCTCGATGGGGATCTGCCGCTTGGCCGGGACGATGTCGGTCGTCCCGCGGTAGGGCACGATCTCGGCACGGAACGAGCGGCGAACCGCCTCGATCTCGCGCTCCATCTCCTCACGCATCAGTGCCGATCGGTTCTCGAGCTCCTGCAGCCTGCGCGTCGCGCGTTCGAGCTGGTGCTCGAGCTCCAGCACGCGCTCGACGCCGGCGAGGTTCAGCCCGAGCTCGGTCGTCATCTCCTGGATGCGCCGCAGCATGTCGACGTCGCGCTGGGAATACAGCCGTGTGCCCTTCGGCGAGCGCTTCGGTTCGATCAGACCGCGCGCCTCGTACATCCGCAACGTCTGCGGGTGCATCTCGGCCAGCTCCGCTGCGACCGAGATCATGAACACGCCGCGGTCGGCGGACACCTCGACGCGGGTGATCCTGCGCCGCGCCGCCATCACGCGCTCCGATCGGAGAAGAGGCTCGCCCTGGGGTTGCCGTTCATGACCTCGGAAAGCTTGTCGACGGCCTCGGACTGCTCCTTGCTCAGCGAGGCCGGAACGTCGATCACGAAGCGGTAGTGGATGTCGCCGCGCGAGGACGAGCCGCGGCCGACGCCGACCTTCGGCGGTCCCTCGCCGCGCAGCCGCTGGACGGTGCCGCTCTTCGTGCCCGGCGGCACGCGCAGCTTCTTGCTGCCGTTCAGCGTCGGCACCTCGACGTCGGCGCCGCGGATCGCCTCCGGGATCGTCAGCGGGACCTCGACCTCGAGGTTGTCGCCGCGGCGGTGGAAGACCGGCGAAGTGCTCACGTGGGTGATGACGTAGAGGTCGCCCGGCGGGCCGCCGTTGCGCCCGGCCTCGCCCTTGCCGGCGAGCCGCACGCGCGAGCCCTCCTTCACCCCGGCCGGGATGTTCACGCGGTACTTCTTGATCGTCCGCTGCGCGCCGCTGCCCTGGCAGGTCGGGCACGGGTCGTCGATGACGGTGCCGGCGCCGTTGCAGCGCGAGCACGGCTGCGAGATCGAGAACAGGCCCTGGCCCTGGGACTCGATGCCGCGGCCCTGGCACTTCGGGCAGACCTTCGGCTGCGTGCCGGGCTTGGCGCCGGTGCCGTGGCAGGTCGGGCAGGTCGCGCTGGTCGGAACCGAGAGCGGGATCTGCGCGCCCTCCATCGCCTGCGCGAACGAGATCGACACCTCGGCCTCCAGGTCGCGGCCGCGCTCCTGGCGCGGGCGACGAGCACCGCCGGCCGCGCCACCGCCGCCGCGGTTGAAGATGTTGGACAGGATGTCGCCGAAGTCACCGACGTCGAAGCCGCCGAAGCCGCCAGGCGCGCCGGCGCCGCCCGCGCCACCGCCGCCCATCCCGAACAGCGAGCCGCGGTCGTACTGCTTGCGCTTCTCCGGGTCGCTGAGGATGTCGTAGGCGCCCTGGACCTCCTTGAAGCGCTCCTCGGCCTTGTCGTCGCCGGGGTTGCGATCAGGGTGGTACTGGCGCGCCAGCTTGCGGTAGGCCTTCTTGATCTCCTCGGGCGAGGCCTTCTTGTCGACCCCGAGGACCTGGTACGGGTTCACCCCGCCACCACCACGCGGGCCGGGCGCAGCACGTCCTCACCCAGCCGGTAGCCGTTCTGCACCACCTCGAGCACGGTGCCCTGCTGGGCGCCGTCGGCCGCGGGCTGCTGAGCGACCGCCTCGTGCTGGTGGGGGTCGAACGGCTCGCCCTTCGGGGAGAACTGCTCGATCCCGGCGCGCCGTAGCGCGTCCAGCATCTTCTGCTGAACGAGCCGGATGCCGGCGGTCAGGTGGTGCTCCTCGTCGCTCTCCTCGGCCTCGGCGTGCGCGAGCGCGCGCTCGAAGTCGTCGAGCGCGGGCAGCAACTCGGAGGCCACGCGGCGCATGCCGTCGCGCGATGCCTTCTGCACGCGCTGGGCGTTCTGCTTGCGCACGTTCTCGAGCTCGGCCGCCTTGCGCAGCGCGAGGTCCTTCCAGTCGGGCTCGGCCGGGGTCTCGTCGACGGGGGGCTCGCCCGCCGCGGATTCCTCCGCGGCGGGCTGCTCCTCAACAGAGGCGTCGAGCGCCTCGGAGTCGGTTGCGATGTCGCGCTCCTCGGACATGGCCTACTGGCCCTCGTCCACGACCTCGGCGTCGACGACGTCCTCCTCGGCGGACGCGCCGTCGCCGGCCGCGCCGTTGGTCGCCGTCGCGCCCTCGGCCTGGGCCTGCTGCTGGGCGCGCTCGTACATGGCCTCGGAGACCCTGTGGAACGCGCTCTGCAGCGCCTCGGTCCTGGCGTTGATCTCGTTGGCGTCCTCGGAGGTCAGCGCCTCGCGCACCTCCTTGATCGCGGCCTCGATCTGGTCCTTGGAGCCGGCGTCGACCTGGTCGCCCAGGTCCTTGAGCTGGCGCTCGGCCTGGTAGGCGGCGTTCTCACCGTTGTTACGGGCCTCCGCGAGCTCGCGGGCGCGCTTGTCCTCATCGGCATGCGTCTCGGCGTCGGAGACCATGCGCTTGATCTCGTCGTCGCTGAGGCCGCCGCCGGCGCGGATCTCGATCTTCTGCTCCTTGCCGGTGCCCAGATCCTTGGCCGACACGTTGAGGATGCCGTTGGCGTCGATGTCGAACGCCACCTCGATCTGCGGGATGCCGCGCGGAGCCGGCGGGATGCCGGTCAGCTGGAACTTGCCCAGCGACTTGTTGTAGGCGGCCATCTCGCGCTCGCCCTGCAGCACGTGGATCTCCACCGACGGCTGGTTGTCCTCGGCCGTCGAGAAGACCTCGCCCTTGCGGGTCGGGATCGTGGTGTTGCGCTCGATGAGCTTGGTCATCACGCCGCCCTTGGTCTCGATGCCCAGCGTGAGCGGGGTCACGTCGAGCAGCAGGACGTCCTTGACGTCGCCGGCCAGGACGCCCGCCTGGATGGCGGCGCCGACGGCCACGACCTCGTCCGGGTTGACGCCGCGGTGCGGGTCCTTGCCGGTGAGCTCCTTGACCTTCTCCTGGACGGCGGGCATGCGCGTCATGCCGCCGACGA
>Ga0308175_100002574_pt1 | contig 12429 bp, 9 predicted proteins | sample PhyCR1_3_FD_203893 | JGI IMG/M metagenome (GOLD analysis project Ga0308175, IMG submission 203893) | Soil microbial communities from UC Gill Tract Community Farm, Albany, California, United States - DLSLS.C.R1 | ecosystem: Environmental > Terrestrial > Soil > Agricultural land | place: USA... | reverse complement strand
GCGCGGATCGGCGACGTTCGTCGGCTCGGCGGAGATGAATCCGACGCTGCAGGCGACGGGAGAATATCAGGTGCAGTTGGCGGGCGGTCCCGCGATGAACATCCAGGTCATCATCGGGGGAACGCTGAAGAGCCCGAAGCTCTCCTTGCAGAGCGACGCGCAGCCGCCGCGGACTCAGTCGGAGCTGCTCACGCTGCTCGCGTTCGGCTCTCCGGCGACCGATCTGTTGCAGTCGGAAGGCTCGAGCCTCTCGACAACCAGTCAGCCGGGCGGCCTGGTCGGGCGCGGCGCTGAAGTGGCGATGACGCGCCTCGAGGGCGTGGCGGTCGGCGTTCTCTTCGAGCAAGTCCAGCAGCGGGCAGGGCGCGCCCTCGGAGCGGATCAGTTCTACATCACGCCCGGTGATGCTCCCGAGCTCGTGAGCGGCACCTCGTCAGGGGTCTCGCAATTCATTCAGGGGACGCGAATCGAGGGAGGCAAATACCTCAACTCGCACACCTTCCTGGCGGTGCAGGAGTACAGCTATCTGCCAGGAGCTCGCCTCGACTACCGCACAGGTACGGGGTGGCTGTACTCGGTGTACACGCAACCGCAGGTGCTGCTGAACAGGCCGACGCTCGAGAGCCAGCCGTTCTTCCGGCGACAATCGTTCGGCGCGCGAGTGATCCGGGAGTGGCGGTTCTAGTCGGTTGACGGTTGACGGTTGACGGTTGACGGTTGTCAGTGACTCTGTTCACCGTCCACGGGCAACCGCCAGCCGTCAACCGCCAGCCGCCAGCCGTCAACCGCCAGCCGTCAACCGTTCGCCGCCAACTCCAGATACAACATCGCCACCGCCCGCAACCCGCGGGTGAAGTTCTCCTCGCTCATCCATTCGTTAGGCGCGTGAGCGTTCTCGCCGGGAAGGCCGAAGCCCATCAGGAGCACCGGCGCACCCAGGATGCGCTGAAAATCGCCGACCACGGGGATGGAGCCGCCCTCGCCGGTGATGACGGGCTCCCGGCCAAAGGCTGCGGCGAGGGCGCGGCGGGCGGCGTCGAACAGCGCGCCATCGAGATTGGCGCGCCACGGTCGACCGCCATGGAGATGTGTCACGGTGACCGTGACGCCCTTCGGCGCATAGCGCTCGACATGCGCGCGCATCAGTTGCTCGATCTCCTGCGGATCCTGGTCGGGTACGAGGCGGCAGCTCACCTTCGCCATCGCCTTTGACGGAAGCACGGTCTTGGCGCCCTCGCCCGTGTAGCCGCTGAGCAGCCCGTTGATCTCGCACGTTGGCCGCATCCACAATCGCTCGAGCGTGCTGAAGCCCGCCTCACCGCCTAACGATGGAGCGCCCGTCTCGGCGCGGAAATGCTCTTCGTCGAACGGGAGCGCCCGGATCTCGTCCCGCGCCGCGGTACCCCAATCGACCACCTTGTCATAGAAGCCGTCGATCGCCACGTGGCCCGAGCCGTCGTGCATCGTCGCGAGAATGCGCGCGAGCGCCATCGCCGGATTCACGACCGCTCCGCCGTAACTTCCCGAGTGAAGATCGACCGAGGGTCCCTGGACGTCGATCTGGAAGTAGGCCAGGCCGCGCAGCGACGAGAGAATCGACGGAAGACCGGGCGCGAACATCGCCGAATCGGAGATCACGACGGCGTCGGCGCGGAGCAGCTGCGCGTTCGCCTCGATGAAGCTCGAGAGATGCTCGCTCCCGACTTCCTCTTCCCCTTCGACGAGCAGCAGGACGTTCACGGGAAGCGCACCTCGCGTTCGCAGAAGCGCTTCCAGCGCCTTCACGTGCAGGAAGAGCTGACCCTTGTCGTCGACGGAGCCGCGGGCGTAGATGCGACCGTCGCGAATCGTCGGCTCGAAAGGAGGACTCTTCCAGAGCTCGAGCGGCTCCGCCGGCTGGACGTCGTAGTGGCCGTAGGCAAGGACCGTTGGCGCGGCGCTCCCCGCCCCGCGCCATTCGCCGACGACGATGGGATGACCCGCCGTCCGATGAAGCGTGGCCTGGAGCCCAGCGTCGCGCATGCTCCTCGCCACCCACTCCGCCGTGCGCGCGGTGTCCTCATTATGCTCGGAGCGAGCACTGACGCTCGGGATGCGAAGCAGCTCGAAGAGCTCGCTACGGATGCGGCTCTCGTTCTCGGCGAAGAATCGATCGACGTCAGCGGGAACGGCAGTATGCGAGGCAGTGAGCATTGCGTGCGTGAGTGATGAGCAAACGTGAATGCATCAGTGAGCCGGCGGCGCGGCGAGGACGCCGAGATAGGCGAGGTAGAGTCGCGCCATCTCGTCGCCGAGATCCTTGCCGACGAGCTGATCGTGATCCGGCCAGACTTCCCCGAAGACCGTCGTCTCGCGCAGAGCGCCGAAGAACATCATGAAGCCGAGCGCGATGGCGCGCTCCGGATCCGGGTGCGTGACCTCGGCGCGGCGGCTCGGATCGAGGAGCAGGCCGCGCAGCCGCTCGATGTACTGCGCGTTCACGCGGCGGGCCGTCGTCTGGATGACGGGATCCACGCGCGCACGGAGGAAAACGCTGCGCGCGACCCCGCGCCTGGCCGTGTACACCGCCACGGCCGTCCGGGCGATCTCGCTGAGAATCTCCGCGACGGACGCCGAGCGCCAGTGCGCCGGATCGAGCAGCTCGTCGCCGCGTTCCTGCATCTCGCGGAAGAACCGCTCGTCGAGCAGATGTAGCAGCGCGTCCTTGTCCGGAAAGCGGCGGTAGAAGGCGCCGACCGTGACCCCCGCTCGCTCCATGATCTCGGCGAGCGTGGCCTCGGTGAAGCTCTTCTCTTCGAGCACGCGCTCGGCCGCGTCGAGAATCCGATCGAGCGTCTCCTGGCTGCGCGTCTGCTGCGGAGGACGGAATCTCGGGATTGTCATCGGACGGGCTCACATCCGCTGGTTCGCCGCGGCGCCGCAGTCGATGCCAGCCGCGGCCCTCCCTTAACAAGCAGTGGACAGCGCCATCTCGCAAGCGTCGCCTCATTCGCGCGACGGCCATCCGCCGCGCCATCGCCGCATGACCCAGACGCGGCGTTGTGTCACGATGCCGTGGCGGTTCCGAAGCTCGACGAGACTATCGCGGGTGAACGCGTCGAAGTGCGGCGCGAGACGAACAATGATCGGATTCGTGTCGGCCGTCTCGTCGACCGCAACAACGAGGTCGTCACCCGGATGGGCGGTCTCGGCGAAGCCAGGCCAGAGATCGAACTGATTGCTTCGGCCCGAGAGATTGAGCGAGAACGTCGTCGGATGATTCGGCAGATGGAGTGCGACCTCCGACGCATCCTGGTATCTGTCCGCGGCGATCCAGGATGCCGTGCTATCCGTCGACGACGCGCGCCGGGCCGACGCGTCGAGCGCACTGGCGACGTCTCCCCAGCCAGCCGAACGCGCGACAGGATCCTTGCGGGGCAGAAGAGGGAGTATCTCGAACGCCGCGTGCAGGTAGATCACTGCCGAGAGCACGGCGGCAAGCCAGAGTCCCGCACGCAGCCAGCGTCCAAGTCGCACGCTGTCGCCGAGCGCGCCGAGCAGAGGAATCGCGGCGACGTAGGCCGGTGCCGGCCAGTTCGCCTCCACCCGCTGGCGCGTCGCGCTGTAACAGAAGAAGAGAAAGGTGAACGCAGCGATCGCGGCGAGGACGAACGCGGCATCCGAGCTCGTGCGCCGCAAGCCACGCACGACGGCGATTCCGCACAGCACGAACAGAATCGGTGACACGAGACCGGCCTGACCACCGATCATGTCACCGAGGCGCTTGAGGGGCGCAAGCAGATCTCGTCGCGCGGACGGGGCGAGGCCGTGGTGGACCTGAAAGCCGAACGACACCCAGTCGTGCGCGGCATTCCAGCGGAGCACGGGGAGAAAGATCAACGTGGCGATGATGCAGGCGACATATGGGCCGGGCTCGCGAAGCCGCATGCGAAGGCTGCGGCGCGCAATGATCGCGAGGGTGACGCCGACCGGCAGCAGGATCGACGTGTACTTGGACGAGAACGCGAGCCCGAGAGCCACGCCGCTCGCGCACCACCAGCCGAGCGACGCGCGCGAGCCAGGAGGTGACTGGATGGCGCGCGTAACGCCATACGCGCCTAACGACAGGGTCGCGAGGAGGGGCGCGTCGGGAGTGGCGAGGACCAGTCCTGCCGCGGCGAGGGGCATGCACGTGATAATGAGCGCGGCCCGGAGCGCACCGCGATCGCCGGCGAGGCGGTGTGCGATGCCGGCCGTCGCAAGGGCGGCGATCAGCCCGGAGACCACCGGAAGGAAGCGAACGCCTAACGGGACCGCCCCGAAGAGAACCGTGCCGCCGCGGACGAGGACGGCGATGCCCGGCGGATGATCGAAGTAGCCGGCAGCAAGGCGGCGCGACCACTCCCAGTAGTATGCTTCGTCGCCGAAGACCGGGATCAGCGCGGCAAACAGGAGACGGATCAGAAATCCAGCGCCGAGCACGCTGGCGATGACGAGCCAGCTGGCGCGAACGGATGCGGCTTCTCGCACCTCGATCAGGCGACGCGCGGCAGTCGGCGCCGATGACGCCAGCCAGCCGTTAGGCGCCAGGCGAGCACCAGAGCCCAGGTCCAGACGAGCCAGATCACGCGTTCGTCGACCGAGAGAGTCGTAAACATGCTCCAGACGACGATCGGAAGCGTGAGCGTGAGCTCGAGCGCGTTGCCGCCATTCAGCTCACCCGGAATGCGTCGCTCCACGACGCGCGTCGCCTCGCGTCCGGTGCGAAGGGACTGCTCGATCGAGGCCGCCAGCGAATCGGTCTTCATTCCACGCCAGCCGGGTACGATGAGGAGCGTCCAGCCCGGCGCTGCATAACCCCAGCCGTGATTGTCGCTGCCGGCGACCATCGCGATGTTGACGCTGTCGGCCAGATGAACGATCCGCGATCTGAGGATGCGCGTCTGATCGAGACCACGGGGCGCCCCATCGATGACCTCGATCGCGCGCACGCCGGCGGTTCGCGGGCCCTTCGCGAGGGGAACGCTGTCGAGGCGTCCCGGAAAGGTCTGGATAACCATCGGCTCGCGGCCAGGGAGCAGGCTCGCCAGCGTCAGCGCCTGCTCGTCCACATCGCGCAGGTCGGCGGTGGTCACGCCTTTGTAGAAGCGGTTCGCGCCAAGAATGTTCACGTGCTCGCCATGCCACCCTACCTCGAGCGCCTGAAGGAGCATCTCGCCCTGACCGGCCACCGTTGGATTGTCGGCGATGCCGAGCTCCGCGCCTTGCACCGTGCGGTGATCCGAGATGTACGCGGCGTCAAAGCCCGCCGCTCGATGCCACGCGCGAACGTCGGCGGGATCCCAATCCGGTCGGCCATCGTGTGAATAACGGGTGTGGGCATGGAAGTCCGCGATGAGGATGACGTCGTTGGGCTGCGCCACGAGCGCTGCCATCGGTCGCGGCAAGAGCGCGGCGGCGGCGTAGACGAGAACGATGGCGCCGAGCAGGAACGCCGCTGAGCCGATTTCGCGAAGCGCACGTCCAGTCTCCGTGCGCGCGGTATCGCCACGCCGTCGCGCGAGCCCGGCACGCGACGCGCGAACGACGGCGAAGAGGACAATGACCGTGATGAGGACGACAACGTGCTGGCGGGCACCAAGCAGCGTCAGCGTATCGAGCACGCTGGAGAGCGGCGCGACCGCCAGATAGCCAGGCGGGAGATCGATATGAGCCTCGGGGACAACGCCGAGGGTGATCGCGTCGCGAACGGCATCCTCGGGAAAGGCCGCGGCGACCAGCACCAGGAGCGTGATGACGACGGCGATCCACGGGATCCGCCGAAGGAGCGGCACGGCTGGAGCGGCCGGAACGGGCTCGAGCCGCGCATCGGCGTGCTTATGTGAACGGGATCGAGAGGAGTGCGCCACGAAGACCAGTAGATGAGGCGAGAGCGGAGCGACACGCCACTTGAGGCATGTGACGGCGGCATGCCACGGTCGAGGCATGTAACCTTCCCTGGGCGCGCGTCTTCGACAAGTCGTCACCCCGAGAACTTCGGTCGTCTCGAGTCCGTCACGCTGAATCGTCCATGCCCAATCGTCTTGCGAACGAAACCAGTCCCTATCTCCTGCAGCACGCCGGGAATCCCGTCGACTGGTATCCGTGGGGAAGCGAGGCGCTCGGCCGCGCGCGCGAGGAGGACAAACCAATCCTCCTGAGCATCGGCTACGCCGCCTGCCATTGGTGCCACGTGATGGAGCGCGAGTCGTTCGAGGACGAGACGACGGCGGCTCTCATGAATGAGAACTTCATCAACATCAAGGTGGACCGCGAGGAGCGGCCGGATATCGACGGGATCTACATGCAGGCCGTGCAGGCGATGACGGGACACGGCGGATGGCCGATGACCGTATTTCTCACACCGGCGATGCTGCCCTTCTACGCGGGAACCTACTTTCCGCCCGAGGACCGGCACGGGATGCCGTCGTTTCGTCGCGTGCTGGCGTCCGTCGGCGAGGCGTATCGCAACCGCCGCGGCGACGTGGAGCGGACGACGGCGCAGCTGCGCGAGTTCTTCGCCGCGACGACGCATCCGACACGCAGCACCGGCGTCCTCTCGGCGACGCTGCTCGAGCGCGCCTATCGAGAGCTCGCGCGCGACTTCGACGAGCGCCGCGGCGGGTTCGGCGGCGCGCCCAAGTTTCCCCAGGCGATGGCGCTCGATTCCGTGCTGCGCTATTGGGCACGAACGCGCACGAGCCACGCCCTGACGATGGTGCGCGATTCGTTTCGCGCGATGGCGCGCGGCGGCATCTACGACCAGCTCGGCGGTGGGTTCGCTCGTTACGCGGTGGACGACCGCTGGCTCGTACCCCACTTCGAGAAGATGCTGTATGACAATGCGCTCCTCGCCCGACTCGGCGTCCACCTCTGGCAGGCGACGAAGGATGAGGAGATCCGGCGCGTCGTGGAGGAGACGATCGACTGGGCGCTGCGCGAGATGACTGCACCCGAAGGAGGATTTCACTCGTCGCTCGATGCCGACAGCGAGGGACACGAAGGCAAGTTCTATCTCTGGACGCGGGCCGAGCTCGATGCGGCGTTGAGCGGCGAGGCGGTGCTGGCGGCGGAGTACTGGGGCGTCACGGCGACGGGCAACTTCGAGGGGAAGAACATCCTTCACGTCGACAACGAGCCCGCCGTCGTCGCGGCACGCCTTGGCATTGGCGTCGCCGAGCTGCAGGCGCGGCTGGCCGCCGCCGTCCACACGCTACTCGCGGTGCGTGGTGCGCGCGTGCGCCCGGGCCGGGACGAGAAGATCCTCGCGTCGTGGAATGGACTGATGGTCCGGGCTATCGCCGAGGCGGCGCGCGCCTTCGATCGGATGCCGTATCGAGCCGACGCGGTCCGACACGGGGAATTTCTCTTTCGCGCGCTCGTGCGCGACGGCCGCGTGTATCGGTCGTACAGGAACGGCGTGGCGAAGCTTGCGGGCTACCTCGAGGATTATGCCGCGCTGGGCCTGGCGGCGCTGTCGCTCTACGAGCTCACGTTCGATGAGACCTGGCTCGAGCGCGCGCGGACTCTCGCGGATGCAGCGGTGACCTGGTTCTGGGACGACGACGCGGGCGCGTTCTTCGACACGCCGAGCGATCACGAAACGTTGGTGACGCGTCCGCGTGACGTGACGGACAACGCGACGCCGTCCGGTACGTCGCTCGTGGCCGAGCTGCTCGCGCGCCTCGCGGACCTCTTGCAGGACGAGACGATGCGCCGCCGCGCGACCTACGTGCTGGAGACGCTCGCCGAGCCGATGGCACGCCATCCCGCCGCATTCGGGCACGCGTTAGGCGTCGCCGATCTGCTCGTGCGCGGCGCGGTGGAGCTCGCGATCGTCGGCGATCCCGGGGCCGAGGATTTTCGCGCCCTCACCCGGGCTGCCGCGGAGCGATACGTCCCATCGCTCGTGCTCGCGGGCGGTCGCGCGCGGACGACCGCCGACATTCCGTTGCTCGCCGATCGACCGGCACCGGGCGGCCGCGCGACGGCGTACGTCTGCCGCAACTACACCTGCGACGCGCCCGTCACCGACGCTGCGGCGCTCGGGACGCGACTCGATCAGGCAGTCTCTGAGGCCATCGGTCCATAGTTCATAGCTACCAGGTGGTTCGGAACGACGCGTTGATGGATTGGTGTCATCCCGAGCGAAGCGAGGGATCTGCTTTTCGGCCGTCGCCCGTCGATCACTTACCACCCACCACTCGTCACTTCTTACACTGATCGCTACACGTCCTGGTTGAGCCCTCAGTGGTCAGCAACTGAAAAAAGCATCGGTCAGTGAGTTCGTGGGCAAGTGAGAAGTGGTAAGTGCACGGCACCACCCGAATTCACAGACAGCTATGGACCATCGACCGATGGCTGCCGCTAAGCCGTTCTTCGCTCGACGTCTTCGCGGAGCACTTCGAGCGCTTCGCACGCTTTCGCGAAGGCGCTGTTGAGAGTCGTCACGAGCGGAGCCAGCACCGGCACGGCCGCGCCGGCGGTGCCGCGGCGCTCGATCTCAGCCGCGCACTCGCCTAACGGCTTTGCGCCGAGGTTGCCGGCGCTCGACTTCAGCGCATGCGCGGCGGCGACGACGGCCGCCACATCCCCTTCGGCGATTCCCTGCTCGGCGGCGGTCAGCCGTTCCCGGCCCTGCGCGATGAAGATGTCGATGAGCTGGATGACGAAATGCGCGCCGAAGCGGGTCGCCAGGCGCTCGAGGTGCCCGCGATCGACGGGAGAGACGGAGCCTAACGAATCCGCCGCGGCCAAGGCATCACCGCCGGTACCAGGGAGTGAACGTCGCGTACTGCTTCGGATCGAAGGTCGCGTCGTCGAGGGGGACGTTCACCTGCACGTTCGCATAGACCTCGTGCAGGCTCGGCTTGCCGTCGCGCAGCCCGACGACCTCCTCCGCGACCCACGCATTCCCGTGTGGCACGTAGTTGAGGAAACGGTAATCGACGCGCCGCGCCCCCGATGGCGTTGTCACGGTCTCGACGAGGCGCACGAACAGCAGCCGGTCGGCGTCGATCCAGAATTGCTTCGAGAGCGTGTCGCCCGCGGCCGCGCCGACGATGAAGACCGGACGACCCTGCCAGGTCCCGCGCGAAAGCCTCGCCAAGTCGATCCCCTGGCCGCGCAGCACCTCCATGGTGCGGGTCACCGGCTGCGCGTAGACGTCGAACCCGAGGACGAGCAGTGGGTTCACGTCCGCGTTCGCGGCCGTGAGCTTGCCATTCGTGAACCGGTAGGCGGTGTCCGCAGCGTAGATGACACCGCTTCGATTCGCCGTGTCCGTGTCGATGCGAAGACGGCCTGGGAGCTTTCCCGCCTCCAACCACTGCTGCTGCAGGCTGCCACCGTTCGGCAGCGTGATCGTCGTCGTCTGCGAGAAGGTGAGGGTCTTGTACCACACGGCCGCATACCGATCGTGCATCGCTCTCACGACGTCGACGCCGCTGGTGGGGTCGGTACGCTGCGCCTGCGGTAACGCTGCCGGATTGGGCGACACGGCCGCCGGCGATCGGGCACACGACACCGCCAGAATCGACATGCCCAGCAGTCCCGCGATTGCGCCCTGAACGTTTCCGGTGCGTCTCGTCGTCGGCATCATGGCTCCAGCCGGTAGCCGGCCTTCCAGACGGTGAGAATGTGTCGCGGCGCGGACGGATCCTCCTCGAGCTTCCGCCGCAACTCCGCGATATGAATGTCCACCGTTCGGGTCATGACTTCAACTCGATGCCCCCAGACTTCTCGGAGGAGTTCGACACGCGACGCCACCGCACCGCGCCGGCGAATGAGCGTGAGAAGAAGATCGAACTCTTTGGGGCTCAGCGCTACCGGCTCACCGCCGCGGGTCACGGTCCTGGAAGCCGGATTGATCTCGACGTCTCCGAACTGCTCGACGGCCTCGCCGCCGCCGGCGTGGGCGCTGCGCTCGGACATGCGGGATCGCCGCAGCAGGGCACCGACGCGCGCGAGCAGCTCCAGCACACCGCACGGTTTCGTGACGTAATCGTCCGCGCCGAGGCGAAAGCCGAGCACCTTGTCGGCCTCCTGACCGCGAGCCGTGAGGATGAGCACCGGCATCTCGAGCCCATCGTCTCTCAGGCTCCGCAGCACTCGATAGCCGTCCATCCCCGGCAGCATCAGGTCGAGGATCACGAGGTCCGGTAGCCACTGCTTGGCGCGGGCGAGTCCCGTCTCACCATCTTCCGCCACGGCCACTTCGTATCCCTCGATCTCGAGGCCGGTGCGAAGTCCGTATGCGAGGTCCGCATTATCCTCGACGATGAGAATGTTTCCCTGTTGCTCGTTCATCAGGGTTCGCTGACTGCTGGTGCATGCTCCTGCTCGGGCGCGGGGCGCGACGTGACATCGGCCGCGACTCGCGCCGGCAGCTCGACGACGACGCGAGCGCCACCGCCCGCCTCCGTCGCTTCGATCCAGCTCGCTCCGTGCTGGAGTGCCACCAGCTCCCGCACGACAGAGAGCCCGATCCCGCTCCCCCCGGTTGCCGATTCGGCGGCGCGGTTCAGGCGGACGTATGGCTCCCAGACCCGGACGCGATCGCTCGGGGGAATGCCCGGGCCCTCATCCTCGACCCAGATGCGGACGCGCGATCCTTCCGTCACCGGCGCCGCCTGGCTCCCGACAGTGATCGTCTGGCCGGCCGGACCATACTTGGCCGCGTTGTCGAGCAGATTGAGCAAGATCTGCCGGAGCGCGTTCCGATCGGCCGTGACGGTGAGCCCCGCGGGCGCGGCGCGGAGCGTCATGCGGCGCGAGCGCGCGAGCGGCGCGAACATCTCCACCGCGTCGCGGATCTCCGTGTCGAGATCGAGCGACTCCGGGGTGACGCGATTCGTCCCCTTTTCGGCACGGGAGAAGTTGAGCACGTTCTCAACGAGGTAGGTCAGTCGCCGCGCCTCCTGGTCGATGATCCCAGCCGAGCGCGTGCGTTCCTCGTCGGAGCGGAGCTTGCCGAGATGGAGGAGCTCCGCGAACCACCGGATCTGCGCGAGCGGTGTCCGCAGCTCGTGCGACACGCCCGAGACGAATTCGGTGCGGAGCCGGGCCAGCTCCTGCTGCCGGTAGAGCTGCCGCAGCGCCACGGCAAGGAGACCCGCCGTGAGCACGAACACCGCGCCGAGGAGAGGAAGTCTCGATCGCGGCAGCCCGCCGACGATGAGCTGGGACGCCAGCTCGGGGCGCAGCCCGACGTGCATAACGAGCCGTCCGAATCGCCGATCGAGCGTGTCGGCCGCCCGGTAGTGCGTGGGAAAGAACCCGGGCGACCGGTAGATCTCGCGGCCATCGATGGTGCTCACCGAGATCGCGAGAATCGAGTCCGGTGCCGTGTTCTTCAGCAGCGATGGCGGCAGCAACGCGTTGCGTTGGTGGATCAGGCGCAGCGTCGGACCGAGATACGTCCGCGGATCGGTGGCGTAGCCATAGATCACGACCGGGTGGCCGGCGGTCGGCTCGCGCACGACGACGAAGACCAGCAACTGCGGCACGGACGCGTCTCCGGGCACGTGCGCCCGCGCCGTGTCGGCGATGATCATCCCGTACGAATCTGTCGTCACCACTACGGCGAGCGGCCGCAGCGCACCGAAGGCGGCATCGGGCGACCCGAAGGTCGTCGGCTGCGGGCCAGCAAACGGAGGAAGCGCTTTCGCGTAGCTCGCGATGGTGTCACGTGCCCATGCGAGCGCAGCGTCGGGAAGCTCGTTGGCGGTCGTGCGGAATGTGCCGTCCGCCCAGTCGTAGCGGAAGAAATAGTGCACGCCGCCCATGCACTGGCACCACGGCTCCGTGATCGCGCGCGCGTCCGCCTCGGCCTGCTCCGGCGAGAGCATTGTTTCCCGGAGCCGCCGTGGATCGACGCGCGACGCCTGTGCGCTGAGCGACGTGATCACCGACGACAGAACGCTACTCGTCGCCTGCTGCGTCAGCTGCCAGTCGGCAAAGGAGGCGTAATCCTTGAGCGTCGCCTCGGCGATCCGCTGCTGCGACCGGGCGGCGTCCTGCGCCTGAAAGACGAGGACGCCGACGAGCACGAGCGCAAGACCGAGCAGGAGGACGGTGCCGAGGGAGCGAGGGGCGCGCATGCGAACCTAAGGAAATGTCCAGCAACGCCCTTGGAAAGCCCACCTTATCGCCATTACCCATTCCTTACAGGCGCGCGAAAGCGCGCCTGTAAGGAATGGGCGCGCCTCGCCTGCGCTCGGAGCGAAGCCTGTTTGAAGTCGCTCGCGCCTTGCGCTCGCTCCCACTCCTCTCGCTTGGTGGTTTACTCTCTGCGCTCTGCTCTCTGCACGCTGTTCTCTGCCCCCTACCAGCTGCCCTCTGACCAGTACATGCCTTCCTTCGTTCGCGGAATCTTCGCTGGCGCTCTCCACGATTCCCTGCTCTTCCCGT
>Ga0308175_100002573_pt1 | contig 12430 bp, 13 predicted proteins | sample PhyCR1_3_FD_203893 | JGI IMG/M metagenome (GOLD analysis project Ga0308175, IMG submission 203893) | Soil microbial communities from UC Gill Tract Community Farm, Albany, California, United States - DLSLS.C.R1 | ecosystem: Environmental > Terrestrial > Soil > Agricultural land | place: USA... | reverse complement strand
CCGCCGCCCCATCCGGTGCGGCGGCCGCCTGATGGCCCGCGGCGCGAAGCATTCCCAGCACCACGTCGCGGCGCTCCGGATCGCGCTCGAGCACCAGCACGTGCATCGGCGTCATGGTAAGTAGGAAGCTACAGCGGGCAAGCCACCCAAAACAGCCGCGAGACTTTCGTGAGCCAGCAGGTCGTCCCACCGCCTCCATCGCTCGCGCTCGGCGCCCAGGTGGATCTGCCGATGCTGGTCGTCGATCTCGAGCGGCGGGATTCCCGGCGCGGCGAGTTCACCACCCTGACCCTGGCGCACCAGTCCGAGCGGATCTCGACCTCGCCGTTCTGGCCCGAGGAGCGGTTTCGTCTCGCCGGAGTCGCCCGCGGGCAGGCAGTGCGGGTTCGGGGTGAAGTCGGCCAGTTCAACGGTCGCCGTCAGCTGAAGGTAGCCACCCTGGTGCCGCTCAAGCCGGATGAGGTCGACCTGCGCGGGCTGCTTCCATCCATCGCGTCTACCGAACCGTTCTGGCGCGCGCTGGATCGCTGGCGGCAGGCCATCGGCGGTCCGCGCCTGGCGCGCACGGTCGCCCTGTTCTTCGACGACGCCACGTTCCGGGCCCGCTTCGAATCCTGTCCGGCCAGTACCAGCGGTCATCACGCCGAGCTGGGCGGACTGCTGCGCCATACCTGGGAGGTCGCCGCCATCGGGCGGACCATCGCGCGCACCTGCGGCGCCGACGCCGACCTGGTGCTCGCCGGCGCCATGCTGCACGACATCGGCAAGCTGGAGGCGTACCGCTGGAGCGGTACGTTCGAGATGACCGACGCCGGCGCCCTGCTAGGGCACGTCACCCTGGGCATGCTGATGCTCGATCGCGGGCTGGCAGCGCAGTCTCCCCCTCTCTGTACCGACGGCGAGCGCCTCCTGCTGCAGCACCTGATCGCCTCCCACCACGGCCACCAGGAGTTCGGCGCGGCCATGCCCCCGATGACGCTCGAGGCGGAAGTACTCCACTTCGCCGACAACGCCAGCGCCAAGGCCACCAGCATGGCCAAGGCGCTCACGATGGACGAGAACTTCGAGGCCGACACGCTGCTGAGCTTCCGGACGTTATGGGAAATCGACCGCCGGCGGGCGTATCGGGGCAGGAGCGACTGGGGGGCAGCGGCTGAGGAGGATACTGCGCATGGCGCCGGCTTCGACGCGCGCCCGCTGGACCAGGGAGCAAAAAACGGAACGGCCGCCTAGTCGTGGCTAGACGGCCGTCCCACGCATGGACTATCCGAGGTCATGGCATCGCTGCCGCTGTTCTTCTCCTACCTGCCACCGGTTGGCTGATACGCCGCTCGGGAGGGCGCGGTAGAGCCTCGTTTTTGATCCCCAGGCCGGATGGCCATCCCACCTGGTTCGTCCATTCGAGCGCTGCGAGTCAGATCGGGTCGCGGACCGACCGTTCGCACTGCACTCCGAGGCGCAAGATCGGAGTGGATGAAGCACGCGACTGGCTTCACCTGTTCGAGCCGGGGTGATCACCAGGATCAACGAGTGCCTGAGCCCTTGGTTGCGTCGGCCCTCTCCCCTGATATCCCGCTTGAACCCGCTTGACCGGCCGTTACTGTGACTCGGGGTCCCAGCACGTGTCCTGCCTAGCGCGTGGAACTAAAATAGGCACCCGCGATAAACTCGCAAGTGCCTGATTTTATTCGGGTTACGCTACTTCGACCTGGACGCGATGTGGATTCGTAACCCTTGCCGGCCGTGCGCCCTAGCCGCTCCGTCCACACGATGTGGAGATGTGAATCCACACTTTTCACCCGAAGCCACTTCAGGATTCGAGTGCCACCTCGACATACCGATAGGTCGGTTCCGGGTCGGACGAAGCGAACAGGCAGCCGGCGCTGCTGGCCGCAAACCAACCGGCCAGCAACGGACGCGGGCCGTCGATCTGGTTGATGATCGGACCCAGCCAACGGCGCAAGTGCCTGAGCTCGGGAGCCCGCCGGCCCAGCAACGCCAGCAACGCGCCGGCCCCCGAGGTCGCACGAAGAAAGTGGGCCAGCGCGTGCGCCCGCTGAGTGAACTCCACCGCCTTGACCCCCGGCTCGTCGAACAGCACGGCGCCCTCGAACACGTCCATCGGCGGGGCGTCCAGCCGGGGGCCGAGGTACACGTAGCGGCGCCCCTCGGCCGACTTGCGCTCGATGACCGCCGCCGCCGTCTCGCTGGTCAAGCGGGCGGCGTGAAGCATGTCGTCGTCGAGCAGGATTCCCACCGCGCCGGTCCACTCGAGCGCTGCCAGCGCGTTCTCCACCGGGCAGCCCAGGGCATCATCGAAGGCCAGCAGCCGAGGGGCTTCCCCGGCCCGGAGAACGAAGTGCGACAGCCCTTCAGCCCTGTCGGTGAAGGTGCGCACGACCAGCGCCTGTGGTGATGTCATGACCTCAATCTACTTCCCTTTCCGGGCCCACGTCAGCGCCGGATGGCCCTTGGGACAGACGCGGGGTACCTTTGAAGCCTGGCATCAGGGGCTCCCGGAGCGACGCATGCATGTGGAATGGACGACGTACGGTTCGCCGGTCGGCGCGCTGACGGTAGTGGAGTGCGAGGCGGGGCCGCTGGTTGTCGAGTTCCCCCATCGGGCCGCGACCGTCAAATGGGCGGTGCGCCTTCGCTCCGCCATTCCCGAGCTCCACATTGCCCAGGGGCCCTGCCGGAGCACTGTGATGTGGTTGGACGAGTACTTCGCCGGCTCACCCCGCCCCTTCCCGTTCCCCGAGCACCTCAAGCGCTGGTTCGAGCTGTCACCCGCCCAGGTGGCGGTGTTCAAGACGCTTCGGAAAATTCCCATCGGGGAGACCCGGTCGTACGAGGACGTGGCCCGGGCCACCCGGCTGCACCCGCGTCAGATCGGTTGGCTGGTCGCCGCCAACCACCTCGCCATCCTGATCCCCTGCCATCGGGTGGTTGGAAAGGACGGCGCCTTGGTGGGTTACGGTGGTGGGCTCGCTCGGAAGCGGTGGCTCTTGGACCACGAGCTCAGGACGGCTGGCGTGGTCTTGCGATGACCGTCAGCCGGTCGAGCAGTCAGGCGCCGGGGTTTCCCCGCCATTGACAAAATCCAACCCGACCCTGACCTTAGGCTATGCTCCGCGAAGTCCATCCTTTGCATTCCTGAGCTATTGGCGGCCGGCCGGACCTTTGGTCCGGGCGGCTTTTGCTTTAGGGGCGTCTTCACCCGGCCACGAAGGCCGGGGGTTTCCCCGGAGCCTGCGGGCTCCCTTTTCAAGAGGTTGCAACAATGGCGAAGGGCACGGTTAAGTGGTTCAATGATGCGAAGGGATTCGGCTTCATAGCGCAGGACGGTGGCAAAGACGTGTTCGTGCACCACACCGCCATCATCGCCGAGGGGTTCCGGTCGCTCTCCGAGGGCGACAACGTTGAGTTCGAGGTGGTGGAGGGCCCGAAAGGGCTCCAAGCCTCCAACGTCCGCAAGGTCTGACGCCCCGGCGCTCCGCGCCCTTCCCGCTCCAACGCAACTCAGCTTGCCCGAGCCCCCGCCGGTAGGCGGGGGCATTCGGTTCCCCGCACCCGGCCCCCACGCTATGACTCGAGGCGCTCGCTTCGTTCTAATTCTGGCGCTGCTTGGTTGGGGACGGGCCGCTGCCGCCTCGACGGTCGATACCACCGCGCTCGAGTTCCACGGCTTCCGCGCCGGGGCCCGGCTCGACGAGCTCGACCGTGTGGTGCGCGGCTCCGCCGGTGGACCGCTCCGCTGTAAGCGCGCCAAAGCCGACAGTCACGTGATGGAATGTCGTGCCGCGCTCCACGATCCCAAGCTCGGCGGCACGCTCATGCTGTGGGTGTCGGCGATGGACAGCGTCGCCGGCATCATCACGGTGAGCAGCGACGTCACCGCCGATCAGCTCGATCGCTGGCGCGACTTCATCGAGCAGCGCTACGGCAAGGTGGACACGCAGGTGCAGGGAACCCAGCGGATGATGCAGTGGGTGCGCCATGGACGGATGCTCCGGCTCACCTGGCGCATCGAGCGAGGACACAAGACCGCCTCGGTCAGCTTGGTCGATGGCCCCGTGCTGGATGCGTGGGGGCGGGGGCGTGTCTCACCCCGTGGCTCGTAGTTACTTGAGCCGCACCAGGAAGCTTCCCTCGGAATCTTCGAGCACATAGTCGCGCACGATCGTGTGGCCGTCGCGCAGCGTCCGGAGCAGCGTCCGCACCCGGGTTCGGATCGGGGCGCCTCCCCCCGCTCGTCCGCGACCGGTGATCACTCGCACGATCCCCCCGGGCCGTGCCCGGCCCTGCGCGCGAAGGAACCGCTCCGTGTTCTGGGCGGCCTCTGTTACCGCCTGACCATGCAGGTCGAACGTCGCGTCAGGAGCGCGGTCGGTCCAGTCGATCATCGGGAGGTCCAGGGTTTAGTACGTAATTTGCACCTCCGCCCGAATCACCGGGTCGGACGGGTGCTCAACCAGCCTTGATCGCAGGTCAATTCCCCGCCAGTCCGGCAACTGCAAGCCGTTTACCAGAAATTACTTAGGGCTCGTCCACTGATCCCGGGAGCGGGTCTTGGCATTGTCCGACCGTATCAGGCTATTTGCGCCCCGCGCCGCGGTCGTTCTTGCCGCGTGGCTGCTGGCCGGATGCCAGCGGCAAGATGACGTAGTCCGCATCGGGGTCGCCGGCTCGTTCAGCGATCCGATCGGCCTACCAATGCGCGAGGCCGCCGAGCTGGCCGCCGAGGAGATCAATGCCCAGGGCGGCATCAACGGCAAGCGGCTCGAGCTGGTCCTCCGCGACGACTACAGCGATCCCGACTCGGCGGTGTTCGTCGCCGGGGACCTCTACAACTCCCATGTGTCCGCCGTGGTGGGGCATCTGTTCTCGGGCATGACGCTCGCGGCCGCGCCGGTCTATAACGGCGGCGACGACCCCGTGGTGGCGGTGAGTCCTTCGTCGTCTTCCCCCGACGTGACCGGCGCGGGAGACTACACCTTCCGCATCTGTCCCAGCGACCTGGCCCACGGGACCGAGCTCGCCCACTGGGTGCGCGATCACCTCCACCTCACGCGGGGCGCCGTCCTCTATCTCAACGACGAATATGGGCGCGGCATCCGCCAGACCTTCGTCGCGGAGTTCACCCGCCTGGGAGGAGAGCTGGAGTCGGTGGATCCCTACCTCGGCGAGCAGCCCGAGGTCGGCCCCTATCTCGATCGCCTGGCGCATATCCATCAGCCGGAGTTTCTGGTGGTAGCCGGCAACCGAAGCGAGGCCGAGGAGATCCTGCGCCAGGCACACAAGCGCAACCTCATGATGCCGGTGCTCGGCGGCGACGGCCTCGAAGGCATTCAGGACGCCGGCGCGCTGGCGGAGGGTGTCTCCCTCTCCTCGCCCTATTTCCCCTCGATTCCGAGCGCGGCCAACCGCCGCTTCGTCGAGGCTTTCCGGCGCAAGTACAAGACCCTGCCCAACCAGCCGGCGGCCGGCACCTACGACGCGCTGTATCTGCTCAAGGATGTGATCGCCCGCGCGGGCACGTCGCGCGCCGACGTGCGCCGTGCGCTCGCCGGGGTCGGCTCGGTAACGCCGCCGTTCGAGGGCGTCACCGGCACCGTCGCATTCGACGCCAACGGAGACGTCCCCAACCAGAACGTCTACATCGGGGTGGTGCAGCACGGTCAGGTGACGGTGGTCAACGGGGTGGAAGAAAGCGTGATGGGCGCCCGATGAGCCTGCTTCGAAGCCTGCGGCGCCGCGTCATCGCCGGCATGGTGCTGCTGATCGCCCTCGTCTTCGGTATCGCGCTGCTCGGGGTGGACTCGATTCGTGGGCTGGACCGCTCGGTGAACTACGAGCTCTCGCTGCTGCTCGAGAGCACCGACCTGGGCAACGGGCTGGTGTCCTCGGTGGCGTCCGAGATTCGCTCCGCCGAGCAGTACCTGGTGCGCCCCGCGGATCGGCTGCGGGCCGCCACCATCGAGGAGGGCGATTCGGCCTACGCCTTCCAGCGCCGCTATCGCTCGCTGGCCTCGCTCACCACGGCCGACCGCTACATCGTCAACAAGATCGCCGCCAATCAGGCCCAGATCGAAGTCGCCTACGGCATGGCGCACGCCCTCACCGATCTCGGACGGCTCGATGAGGCGCGTCGGATGGCCGACCGTGCGCGCGCGCCGTCCGACACCCTGCTGGGCGACGTCCGCGCGCTGGGACTGGCGCAGACCACGCGCTCGGTGGCGCGCGCCGGCGACCTCCGGCGCCAGGCCGCGGCCCGCCGGAGCGCGCTCTGGGGGCTGTTCCTCGCATCCCTGGTGCTGGGCGCGCTGACCTCGTTCTGGACCGTCCGCTCGGTGGACCGGCCCATGACGCACCTCATCGGCGCGGCCGAGCGCTTCGGCGCCGGCGACCTCAGGCCGATCCAGCTGGGCGGCGGGATGCCGGCCGAGATCGAGCGGCTGGCGAGCGCCATGGATGACATGGGCGGCCGATTGCGCGGGGTGGTGGTGTCGGTGGTGAGCGAGGCCAGCCAGATCGGAAACAGCGCCAGCGATTTCAGCGCGATGAGCGAGGAGCTGGCGGCCAGCAGCGGCGAGATCTCCACCGCGATGGTCAAGATCGCGTCGAGCGCGGAACAGCAGGTGAGCGGGATGGAGAAGGCCGATGCGCTGCTGGTGAGCCTGCGCGAGATCGCGGAGGCCAACGCGAAAGCCGCGTCGCAGGTGGCCGAGCTCGGCGACCGGATCCAGCAGCTCGCCGCCCGCCATCGGGGCGACGTGTCGGCCGCCGGTCAGACGCTGCTCGGCGTGCGAGAAGTGGTGCGCACCTCCGCCGAGCAGGTCCAGGAACTGGCCCGCCTGTCGGAGCCGATCACAGCCTTCATTGACCTCATCAAGCAGATCTCGTCGCAGACCAACCTGCTGGCCCTCAATGCCGCCATCGAGGCCGCCCGGGCCGGCGAGCATGGGCGAGGCTTTGCCGTGGTAGCCGAGGAAGTCCGCCGCCTGGCCGACTCGAGCGCCACGGCGGCGGAGGACGTCGCCAAGACCGTCAAGCACATCCGCAATCAGGTGCAGCAGGTGGCCGCGACCATGCAGGCCGGCTCGTCCAAAGTGCAGGGGATCGAGGGCGTCGCCGTGGCGGCGGCGCGGGCGCTGGAAGAGATCTCGCGCGCGGTCGGGGAGGTTCATGACGCGGCGGAGGTGGTGGCGACCGAGGTGGCCGCCAACCAGGCCATCGTCGAGCAGCTCGGACAGCGCACCCGCGAGGTTGCCCAGAGCGCCGGCGAGCACGCCTCGGCCAGCGAGGAAGTCACCGCCGCGGCCGAAGAGCAGACGGCGAGCACCGAGGAGATGGCCGCGGCCGCCGGCGACCTGCTGCAAGGCGCCACCCGCCTCACCGCCCTGATGCAGGAATTCAAGACTTGACCGGTTGAAACGACGACGCCCACCCGACATCGGGTGGGCGTCGTCATGGCCGAAGCCCCCGCCTAACGCCGCTTTACCTTGGCGGCCTTCTTCACCTTCTTGACCGCCTTCACCGGTTTGACCGTCTTGCCCTTGGCCCGGGCCTTGGCCTTGAGCGCGCGCTCCCGATCGGCCGCCTTATCGATGCGCCGCTGTTCGGCCGCGTGCACTTCGGCCAGCAGCCGGTCGCCCTCTTCCTGGCCCAGCAGCCCTCGGCGGGTGGCGTAGCGGACCAGCTCCTCAGCGTCCTGGACGTTGAACTCAGCCAACCGTGCCCCGGCCCGGATGACGTTGCCGAGCGCGTCGGCCACCGGGCTCCGCAGCACGGTCGCGATGCCGGGCAGTGTTTCCAGCAACGTCGAGATCTGTGAACCCCCAAGTTCCGACACCACGCGTCCTCCTTAGCCACCGGAATCGTCCCTGCCAAGGTGCCGGGACGAGCTTCCAGAATTCTCGCACGGCGGCGGCGGCGGCGCTAGTAGTTTAATCTAATACTACGCCAAGATTTGTGATCACCCAGGCAGAAGCCCCGACCGGGATCCAGGTCGGTGCGTAGTATGTAAGTTATTTCGTCGCAAAATCTTAGATCATTTTATCCGAAGCGTGCCCCGCATATCGTACGCTCGGTGAGGCAGGCAATAATACGGGTAGGACCCCGCTGGAACCTGAGGAACCGTCATCCGATACTCGTTCCCGCTCGCGATCAGCACCGTGCTGCTCAAGTCACCCGATCGGGCGGGCATCGCAGTATTGAACGCCCCACGAACCCCTGGGGATAGTCCTTCGGCCTCGAACACCACGCTGTGTGGCGCCCCGCTCACCGCCAGGAACACCAGAATATCTCCGGGGCTGGCCACGACTTCGGCCGGCTCGAAGCGGTACACGTGATTGGCAGGATTGGCGATCATCCGCACCACGTGGGTGGCCTGCGCGCTCGCCACCGCGACCATCACGGCGGTCAGGCCGGCCGTTCCCAACCCGACGCGTCGAATCGTAGACATGTGAGCCCCCTCTCTCGCCGTGACGGCTGACCTTTGCACCGCCGAACGCTTTCGGTAAATTTGAGGTCGAGGCGGGCCTTCGCACTTCTGCCACACACCCCGCCGGAAGGGCCGACTGTGGGACGTCGGGGCATCAAGGAATATCGAGCGCCGGAAGCGCTGATTCTGATCGCCGCGGATCGGGACCAGAAACCGTTGGTCTGTCCCTCCTGCAATTCCTCCGAGGTCGATCGCACGCCCGTCCGGTCGTCATCCGAGGACGCCCAGGGCGGCCGGGTTACCCTCCACTGCAGCGCGTGCGGCCGCACGGCGGCCTACATCGCCCGGACCCTTAGTCGGGCGTCCTATCCGGAAGCCCCCCGGCAGATCTGAGCCTCCTCGTCGGCTCTGCGTCCATCGAGCAGATCCGATCCTCGTCGGCCTGCCAACCATCGTTGAACCGCGTCGCCCAGCCGAGTCCGGTACTATCGCGGTTGCGTGAAGATCCGGCCCCACCGTACCGCCGTCACGAACGGCAGTGACTTCCAGCTGTTCTGGTCGTAGCTGAAGTACACGATCAACGGCCGCCCGCGCACGTTGGTGCGCGGCAGGAACCCCCAGTACCGTCCGTCGTACGAACTGTCCCGGTTGTCCCCCATCATGAAGAACGAGTCGGGCGGCACCACGATGGGCCCCCAGTCCTGCAGGTCGGGCTGATAGCTTGCCGTGTCGTGCTGCGCCAGGTGCGGCACTTGCCATTCTCGCATCTTGGCCCGCTGCACCGGGTCCTCCGAGCGGTGCGGGTCCCCATGCACGACGTAGGGCTCATCCACCCGTTGCCCGTTGCGATACAGCTGGCCCCCCTCCATCGAGAGCGTGTCACCGGGCATGCCGATCAGCCGTTTGACGACCTTGAGCCCTTCCTCCTCGACCGAGTCGAACACCAGGATGTCGTTTCGTCGGGGCTCCCGGACCGCAGGCAACCGGGTGTGAATGAACGGCACCTCGGCGCCGTACAGCGCCTTGTTGACGAAGAGGAAGTCGCCGACCAGCAGCGTGTTTTCCATGCTGCCGGAGGGAATCCGGAACGCTTCCACCAGGAAGGTTCGCAGGAGGAACCACACCAGCAGCGCCACCACGATGGACTTGGTCCACTCCCAGGCCCAGATCATGGCGGAGCGCGACCGGTCGGCCGGGCCGCCGGGGGAAGGAGTGGTTCGAGGTGTCGGGGAGGGAGATCCGGTACGCGCTGTCATGCCTGCACCCATGTAGTGGAACGTCAAGTATAACGGAACGGGCGGTTCACCGGCCGTCGCGGAGCGCCGCCAGCACCTTCTCCGGGTGCTCGGCGGCGTTGGCCACCCGCGCCCAGTGGCGCCGGACCCGGCCGTCGGGGCCGATCCATACGGTCGAGCGAATTACCCCGACCACCTTCTTGCCGTACATCGTCTTCGGCCCGTACGCACCGTAGGCGGCCATGACCCGGTGTTCCGGATCGGACAGGAGCGTGAAGGGCAGCCGGTACTTGGCGGCGAACTTGGCATGCGAGACCGCATCGTCGCCCGACACGCCCAGCACGACGACGCCCAGCTCCTGGAGCTCGGTCCAGGCGTCGCGAAACCCGCAGGCCTCCTTGGTGCAGCCCGGCGTGTCGTCCTTGGGGTAGAAGTAGAGAATCACGTCCTTGCCCGCGAAATCCTCGAGCGAGACCTGCTTGCCGGACGTATCGGACAGGGTAAATGGCGGGGCCGGATTACCGGACTCGAGCATGTGCAGTCCCTCGACGGTTACGGACTGGCGAGTGCGTCGGCGGCCACCGCGAGCGGAGCGCGCGAGCGCACGATCGGATACTTCTGGCGCGGCTCTAGCTCACGGTCGAGCAGGTTCCAGGTGGCGAGTCCATCCTCCGAAGCCGGCTCCAGCAGGTAGGCGGCCAACAGGCCCAGCGGCTGTTCGGTGCGGACCAGGAACCAGCCGGGCCCAGCGGTCAGCGACGCCGGCGCCTCCCAGCGACCTTCGACCGTGACCGGCCGATGGCCCTCGAACAGGTCCTGGAGCACCACCGTGTCCACCGCGAACTGCTCCACCGGACCCGACCACGGCTGTCGCAGCCGCTCCACCACGATGCCCTGCCGGCGAAGCAGCAGCGCCAGGTCGCCGAACCGCGACGGAAGCAGGTACGCGGCAGGCATCGCCTCGCGCCGCGAGGCCACGAATCGGTCGAACACCGGCATCCGGATGGTCCGATACACGCCGGTCCGGATGCGCCGCGCGTAGCCGCCGTTACCTTCGCCGGCCGCACGGGTGAGCTCGGCAACCACCTCCTGCTCGGTCGGAGGCCCCAGGACCGAGCGCACAGCCAGCGAATCTCCGGGGTGCTGGACGGAGGTGGCCACGGCCGCGAGCACTTCTCCGCGCCGCTCGGCCAGGAAGCTCAACACCTCGCGCACGAAGTCGTAGGTCGCCGTGACCCGGGTCCGGAAGTCCGCGTTGCTGTACCCTTCGCTCAGCACCGCGAGCTTGCCCCGCAGGCCCATCCAGTTGGTGCCGAACCTCGGCCGCCCGTCGTAGGTCTCCCATCCCTGGGTCAGCGAATCGGGATCCTGGTTGCGGAAGTTGCCGTACCAGAACGTCGCCGTGTTGTGCCGCCGGCGCATCCGCTCGCGCACGGTGGGGAGCAGGCGATCCCGCACGTAGTCCCGCGCGGGAGTCGCGTTGGCGTTGAGGCCGGGCGCGAAGGTCAGCGCGTACCCATGATAGCTGCCGTTGGTGGTGTGCAGGTCCACGAACACGTCGGGGTCCCAGGCTTCGATCAGCGCGGCGGCGCCGCGGGTCTCGGGCGCCTCCATCTTGACGTAGTCGCGATTGAGATTGAGCCCCTGCCCGTTCTGGTTTCGCCCCACCACGGCCGGACCGTTCTGGCCCGGGCGGTTCTCCTCTCCCGGGGCCCAGTGATCGTTGCCGTCGGCGTTGTAGATCGGGACCACGATGAGGATCAGACTGTCGAGCAGCGGGCGCAGCGGGCCGCGGGTGAGATCGCGCAGCAGCATCTGCGCCGCTTCCTTTCCCTCGATCTCGCCGGCGTGGATGTTGGCCTGAAGCCAGACCACCGGCTTTCCGCTGCGGTGCGCTTCCGACGGGTTGCCTACCAGCGGCCGCGACACCAGCACCCAGGGAACCACGCGGCCCTCGACGCTGGTCGCGAGCGTCCCGATCCGCACGGCCGCGCCCGCGTCCTCGAGCGAGTCGAGGAAGGCGAGGACGTCGGCGTAGCTGGAAGTCTCCCGGTAACCGGTGCGCTCGGCGCGGGTGGTCTGCGCCTCGAGACGGCTGGAGGCCCCGAGGCCGGGCCGAGCCAGGCCTGTCGCAAGGCTGGCGAAGATCGCGAGGGCAAAACGGCGGACGGTCAGCTCTCCTGACTGCGAACGGGGGCGCGGTTCACCACCTTGGGTGCCACCGGAGCCCCTTCGGCCAGTCGCTCCTGGCCGCCCACCACCACCTGCTCCGCGGCTTCGACCCCGCTCCGGGCCTCGACGAAGCCCGGCGTGCGGACGCCGAGGTCTACCTGGCGGCGGGTGGCCTTCCCCTGGCTCACCACCCAGACGAAGCTAGAGCCCTGAAGCGCGACGATGGCGTCCTCCGGGATGACGATCGCGTTGGGGCGGACCGCCGTGGCCAACCGCGCCTCGATGAACATGCCCGACTGCAGGGTCCGCTTCGGATTGGGCGTCACCGCCTTGACGGTAATCGTCCGCCCGGGAAGTTGCACCACCGGGTCCACGAAGTCCACGCGGCCGGTGAACTCCCGCCCCGGCAGCGCGGCCACCCGGAAGGTGACCTGCTGGCCCATCCTGAGCTGGTCCGCGTAGCGCTCGGGCACCTGGAACGCGGCCCGCTGCGGCGACACCGTCTGAAGCGAGACCAGCCGGGTATCGGTGGTCACGTAGTCGCCCAGGCTGACCGAGCGCTGGCCCACCACGCCCG
>Ga0308175_100002570_pt1 | contig 12435 bp, 10 predicted proteins | sample PhyCR1_3_FD_203893 | JGI IMG/M metagenome (GOLD analysis project Ga0308175, IMG submission 203893) | Soil microbial communities from UC Gill Tract Community Farm, Albany, California, United States - DLSLS.C.R1 | ecosystem: Environmental > Terrestrial > Soil > Agricultural land | place: USA... | reverse complement strand
TCGGCGATCTTCGGCAGCCGGCCGAGACGCGCGAAGGTGTAGCCGCCTAACGTCGTCCATTCCCCGTCCGGAACCGGCAGGCGGTGTTCGCGGCGCACGTCGACCAGCGACATCGACCCCGCCAGCTCGAGCACACCGTCGGTCTCGATCGAGTTGCGCGTCGTCGCATCATATTCGTCGGCGATGTCGCCGATCACCTGCTCGACGAGGTCCTCGAGCGTCAGCACTCCGGCCGTGCCGCCATATTCGTCGAGCACGACCGCCATGTGCGCCCGGGTGCGCCGCAGGTCGTCGAGCACCCGCTCCGCCGGCCGCGAATCCGGTACGTACAGCGGCTCGCGCAGGAAGCGCCTGACGCTGAACGGCGCGGTCCCGCGCTCCTCGAGCCAGAAGTCCTTCGCGAGGAACACCCCGATGACGTTGTCGAGCGTGTCCTCATAGACTGGATATCGCGAGTACCGCTCGCTGCGCAGCAACTCGCGGAGCTCCGCCTCGCTCGCCTCGATGTCGAGCGCGACGACTTCCGTTCGCGGCCGCATCACGTCGCGCGCCTTCTTGTTGTGGAAGTCGAAGACGCCGGCGAGCATTGCCGTATCCGACTCGTCGAGCACTCCCTGCGCTCGCGACTGCATCACGAGCAGCCGCAGCTCATCCGGCGAGTGGACTCGTTCCGACTCGCTCATCGGGCGCATCCCCGTCAGGCGCAGCATGAGCGCCGATGCGCCGTTCAGCAACCGGATCGCCGGCGACGTGATCAGGGCGAACCCGATCAGCGGGCGCGCGACCCAGCGGCTCACCCCCTCCGGCCGTGCGAGCGCGAGCGATTTCGGCGCCAGCTCCCCGACGACTATATGGAGGAAGGTGATGATCGTGAAGCCGATCGCGACCGTGGCCCCCGTCTCGGCGACCGAGCTGCTCACGTGTGCGCCGAACAAGTCGAACAGCGCCTCGAGTGCACCAGCCACCGCCGGCTCGCCGATCCAGCCGAGCGCCAGCGAGGCCAGGGTGATGCCGAGCTGGGTCGCCGAGATGTAGCGGTCGAGGGAGCGGATCGCGTACTGCGCCGCGCGCGCTCCACCATCGCCCTTCGACGCCATCTCATCGAGCCTGCTTCGCCTCGCCCCGACCAGTGCGAACTCCGCCGCGACGAAGAACGCGTTCGCCAGGACGAGCAGCACCACCGCACCCAGCCGCCAGGCGATCGCGCTCCCCTGCAGCTCCACCGACTCGGATCCGCTGATAACCCCTCCGTAACGTGCGTGGCGGTCGGTCGTCCCCCTCTATGGCGAAATGCGTCTGGCGAATTGCCAGACCTGACCATATAACGGTTGTCTTGCCTACCCGGCAAGACGCCGACTCGACCGTGCGACTGACGCCCCTCTCCGACGAAACCGCTCGAAAAGCAATCCTCGATCCGCGCCGCTTCATGCGCTGGGTCTATATCGGGCGCATGTCGCTCGGGAGCGCGATCTTCGTCGCTGCCGCCTTCGCCGGCGACAAGGCGGAGCCGGCGAACACGATGGTCGCGTCGCTCGCCTTCGCCGCGGCCGTCGCATTCACCGCCGGGTCATGGTGGGTCGCGACGGTCCAGCGCCGGATGCCGGCGGCGACGTTCTTCTATCTGCAAAGCCTCTTCGACGTCGGCCTCGTCACCGCGATCGTCCACGTCACCGGCCGCGCTGCCTCGCCCTTCGCTGCGCTGTACATCCTCGTCATCGCCGTCGCGTCGCTGCTGCTCCCCGGTGCCGGGGGCCTCCTCGTCGCTGCCCTCTGCAATGTAGTCTTCGTCGCCGACGCCATCCTCGGCCGGGACGGCGGCTACGACATGACGCTCGGGCTCCAGCTCGGGATCTTCGCGGTCGTCGCGTTAGGCAGCGGCATGGTCTCCGCCAAGCTCCGCGAGGGCGCCGCCGGTCGCGACCTCCTCGCCGCGGAGCTCGTCCAGGCCAGGCTCGAGGCCGCCGACATCCTGCACAACATTCGCAGCGGGATCGTCACGGTGGACGTCGCCGGACGCCTGCTCTATGCCAACCCCGCAGCGAGCGCGCTCCTCGACACCGACCTCGACTCGCATGTCGGCCAGCCCTTCTTCGACTGGCTCGCCCCGATTGCCCCCGTGCTTTCCGACGCGCTTCGCCAGAGCCTCGCCACTCGCGAACGCATCGTCCGCGCCGAAGGGCCGCTCTACCGCGACGGCGAGCAGTTGACGCTCGGTGTCACTACGACCGCGCCCGAGAACCCAGGCGACGATCCGCATCGCCTCGCGACCTCGACCGCGATCTTCCAGGACATCTCCGGCAACAAGGCCCTCGAGTCGCTGCGCATGCGCACCGAGCGCCTCGAAGCGGTGGCCGAGCTCAGCGCCTCGCTCGCCCACGAGATCCGGAACCCACTCGCGTCGATCCGCAGTGCCGTCGAGCAGCTCGCCACTGGCAAGCGCGCGACGGACGACGACCGTGTGCTCGGTGGGCTCATTATCCGCGAATCCGATCGGTTGTCACGGCTGCTCGGTGAGTTCCTCGACTTCGCGCGCACCCGCGCGACTGTCATCGAGCCCGTCGATCTCGGGGCGATCGCGCGCGGAGCGGCGAGCCTCGCCTCGGCGCATCCCTCGCGCGCGGAAGGCGTGGTCGTCAACTGCTCGATTCCCTCCGAGCCGTTCGTCATCGAGGCGGACGAGGACCTGCTGCACCGCGCGATCTTCAACCTCGCGCTCAACGCCGTGCAGGCCGCGCCCTCCGGCGGGCGCGTCGACGTCGACATCGTTCCCCTCCCGCCGGAAGAAGTGCCGGCTGGCGCCGACTTCGACAGCGGCGCCGTCGCTCTCCACGTGACCGACGACGGGCCGGGCATCCCCCCCGAGCTTCGGGCGCGGATGTTCGATCCCTTCGTCACCACCAAGGAAGGCGGCAGTGGACTCGGCCTTCCCGTCGTCCACCGCGCCGTCGAAGCGCACCGCGGCCTCGTCCTCGTCGACTCGTCGAGCAGCGGCACGCGCTTCACCATGCTTCTCCCAATCGCCCAGACCGGCTCCGCCGAGGAATCGTGACCGACCGCGCCTCCACGCCTAACGGCAACTCTCCCCGCGTCCTCGTCGTCGATGACGAGTCGGGGATTCTCGACACCTTGCGGATCCTGCTCAGGAACGAGGGCTTCTCCGTCGTCACCGCGCTCGGCGGCCGCGCCGGGCTCGAGCAGCTCGCGGCGCAGGCCCCCGACATCGTCCTCACCGACGTCCGGATGCCGAGCGTCACCGGGCTCGATGTCCTTGCCGCCGCGCGCACGCAGAGCGCCGAGACTCCCGTCGTGCTCATGACTGCACAGGCGACGCTGCAGTCGGCGATCCAGGCGGTCAACGACGGTGCCTTCTACTACCTGCAGAAGCCCTTCCGCAACGACGAGCTGGTCGCGATCCTTCGCCGCGCCGCCGAGACGCGTGCGCTGAAGATCGAGAACACGACGCTCAAGCAGGAAATTCGCCGGCGCGACTTCGGCGACGTCTCCCGGCCGTTAGGCACGGCCCGCGCCTGGACCGACGTCCTCCGCGTCGCCGAGACCGTCGCCCCCACCGATTCGACGGTGCTGATCCAGGGCGAGTCGGGAACGGGAAAGGAAGTCATCGCCCGCTACATCCACACGCTCTCCGCCCGCTCGGCGAAGACCTTCGCCTCGATCAACTGCGGCGCGCTCCCCGAGAGCCTGCTCGAGAGTGAGCTGTTCGGCCATGTGAAGGGATCGTTCACCGGCGCCGTGAAGGACAAGGCCGGGTTGTTCGCCGCCGCGTCGGGCGGGACGTTCTTTCTCGACGAAATCGGCGAGACGACGCCGGCGACGCAGGTCAAGCTCCTCCGCGTCCTGCAGACCCGCGAGGTCATCCCGGTCGGCGCGACCGACCCGCAGCCGATCGACGTCCGCCTGATCGCGGCGACCAACCGCGACCTCGATGAGGAGATCAAGCGCGGCACCTTTCGCGGCGATCTGTTCTACCGCCTGAACGTGATCGCCCTCCAGCTGCCGCCGCTCCGCGAGCGTCGCGAGGACATCCCGCTCCTCGCCGAGCACTTTCTCCATCGCTCGGGCGAGCAGGCGAAGGAAGAGCCGAAGCGCCTCAGCCCACTCGCGATCGAGGCGCTGCAGTCCTACGACTGGCCCGGTAACGTGCGCGAGCTGGAGAACGCGCTCGAGCGCGCGGTGATCCTCACGCGCGGCTCGCAGATCGACATCAGTGCATTCCCGGATCGCGTCGTCGAGCGGAAAGCGCGTCCACTCGTCAGCGACGCGCCCCCCGCCAACCCGACGCTCGATGCGGTGGAGCGCGCTTACATTATGTGGGTTCTCCAGAGCGAAGGCGGCAACAAGACGCGCGCCGCCGACATCCTCGGCATCGATCCCTCGACGCTCTATCGCAAGCTCTCGCGCTACGGCGTCGAAGCCTGACGCCCGCTGCCTAACGACCGAGCACCTCGTCACGTCATGACCGTTCCCGACTCGAACTCCGACTCGAACTCCCTGGCATCCACTCCAGCGGCCGCCCGCCGCGGCGGGCGCCTCGATGGCCTGCTCGGTGGCAAGGCGTCGCGGATGCGCGGACGCACCCCGCTCGAGCCCTCCGCGCTCGTCCTCTCCGTGCTCGTCCCCGTCTACAACGAGCGGGCGACCATCGAGACGATCGTCGACCAGATCCACGGCGCAGTCGACGTCCAGACGCAGATCATCTGCGTCGATGACTATTCGACTGATGGAACGCGCGACATCCTCGCTCGCCTCAAGCAGGAGGGACGCATCGACGTCCTCGTGCTGCACGAGCACAACAAGGGGAAGGGCGCCGCGATCCGCAGCGCGCTCGCCGCCAGCACCGGCAACGTCGTCATCGTCCAGGATGCCGATCTCGAATACGACCCGGCTGACTGGCCTGCGCTCCTGCAGCCGATCATCGACGGCAAGGCGGACGCGGTCTTCGGCTCGCGCTTTCTCGGCGGCCCGCATCGAGTGCTCTTCTTCTGGCACATGGTCGGGAACAAGATGTTCACGCTCATGAGCAACATCTTCACGAACCTCAACCTCACCGACATGGAGACCTGCTACAAGGCCATCCGCGGTGAGATTGCGCGCTCACTCACGCTCACCGCCGACCGCTTCGGCTTCGAGCCCGAGGTGACGGCGCGCCTCGCGCAGGCAAACGCGCGCATCTACGAGGTGCCGATCTCGTACTCCGGACGCACCTACGCCGAGGGGAAGAAAATCGGCTGGAAGGACGGAGTCGCCGCCTTCTGGCACATCGCGAAGTACAATCTCTGGCACAAGTGACCGCGTGAACGACAAGATCCGCCGCTGGGCGCCCGCCGCCACGATCGTATTGCTGGCCATCGCCGTCGCGTTCACCTCGCTCGGTAATGGCTACACCTACGACGACGGCTTCATCGTCGCTGTCAACAAGCGCATCCAGTCGCTGCATTCGATCCCGGCGCTGTTCACCGACTCCTACTGGGGTGCCGACGTCCAGGCTGGCGGCTATCGCCCACTGACTCTCGCCCTCTTCGCCATCGAGCGCTGGGCGGGAGGGACGCGGGTGATCGCCTTCCACATCGCCAACATCCTTCTCTACGCGGCGCTCTGCTGGGCGGTGTTCGCGCTCGCCCGCCGCTGCCTGCCGCTCGTCGCGGCCTGGATCGCCGCCGCGCTCTTCGCCGTCCACCCGGTCCACGTCGAGGCGGTCGCCAACATCGTCGGTCAGGCCGAGCTCATCGCCGCGCTTGCCTGCGTCGGCGGGGTGCTGCTCTACGTCCGCGAGCGCAACACGGAGCGGATGCGCTGGCCGGCAACGTTAGGCATCATCGCCTGCTTCATCGTCGCCACTCTCGCCAAGGAGAACGGGGCGGTGTTCCCCGTCCTCCTGCTCGCCGCGGAGCTGACCATCGTGCTCGATCGGCGGCCGATCGCCCAGCGCTTCGTCACCGCACGACCACTCGTCCTGCTGCTCGTCGTCGTCGGCCTCGTCTACGTCTGGGTGCGCAGCGCCGTCCTCGGCAGCCTCGCCGGGATGCCGCCGCACATCGCCTACGTCGGCCTCCACCTCACTAACGCGCATCGCGTCCTGACGATGATCGGGATGGCGAAGGAGTGGGCACGCCTGCTGCTCTGGCCCGCTCGCCTCGCCGCCGAGTACTCGCCGCCGATGACCCCGTTCGCGATCGGGATGAGCGCCGAGCAGCTCCCCGGGCTCCTCGCGCTCATCATCACGTTAGGCGCGTTCTGGGAGGCGATCAAGCGCGGCTGGCACGACGTCGCGTTCGGCCTCGCCTGGACGATCATCGCGATGCTCCCGATCAGCGGCTTTCTCGTCGCCACCGGCTTCATCCTCGCCGAGCGGACGATGATGCTGCCGAGCGTGGGCGCGATGATCGCCGTCGTTGGCATCGGCCGCCGGTTGTGGGCGGCGATTCCGCTCCAGCGCCGCTCCGCGCTCGCGGTCCGCTCGCTGGCCGTCGGAGCGTTAGGCCTCGTCCTCGCCCTCGGCTTCGCTCGCAGCTCGCGGCGGCAGCTCGTCTGGCAGAACGACGCGACGCTCTTCCCGATCACCGTCGGCGACGCGCCAAACAGCTACCGCGCCCACCAGATCTTCGGCGCCTGGCTGTTCGCGTCCGGGTACAAGGGGGAAGGCGAGAAGGAGATGTGGACGGCGATCCGTCTCTTCCCCTACGATCCGATCCCTTCGTTCCTGATGGCGGAGGAATATCGGAAGAAGGGCGCCTGCGATCGCGCCGTTCCGCTCTACAAGTGGGCGCTCGCGACTACCGACAGCGCGGCGGCCACGGTGTTGACACCGTACACCAAGTGCCTGCTGCAGCTCGGGAAGCTCGACGAAGCGCGTGCCCAGGCGATGCGCGGCATCACGCTCGGCACCGACTTCAAGGAGTATCGCTGGCTTCTGCACCGCGTCGATTCCGTGCGGGCGGTCGTTCGCCGCGGCGGACCTGTCGGACCGATGCCGCTGGCCTACGTTCCGCCCAAGCCGAAGACCCCAGCGCCGACTGGCGTTGTGCGGCAGCCCTCGCAGAACGCCGCAGTCCCAAGGCCTGCCGACGGCGGGCGGTAGATCGTCAACTCGTTGCCCTCCAACGATTTACAAGGTTGGCCGAGTCTGGTACGCGCCCTGCTTTAGCATGGGTCCGGAATCGCAAGCGATGTCGCTAGCGAGGTCCTGAACCCCCCCAGAACCGGAGAGCATTCAATGCTTCGCAACACGCGCAAGGGTTTCACCCTGATCGAGCTTCTGATCGTGGTCGTCATCATCGGCATTCTTGCCGCGATCGCGATTCCGAAGTTCGCGAACACGAAGGAGAAGGCGTACATGGCTGCGATGAAGTCCGACCTTCGCAACCTGGTTACCGCGGAAGAGGCGTTCTTCGCGGATTCCGTCGCCTACAGCACTGACACTGCCAAGGTCCACTTCAAGGTGTCGACCGGCGTGACTGGCCCGACGATCACGACGGGCGCGGGCTTCTGGACGGCGACGGTTGGCCACAGCCAGATCACTGGCGCGAAGTGCGAGATCGCGGTCAACACGGCGAACACGCTTGTGACGACCGCTGGCGACGGCGAGCCAGTTTGCTTCAAGCCGTAAGAAGGGTTTGACGATGATCGAGGGGGCCGGGCACTTCGCCCGGCCCCTTCTTTCGTTTAAGCACCATGCGTCCGCTGAAACGAGGCTCCCTGTCCATCGTCCCTCACAGGACATGTCCCCTTCGCTCAGCGACGCCTCGCCCAACGGAAATCGTCCGTCCCAGCTCTCGTCGCTTCGCGCCGAGCTGCTCGTCGGGCTCGGGCTGCTCGCTGCGGCTGCGCTGATCGTCGCGGTGTTGAGCGTCGTGCTGTTCTGGGAGTTCATCGATTCGGGGCAGGGTGCGCTCTGGCTCGCCCTCCTCGTCGCTGGCGACGTTGCGGTGTTCATCGCCCTCGGCGCGTATCAGCTCAAGCGTGTCGTGACCACTCCATTGATGCGCGCGGTCGAGGCAACGTCCGCGATTGCCGGTGGTGACCTGTCGCGTCGCGTGCCCGATGCGTCGACCCGCGAGCTCGCCACCCTCGCCACGAGCATCAACCGGATGACGGACCACCTGCTCGCCGAGCAGGCGCAGCGGGTTCGTGCCGAGAAGCTGGCTGGCATCGGCAGGCTGGCTGCAGGGATTGCGCACGAGATCGGGAATCCACTCGGCGCGATCATCGGCTACGCGCACCTGATGCGCACGCGAAGCGGAAACGATCCGCAGGCCGCGGAGGTCCTCGATGGGCTCGAGCGGGAGAGCGCGCGCATCGATCGCATCGTCCGCGGGATGCTCGACTACGCCCGTCCGCGCAGGCAGACGACCGGCCGCGTCGACCTCAACGACCTCGCTCGATCGACTACGCAGCTGCTCACCGATCAGGGAGTGCTCCGCCGGATCGAATTGACGGTCGCACTCGATCCCGATGCAGCGCTGATCCGCGGCGAGCGCCACGAGATCGAGCAGATGCTGGTGAACCTGCTGCTCAACGCTGCCGATGCGATGGGACGCGAAGGACAGCTCGCGCTGGTCACGCATCGTGTCACGCGGGCGACACTCGAGGAGAGCATCGGCCGGCGTCAGACCGATCCGCCGCGTGCAACCGTGGACCGGCGTCCGACTCCTCGCGTTCAGCACTGGCTGGAGACGACGAACCCCGGCGAGATCGTCAAGGTCGTCGTCGCCGACAGCGGACCGGGAATCGCCGAGGAGGACGCCGAGCGCATCTTCGACCCGTACTTCACGACGAAGGCGCCGGGGCAGGGCACCGGCCTCGGGCTGGCGATCGTCGCCCGCGTCGTCGAGGATCTGCACGGCACGATCTGGGTGCAGCGTGCCCGCGAGGGCGGCGCCGCGTTCCACCTCCTGCTGCCACTTGCCCCGGCGTCGCTGACGCCGGTGCGACGGGCCGAATCAGCGGCGCTGCCCGCCGCCGGGCGCGCCGCGCCGAGCGGTGCACGTTAGGCACGATGCGCATCCTGGTCATTGACGACGAGCCGGGCCTCCGCCACACGATCTCCCTGATCCTCCGCGAGGATGGGCACGAGGTCGAGGCGGCGCCCGACGGTGCGACCGCCCTCGCCAGCCTGGCGAGGACGGATGCGGCGATCATCGTCTGCGACGTCCGCATGCCGTCGATGGACGGGCTCACCTTCCTCGACCGCTACCGGGCGGTGGCCGGGCACGCCCTGGTCGTCATGATGAGCGCATACGGCGACGACGAGGCGGCGGTGGAAGCGATCCGGCGCGGCGCGTACGACTACATCTCGAAGCCCTTCCGCGCCGACCAGCTGCAGCTCGTCATCCGGAAGGCGATCGAGCGGGAGAGCCTGCGCAACGAAGTCGAGCGGCTCAGCGAGGCGCTGGGCGCGCTCCGCGGCGCTGACGGCATCGTCGGCCACAGCGCGGCGCTGCGCGAAGTCGTCGCGGTCGCGCGCAAGGTGGCGAAGCACCCATCGACGGTGCTCATCACCGGCGAGAGTGGAACCGGGAAGGAGCTGATCGCGCGATTGGTGCACTCGTCGAGCCCTCGCGCCTCCGCTCCGTTCATCGCGGTGAACTGCGCGGCGATTCCCGAAGCGCTCCTCGAGAGTGAGCTCTTCGGCCACACGCGCGGCGCCTTCACCGGCGCGGCGCAGGATCGCCGCGGCCTGTTCGAGGAGGCGAATGGCGGAACGATCTTCCTCGACGAAATAGGGGAGCTGCCGCTGCCGTTGCAGGTGAAGCTCCTGCGGGTGCTGCAGGAAGGCGAGATTCGTCGCGTCGGCGACAGTGCGTCGCGCACCGTCGACGTGCGCGTCGTCGCGGCGACGTCGCGCGATCTCGAGGCGGAGGTAGCCGCGGCCCGCTTCCGCGCGGATCTCTACTATCGCGTCAACGTCGTGCGCCTCCGGCTCCCCGCGCTGCGCGAGCGCCGCGAGGACATCGCCGACCTGGCGAAGCACTTCGCGGTCGCCCACGCGGCGCGGCTGCAGATGCAGGCGCCCGCGATCACGCCCGCCGCCATGCGCGCACTGCTCGAATACGGATGGCCAGGCAACGTTCGCGAGCTGGAGAACGCCATCGAGCGCGCGCTCGTGCTCACCGACGACGCTCGCATCGATCTGGCGCAGCTCCCCGCCGAAGTCGGTCACGCCCAGACGCCCGGCACAGCGGCGCCTAACGGCAAGCACCCCGCCGCCGCGGGGCAGGATCTTTCGGTCAAGCGCCGGACCGAATCGCTCGAGCGCGACCTGATCGCCCAGGCGCTCGAGCGGACCGCGGGGAACCGGACCCGCGCCGCGCAGCTCCTCGATCTCTCCCACCGCGCGCTCCTCTACAAAATCCGCGACTACGGCCTCGAGTAGCTCCTCGGCTACGCAAGAAGTTGCGAGTTCGCAACTTTTTGCGGAATCGGCTCCCGGTCGTCGTTAGGTAACTGATTGACACGGAGCAACTTGGCTCCGGGCACTAATCGCGCATTCGACTGGCGCAGTGATCACACGAGGTAGCGATGCACGATAGACGACGCGGGTTCACGCTGATCGAGATCCTGATCGTGATGGCGATCATGGGAATCGTCGCGATGATGGCTTTTCCAAAGATGGGAAACATGAACGATCGCAATCAGATGCGGTCTGCGAAGGATGGTATCGCCGCCAAGCTGGCGGCGGCGCGTGCCGCCGCGATCGCGACCGGACGACAGTCACGCTTCTATATCGAAGGCGACTCGATGCGAATGACCACCTTCGTCGGGGCAGCCGAGACCGCGAAAGGCACGACGGTCTACCTCGATCGCCAGTTCGGAGTGAGGGTCATCTCCAGCAACATTATGATCGCGTTCGATGGCCGAGGGATGACGTCAAACTCCGGCAACACCGTCAAGTTTACCCGGCGTGCACTGACCGACTCGCTCTGCATCTCGCCCATCGGTCTCGTCAATCGACATGGATGTGCCAAATGAAGACTCAACCGCAGCTCGGTCCCATGAAGCCGCGCCGGGGGTTCACCATCGTCGAAGTCATGGTGGCGATCGTCATTCTCTCGATCGGGATCCTTGGCCTCGCAGCGACGGCTGGTGTCGTCGTGCGACAGATGACCGGCGCCGTCCACCAGTCGGTCGCCGCGAACGTCGCGTACTCGCGGATGGAACGCATCCGCACCGGCAACTGTGTGGCGATGAAGGACTCCAGCGGCACGGCGACGACCCGCAACGTGAAGGAGAAGTGGGTGATCGTCGGCAACTCCGGCTCGCACGCGTTGATCGTCTACGACACCATCAGCTTCGTCCTGCGCGGGAAGACGAAGACGCAGGCCTATACCTCGGAGTTCCCATGCGATCCCATCTGACCAGCCATGTGCGCCGCGGCTTCTCGCTCACCGAGATCATGGTCGCACTCGTGCTGCTTGGCATCGTCGCCACCGGGATCATGACGGTCGTGATGCGGCAGCAGCAGTTCTACCGCAGCGCGACTGAAGTGATCGACACCCGGTCGCAGATTCGACAGGCGGCGGCGGTCGTGCCCGTCGACATCCGTGGCGTGTCCTCGATCGGCGGTGACATCCTCGCCATGAGCGACTCGTCGCTCGACGTCCGCGGCAACATCGGCAGCGGGATCGTATGCTCGCACACTGGCAACAGCATCACGATACCGCCCGTCGACCTCGCCAAGGGACGGTATTTCACGACCTTCCTGACTCGTCCGAAGGTTCACGACGTCCTTCTCATCTTCGATGACGTCGGGCCAGGCAACCAGGACGATGACTGGTTCCCGTACACGATCACGTCGATCGACTCGACGACGGCTGGCTGCACGTCGTTCACCGATGTGACTCTCGACGCCGGGAAGTACCGCTACATCTACAACTTCACCCCGGCGCTGACGGCGACGACGGTCGACGGTGCGCCGCTGCGCATGGCGCGCGGCGTCAAGTACTCGATCTACAAGTCGGCGACCGATGGGCTCTGGTGGATGGGCTACCGCGAGTGCCGCGGCGACAACTCGACCTGCGATGCAGTGCAGCCGGTGTCCGGCCCCTACAAGCCGTATGTGGCCAACGACACGATCAACAGCGGGGTCAGTTTCGTCTATCGTGACTCGACGGGTCTCGTCACGGCCACGCCGGCGAACGTCGCCCGCGTCGAGCTGTTCATTCACGGCCAGACGCAGGGTGCGGTCGCCCTCGGCGGCGGAAAGGCAAAACCGTACAGCGACTACATGAAGGTCACTATCGCGCTGCGGAACCGGCGGTAGCCGGCGCGCGCCTAACGCGGGAGAAACGCATCATGCGTACGTCATACAGGGACAACCGCGAGGGAATGGCGCTCGCGATGGCGATGTTTGCCATCGTCGTCATCGGCGCGCTGATCGCCGGCGCCTTCTTCGCCTCGAACCAGGACTTCAAGATCGGG
>Ga0308175_100002569_pt1 | contig 12436 bp, 10 predicted proteins | sample PhyCR1_3_FD_203893 | JGI IMG/M metagenome (GOLD analysis project Ga0308175, IMG submission 203893) | Soil microbial communities from UC Gill Tract Community Farm, Albany, California, United States - DLSLS.C.R1 | ecosystem: Environmental > Terrestrial > Soil > Agricultural land | place: USA... | reverse complement strand
CTCGAAGTGCCGCCGAGCGCGATCCACCGGATCCGCGGCGAAGCACCACCGACCGAAGCCGCGGACGAGCTCGACGCGGCACTCGCCGGCGTCACGCTCGACTTCCTGCTGCTCGGGCTCGGCCCCGACGGGCACATGGCGTCGCTCTTCCCCGGCTCGCCGCAACTCGAGGTCGCCGACCGGCGGGCGACCGACGGCCCCGCCGGGCTCGAGCCGTGGGTCCACCGCGTGACGTTCACGGTGCCGACGATCCAGGCCGCGACGCGCATTGTGTTCCTCGTCTCCGGCTCGGACAAAGCGGATGCGGTCGCACATGCATTCGGAGGTGAGATCACGCCTGACGTTCCCGCCAGCCTTTCGCGGCGGGCACGTACGGTCGAAGTCTTCCTCGATCAGCCCGCAGGGGATAGGTTGGACGGGCGATGAGCACCCCGCAGCCGCAGGCGACCCCGGCCGACGTCCTCGAGCTCGACCGGCCCGAGCAGCTGAAGGCGCTCGGCCATCCGCTGCGCCTCAAGGTCCTGCAGGCGCTCGGCCAGTCGGAAGAGCCCCTGACGAATCGCGAGCTCGCAGCCCGGCTGGCGGTTGATCCGGGCCACCTCCACTTCCACGTCCGCATGCTCCATCGCGCGGGGTTGATCGAACGCACCGAGGCGGCCGGCCGCGAGAAGCCGTACCGCGCGGTCGCGAAGCACTTGAAGGTCGGGAGCGACATCCGCGCAGCCGGCGGCGCCAGCGAGCTCCAGGCTGCGCAGCTCCGCGAGCTCGAGCGCGGCTTCGATTTGCATGCGGCGAAGGGCCAGTTCCGGAGCGCGCAGGTGCACACGCGCCTCGCGCCGGAAACCGTGCGCGACCTACTACGCCGCCTCGTGGAAGAGCTCACCGAGCTCGAGGACGGGTCGGAGCCCTTGCAAACCGTCACGTTCGCCTTCCACCCGGCGATCGAGCAGGGCGAGACCGACTAAGGCAGCGTGTCGGACTCGCGCAGGTCGAGCTCGATGCCGCGCTGCCGTGCCAGCACGTCGAGGACGAGCGCCGTGTCGGCGACGCGTGCATCTTCCAGGTACTCGGTCCTCGTCTCGAAGCTCGCGACCACTGACTCGATCGCCTCGGCGTAGCCGACCACGTCGTGCGCCGAGATGTAGGCGAGGGCGTCGGCCACGTCGTGCGGGAAGTCGTCACGCTCGCGCAGCGAGTCGGCGACGTGGCGGGCATCCGGCCAGCGCTCGAGCACGAGGAGCGCAAGCGTCGCCGCATACCGGCCGATCGGTGACTCCGAGCTCTCCGCGCCGGCGTCGAGCGCCCACCGCGCGTGCTCCTCGGCCGCAGCTGCGTCGCCGGCGAGGAGCGACGCCTTGATCGCGCCGATCGGACGGCCCCACGACTCGCCGCCCTGCCAGCTCTCGCGCCAGGTCGCGGCCGCCCACCCGAGCCACTCCGCTGCCGTCGGATCGCCCGTCATGAGCAGCCCGAGGCCGGCGGCGTAAGCCGCGTTCCCCTTCCGGACGAGCGACCGCTCGTCCAGCTCGCCGTGCTGCTCGGCGAAGCGCGATTGGCGGTCACGGATGAAGGGAATCCATTCCATCTGGCTACGTTGTACTAAGAGATGACTACACGCTTCCACGGACTCACATTCCTCACCGATCCCGGCCGGGTCTTCTCGCCGCGACCCGCGACCGAGAAGCTCGTCGATGCGGCGCTCGACCGGATCGGCGGCGACCCGGCCCGGGTCGCCGATGTCGGCACGGGCTCAGGAGCGATCGCGATCACGCTCGCGCTGCTCCTCCCGACCGTGGACGTATGGGCGACCGACACGTGCGCGAACGCGCTCTCGCTCGCGTCGACGAACGCGGAACGGCTGGGCGCGCAGGTGCACCTCGTGCACGGCGACCTGCTCGAAGGGATCCCACACGATCTCGACCTGATCGTCGCGAACCTGCCGTACCTCTCCCCCGAGACGCCGGGCTACGAGGACGAGCCGGCGAAAGCCGTCTTCTCGACGGGCGACGGGCTCGACCACTACCGGCGGCTGTTCGCGGCAGCGGCCGACCATCTGGCGCCGAACGGCGGCATCGTCATCCAGTTCGACGGCGAAGTGCTCGAGGCCGAGCGGAGCGAGCTGCCCTGGCTGCGCTCACGGCTCGAGTTGATGGTCGCCGCGGCGGCCTGAACCCGCGATCGGCGGCCGGTAGCGACGAATCGTCCCATTCGTCCTCCTGATCGGCTATTGTGAGCCTGCGCCACGCGAACGGGAACACCCCGCTGGCGCAACCTTTGAGGAGTCGGCACCGCAGGCGTGCCGCACGCATTGTCAGAAACCACTACGCACTCTCCGAGCGAGTCGGAGGCAGCGTCAGCCATGCGGGCCGACGCGCTCCGCGCAGAAGCATGGGCCGGCGAGCCCTTCCTCCGGGCTGACGAAGATCCGGAGGCGGTCCTCGCACCCGGCACGGCGCGCAGGCGCGCGCTCGACGACGCGCTCGCGGAGATGGCTGCGGGCGCGGAGGAGCCGTCGAGCGAGTGGCAGGTGCGCTACGCACTCATGCTCGGCCTCGAGCGCGTGCTCTCCGAGCGGCCGCCGAGGCTTGCCTCCGGAACCGAGCTCCGCCGCCACCAGGTCGACGCTCTCGCCGGGATGCTCACGGAGCTGATCGCGGCCGTGCAGAAGAGTGAGAACGGGAACGGCAACGGGCACGCGAACGGAAACGGCGACGCCGAGCAGCCCGAGGACGACGACGAGCAGGAGGACGAGCTCGACCTCGCGGCGGACGGCGAGGACGAGGAACTGCCGCCCGAGCCGCAGGAGGATCCCGGCGCGGTGCGGCGCTACCGCTTCCGCCACCCGACGGCTTCGGGCAAGACGATCGCCGCCGCGGGGTTCGTCGAAGCGGCGCGCACCGAAGGCGTCCTGATCCTCACGCACCGTCGCCTCCTCGTCGACCAGTTCCGCCGCGAGCTCACCGAGCATGGATACGGCGACAGGCTCCACGAAGCGATCCTCGACGGGGCGACGCGCCCGGCCGCGCCGATCACGATCCAGACGTACGCGTGGTTTGCGCGACACGTGCAGGAGATCGCGCGGCACGTGTACGAGCTCGTGATCTGCGACGAGGCGCACACCGCGCTCGGCGAGAAGACGTCGGCCGCGATCCGCTCGCTCGACGAGCCGGTGTACGTCGGCATGACGGCGACGGAAGAGCTGATCGCGAAGCAGGTCTCTGACGTGTTCCCCGCATCCGTCGACGACCTGCCGCTCACGGACGCCGCGCGGCGTGGGTTGATCGCCCCGCTCCGCTGCCTCCGTGTGCCGCCGGTCGCGGCGATCAACCAGGTGCCGATCGTCGGCGGCGACTTCGAGGAACGTGCACTCGCGCAGGCGCTCGACCACGAGGCGCTCAACATGGCGGCGGCGACGCTCTACCGCGAGCGGTTCGGCGACACGCCGGGCGTCGTCTACGCGGCTGGCGTCGACCACGCGTACAACCTCGCGACCGCATTCCGCGCCGCCGGCATCAAGGCGGAGGCGGTGTCGGGGCGCACGCCGCCGGTGAAGCTGGCGGAGATCCTCGCCGCGTACGAGCGCGGGGAGATCGACGTGCTGATCAACGCGATGCTGCTCGCCGAGGGCTGGAACTCGCCGCGCGCGACGGTGATCATGCACCTCGCACCGACCGCGTCGAAGCGCGTCTACCAGCAGCGCATCGGCCGCATCATGCGCATCCATCCGCGCAAGGAAGCAGGAATCGTCGTCGACTTCACGCCGAAGGCGGCGACGCACAATGAGCGCGTCGTCTCGCTGCATTCTCTGCTCGACGCAGACTTCTACCGCGAGGGCGCTCGGGTGACGCCCGCGCCGCGCCGGCGGATGCAACGGCGCGCGCGGCGGCGGCTCACGCCGGCCCCGTGGCTCGTTCCGGTCACGCCCGACGTGCTGCGCCGCAAGATGGTGATCGCACGGGAGTGGCAGCGCGTCGACCCGAAGTTCCTCGACGAGGACGAGCAAGAGTTCTGGGGCGAGATCGCCGGCCGCCAGCTGCGCTTCGACGAGCGCGCGGCGTTCGTCGAGAAGCTCACCGCGCGCGGTGCGTCCAAGCGCGCGATGGAGACGTTCCTCTCCACGTGCGCCGCGCAGAACCCGAACCGCCGGCTGCGGCTGATCGCGCTTGCCGATCGCGTGTCGATGCGCGTCGAACGCGCCGACTTCGACGACCTCGTGACGCTCGTCTCGCAAGCGCCGCCGTGGGAGAAGGATCGCGCTGCCGGCGTTCGCATCCTCCTGCGCGCGATCGGCGAAGGGAAGCCCGACGCTCCCGATCAGATTCTCGCCCGCTGGACGTGGCGGCTTTCGCGTGCGGTGCGCAAGCAGCTCGACCGGAAGGCGTCACAGGAGTACCCGGACGCGAAGCGGCTCCTCGGCGCACTCGCCAACTCGCGCGGCCACCGGCACGAGGAGAACGCCGCGAAGCTCGTGAACGCCGCGCTCGAGATGCCGCGCGAGGTCGGCGCCGCGCTGCTCGCGTCGGCCGAGGGCTACACGCCGCGCGCGACGCAACTGCTCGAAGCGGCGCGCGAGCGGCTCGGCACGATCACCGAGGTCGCCGGCTGGATCTCCGAGAGCCTCCCGCAGCCGAAGACGGGCCCGTCGCGCACGCGGCGGCGCAGGCGCCGCAAGAAGAAGCCGGGTGAAGGCGCGACGGCCGCGACGCAGGCCGAGACGCCTGCCGAGGGCGACGCCGGCGGGGAGCGTCCCGCTCCCAAGAAGCGGCGGCGCCGCCGGAAGAAGCCGGCCGAAGCCGGCCCGCCCACCGACGCGGACGGACCGGCCGACACTGTCGCGGCCGAAGACGCCGCCTAGGCGACTACCGGGCAGTTCACGACGAGCGATGTCCGCTTCGTCGTCAGGAGACCCTTCGCCTTTGCGCGCTGAACGTCGGCAGCCGAACGCAGGAGCGTTTTGTGCGCGCCCGCCGTCCACTGGACGGCGATGATCGTCCAGAGCGGCGGGTAGTCGGTCTGGCCGGGCGCGACGTTTTCGAGCGCGATGTTGTGCTGGCCCGCGACACCGTTCATCGGCGCGTACAGCGGCGCGGTCTTGTTCCCCGGCTTCACCTTCACCGGGCCGTCGTCGTAGTAGTGGATGAGATGGCCGTTCGAGAAGCCGGTGACACGCTTCTGCCCGAAGCCGAGCACCGGGCAGTTGACGACGGTCGCCGTGCTCGCGATCGTCACCTCCCCCGCCTTCTGCGCCGCGCGCACGGCGGCTGAAGAGCGGAGGAAACGCGGCGTGGCGGAGCTCTTCCAGGTGACCATGTTCACCTGCCAGAGTGGCGAGTAGTCCGCACGGCCCGGAACGGTGTCGACGATGTTGTGCTGTCCCGTCGGCCCGTTCGTCACAGCCCAGATCGGGGCGAGCCTGTTGCCTGCCTTCAGCCTGATCGGGCCGAAGTCGAAGTAGTGGATCGTCTTTCCCTTGTAGAAGCCTGCAACCGGCGTCTTCTTCATCATCGGCTCCGCCGCCCCGGCAGAAGCCACCCCGACGAGGGCGGCTCCCACGGCAAGGACTGTCGCCGCCTGCACAAGTTTTCTCACGCCTTCCTCCAATCTGTCCGTCGTTTCCCGCCGTACGAAACGGAAGAGGCGTTGCGCGAGTCTTTCGTCCTACTTACGAATTTCTGAACCCGAGAGAGTTAATGCACACGAAACCCGCCGCGACTCACAATGACCGCATGTCGACCGTGCTCGTCGTCGACGACGAACCGATCGTCCGCGACGTCGTCGTTCGCTACCTCCGCCGAGACGGCTTCGAGACGCTCGAGGCAGGAACGGGCGAGGAGGCGATGACGCTTCTCGAGCGAGGGCTGCCGTCGCTCGTCGTGCTGGACGTGATGCTTCCCGGAGTGGACGGGCTCGAGCTCTGCCGGCACATCCGCGCGAGCTCCGACCTCCCGATCGTGCTCTTGACGGCACGCGGCGACGAAGCTGACCGCATCGTCGGGCTCGAGCTCGGCGCCGACGACTACGTGACGAAGCCCTTTTCGCCGCGCGAGCTCGCGATCCGCGTGCGCAATCTCCTCCGCCGCACAGCGCCTTCACGTGCGCGCGCACCCGAGATCATCCGCTTCGACTCGGTCGAGGTCGACGGAGCCGCGCGCGAGGTGCGCCGCAACGGCAGGACGCTGAAGCTGACGTTGAAGGAGTTCGACCTGCTCTGGTTCCTCGTCTCGCATCCGCGGCATGTCTTCTCGCGCGAGCAGCTGATGGATCGCGTCTGGGGCTACACCTCTGCGCTCGACACCGGCACGGTGACGGTGCACATACGCCGCCTGCGCGAGAAGGTCGAAGACTCGCCCTCCCGCCCGACGCACCTCGAGACGGTGTGGGGCGTCGGCTACCGGTTCACACCGTGACCACGTTCGCGCTGATCACGATCCCCGCGTCGCTCGCGGCAAGCGGGCTCGTCGCCTTCGGCGTTCGCCGGTTGCCGACCGTGCGACTGCAGCTCGCCGCGCTCGCCCTCTACGCCGCTGCCGTGCCGCTCGCGGCGGTCACTGCGGCCGGGCTCGTGATGATGAAGATGCACGAGGACCTCGGCGTCCTCTACATCGCGGCTGCCTGCGGCGCGACGGTGCTCGTCGTCGCGTTCCTGCTCGGTCGTTCCGTCGCCGGCCGCATCGAGCGTCTCGTCGACACCGCGGGCGAGCTCGCGTCTGGCGATCTCGCAGCACGCGCACCGCAGGATGGACCGGCGGAGCTCGCCCAGCTCGGGCGCTCGCTGAACGAGATGGCCGCGTCGCTCGAGGAAGTCTTCGATGCGCGCAGAGAGCTCGTCGCATGGGCAAGTCACGACCTGCGCACCCCGGTGGCGGCGATCCGCGCCATGCTCGAGGCAATCGAGGACGGGGTCGCCGCCGCCGACGAGTATCTGCCGGTCCTACGCGAGCAGACGGTCGCGCTCGGCGAGGTCATCGACGACCTCTTCGAGCTCGCGCGCATCGATGCGGGCGCGTTGTCGATCGAGCTGGAGCAGTTCTCGGTGAACGACGTCGTCACGAGCTGTGTTCGTGCGCTCTCGGCGAATGCGCAGGCTCGGCACGTGACGCTGCGAGTCCGCGTCGACGGCGACCTGCCCGCGGTCGCCGGCGCGCCCGAGCACCTTCGTCGAGTGCTCTGGAACCTGCTCGCGAACGCACTCCGGCACACCCCATCCGACGGCTCGGTCGTGGTGTTCGCCGAGCCGGTCGGTGACGAGGTTCACATCGGCGTCGAAGACTCCGGTGTCGGCCTGAGCGCCGAAGCCGAGCGGCGCATGTTCGAACGGTTCTGGCGCGGCGACCCGGCACGGTCCCGGGAGGACGCGAACGCCGGCCTCGGACTTGCGATCGCGCGCGGGCTCGTCGAGGCGCAGGGCGGCCGCATCTGGGCCGAGAACCGCCGCGACGGCGGCGGCGCGCGCGTCGCGTTCGCGCTGCGGCTCGCGGGTGAGGCGGCGTAGTGCTGCTTCTTCTGCTCATCGGGTTCGTGGCCGGTGTGATCACCGCGATCTCACCGTGCGTCCTCCCCGTGCTGCCGATCCTGCTCGCCAGCGGCGCGTCGGGCCGCAAGCCGTTGCGCGTGATCGCCGGCCTCGTCGTGAGCTTCAGCGTGTTCACGCTGTTCGCGACATGGATCCTGGACAAGCTCGGACTGCCGCAGGACACGCTCCGGAACCTCGCGATCGCCTTCCTGTTCGTCCTCGCGGCAATCCTGCTCGTCCCGCAGGCGGCGCTGATCGTCGAACGGCCGCTCGCGGCCTTCTCGCGTCTTCGCCCGAAGGGAGCCGAGGGCGGCGGCTTCCTCTTCGGTGCCACGCTCGGGCTCGTGTTCGTGCCGTGCGCCGGGCCGGTTCTCGCGACGGTGACCGTCGTCGCCGCGAACAACAACGTCGGGCTGCGCGCGATCCTGCTGACGCTTGCGTACGCCCTCGGCGCCGCCGTCCCGATGATCGCGATCGCCTACGGGGGACGTGAGGCAGCCGCACAGTTGCGCCGGCACGCGCAGACGGTGCGCCGCGTATCCGGCGCAGTCATCGCGGCGGTGGCGATCGGGCTCGTGTTCCACGTCGACGATCACCTGGCGACGCTCACGCCGGGCTACACCACGTTCCTGCAGAACAAGGTCGAGGACAACTCGAGCGCGAAGCGCGAGCTCGCGAAGGTGCGCGGGGGTGGGACAGCGCTGGCCGCGACGCACAAGGCGGTCAACGGACTGCCCGATTACGGCCAGGCGCCGCAGCTCCATCTCGACGGCGCGTGGATCGGCTCGCCGCCTCTGACTCTGCAGCAGCTGCGCGGCAAGGTCGTGCTGATCGACTTCTGGACCTACTCGTGCATCAACTGCCTGCGCACGCTGCCCCACCTGAAGGCGTGGTACGCGGCGTACCACGACAAGGGGCTCGTGATCATCGGTGTTCACACTCCGGAGTTCGCGTTCGAGCACGAAACGTCGAACGTGCGCGCGGCGGTGAAGCGGCTGGGCATCAAGTACCCCGTGATGCAGGACAACCGCTACAAGACGTGGGACAACTACGCGAATCAGTACTGGCCGGCCGAGTACTTGATCGACAAGCAGGGCCACGTTCGCCACACGCATTTCGGCGAGGGCGAGTACGACCAGACCGAGGCGCTGATCCGCCGCCTGCTCGCCGACAACGGGGCGCGGGCGCGGCACATCGCGGACGCGACACCGTCGGGGCTGCTCACTCCGGAGAGCTATCTCGGTTACGCGCGGCTCACGAACTACGTCGGCGCGAATCCGGTGCCGAACAAGTTCGCGAACTACACGTTCCCGGACTCGCTGCCCGCGAACACGCTCGCCTACGACGGCTCGTGGCGCGTCGGCGCCCAGGCGATCACTGCGGGGAAGGACGCACGGTTGCGCCTGCAGTTCGAGGCGTCGAACGTGTACATCGTCATGGGAGGACAAGGCACGGTGCGGTCGTTCGTGAACGGCAAGCCGACGGGCTCGATCCACGTGAACGCGGAGAGGCTCTACACGGTACGAAGCGGCAAGTCGACAGAGGCGCTCCTCGAGCTCCGCTTTTCGCCCGGCGTACAGGCGTACTCCTTCACGTTCGGGTAGCCGTTACTCATCCGTCACGAAGTCGTGACGGAGCCTCAACTCTGACGTTCGTCTGACGCTCGTCTGACGATGCGTCAGACGCCGGGCTACTGGTCGCGCGCGACGTCGTCGCCGTCGTCGCGGCGCTGGTCCTGCTCCCGCAGGAAGCGCGTCAGCTCCGCCGCGAGCGCATCGCCCGACGGGAGGTCCTTCTCCTCCGCGAGCTCGTCGACGCGGCGCTCGAGCTCCTGCACGTACGCCGCCGTCTCCTCGTCGCTCGCCACCGCCTCGCTCACCTGCTGCGCATACGAGTCAGCCGCCTCGTCGAGCTCGCTCGTGTCGACGTCCGCGCCGAGCAGCTCGCTGAGACGATCGACGAGCGCCTTCGCCGCGCGCGGCGACGGCGTGAGCGACACGTAGTGCGGAACCGCCGCCCACAGGCTCGCCGACTTCAACCCCGCACGGGCGCACGCGTCGTGCAGCACCCCGACCATGCCCGTCGGCCCCTCGTAGCGTGACGCCTGCAACCCGAGCTTGTCGACCAGCTCCGGATCGTTCGCGCTTCCCGTCACCGGAGACGGGCGCGTGTGCGGAACGTCCGCGAGCAGCGAGCCGAGCGTGACGACGAGGTCGACCTTCAGCTCGCGCGCGAGACCGGTGATCAAGTCGCCGAACGTGCGCCAGCGGAGATTTGGCTCGACGCCGAGCAGGATCACCGCGTCGCGGCCCGCGCCCGGGAGCGGCGCATACATGAACGCGTTCTCGGGCCAGTCGATGCGCCGCGTGTACCCCTCTTCGAGCGAGACCGTCGGCCGCGTTGCCTGGAAGTCGTAGAAGTTCTCGGGGTCGATCGACGCGAACTCGACCGCCGCCCACGCACGCGCCAGATACGCGCCGGCGAGCGAGGCTCCCTGGCCGCCGTCGTTCCAGCCGCGAAACGCCGCGATCATCACCGGCCGCTCGAGAGTCGGGCGCGAATCGACGCGTAGCTCTGACATCACGGCATCCTACGCGGGCGCCAGAGACTGAACACGAACGAGGCGACCGCCGCCCACACCGTCGCCGCGACGGTCACGTGCACGAGCACGAGCCACCACGGCAGGTGCGTGCGGTACTGCACCTCTCCGATTGTCATCTGCACCGCGAGCAACCCGAGCAGCACGAGCGCACCGCGCACCTGCTGCGCCTTCGCCCGTACGAGGTACGCGAGCGCGAGCGCGAACGAGATCCCGAAGACCGCCGTCGCGCGCACGTGCCAGTACACCGCCGGCTCGAACGACCACAGCCGCCGCACGACAGTGCTGCCGGGATGCGGGCCGGCGGCGGTCGCGAGCGTGCCCGAGAAGATGAGCACTCCCGCAGAGACGCCGATGAGCAGGCCGACGAACGGCACCCAGCGCGGCAGCGTGCTCGGCGCGCGGGGACGCGAAAGCGACGCGAGCACCACCGCGAACGTCAGCACGACGAGCGAGAGCAGGAAGTGCGACAGCACCCACCACGGGTTCAGGTGGTAGTGCACGGTCAGCGCGCCGAGCGGCGCCTGCGCGAGCGTGCCGAAGAAGATCAGCGCGGCGAGTCGCCGGTGGCCGCGCGCGAAGATCCAGGTCGCAAGCGTCGTGAGGATCGTGAGGAACGCGATCACCCGGTTCCCGAACTCGATGTAGCTGTGCCCGCTCTTCGGCTCGAAGTGGTGCGGCGTACAGCCGGGCCAGTGCTCGCAGCCGAGGCCCGAGCCGGTGAGCCGGACCGTGGCGCCGGTGGCGACGATCAGGACGAGCGCCACCGCATTCACGAGCACGAGCCGCCGGATCGCGGCGTCGGAAAGCGACAAGCCCCGCAGACGCGAGACCGGCTGGGCGCCGACGTCCATCTCGGTCACTGTATCCGCCTTCTGCTAAATTAACGTTGACGTAAGAATGAGATTCTTGACGACACGCCGGCACTCGCCCCACTACAAATGGTGGGTCCTGTCGTGCACGAGCCTCGGGATGCTGCTCGCGACGATCAACTCGGGAACGTTGATCATCGCGCTCCCCGACCTCGAGCGTGAGCTCCACACGACGCTCCTGCAGCTCGTGTGGGTGATCCTCGTGTACATGATCGTTTCGACGGTGCTCGTGCTGACCGCCGGGCGCCTGTCGGATCTGTTCGGTCGCAAGACCGCGTACGTGCTCGGCTTCCTCGTCTTCGCGCTTGCCTCCCTCGGCGCAGGGTTTGCGTCGACCGGCACGGAGCTGATCTTCTGGCGGATCCTGCAGGGGATCGGCGGCGCGTTCCTGTTTGCGAACGCCGCGGCGCTCGTCACGGACGCGTTCCCGCGCCGCCAGCTCGGGCTCGCGATGGGAACGAACACGATGGTCGCCGCGGTCGGGCTCGTGATCGGCCCCGTGCTCGGCGGCGCGTTGGTCGCGATCGCCTGGCCCTGGGTCTTCTGGTTCAACGTGCCGTTCGCGCTCGTCGGCTCGCTCTGGGGACTGCTCGTGCTCGAGGAGCGATCGGGCCGGAGCGGCGAGCGTGGCCTCGACCTCCTCGGCGTGACGACCTACGTCGTCGGCCTGACCGGGCTCGTGCTGGCGCTCTCGAAGGGCGGGCTGTCGGGTTGGACGAACTCGCTCGTGATCGTCGGGCTCGCGCTCGCAGTCGTGCTCCTCCCCATCTTCGTGCTCGTGGAGCACCGCGGCAGCGCGCCGATGCTCGACCTCGGTCTCTTCGAGGACCGTCTGTTCAGTGCCGCGAGCGCAGCTGCCTTCCTGAACGGGCTCTCGCGCTTCGCGCTGATGTTCCTGTTCGTCTTCTACTTCCAGGGGCCGCAAGGCCAGTCGCCGATCATGGCCGGCCTCGAGCTCGCGCCGATGGCGGTCGGCATGCTCGTCGCCTCACCGCTCGCGGGCGCGTATGCCGACCGCCGTGGCTCGCGCGGGCTCGCTGCGCTCGGGATGCTCGTCAGCGCCGTCGGGCTGGCCGGCATGACGATGTTGCAGGCACACACCGCCTATGTCTGGAGCGCGGTGTGGCTCACGCTTGTCGGCATCGGCTCCGGCATGTTCAACAGCCCGAACACCGCCGCGATGATGGGCGTCGTGCCGATGCACCGCCGCGGTGTCGCGGCCGGCGCGCGTGTGATGCTGCAGAACACGGGCGCGGTGATCTCGATCGCGTTCGTGATGGCGATCGTGACCGCCGCGGTCCCGAAGGACGTGCTGTTCAAGATCTTCTCAGGCCTCACGTCGGGTCTCTCGAACGCACAGCTGCAGCCGTTCATCTCCAACATGCACCTTGCACTGTGGGTTCTTGCAGCAATTTCGCTGCTCGGCGCGGGCATCTCCCTGCTCCGCCCGAA
>Ga0308175_100002568_pt1 | contig 12436 bp, 9 predicted proteins | sample PhyCR1_3_FD_203893 | JGI IMG/M metagenome (GOLD analysis project Ga0308175, IMG submission 203893) | Soil microbial communities from UC Gill Tract Community Farm, Albany, California, United States - DLSLS.C.R1 | ecosystem: Environmental > Terrestrial > Soil > Agricultural land | place: USA... | reverse complement strand
CGCGCAGGCGGGCGGTGACCGGCGACTTCATCTTGCGCTCGCCGTTGCCGGTGAACCCCGCGCCATGGAAGTAGAGGGAGAGGCCGATCCCGCGCTTCGGCTTTCCATCGGAATCCCGCTCGCGGGCCTCCTCCAGCTCCCGCCACCGGGCACGAAAGCCGGTGAGGCGCTCCGCCTCCTCCAGGCACAGCCGGGCGGAGGTGGTCCCGTCGAGCACCTGGCCGGTGGGCAGCCGGTCCCCCGGCTCGACCACATTGCGGGCGCGGATCTCGAACGGATCGAGCCCCAGGGCCCGGCCGATGCGGTCCATCTGGCGCTCGACGGCGAGCTGGACCTGCGGCGCGCCGAAGCCGCGGAAGGCGCTGTTCGGCGCCGTATGGGTGCGCAGCACCTTCCCCTGGAGGCGCACGCTTGGCCAGCGGTAGGGACCGAAGGCGTGGAGCAGGGCCCGCGAGAGCACCACCGGCGAGAGGGTCTTGTAGGCCCCGCCGTCCATCAGGATCTCGGCGTCGAGCGCGAGCAACCGGCCGTCGGCGCTCACCCCCGCGCGGTGGCGGATCACCGCCGGATGGCGCTTGGAGGTGCCGACGATGTCCTCGTGGCGGTCGTAGACCATCTTCACCGGCCGGCCGCAGGCGCGGGCGAGCAGGGCGGCGTGGACGGCGAGGGCGCTCGGGAAGTCCTCCTTGCCGCCGAAGCCGCCGCCCACCACCGAGGCGCGCACCCGCACCTGGTCCTCCGGCAGGCCGAAGGCGTGGACCAGCGCCTTGTGCACGTAATAGGGGCATTGCATCGAGCCGAGGACCGAGATCGCGCCCCCTGCCTCGCAGGTGGCGATCATCCCCTGGCACTCGATGTAGATGTGCTCCTGATGGCCGGTGCGCCAGGTCCCCGCGATCACGTGATCCGCGCCGGCGAGCGCCGCGTCCACGTCCCCGCTCTCCAGGCGGAGCTCGTAGAGCGGCGGCAGGGAAGCGGCCTCTTCGAGGGTCAGGACGGGCGCGAGCGGCTCGTACTCCACTTGGACGGCGGCGAGCGCCTGGCGGGCCGCGAGCCGGGTGGGGGCCGCCACCAGGGCCACCGGCTCGGCCACGTGCAGCACGAAGCCGTCGGCGAGGATCGGCCAGCCGTCGTCCAGAAGCTGGATGCCGTTCGGGCCGGGCAGGTCCGCGGCGGTGACGCAGACGGCGCCCTCCGGAGCCGCCGCGGGATCGAACCGGACCGACCGGACGCGGGCGTGCGGATGGGGGCTGCGCACCGTGGCGCCGTGCCACATCCCCGGCAGGGAGACGTCGTCCACGTAGCGGGCCTCCCCCGAGACCTTGGCGAATCCGTCCGGACGCGGCGGGCTGTCTCCGATGCCGTTCATTGAGCTGGCGAGTGTGAAACAAGCAGGGGCCAGGGCGCAAGCCGGCGAGAAATTTATCCCCGCTTTCCGGGGTTATACTTACGCCCGGTTTTCTGCTCCCGGCTCGCTCACAAGGAAGATCCCATGGCTCTCCTGACCCCTTCCAAGACCAAGCGGCGCAAGAAGACCGCGCCGGCCGGGACGGTGGCGCCCATCGAGTCGGTGCGCCGCGCCCTGGAGCTGATGAAGCCCCAACTCGCCGCCGTCCTGCCGGCGCATCTGCCGGCGGACCGCCTCCTGCGCGTCGTGCTCGCCGTGCTCCAGAGCACCCCGGCGCTGCTCGACTGCGATCGCGCGAGCCTCTACCGCGCTGTGACGACTTGCGCCCAGCTCGGCCTCGAGCCGGACGGCGTGCTGGGCCAGGCCTGGCTCGTGCCGTCCATGGGGAAGGTGCAACTCGTGCCGGGCTACCGGGGGCTCCTCACCCTCGCCCGCGACAGCGGCCAGATCCTTTCGATCAACGTCCAGGCGGTCCACCGGAACGACCATTTCGACTACGCCTACGGCCTGAACGAGCGGCTGGAGCACGTCCCGGGCAGCAGCGACCGGGGTGAGATCACCCACTTCTACGCCTACGCCAAGCTCAAGGACGGCGGTCATTGCTTCGAGGTGATGTCGCGCGCCGAGGTGGACGCGGTCCGCCGGTCCGGCCGGACCGAGGGCTCCGCCTGGGGGAACGGCTACGCCGAGATGGGGCTGAAGACCGTTCTCAAGCGGATCGCCAGGTTCCTGCCGCTCTCCGTACAAAAGGCGGCGGCCCTGGACGACCTCTACGAGTCGGGGCGGCACGCCGCGCTGGACGACCTCGGCGATCTCGTGATCGACCTGCCGGCGGAGGTGGAGACCCCGAGACCCGAGCCGACGCCGGCTCTCCGGCCGCGGGAGGTCCCCGCGGCGGAGCCCGAGGCGATCGAGCTCTCCGAGGAGGAGCTCTTCGCCCTCCTGCCGCCGCTCCACATCCTGGAGATCCTGGACGCCGTCGCCGAGCGCGAGATGCCGGAGGAGGCCCTGGAGCCGATCATCGGCAAGCCGCTCGACGAGGTCACCGAGGAAGACACGCCGGAGATCCTCCGCGCGATCACCCTCTGGCAGCCAAAATAACGTTAGAACGGCTCGTTGCAAGGTTAGAACGGGGCATTCCAACCTTGAAACCGCCCGTCGCGGTCGCACGTGGAGATCTCCCGGAAAGAAAAATTCCGGCGCAGAAATCCGTTAGAAGCCGGTCGAGAGACCGGATAAGGTTCTCTTCGCGCGGCGAAAGTATCCGAGAGCCGCAAAGGAGAACCATGAGCGCCTACCACGTCATCGCCATCCCCGAGACTCTCGCCCAGGAAGTGCGGGAGACCCTGAAGGCCCCCCGCTACGGCCATCCGGCCCACGTCGAACGGGCGACCGGATACGGCCCCTGCCGCCTCTGCCTCCAGAAGTTCCGCGAAGGCGAGGAGGACCGGATCCTCTTCACCTACGACCCGTTTACGGGGCTGGACCGGTATCCGTCCCCCGGCCCCGTCTTCATCCACCGGGACGCCTGCCCCGGCTATCGTAGCGAAGGCTTCCCCCCGGAGCTCCGCGACCTGCCGTTGACCCTCGAAGCCTACGGCCCCGACCGCTGGATCGTGGCCCGCGAGCGGGTCGCCGACGGCGATGTGGACGCCGCCATCGAGCGTCTCCTCGCGCGGGAGGAGGTGGGGTACCTCCACGTGCGGAACACGCAGGCGGGGTGCTACATCGCTCGGGTGGAGCGGGGGTGAGTCACACGAGCTCCTGGAGGAGAAGAGCCGACAGCATGCTAAATTACTGGCTGTCTCGCGGAGCTGCACGCCGCGGGACCTCGCGACGAACCAGATGGACGATTGGCTGTCGTATCACCTCTACTACCATGAAGACCTGAGCCGGGCGGTGCTCGGCTTCGTGCATCCCGCCGTCTCGTCTCTCCTCTCCGCCGGCTGGATCGACAGGTTCTTCTTCGTCCGTTACGGGCTGGGCGGCCCTCACGTCCGCCTGCGCCTGCGCCCGCTTCCCGGGCATGCTCCTCTCATCGACCGCGCCGTCCACGGCTCGGCCGAGGTGTTCCTCTCCCGCAGCCCGTCGACCGCCCGGCTCGATCCGGAGGCCCTGCAGCGGCAGACCCAGGCCATGCTGGCGGGCGACCCCCACGAGACGGATGCGACGGTCTACCCGGACAACACCCTTGTCGCCGCCGCTTTCCGTCCCGAGGTCCAACGCTATGGCGGCCCCAACCTCCTGCCCGTCTCGGTGGATTTCTTCACCGTGTCGAGCGCCGCGGCGATTGACTTCCTCGTCCGGTCCGGAGCGGAGCCGCGTTCCCAGCAGCTCATCCTCGCCCTCCGCCTCCTGCTCGCACAAGCCCTGTGCTTCGCGATCGACGAAGAGGAGCTGCTCGCTCTTCTCGGCTATGGCGTCGAGAGCTGGGGAGAGGCGGTCCCGACGATCCTCGCCAAGGGGGATCGGGTCTACGCGGCGCAGCCGGACGCGTTCCGCGGGATCTTCCGCCAGGAGATCTCGGATCAGCTCGCGGAGGGCTCCCCGGACAATCCCGGTGAGGCCTTGGGCGAGGCGGCCCGTCTCCTCTCGCAGGCGGTCGACCTCGGCGACCGCCCCACGCGGAAGCGCATCGGAGTCAGCCAGCTCCACATGACGGCCACGCGCCTGGGGCTCGGCAATCTCGAGGAGGTCTACATAAGCCGCCTGCTCTCCGCGGCGGCGGTCGCCCTTCTGGAGGACGATCCGGAGGCCCGCGCTCTCCTCCGGGAAGCTCTCGCCCGCCCGGCCCGGAGCCCGTCTCTAGAGGACCTCCTGCCCAGGGTTCTCGCGGCGCTCCCGCCGCGGGGCGCCATCGACTCCGCCGCATGAGCCTCCCAGCGCAGGACGACATGGCGCACCGGTTCTTAGCCACCGTCAAGGATCTGGGAGAGCGGGTCTGGGAACGGCACGTCCCGACTCCTGACGGCCAGGTCACCTGGCTCCGCCCGGGCTCGGAGCCGCGCGGCGAGCCCGTCGACCTCCAGAAGCGGGTCGTCGACCCCTTCCTCTACGACGGCACCGCCGGGATCGCCCTCTTCCTCGCCGCTCTCGGCCACGCCACGGGGGATGCGGTGTGGCGGGAGCGCGGCCTCCAGGCGATCTCCCCCGTCCGGCTCAAAATGCGGGAGGTCGCCGCCGATCCGGCCCGCGCAACGCGGCTCGACCGCCTGGGCCTCGGCGGGATGATCGGCCTCGGATCTCTGATCTACAGCTTTCTCCGCATCGGTGAGCTCGCCGGCGAGCCGCGGCTCGTCGAGGAAGCGCACAGCCTGCCGGCGCTGATCACTCCGGAGCGGATCGCGGCCGACGGCTCCTGCGACGTCCTCTACGGCGGCGCGGGAGCGATCCTCGCGCTTCTTGCCCTGCACCGGAGCGCTCCGGGCGCGGGCTGCGACGGCGTTGCGCTCCTCGAGACCGCCTCAGCCTGCGCCCGCCATCTACTGAGCCGCCAGCAGTTTTTCTCGGGGAGCCCCGGGACCTGGCAGAGCCTGCCCGGCCTGCCGCCTCTCGGCGGCTTCTCCCATGGCGCGGCCGGGATCTGTCACGCCCTGCTCCGGCTCTGGAAAGAGACCGGAGAGCCGCGGCTCCTCGCGGGCGCCCGGGAGGGCCTGGCCTTCGAGCGCACCCTCTACTCCGCCGAGCACAAGGGCTGGCGCGATCCCAAATCCACCGAGCCCCGCTATGCCGCCGGCTGGTGCCTCGGCGCGGCGGGCCAGGCCCTCGCCCGTCTGCCAGCCCTGGAAGCTTTCGGCGTTTCCGAGATCCGCGAGGAAATCACCCACGGGCTGGCCACCGCCCGCTCGGCCCCGCTGGAACCGGTGGACCACCTCTGCTGCGGCAACCTGGGGCGGGCCGAGGTGCTCCTCCGCGCCTCCGAAGCTCTCGGCGACGCGAAGCTCCAGACGGCAGCGGAGGAGCTCGCCCTCTCCACCCTGGCCCGGGCGGAGCAGGCCGGTGCCTGGCGGTGGCGCTTCGATCCGCGGCCGGGCCTGTTCGATCCGACCTTCTTCACCGGCGCTTCCGGGGCCGGCTACACCCTCCTCCGCCTCGCGAGCCCGCGGAGCCTCCCCTGTGTGCTCACGCTCGACTGATCACGCGGTCTGCGCCACGAGCTCCAGCCGGCTGTGCGCCGCCTGCGGCTCGGCGAAGCGGAGCAGACCCTCCCGGATCAGCCGCCGCGCGATGACGACACGGCTCTGATCGTCCAGACCGGGCAGGTCGGCCACCTTGAAGCGCGAGTGGTCGCGGATGAAGTCGAACGCCTCGCGCAGACGCGCGGGGCCGCGCACGTGACGCGCGCCGAAGCGAATGTTGCTGAACTTGTCCTCGTAGTGGTCCACCGCGCAGAGGATGCCCTCGCGGCGCTCGAGAACGGAGTCGAGGTCGAGCCCCTCGAGCTCGTTCAACTGCGCGAAGTGGCCGTCCTGGGGGAACCCATGCGCCCGCACCCGATTCCGGGTGACCACGCCGAACGTGGCATCGAACGAGAGGTTCTCCTGGAAAACCTGGAAAACCTTGTCGAACTGGCGCCGCATCGACTCGGCCGCGTCCGGGTCCTCGACGAAGCCCGGCGGCAGAGCGCGCCGCAGCTCGGGCGACTGGACCGCGGCCTGCTCCACGGCGGCCTTCAGGAAATCCATCCAGTAGAGCGGCGTGACGCTGATCGTCAGGTGGAGAGAGGTCGCATCCTTCGCCACCGCGCAGTGCGGCATGCCGCGGGGGATGTAGAGGACGTCTCCCGACCGCAGCGTCAGCTCCGCCAGGAGCTCCCCTTCCAGGCGGCTGTGGCCCCAGTCGGGAGTGAACGCCAGCTCCTTCTTATAGTCCAGGCGCATGACGCCGAGGTTCCTCAGCTCGTGCAGGCGCCAGGCCTTCTCCCCCTGCACCTGGAGGACGAAGACGTCGTGTTCGTCGGTGTGGAGAGAAAACGTTTTCGAGCCCTTGGGCGTCAGGTACATGTTCACCCCGATCGCGGCGCAGAAGGAGTGCCCGAGCGACCGGACCAGGTCGAACAGCGGCGGCCAGGAGTCCTCGAGATAGTTGAGGACGACCGAGTGGCCCTTCGCGAACGCGTCATAGATGTCGTCCACCGCGACGTCCTGGGGCCGGTATCTCTGGGCCCCGCTCTCCGCGCCTTCCGGAGGTGTGGTGAGCACGCTGTCCGGCATGCCGCTCCGCGTGGAACGGAGCCAGTGGTCCACGTCGCGCAGGGAGAAGAGGTCCTCGAAACGCCCGCGCTCGTCGCGCGGGAGATAGAGAAATCTTTTCTCCCAATAATCCGAGATGAACTCCTGGGGAGTGACCGGGGAGAGCAGGGTTTCGAGCGAGGCGACCTTCTTCATGGGCTTCTCCTATCTTCCAACGTGTTCTCTCGCGAAAACCCGGCCCACCCCCCGGAAGCCGAAGCTCCGGGAGGTGGGCCGGTCCTGGGACGTCACTGAGCCGGGCCCATCAGGGCTCAGCAGCAGGCGTTCGCCGCGTTGGAGTTGGTCGTGCAGCCCGTGCTGGCGTTGTTTTCGGACCTTGCGACGAAGTCGCCGCCACCCGCGACAGTGTCGAGGTCCGCATCGGTGAGCGGTTCGACGTCGACGCGGTTGATGTCGGCCAGATCATCCTTCTTCTTGCTGTTGTCGGCCATTGCTACTTCTCCTTTCTGAGGACCCCTGGATGAGGCTCTCGGGTGTTGGCCCTCAGGGCCAAGCTGTCGATCTGGATCTCGAGGGCCCGCTGGCGGGCCGAGAAATCGAGGGGAAAATTGCCCACAGCCGGCAGCGCCTCTTCGAGGAACGAGGCGTGCGGGTTTTTCCTGAGGATCGCCAGGAAGAGACCGGCCAGGCTGGGCGAGCTGAAATTAATGTATTGCGGCTTGAAGCTCTGCACCGGATCGCCGTTCTGGTGCATCTGCTCGTAGACATAGACCTGCCGCGGCAGGCCGTTCATCTCACGCCACTCCTGGAGGCGCCGGAAGGCGGCGGCCCCGGATTCCGTGGCGGCGCCGAGGGCCTCGCCCCGTTCGACCTCCCACCGCTTGCGCCGGATCACCAGGTTTCCGCACACCAGTCGTTGCGACATGGTGATGCCCTCCATCGTGACGGACGCGGGGCGCGGGAAGACCTGGCGCACGTCGTAGGGCCCGAACAGGAAGAGGAAGCGTTGGATCACTGGAAGGAACGCATTGTTGAGGCTGCTCAGGTGGACCGGCAGCAGCCGCCGTTCCGCAGCGTCGACAAGGCGGAATGTTTCGTTGTCCAGATCGGCTTCGATCCGCAGCTCGCTGAGGCGCGCCCGCGCTCCCGGCGGCAGATCGAGCCTCTCCCCCGGCATCTCGAGGACCCTGCGCGTCTGTGGCAACCGCAGGTTCGCCATCGTGCCGTGGGTGAACATCAGGTCGAGGAGCTCGGCGGGCTCGCGGTCGACCTCGACGACGGAGCGTGCCGCGAAATGGGAGACGAAGCGGCTGCGCATCGGCTCTTCCATCGCCGCCGGATAACGGCTCAGATATCGGCCGGAGCCCTCGAACAGACGGTTCAGGACCCAGGTCTGGAAGGTCGCATCCGTCGGCTGGACGAACACGGAGCAACCCAGGAGAGGGCGGTATCTCTCCGGGATGCTGTCCAGGAGAGCCGCGAAGCCGCGGGGAGGCAGGAGGACGCCTTCCGGGTGCTCCTCCATCAGCGCGAGCGTCCTCTCCCGGACCTCGGTGCGCAGCCGGTTGAGGGCTTTCACGGAATCCAGCTCCAGCGGATTGAAGGAGCTGAAGTTGTCATATCTCGCGGTGACGTCGAAGCGCTGATACTCTTTCCACAGCCTCTGGACGCCGCTGAACAGGTCCAGGACCCCCAGGCTCCGGTGGGACGGCCAACGCTCCGCCCAGATGGCGGCGAGCGTGTGGAGCAGGTCGTGGCGATGATTGAACAGACAGGCGAACCGCGACACCAGCTCTGCGCAAGTGAGCATCTCTTCAGCCGTCTGCGACGAGAGGTGGACGACCTCTCCCTCGGCCGCAACCTCAGCAGGGGACGCGGTGAAGACGTCTTCATAGAAGCCGGCGCCGTGCTTGCGGGCCGGTTCGCCTCCTCCGAGGGCGTCCACCCGCTCCACCACCCGGTCGAGCGCGGTGGAGAGCTCCCGCGCGGAGCCTTCCGGCCGCGGGTGGTGGAGATGCGCCTCTTCGAGCATCACGAGAGCGTCCAGGGAGTCTTCCAGCTCCCGCAGCGAGGGATCGGACGGCAGAGAGCGCAGGAAATCGAGCCATCGCCGTTCGAGGTGGATCTCGGAGGTCCGCCAAGGCGGCAACAGGCAGAGAAAGCCGAGGGAGACGAATTGCTCCAGAAGAGCGCAGATCCGTGATCGATCGCTCGCATGGCTCTCCTGCAGCTCCTTCACCACGATCTGGTAGGGCAACGGTCTCTCGACGAGGAGCCGGCGCAGCGAATCGACGAGTGGACCGGCCAGCTCGGCCCGCACCTGGACCGCCGGTGAGTAACGGAAACTGTTTCTCTCTCCGTCGATCTCCCAGAATCCACCGCGCAGGAAAGACCAGCGCCCGGGCTCGCTCTCCCGTGCCGTGTCGTTGAGCGCGAGCCGGCAGGAGCGGCGCACCGCGGGATGGCGCAGCAGGATCACCTGGCACTGATCGAGAAGGGTGCGGTTGGCGCGCACCAGCGAGATCTCCCGCGGGCGGCCTCCGACGAAGCGCAATCCGGAAAGGCCCGGATCGTCCACGATCGTCCCGAGCCCGATCGTGGTCAAGGTCGAATACGGAGACAGCTTGGCCGCGGCGCGGGTCGCGTAGCGGAGCAGGCTCTGCTCGACCTTCTTCTCCCGGCGCCCCAGGGATCCGGGCGCCTGCCGGAAAGCCCGTGCCCTGTCGACCAGCTCCGGGCTGCCGAGGGCGATGCCGTGCAGGAGGTGCTCGTCCGCGAGCAAGTCGGCGAGGTGCCGCCGCTCCCTGTCGAGCTCCCGCTCCCAGAGGAGCTCGAAGTCGCGCTCGCTCTCCCCGCTGCGGCGCTCGAGGTTCAGCACCTCATCCACCAGCCCGCCTCTCAGCAGGGAGAGATCCCGCCACTCCGGTCGCGCCGCGAGCCGCGCCAGGCCGCGGCCGTTGAAACAGTCGCGCTTGACGTTCAGCAGGAAGCGCCGGGCGGCCGGTGGATGGTGGGGCAGCTCCTCTTCGAGGAGCTGGACCAGACGCGAGCGCGCCGCCGCGAGAGCGGCGCGAAGATCAGCGTGGAGATCGAGCTGTGCGAGACAGGCGGGGCTGGAGAACGGCTCCAGGACTTCACCGGCCAGACCTGCGATCCTGACGATGAAGGGCGGGGCCGACATGCCGGCCGGAACCGCCGGCTCCGAACCCAGGACTTCCAGGAGATCCTTCCGGGTTTGCTGAGCTGAACCTCGATACCCTCCCAACGCCAAGGGCTCGTACTGCATACGCCTACAATGCTAGCCATCTCGAAAAATTAATCAAGCATGAAATTGCTTCCTGTCCCATTGCAGTTATTTCAGCAATGACGTTTGATCCGGAGATGCACTCCTACCGACCGGAAAGGACCACGCCCCATGGATTCGTCTGCCAAAATAGCGGCCTAGCCGAGGAGCCAGAATTTAGGCACGGGCTAGGGGTCTAAGCGGCTCCACCTCCCGCCACTCCGCCCCGCCGTCCGCGTAGTGCTCGCGCTTCCAGATGGGGATCTCCGCCTTGAGCCGCTCCAGGGCGGCGCGGCTGGCGTCGTAGGCGGCGGCGCGGTGGGGGGAGGCGACGGCGATCACCACGCTCGGCTCTCCCACGGGGACCTCTCCCAGACGGTGGACGATCGCAGCCCGCAGGTTCTCGTGGCCGGCTTCGAGGTCGGTCACGATGCGGCGGAGACCTTCCAGGGCCATGGCGCGGTAGGCGCTGTAGGTGAGCTTCTCGACGGGACGCCCGGCGTGGTGGTCGCGCACCGTGCCGAGGAAGATCACCACGGCCCCCCGGCTGGGCCCCGAGACGGCGGCCACGGCGCGGTTGGTATCGATGGGGCCGTCCGTCAGCTCCGCGAGCGGCTCGTCCGTGCCTCCCGAGACCGGCGGCAGCAGCGCCACCTCGGAGCCGTCCTCCAGCGGCGTATCGGGCGGCACGATCCGGCCGTCCAGGGCCACGGCCAAGCGTGGCCAGAGGGGGACCATTCCCGGATGATTGCGGTCGAGCCGGGCTCGGAGGTCGGAGATCCGGCTGCCATCGGGCATCTCCAGGTCGGTCTCGCCGGTCCCGAGGGCGTCCGCGGCGGTGGCGAAGGCGAGGAGACGAATCTTCATGAGCCAGGATGCTAGCAAAGGAAAGGCGGCCTCGCGGGCCGCCTTCTCCATATCCTTGAGCCCGAAGGCAGGGATCTACTTCTTGGTCTCGGCCGGCTCGCGGGTGTCGGCGCTCACGGAGTCGACCCAGGAGTCGAATTTCGACTGGGCGTCTGCCTTCTCCCAGCCATAGCGCTCCTGCAGAGACCCCACCAGCTTGTCCCGGTTTCCCGCCGAGCGGTCCAGATCGTCGTCGGTGAGCTTGCCCCACGTGCGCTTGGCTTCGCCCTTGAGCTGCTTCCAGCGTCCCTCGATGATGTGTCCGGCGGTGGCCATGTTGGCTCCTTTCAGTGGTTTGCGTTCGACCGGCCGCACTTGCCGTCGGTCATCTCAAGATGAATAGCAAGGAGCATGCCGCGGCGCGGCGCAGGACTTGGGGCGGCTCCCCATATAATCCCCCCGCCTTTGGGCTTCAGCGGGAGGATCCGTGGCGATTCTGGAGAGCAAGATCAATCGGGGCGAGGCGTTCGAGCGGCAGGCGGAGCACTGGCGGCGGCGGGTCGAGGAGATCCGCGAGCAGGAGGACCGCATCCGGCTCGGCGGCGGCCTCAAGGCGCAGGACAAACAGCGCTCCCACGGGAAGATGACCGCCCGCGAGCGCGTCGAGGCGCTGTGCGACCCCGGGTCGGATTTCCTGGAGCTGGGCCTCTGGGTGGCCGAGGGGTTCTATCAGGAGTACGGCGGCGCCCCCGCGGCCGGCGTGGTGGTCGGCATCGGCAAGATCCATGGCCGGGACGTGGTGGTGGTCTCGAACGACGCCACGGTGAAGGCCGGCGCCTGGTTTCCCCTCACCTGCAAGAAGGTGCTGCGCGCCCAGGAGATCGCCCTCGAGAACCGGCTGCCCATCGTCTATCTGGTCGACTCCGCCGGGGTCTTCCTGCCGCTCCAGGACGAGATCTTTCCCGACAAGGAGCACTTCGGCCGGGCCTTCTACAACAACGCCCGCCTCTCCGCCGAGGGGATCTTCCAGATGGCCGCCATCATGGGCTCCTGCGTGGCCGGCGGCGCCTACCTGCCGATCATGAGCGACGAGTCGCACATCGTGGAGGGGACCGGCTCGATCTTCCTCGCCGGCTCCCACCTGGTGCAGGCGGCGATCGGCGAGCGGATCGGCAACGAGGAGCTGGGGGGCGCCCTGGTCCAGTGCGACGTCTCGGGGGTGGTGGACCACCGCCATCCGGACGACGCCTCGTGCCTGGAGAAGATCCGCAGCCAATTCGCTCAGCTCGCCGAGCCGCCCCGGGCGCCGTTCGCCCGCCGCGATCCCGTCGCGCCGCTCTATCCGGCCGAGGACCTCTACGGCATCCTGCCGGTCGACCGCTCCCGTCCCTACGACACCCACGAGCTGCTGGCTCGGCTGCTCGACGGCAGCGAGCTCGACGAGTACAAGGCCACCTACGGCCAGACGCTGGTCTGCGGCACCGGGTGGATCGAGGGGTACGCGGTGGGGATCGTGGCGAACCAGCGCTCGGTGGTGCCGAAGAAGACCGGCACCGGCCCCTCCGACCGTGAGCTCCAGATCGGCGGCGTCATCTACTCGGACTCGGCGGACAAGGGGGCGCGCTTCGTAGAGCTGTGCAACCAGAAGCGCATCCCCCTCCTGTTCATCCAGGACGTCACCGGCTTCATGGTCGGCAGCCGGGCCGA
>Ga0308175_100002567_pt1 | contig 12443 bp, 14 predicted proteins | sample PhyCR1_3_FD_203893 | JGI IMG/M metagenome (GOLD analysis project Ga0308175, IMG submission 203893) | Soil microbial communities from UC Gill Tract Community Farm, Albany, California, United States - DLSLS.C.R1 | ecosystem: Environmental > Terrestrial > Soil > Agricultural land | place: USA... | reverse complement strand
CGCGACCGGCAACCTGGCCACCGAGGACCTGGTCTGGATGCTGCACGGGCTCGGCATCGAGACCGGCGTCGACCTCGAGGCGCTGGTGCGCACCAGCACCTGGCTGGCCGACGTGCTCGGCCGGCCTAGTCCGTCCCGGGTGGTCGCAGCGCTGGGTTGACGGCACAATGCGCCCATGAGCAGCCCTCGACGCGTGTTCCTGCACGTCGGGACGCCCAAGAGCGGGGCGACGGGGCTGCAGCGCCGGTGGGCGGCGAACCGCAAGCTGCTCGCCGACCAGGGCATCCTCTACCCTGACCAGCCCTTCGAGAACCACTTCCACCCGGCCGTCGACCTCACCGAGCGCACCTGGGCCGGCGATGCGGAGCGAGCGCGCGGCACGTGGGACCAGCTGGCCGGCGACGCCAACCGCGCGGGCGGAGACGTGCTGATCAGCCACGAGGTGCTGGCCGCCGCGACCCCGGAGCAGGTCGATCGCGCGTTCCGGTCGTTCCCGAACTCCGAGGTGCACGTGGTCCTCTCCGTTCGGGACCTCGCCCGTCAGCTGCCCGCGGAGTGGCAGGAGAGTGTCATCCACCGGTCGCGCAGCTCGTTCAGCAAGTACGCCAGACGAGCTGCCGAGGCCCCGCGCAGCCGTCCGGAGCTGTGGTTCTGGCGGGTGCACTCCGTGCCCGACGTGCTGACCAGGTGGGGCACCGGGCTGGAGCCCGACCGGGTCCACGTCGTCACGGTGCCGCAGCCGGGTGCGCCGCCGGGCGCGCTCTGGGAGCGGTTCGGCCGGGTGCTGGGGCTGGACCCGTCGCTGCCGTGGACCGGGGAGGACGAGGACGAACCGTGGCTGGGGATCGCCGAGCTGCTCGTGCTGCGCCGGCTCAACTCCCGGCTGCGCGAGCTCGACGTGTCCCGGGAGACCTACGGCGCGCTGGTGCGCGACCTGCTCGCACGCGAGACGTTCCCGCAGCGACCACACCGTCGACCCGCGGTGGTGCCGCCGCGCCGGCAGCAGCTGGTGGAGGAGGTCACCGGGGAGTGGCTGGAGTGGCTGGCGGGTTCCGGGGTCGACGTGGTCGGAGACCTCGACGACCTGCGCCCCGTGTGGCCGGACCCCGCGGCGACCCCGCACCCGGACCGACCCCGGGCCGAGGACGTCATCGACGCCTCCCTGGACGCGCTGGCTGCCGTGGTCGCCCACGCCGAGCGGGACGGTGACGGCTCGCTGGCCCGGGTCGCCCGGCGCCTGCTGCGCCCCTGACCGGCAAAGGTCAGCGGTGCCGCCGAGGCAGCAGCTCACGCGCCATGTAGCGCCCGACCTGCCAGGTGGAGAACGCGTCGGTGCCCGCCCCGATCATGCCGCCGACCACCGGCACCCGGCGGCCGAGGGTGGTGGCAAGCCGCTTCCCGGCGACCTGGGTGACCAGCTCGGCCGCCACCTCGGTGGCCATCAGCGTGTCCAGGTGGGGGTCGTGCACGGGAGCGGTCGCGATCGCCATCGGCGTCCCGGGCAGCCGCTTCTTCTTGATCAGTGCGTTCACCCGGTCGTTGCCCAAGAGCCCCGCGAGGATCGCGTCGCGGGTGCGGGGGTCGTCGAGGTCGTAGCTGCGCAGGTGAGCGATCGCGGCGACCATCCGGCACTGGACCAGGGCCAGGCCGGTGATGTTGGCCGGCACCGTGACCGTCATCGTCACCAGGCCGCCGATGTTGGTCACGAACCCCTCGGCGGCGGCGAACCGGACGTGGTTCTCGACGATCTCGTGGATAGCCCGATCGGGGTCCCCGTGCTGCTCCGCGAGCTGCTTCTCCGCCGCCGCGGCCGCTCCGGGTAGCGGACCGACCCCGTGGATGGCGCGGTGCAGCGCCTCGTGCACCACCCGGGTGGCGGCGCCGGGGGCCATCTCCGCGACCCTGGGGGCCAGGTTGCGGCCGAGACTCCTGCCGATGCTCACTCGGGGTCCCCGCGGAAGCGCGATCGGTTGCGTGGGGTGTCGCTCATGTACGTCAGGCTACGTGGGGTGCGGTCGCCGGCCGCGCTGCGGTTGGATGGGAACCGTGCCGCTCGAACCGCCACCCAGCCCGTGGAGCTTCCCGCGGCCGGCCCCCGGCGACGAGGACCTGGTCGCCTACGGCGCGGACCTGGAGCCCGGCACCCTGTTGGCGGCCTATCGGGCGGGGCTCTTCCCGATGCGCGCGGACCGCCGGGACCCGCAGATGGGGTGGTGGTCACCGGTCGACCGGGGCGTGCTGCCGCTCGACGGGCTGCGGGTCAGCCGGTCGCTGCGCCAGTCCCGCAAGCACTTCGAGGTCCGCGTCGACTCCGCCTTCGCCGAGGTCGTCGCCGGGTGCGCCGACCCGCGCCGCGCCTCCGGCTGGATCGACGACGACCTCGCCGAGGCCTACCTCCGGCTCCACGAGCTCGGCTGGGCCCACTCCGTGGAGGCGTGGCGCGACGGCGAGCTCGCGGGAGGGCTGTACGGCGTGGCCATCGGCGGCCTCTTCGCCGGCGAGTCGATGTTCACCCGAGTGCGGGACGCGTCCAAGGTCGCGCTCGTCGCACTGGTGGAGCTGCTCGGCGACGAGCATGCCGGGCGGCGGGTGCTGGACACCCAGTGGCAGACCCCGCACCTCGCGACGCTCGGGGTCGTCGAGGTCCCGCGCGAGGACTACCTCGGCCGGCTCGCCGAGGCCCTCGAGCTGCCGCTGCCGGAGCCGTTCAGACGACCTGCGGAGCAATCGCGGTCTCGCTGACCATCGGCCGCCCGGCGGCGGCCCACTCGATCATCCCGCCGTCGACGTTGGAGGCGTCGATGCCCTGCTGTCTCAGCCACATCACCGCCTGGGCGGACCGGCCGCCGACCTTGCACACGACGAGCAAGCGGCCGGACGCGGGCAGCTCGCCGAGACGGGCCGGCAGGTCGTGCAGCGGGACGTGCAGGGCGTTGTCGATGTGCCCGTGCTGCCACTCCACGGCCTCGCGCACGTCCAGCACGGTGGCGGTGGCCGGCAGCGGGTCGGGGATCTGGGAGACGGTCACGGTGGGTACCTGCTGCATGCCTGCCACGGTACCCAGCCAGCTCACTTGAGCAGCCGGGACATCCGCCTGTCCGCGAGAGGTTTGCCCCCGGTCTGGCAGGTCGGGCAGTACTGCAGACTCGAGTCGGCGAAGCTCACCTCCCGCACGGTGTCGCCGCACACCGGGCACTTCTCCCCGGTACGGCCATGCACCCGCATGTTGCTCTTCTTCTCCCCCTTCAGCTCGCTGGCTGCCAGCCCCGACGAGCGGTGCACGGCGTCGCCGAGCTGCGTCCGGATCGCGTCGTACAGCGTCTGCGTCTCCTCGCTGGTCAGGCTGTTGGCGGGCTTGAACGGCGACATCCGGGCAACGTGCAGCACCTCGTCGGAGTAGGCGTTGCCGATGCCGGCGATGTTGGACTGGCTCCTGAGCACTCCCTTGACCTGGGCACGGCCGGCGTGGAGGAGGATCTCGTGCAGCACCTCCGGGGTGAACCCCTCGCCGAGGGGGTCCGGGCCGAGCCGGGCGATCCCCTCCACGACGGCGGGGTCCCGTACGACGTAGAGCGCCAGGCTCTTGCGGGTGCCGGCCTCGGTGACGTCAAGGCCCGCGCCGTTGTCGAGCACGATCCGCGCAGCCAGCGGCGACTTGCTGTTCGGGCGTGCCGGCTGCTGCGGAACCTCGTCGCGCCAGCGCACCCAACCGGCCTTGGCCAGGTGCAGCACCAAGTGGGTCCCGCCGGCGTCGATGTCGAGGAACTTCCCGTGCCGGGTCACCCCGTCGACCAGCGCGCCGGCCAGCGCCGACACCGGCGGGTCGTAGGTCTTCAGGCAGCTGAACGCAGCGATGTCGACACGCACGATGGCGCGGTCGGTCAGCCGCCCGGCAAGGTCACGGGCCAGGGCCTCCACCTCCGGCAGCTCCGGCATGCCCACCAACCTATCCGCCCCACACACCTGACAACCCCCGGTCGCGGCGGCACAATCGGGAGGGTGACCGTCCCTGCTGGTCAGACGTGGGCAGCCGTGCCCCCGGACGCCGAGCTCTTCCTCGACGCCCGCGGGGACGCCCGCGCGCTGCGGGTGCGCTGGCACCAGGACGAGGACGTCGTGGTGCTCTCGATGTGGCGCGGCGGCCAGTGCGTCTCCACCTTCAGGCTGGCGGTCGACGAGGTGCCGGACCTGATCGCGTCGCTGCGCGCCGGTCTCGCCCGCGCCTACACCGAGGCGCCCCGCCCGGAGCTGCCCGATTGCGCTACGACTCGCTAGCGAAATCTAGGGCGATCGCTAGACGCACCGATACTGTCCGATCATGGATCCGATCCGGAACCCCTACGCCCCCGGCGCCGGGCAACGGCCCCCCGAGCTCGCCGGCCGCGATCGGGAGCTGCGGCAGTTCGACGTGACCCTCGAAAGGGTGGCCGCGGGCCGGCCCGACCGCAGCATGGTCCTGTCCGGGCTCCGCGGCGTGGGCAAGACCGTGCTGCTCAACGCGCTCCGCAGCCAGGCCGGACAGCGCGCGTGGGGGACCGGGAAGATCGAGGCCCGGCCCGACAGGTCGGTGCGGCTGCCGGTGGCGCAGGCGGTGCACGCGGCCATCCGCGAGCTGGGGCACCGGCACCGCGACCCCGAGGCGGTCGACCGCGTCGCTGCCGTCCTCAAGGCGTTCGCCCTGCGCACCGAGCAGCAGGACCGCAAGGGGAGCGCGTGGCGACCGCCCATCGACGTCACCGCGACGAAGGGCCGCGCGGACTCCGGCGACCTCGAGCTCGACCTCCTCGAGCTGTTCACCGACGTGGCTGGTCTGGCCCGTGACCTGAACGTCGGAGTGGCGCTCTTCGTCGACGAGATGCAGGACATCCGCGCCGAGGAGCTCGGTGCCCTGTGCGGGACCTGCCACGAGATCAGCCAGCAGGGGGCGCCGCTGGTCGTGGTCGGCGCCGGCCTGCCGCACCTGCCGGTGGCCCTCGCCGCGTCGAAGTCCTACGCGGAGCGACTGTTCCGCTACGTCGTCGTCGACCGGCTCCCACGGCCGATGGCCGAGCGGGCCTGGACGCTCCCCGCGGCGACCGAGGGGGTGACCTTCGAGCCGGAGGCCCTCGACGCGCTCTACGAGCTGACCGACGGCTACCCCTACTTCGTGCAGGCCTACGGCAAGGTCACCTGGGACGTGGCCGTGGACTCCCCGGTGCGGCGCGAGGACGTCGAGCAGGCGGCGCCCGAGGCGGAGGCCGAGCTCGCGGTCGGATTCTTCGGTGCCCGCTACGACCGGGCGACCCCGGCCGAGCGGGACTACATGCTGGCGATGGCCGACCTGGGCGAGAGTGCCGCGGACCGAGCGGTGGCCACCTCAGGGATCGCGGGGCATCTGGGGCGCAGGCCCCAGTCGCTCAGCCCGGCACGCGACGGCCTGATCAAGAAGGGACTCGTCTACTCCGGCGAGCGAGGCACGGTCGCCTTCACCGTGCCGCACTTCGGGAGGTTCCTGCGCGCCCAACGCTGAACCGCTGATGGACCGGTGACAGGATGGCGGGCATGGATCGCCCGCAGGTGGTGGCCCATCGCGGCGCGAGCGAGATCAAGGCGGAGCACACGTTGGCCGCCTACGTCGCTGCGCTCGACGACGGAGCCGACGCCCTGGAGTGTGACGTCCGGCTGACCGCCGACGGCCACCTGGTCTGCGTGCACGACCGCGACCTGCGCCGCACGGCCCAGCGACGTGGGGTCGTCTCGACGATGGAGCTCGCCCAGCTGGAGGAGCTGGACTTCGCCAGCTGGAAGAACCCCTGGGCCGACCTCGACGACGAGGCGCCGGACGGCGATCCCGACCGCGGCCGCGTGCTCACGATGCGCCGGCTGCTGGAGACCGTCCGCGACTACCCGCGACCGGTGCAGCTCGCGATCGAGACCAAGCACCCAACCCGCTACGCCGGACTGGTGGAGCGGCGGCTGGTGTCGATGCTCGAAGAGTTCGGCTGGGCCGGGCAGGGCTCGCCGGTGCGGGTGATGAGCTTCTCCTGGGTGGCCCTGCGCCGCGTGCGCCGCCGCGCTCCTGAGCTGCCGCTGGTCTTGCTGATGGAGGGGGTCACCCAGTGGCTCAGGTCGCGGCCGATCTCGGAGCCGGACTGGATCGCGGGGCCCGGCATGGAGCTCGTCCGCGAGCACCCCGACCTGGTCCGGCGGATCCGTGCGGGCGGTTCGGACGTCCACGTGTGGACCGTCAACGATGCTGACGACATCGAGCTGTGCCTGGAGCTCGGCGTGGAGGCGTTGATCACAGACCGCCCCGGCCCCACGCTGCGCTACCTCCAGGAGCGGGCCGACCACGTTTGACCCCTGTGTTGCCGGGGCAGGCTGTCCGTCAATTGACATTCCCTCCCAGGAGAAGGACATGACGCTGAAGACGTCCGGCGGCCCGATGTCCCTCGTGCTCCCGTTCACCCCTGCCAGTGCATCGGTTGCCCGTCGTGAGCTCGGCAGCTGGGTGCGGCAGCTGCCCAGCTGCGACGACGACGACGCCGCCGACTGCGCGCTGGTGGTCTCCGAGCTCGTGGGCAACGCCGTCCGCCACGCCCAGCCGCTCACCAACGGCACGATGGAAGTCTCTTGGCACAAGCAGGCCGACGGAGTCGACATCGCAGTGACAGACGGCGGCGGCAGCACCCGACCACGCAAGCTCACCCCTGGGGCCTCCGACCTGGCCGGCCGCGGGCTGAGCATCGTCGACACCCTCGCCGGACGCTGGTGGGTGGAGCAGTCGCGGTCGCGCACCACCGTGCACGCGCTGATGGCGGACTGCTGACGCCCACCCCGCGGTGGGTGCCGGTCCTTCACTAGCCTGTGCGCCATGGGAAAGCGATCGCGCGTCAAGGCCCGCTCCGCTGAGGTGCCCGCCGGCGAGGTGGGTCCGCGGCAGCCGTGTCCCTGCGGGTCCGGCCGGCGCTACAAGGCCTGCCACGGCAGCCTCTCGGGCGCCCCGGCTCCCTTCCGGGCCCGCCCCTTCCAGGGGCTCCCCGGCGAGTGCGACATCGTGGCCCTGCGCGAGTTCGTCCCCGCTGCCACGGGCACGATCACGCTGCAGGGACCCGGGCCCGGCGCCGGCCGTGGCGTGCTGGTCGCCTCGCTGCTGCCCGGTGCCGCTCCCGCGCTGGTGCGCGCCGACGGCACGATCTGGCTCGGCCTCCAGGTGCAGCACTCGTACGGCGACCCGTCCCGTGACCTGGCCGCCGTGCTGGAGAAGGCGCTCGGCTCGGAGCCGCAGACGATGATCGGCCTCACCGAGGATCCGGGCGAGGGCCCCCGGCTTCAGGACCTGGTGGTCGACGCACCGTTCGAGGTGACCGTGCACGACGGCTTCGACTACTGGGTCGCCGACCTCGAGGACACCGACGGCTCGATGGCCGCCGCGCTGGAGCAGGCCAACGGGGCGGTCTCGCCCACCTACCGGCTGGCAGGCGTGGACGCTGGCTACTGGACCTCGATCGGCAACCGCGAGTACCTCCGCTGGGTGCTGCCGTTCGAGGAGCGCACCCTCCTCGACGCCCTGGCCCGTCTGCACGAGGTCGGGGAGGACCGCCTCGTCGGCGGCGCCCGGCTGATCGGCATGTTCCGCGCGCACGGGCTGCTCGTGCCGGTCTGGGACGTCCCGGTCGGCACCGGGGGAGCGGCACTCGACGAGCCCGCCGCGGCGTTCGCCGGCCGGCTCACGGAGGTGCTGGCCGACGACTCCCCGCTGACCACCGAGCAACGCGCCGCCCGGGCGGGCCTGGCCAACCGCCAGCTCACCGTGCGCTGAATTGCAGAACCACCGGGTTCGTAATCAGTTCACAACTCAGCCGCGGGCAGCCCTTCTTGCGCCTCGGTTGAAGCGTGGACTATGTTGGGCGACGCCCGATCGATGTTGTATCCCCCGTCAACACCGGTCGGGCACTTTCAATTCCCGGGTGTTCTGGGGCGGCTCAGCCGCTGTGCTCCTGGCTCACTTCACCGGCTGGTAGGGCCGCAGGAACAGCAGCTGCACCTTCTGTTTCGCACAACCCACGGCGCCGTCCTGCTTGACGAAGAGCGACTCGGTGTTGTTAGGCGGATAGATCCGCAGGCCGTCGACGGGGGTCGGCTTGCAGGTGGACTTGTCGTAGCTGCCCGGGTCGACCTCCTGCAGCGTCGCACTTGCCTTGTCGCCGGGCTGCAGCACGATCGTGCGGGACTGGCTCTCCTGCTGACGCTTGGCTGCAGCGCCGATCTGGGTGCCGTCGCCACCCCCGACGAAGGAGATGCCGCCGAAGCCCCCGGTCTTGCACGGCTGGTCACCGGTGTTGGTCAGCACGACCTGGTAGTAGGTGCTGCCCGCGGCACCGTCGCCCGCCCCCAGCGACGCGTGGAGCTGGCTCGTCGCGCACTGGGCCGGCCCGCTCGTCGAGGAGGAGGAGGACTCGCCGCTGCCGGCCTGCGCCGTCGTCGAGGAGTGCATGGTCGGCTTCTTGCTCGTGTGCGCGCTGACCGCACCCTGCGTCGGGGCGGTGTTGCCGCAGCCGCTCAGCAGCAGGGCCACGCCCACCCCGCCGAGCAGGGCGAGGCCGGGGCGGCCGGTGAGCTTGTTCATCGCTGGATCCCTCCGGGTTCGGGCACTGTCGGTCAATGGACGCAACAGCGGCCACAGGGGTTGCATGCGAGCATCGAATTGAACCTAACGGCTCCGGGAGGCGTCATGAGGGACGTGAGGGGCCGCGTCGCACCCGGGTCGTCGCTCGACGGGCGGGCCGGGACTGCGTCGTACGAGGACTTCGTCGCCACCCGCGGACCGGCACTCTTCCGCACGGCCTTCCTGCTCGCGGGCGACCGCGCCGACGCGGAGGCCCTGCTGCAGTGCGCGCTGGTGCGGCTGTCGCTGCGCTGGCGGCGCGCCCGTCGGACGGACTCGACCGAGGCCTTCGCCACCCGGGTGCTGCTGGCCACCTTCGTCGCCGGCCGCTGCCCGCCACGCCTGCCGGAGGAGTGCCTCGTCGTCGTCCCGGACGAGCGCCGGCCCGACCCGGACCCGGCGGACCGACTGCTGCTCTGGCCGCACCTCGCCGGGCTGACCCGACGCCAGCGTGCCGTGGTCGTCCTCGGCTACGCAGACACGCTGGGTGACCACCAGATCGCCGAGCTGCTCGGCACCTCTCCGCGTGCGGTGGCGGAGACCGGGGCGGCCGGGCTGGCGGCCCTGGAGTCCGCCTCGGGGCGCGACCCGGACGACCTGCGGGACCTGCTCGCGGAGGAGCTGCGCGCGGTCGCGGAGAGCCGGCCGGTTCCCGACGTGGACCTGGCCGGGCTCGCCCGGGCCGCCGCCGCGGAGCGGGTACGACGACGCAAGGTGCTGCTCGCTGCCGCGGCGGCCGGGCTCGTGCTCGTGCTCGTCGTCGGTTTCCTGTCGTACCTGCTCACGGGCAGGAGCAACGTCGCGACACCGGAGCACCCGCCGAGGCACCCTGGGTCGCTGTCCGAGCTGGCGGCCGGCCCGGACACGACGCTGCCCTGGTGGAGTCAGGGAGAGCTCCACGTCGGCGGCCGGGTGCTTCCGACCGACCACGACCAGGTGGTGTCCAGCGGTGGCACGACCCTCGTCGGCGACCTCTACGTCAGCGGGTTCGACCACGTGTCGGCGTGGTGGTACGTGGCGCCCCGTGGCCTGGTCCCGCTCACCAGCTCGACGACGACCCTCCTCCAGCCGGTGGTCTCGCCGCGCGGGGACCTGGTGGCCTGGGCGCAGCCGGCGGGGACCTCGCACCGGCGCCTCGTGCTGTGGAGCACGGCCACACGCCACGCGCTCGGGGCCCTGCGGGTGCCGGTGCACGTGACCTGCTGCGGCGCCGCGGGGGACCTCGTGATCCGCGGCATCGACTCGCAGGGGCGGGTCCTCTTCGGCACCACCGGGCCACTGCGGATGTGGTCTCCCGGGCACCCGGTCCGCCGGGTCCGCGGCCTCGCCGCCTCGCTCTACGACGTGCAGGCCTGGCCCGGTGGCGTCTCCTGGCGGCCCTACAACAACGACCGGCTCGGCCCGTTCCCGGTCAGCTACGGCATCATCGACGCCGGTGGCCGTCTGCTCGTGGAGGGGACCACGCCCGAGCAGAGCCTGTGGGCGCCGGACGGCTCCCGCTACGCGTGGCTGACCTCGTCGACCGGCCAGTCGGACGGTCACGTCCGGTCGGATCGGCTCCGGGTGCGGCACCTCATCACCGGCTCCACGCTGACGATGCGGCTCCCCCGGCGGGCCAGCTACCAGCTGGTGGGCTGGGAGTCACCGACCAGCGTGGTCGTCGCCGTACGCCGTGACACCGGGCGGCCGTTGCGCGGCTCCGACCTGCCAACGCAGGTCCAGCTGCTGCGCTGCCACGCCGAGACCGGCGCGTGCGAGACCGCCGGGCTGGCGCCGCAGACCATCCTGGGGCTGTCGCCGTACTACTGAGCCTCGACCTCGTCGCGCTCGATCGGGCAGGACATGCACCGCGGGCCACCGCGGCCCGAACCGAGCTCGGAGCCGGAGAGCGCCACCACCTCGACGCCGGCCTCCTCGAGCCGGCTGTTGGTCTCGACGTTGCGCTCGTAGGCGACCGCCACCCGCGGCGAGATCGCCAGGGTGTTGTTGCCGTCGTCCCACTGCTCGCGCTCGGCGGTGACCGGGTCGAGGCCGGTGTCGATCTGGTGCAGGGTATCGATGCCCATCGCCTTGGCGGCCGCGACCAGGAAGGGCTCTGCGGCCGCGACGTGCAGCTCGTCGTCCTCGCCGGGAGTCACGGCGAGCGCCGACAGGTGGTCCGCGACGTTGGGGTACATCACGATCTTGTCGACGTCGACCATCGTGCAGACCGTGTCCAGGTGCATGGTCGCCCGCTCCTGCGTGATGGGCACCGCGAGCACGGTGTGGGCGAGGTCGCCGGCGAAGACCTGCCGGGCCAGCCGCTCGACGCCGGCCGGCGTGGTGCGCTCCCCGACGCCGACGGCGATCACGCCGGGGGCGAGCAGCAGCACGTCGCCACCCTCGAGGTGCTCGCTCTGCCACCCGTAGATCCGGGGCACGCCGGCGAAGCGTGGGTGGTGGCGGTAGATGAGGTCGGTCAGCTGGGTCTCCCGCTCGCGGGCGGGCATCGCCAGCGACGTCACCGCGACCTGGTTGCGGATCCACACGCTGGAGTCGCGGGTGAAGAGCAGGTTGGGCAGCGGGTCGACCAGGAAGTCGTCGTGGGCGAGCAGGCTGGTGACCAGCCCCTGGCCACCGCGCACCTCGTCGTTGCGGACACCGGCGGTCAACACCTCGGTGAGCGCGTCGGGGGCCAGGTCGGCCAGCGCCTTGCGCAGGTAGCTGCGCAGGGTGTCGCCCAGGTGCAGCGACGTGGTGACGTCCGCGATCGCCCGGTCGCGGGCCACGTCGTCGGCGAGGGTCTCGGTGAGCAGCTCGGTGAGGTAGAGCACCTCGACGCCACGGTCGCGCAGCGCCTGGGCGAAGGTGTCGTGCTCCTCCTGGGCGCGGGCAACCCAGGGGATGCCGTCGAACAGCAGCTTGTCGTTGTTGCGCGGCGTCAACCGCTTCAGCTCCGGGCCCGGCCGGTGCAGCAGCACCGTGCGCAGCTGGCCGACCTCGCTGCTCGCTCCCCGCGGAATGCGCTCGCTCATGTCAGCAGGGTAGGCGGGTCGGCGTGGTCGCGGCGAACCGGCAGGCGCGCTCAGCTCAGCAGCTCGTAGACGGTCACCGCCGCCAGCACCAGGCACACCCCGGCGCCGATGTAGTGGATCACCGACAGCTTGACGTAGCGCAGCAGGAACCGGCCGGCGACGCAGGCGAGCCCGGAGACCACGAGCAGGGCCAGCCAGGCGCCGACGAAGACCGAGGCCGGGTCGTGGTACCTGCCCACGAGGCTGATCGTCAGCAGCTGGGAGAGGTCCCCCCACTCAGCCGCGAAGAGCACCAGGAACGACGCGGCCGCGGCCCTCAGCGCGGTCCGCTCGGTGCCGGCCTTCGCGGCGTACTCCTCCTCGGTCTCGGCCTCCTGCGCGTCGGCCTTCGGCGCCTCCCGGAAGAGCAGCACCGCGCCGATGAAGAAGATCCCCGCGGCCACGGCCTCGACGATCGTCTGCGGCAGGAACGTCACCACTTTGCCGATGGTGACCGCGATCAAGGTCTGGACGAGGAACGCCGTACCCACCCCGGCCCAGACCGCCAGCGGCTTGTAGCGCGTGGAGAGCACCAGGGCGGCGATGAAGGTCTTGTCGGGCAGCTCGACGACGAAGATCGCCCCGAAGGTGATGGCGATGACCGCGAGATCCACCCGGTCAACCTACGGGGGCGCCCCGGAGCCGCTCCTACTCGGGTTCGTTGCGGGCGCGCCCACCCACACGGAAGGGTTCGGTGACTCCGGCGTACATCAGGTGGGTGACCAGGCCCTGGGCCGCGTGCT
>Ga0308175_100002566_pt1 | contig 12443 bp, 12 predicted proteins | sample PhyCR1_3_FD_203893 | JGI IMG/M metagenome (GOLD analysis project Ga0308175, IMG submission 203893) | Soil microbial communities from UC Gill Tract Community Farm, Albany, California, United States - DLSLS.C.R1 | ecosystem: Environmental > Terrestrial > Soil > Agricultural land | place: USA... | reverse complement strand
ATGATCGGCGAAGTCGTGGGCCGCAAGCAGATGGGCACCGCGATGTCGCTGGATGTCGGCGCCAGCAATGCAAGCCGCATGGTCGGCCCCGTGATCGGCGGATTGCTGCTCGCCCGGACCGGCATTCAAGGCGCGTTTATCCTGAGCGTGCTGATGTACTGCACCGCGCTGTTTGCCGTCCTGACCATTCATTCGCGCATTCCCAGCGCGCCGGGCTCCGGCGCCGTGCTGGCGCGGATCGCCGAAGGACTGGCGCTGGTGCGCACCGACAAGCGGCTGATCGGCGTGCTGATCGTGACCGTGATCTACAATATCTTTGCGTGGCCCTTCACCAGCATGATCCCCGTCATCGGACGCGACCGGCTGCAACTGGGACCGGAAGGCGTCGGCCTGATCGCCACCATGGACGGAATCGGCGCCTTCGTGGGGGCGCTGCTGCTGGCGATGTGGTTGACCCCAAAGTGGTACGGCCGGGCCTATCTCGGGGGTGTCGTCTGCTACTTGCTCACGGTGGTGATGTTCGCGCTGGTGCAAAGCCCGGCGCTGGCGGCCGCGGCGCTGCTGATGACGGGATTGGGCGGCGCCGGATTTGCGACGATGCAGGCGACGCTGGTCTATCTTGCCTCGCCACAGGAAATGCGCTCGCGCATCCTGGGCGTCCTGACTGTTTGCATCGGCACGGGTCCGATCGGATTCGTGTGGCTGGGCTGGCTCGCAGACCGCATCGGGGCCCACAACGCCACGGCGGTCACCGGCGTTCTTGGCCTGCTCGCCCTCGCCGCGACCTGGCGCTGGTGGAAGGAGATTTGAGGGTAAGCGCCTTTGAAGCTGTGAGACCAGCTCGATGGTCTAGCCGCTATCCCGCAACACAAGCTCAAATCCAAGATCGACATGACGCGGTCCTTTCCGCGCCAAAATCAATTTCGCCGCCGTGCGGCCGATCGCATCGCCGTGGACGCGGATGGTGGAAAGCGCGGGCGCGATCAAGCGGCCCATTTCGAGATCACCGAGGCCGATGAGCGCGACCGGCTGCTGCGCCGCCGGGCCATCGCGCAACAGACCCGCCTTTCGCAGGCCGGCCATGAAGCCGATGGCGTGTGCATCGTTCGCCGCGAACACCGCATCGACACCGGGCAGTTCCGCCAGCGCGGCCACGCTGCCGGTGGCGTTGCGATCCAGCACCAGCCGGCGCGGCGCATTGGCGCCTAGCGCTTGCGCCCTGTCCTTGAATCCGTTCCAGCGTCGTGTCGCGCGCGGATCGTCGCCGCCAATGAACGCGAGATCCTTGCGGCCTTGCGTCACCAGATGCTGCGCCACCGCGACGCCAGCTTCGTAATTGTCGAACCCCGCGACGGCGTCGATCGGATTCGACGGCAGCTCCCAGGTTTCCGCGACGGGAATGCCCGCGCGCCGCAGCAGCCGCGCGCCGTCTTCGGTGGCGGGCGAGCCGACCATGATGATCGCTTCGGGCCGCCGCGACAGCAGCGCCGAGAGCATGTGATCCTCGCGCACCGCGTCGTAGCGCGACTGCGCCAAAATCACGGCGTAGCCGAGCGGCTCCAGTTCGTCTGACAGCCCCTGCACCGTGTCGGCGAAGATCGAGTTGGCGATGGTCGGCACCAGCACGCCGACCGAGCGGGTGCGGGCCCGCGCCAGTCCGACGGCGAGCTGGTTCGGCACATAACCGAGCTCGCGCATCGCGGCCGCGACCCGCTCCCTCGTTTCCGGCGCCACCAGTTCGGGCAGCCGCACCACGCGGCTCACGGTAATCGACGAAACGCCGGCCAGCTTGGCCACCGCCGACAGGGTTGGAGCGGAATGGGCGTCTTCGGGACTTTCAATGGTCATCGGAACCCACATTAGCCAAAGAAGGTCTGGAATGCACACGATTCAGCTTGAATCCTCAAAATGACAACGTTAACATCATCAATGACAACGTTAACATACGGGAAAACGCCGGATGATTTCAGACAAGGATGTGCAGACTTATGAACGCGATGGGGTGATCGTGGTGCCCGAAGTGCTGGGGCCAGCCACCCTCGCCGAGGTGCGTTCGGTTATCGCGGAGCTGGTGGCGGGATCGGCCAAAACCCTCGAACACACCGATGTCTACGACCTGGAGCCGGGCCACACCGCGGAAAATCCGCGGGTCCGCCGCATCAAGACGCCGCACAAGGTGCACAAGATCTTTGACGAGATCGTACGCAGCGAACCCGTGCTCGGCATCCTGAAAAAGCTGCTCGGCCCCGGCCTGCGGCTGCACGGTTCAAAGCTCAACATGAAGTCCGCGCAGTATGGCTCGCCGGTCGAATGGCACCAGGACTGGGCGTTCTATCCGCACACCAATGACGACGTGCTCGCGATCGGCGTGCTGCTGGACGACTGCGATCTCGCCAACGGGCCGATGCTGGTGACGCCGGCCACGCATAACCGCGAGCTCTGGAGCCATCACGGCGACGACGGCTGCTTCGCCGGCCTGATCGATCCTGATACCATCAAGGACGAGATCGACCGCGCGGTACCCTGCATGGGCAAGGCCGGCAGCATGTCGTTCCACCACGTTCGTGCCCTGCACGGTTCTGCGATGAACACGTCGGATCGTCCGCGCAATCTCCTGCTCTACGAAGTCGCCGCCAGCGACGCCTGGCCGCTGATGGGCGTGAAGGATTTTGATGAGTTCAACAGCCGCCTGCTGTCGGGCGAACCTGTCGTCGCGCCGCGGATGACGGAAGTGCCGGTACGGCTGCCGTTGCCGCCGGCCAAGCGGCAGGGATCGATCTACGAGACGCAGTCGGCTTCGAAGAAGTCCTACTTCACGCGCGCCGCCTGAAGTCGCGCGTTTGAACTTTCGCGAATGCGCCCGTGCGATGCACGGGCGCCAATAAGACGACTTAAGTCGGCAAAACAAACGACAAAAAAACAGGGGAAACGACGATGGAAATCGCAGCGAAGATGGACTCGCGCTCGCGCCTGCGCGTGATATTGGCGGCCAGCATCGGCTCCGCGCTCGAATGGTATGACTTCTTCCTGTACGGCACCGCCGCCGCGCTGGTGTTCGGAGAATTGTTCTTTCCGAAAAGCGACCCGGTGGTCGGCACGCTGCTGGCGTTCCTCACCTTTGGCGTCGGCTTCGCCGTGCGGCCGCTCGGCGGCATTATATTCGGCATATTGGGCGACCGGCTCGGTCGCAAACCCGTGCTGGTGGCGACGCTGCTGATGATCGGCGTCGGCACTACGCTGATCGGCGTGCTGCCGACCTATTCGCAGATCGGCATCTGGGCGCCGATCCTGCTGGTGGCGATGCGGGTCATTCAAGGCCTCGGCGCCGGCGCCGAGTATGGCGGCGCGGTGATCTATCTCGTCGAGAACGCGCCGCCGCAGCACCGCGGCTTCTGGGGCAGTTTTGCGCCGCTCGGCGTCTCCGTCGGCAACCTGCTGGCTGCCGCCGCCTTTGCGCTGGTGACGATGCTGCCGAAGGAGGACCTGATGACGTGGGGCTGGCGCATCCCGTTCCTGGCGAGCTTCCTGCTGATCCTGGTCGGCATCTATGTCCGCATGAAGATCACGGAAACGCCTGTCTTCACCGAGGCGGTGGTTGCGCGCGGCAAGGTCGAGCGCAATCCGGCCATGGAAGCGCTCAAGCGCCATCCACGCAACTTCCTGGTCGTGCTCGGCGCTCGCCTCGGCGAGAACGGGCTCGGTTATCTCTTCCCGGTGTTCGGCCTCAGCTACTGCATCACCACGCTGGGCATACCGAAAGCTGACGCGCTTAGCGCGCTGATGCTGGCGTTTGCCGTCGAACTCTTCACCATCATCGGCTTTGCGACGCTTTCCGACCGCATCGGCCGGCGTCCGGTCTACATGTTCGGCGCGGCGTTCGGCATCTTCTGGGCATTTGCCTTCTTCTGGCTGGTCGGCACCAAGGAGTGGATCTGGATCGCGGTGGCCTTCATCGGCGCACGCGCCATCGTGACGGCGGCGATGTTCGGTCCGCAGGCGGCATACTTCGCCGAACTGTTCCCGCCGCAGCGGCGCTTCGCCGGCTTTGCCTTCGCGCGCGAACTCGGCTCGCTGCTGGCAGGTGGCCCGGCGCCCTTCGTCGCGGCGGCGCTGGTGGCCGCGTTCGGAAGCTGGTGGCCGGTCGCCTGCTATGCGGCCTTGCTGGCCGCGCTGACCGTAATCGCGATCTTGTTCGGGCCCGAAACCTACGAGGAGAGCATCACGGTCGACAACACATCCGACGGCCGGATCAATGCGATGGCGGCGGTGCCGCAGCACGCGACATAACCAACTTCGTAGGGTGGGCAAAGGAGCGCAAGCGACGTGCCCACCATTCTTCCTGCGAAGCCGCAACGGCAATGGTGGGCACGGCGCCAGTGCGCCTTTGCCCACCCTACAAGATCTCACCTAGAACGGACCGATAAAGCCGATGGCGCAGCAACTTCGCATCCTGCAGTCGCTCTGGGCGATGGAGCGGCGGCGGGCTGACGAAGCGGAGTGGCCGCTGCCAACCCAGTTCGCGATGATCCGCGACGCCGGCTTCGACGGCGCCGGCGTCCGCTTCATCGATCCCACCTTCGCGCAGGAAGTCACCAGCGTCCTGCGCGAGAACGGGATGATCTGGCAGGCGCAGTGCTATCCGACCTGCGTCGACGATTTGAAGCCGGTGCTCGATCTGGTCGCGCGGCTCGGCGCCGACCACGTCAATCTGCAGCCGGACGTGCGGCCGCAACGGCTGGAAGCCTGCATCCCCCTGCTCGAGGGATGGTGGCGCCTGGCTCAAGAAGCCGGCGTGGCGGTGCATGTGGAAACCCACCGCGACCGCATGACGACCGATCTCTTTTTTACGTTGCAACTGCTGGATTGCTTCCCCGATTTGCGGCTGACCGCCGACGTCTCTCATTATCTGGTCGGGCGCGAATTCGCCTGGCCGGTGGACCAGGTCAATCACGCGATGATCCATCGTATCCTCGACAATTCCTGGGGCATTCACGGCCGGATCGCCAGTCGCGAGCAGGTGCAGATCTCGCTCGGCTTTCCGCAGCATCAGGGCTGGGTCGAGCTGTTCATGGGGTGGTGGGAATACGCCATCCGCTCCTGGCGCAAGCGCGCCGGTCCCGATGCGGTGCTGACCTTCTTGTGCGAACTCGGCCCGCCCCCCTACGCCATCACCGGCCCTGACGGTGCCGAACTGTCGGATCGCTGGCAGGACGCGCTGCGCATGAAGGACATGATCCGGGCGCTGTGGCAGCGGATTGCGGAAGAGGATGCACGAATTAGCTCCTCGTAATATGCGGGCTGGTGCTCTCGGGGACGTTCGTCGTTAGGCAAACCGGCGAACCCGTGACCTACCGCTCGGGCGAGATATTTTCAGTCGCCGAGGGCGAATTGCACGACGAGTGGATCGAAGCCGACGGGGTCCAAATTCTCGTCGGGCACAAGTTTTCCAAGGTGGCGGGCAGCCAGCCCGGCGCATGAACGTCTGACCGACGACAATCGCGCACTAGGACATTTGCGCGCGTCGGGGATAACGCAAAAACAGGACCTCGGCCCCATCCACCCCCGCCATCAATTCGGGCGAGGCTTCATCCTGCCGCGCATAAAGACATGACCAGGCGCCATAGCGCTTGCCATTGAAGACGACCTCTCCGGCGGCGACGAGCATGGACACCCCGGATCCCACCGAAAAATCCGGCAGCCGCAAGCTGCTGTTCGGTGCGATGCGCAGCAATTGCACGCTGAGACCGTCCTCCGCCTCCAGCCCGACATCAATCTCGTTCTGCTGCCGGGAAACCAGGCCGGCCGGCGAGCTTACCGGCAAGTGCTTCGCGACGAGATTTCGACGCTGGCCTTTGCGCATCCGCGCACTCGCCGCGGGCAAATACTGCGCACCGGTCTCATCGGCGGATGCCCGGAACGTAAAATAGGACAGTCCGTTGCGGCCCGGGATAATCGGTCCGTATCCGGTATGCGCGCCGGCGAAATGAACGGTGAGCGGACTGACCGGATGCCTGCCGAGAATGCCGTCGCCGGAGACGATGACCTGAAACTGGTCGACGTAATGGAAGTGCGGCGCGACCGTTGCGCCGGCCTCCTGTTCGACCAGGAATGCCTGCGGCTCCCGTACCTCAAGGGGTTTTGGCTCGGTGTATTCCGGAGGCTTCGCATCGACGAGCTGTTCGGTGCGCCGGGAGGGCGGCGGACCGATGAATTCGGTGCGCCAGACAACTTTTCCGTCAGCGGTCATTCGTGAAAATCGCGAGTTTGAGACCTCGTCTTGTGTTACGGCAAGCATGTTAAGTCCTCTTCCCAAATACCCTGTTCGATCTCGACAACACCATGGACTTCACCTGAGACATTTCACTGAAGCTTTGCGCCGGACTCGCGCACCATGACCTTGCCGTTTGCCACTTCCTTCTGCAGGAATTTTGTGAAGTCCGCAGACGGCACCCATTCGGCGCTGGCCCCTACCTGAGCGAGACGTTCCTTCTGGTCGGGTGAGGTAACGACTTTCTGCAGCTCCCGGCCCCATTGCTGCACCAGATCGTCCGGCATGCCGCGCGGCGCCATCACGGCCAGCCATGCGCTCATATCAACCGGCGTCCCGACCTCGGTCAGCGTTGGAACATCAGGCAATGCGGGCAACCTTTGCTTGGAAGCAACGGCCAGCGCTCTGAACTGACCGCCCTGGACGAGAGGGGTGGTCGCGACCGACGTATCGAACGTATAGTCGATGCTGCCTTCCATGATACCCGTCATCGACTCCGCGCTTCCCTTGTAGGGAATGTGCGTCATCGTCACGCCGGTGCTTTTCGAAAACATCGCGCTGATCAAATGCGACGTCGTACCAACGCCGGAGCTCGAAAAGTTCAGCTTGCCCGGATCCTTTTTCGCGGCGGTAACGACGTCCTGAACGGAATTGTACGGCTTGGAAGCATTCACGACCATGACGTATGGCAGCGTCGCGACTTGACCGATCGGCGTGAAGTCCTTGAGGGTGTCGTATTCGATGTTGCTGTAGAGATTCGGGTTGGTGATCAGGGGACCGTTTGCCGTCAAGAGCAGCGTGTAACCGTCAGGCGCCGAGCGGACCAGCTCCCTTGCCCCGATGCTGCCGCCCTGCCCCGGCTTGTTGTCCACATAGATCGTCCATCCGGCGTTCTTCTTGATGCCCTCGGCGATTTGCCGCGCCACGAGATCGGTTGCCGTGCCCGGCGTAAAACCGACCACCAGCCTGATGGGCTTTGCCGGGTAAGCCTCCTGGCCAAGCGACGGGCCGCTCCCTGCCATCACCAACGCGCAACATGCGGCCATGGTCGTAAGCTTCATGCGTACTCTCCCCTTCTTTTTTCAGCTCTCTAGGGCAGCTCGTGCCCTGAGACCCTTGTCATTGAAGTCAACCTGCCTTGCGGAAACGCCGTGGTTCCCGATCTATCCCTTGACTCTTCGCATTGTCATCGAGTGCCGGAAGCGCGACGCAGGATGGGTGTTGATCGCGACCTGCGCGACCTTGCCGGTCGCGAGCTTGTAGGTGCGCTGAACTTCGAGCGCCGTGGCGCCGGCCTTGACCTTGAGACCGCTGGCAAGCGCCGGCGAGATCAGCGCCGCGGCGATCTCCTGATGCACCTCGACGAGGCTCTGGCCGAACAGATCCTCGATCAGGTGGAAGATCGGCCCGCGGTGGCGCTGCAATAGCCGGCCTACGGCTGCGAACTCGCGGGTGATGTAGACCTCGGTCCAGCACACCGGCAGTTCGCTGCCTTCGGTGTGACGGAAGCCGCGCACCGCGAGCCATTGCTCGCCGCTCGCAATTCCGGTGCGGGCCGCAAGCTTGTCGTCAATCTCGATCATCTCGATGGTATCGATGGCGAAGCGCACGCCGGTCGCAAAGGCGACGAGGTCGTTGATCGACATCACCTCATGGACGAAATCATCGGCGGGCCGCGGGGGGACGACCGTGGTGCCCTGCCCTTGCCTTGAAGACACCAGACTGTCCTCGCGCAGCCGCCGCAGCGCCTCGCGCACGGTGTAGCGGCTGACCGAAAATCGCTCGCACAATTCTTCCTCGGTCGGAAGCTGCGAGCCCACGGGAAAGACGCCGCTGACGATCTCGTCCTTCAGCGCGCGCACGACTTGCAGGTAAAGCGGCTCTTCGGATGCGACATCGGCGCGCGCGACCGTTCTCGCCTTCGGCGAGCCGGCGCGGCGCGGCCTGATGTCAGTCTTCGATGCCATGGCCTCTCTTTGCGACCAGCGCAGTCCGCTCAAAGCTCATGAACTGCGTGCCGTCCCCCTTCTTGCCGATCGTGCGCACGGTGACGAGGCCCTGCCCCGGGCGGGACGCCGATTCGCGCTTCGCCAGCACTTCCGATTCGGCGTAGATGGTATCACCGACGAACACCGGCGCGGTGAGCTTGATGTCGTTCCAGCCGAGATTGCCGATGGCCTTCTGGCTGATGTCGCTGACGCTCATGCCGACCACCATCGACAGAGTGAGACAGCTATTGACCAGCGGACGTTTGAACTCCGACTTCGCGGCATATTCCTTGTCGAAATGCAGCGGATGCTGGTTCATCGTGATCAGCGTGAACCAGGTGTTGTCGCTCTCGGTAATGGTGCGGCCGGGGCGGTGCTCGTAGACGTCGCCGACGGTGAAATCATCGTAATAGCGCCCGAAACTTTCGCGGTAACGTTGGGGACCGATCTGGTCGTGGCCTTGCATCGCCCTAGCCTTTCCTGAGAACGGAAGAAGTGTGTTCGCCGAGCGCGGGTTCGCGCAGCACCGGCTGCGCGGGCTCGTGCCGGAAGCGGATCGGCGGCCCGACATGGCGTCGCCCGCGCTCGTCGCGGCGGATCATGTCGCGCTCGATCAGCAGCGGGTGCGCAACGGCTTCCGGCAAGGTGTTGACGCGGCCGTAGCAGACGTCGAGTTTTGCGAGTTCATCCTGCCATTCGGCCAGCGCCTTCTTGCGAAACTCGGCGCCAAGAAACTCGATCACCGGCTGCTGATGCGGCCCGGGCCCGCGCAGGCAGAGCTCGGCAAGCTCGGGGCGGCCAAAGGCGCCGAGCAGATTATGAATGAATTTCGGCTCCTGCCCGGCGAGCACGAGGTGACGTCCGTCCTTCGTCTCATAAGGCCGGTAGAACGCCGCACCACCCGTGGTCCGTTCATGCGCCGGAACCGGCTGCCGGTCTTCCGCAAAGGTGGGGCCAAGGATGTTGAGCATGCCGCCGATCGTGACCTCATGCATGCTGATGTCGATGTAATCGCCGACGCCGGTGGTCTGACGACGGAGCAGCGCCATCAGCACGCCCGACAGGCCCTGCAGTCCCGCCAGCACATCGGCCGCGGGAAGCCCCGAGATCGCCGGCTTGCCGTCGCCGCCGAGCGTCATGCCGACGAGCCCGGCCTCGGCCTCGAGCGCAAGATCATGTGCCGGTCGGCCGCGCCAGGCGCTGTCCTGTCCGAAGGCGCTGATCGAGCAATAGACGATGCGCGGATTGCGGGCGCGCACCGCCTCATAGCCGACGCCGAGGCGATCGACCGCACCGGGTCGAAAGGATTCGACGAACACATCGGCGGTTTCGCACAGCGACAACAGCTTCTCGCGCTGCGCGGGATCTTTCAGGTCGATCAACACGCTCTTCTTGCCGCGATTGAGATTGCGGAAGAATACCGTGCTCGGCCCGTCGGAGAGACCGATGTGGCGGCCGGGATCGCCCCCGCCCGGCGGCTCCACCTTGATCACCTCGGCGCCATGATCGGCCATCGCCAGCGTCAGATACGGTCCCGGCAGGAACACGCTGAGATCGACGACGCGGATGCCTTGCAGTTTCATGATCAGCCGGCGCGCTTCGCGGCGCGCACCTCCCCGACATAGGCGGCGGTATCGGCGCCATAGGCCGAGCACGGCGTCTGCGAGAGCCGCTCGCCATTGATCTTGATCGGATTGGCGAGCACGCGCATCGCGGGCTTTGCCGGATGCGCGACGGTCTGGATCATCTCGGTAGACTGCAGGAACGGACTGTCCAGCGCCTCCGCCAGATCGAGCACGGGAGCGACCGGCAGCACGCCGTTCAGCTTCTTGAGCCAATACGCATTCGACTGGCGCTTCAATTCAGCGTCGATCAGGGCCGTCAGCGCTTCCCGGTTGGCCTGACGCAGCGCCTGGGTCGCAAAGCGTGGGTCGGAGGCGAGATCGGTCCGGCCGATGGCGTTAAGCAATTCGCCCCAGAACCTGTCGGTCATGCACATGATGAACAGCCAGCCGTCCGACGTCGGGAAGGTCTGCACCGGCGCCACCGAATAATGCGCGCTGCGCGGCTGGCGGATCGAGGTGTGCCCCTCGTTAAGATACCAGGTCGCTACATAGCCGAGCTGATGCAGCGCGACATCAAGCAGGCAGGTGTCGACGTCACAGCCCTTGCCGGTCGACCGCGCCTGGATGATGGCGGAAAGCAGCCCGACCGCAGCCGTCAATCCGGTCGTCTGGTCGATGATCGAGGGCGCACCGAGGCGCGCCGGCGGCCGGTCCGGCTCGCCGGTCAGGTGCATCAGACCGGATTCGGCCTGCATCAGATAATCATAGCCCGGCCATGAGGCGCGCTCATTGTCGCGGCCATAGGCCGAGACATGCACGCAGACGAGCTTCGGGTTGGCGCCTGCGAGCGTCTTGTAGTCGAGGCCCATCTTGCCCGGCAGGTCGCCGCGCAGATTATTGACCAGCGCATCAGCCGTCTTGATCAGCTTGTTGAGCGCGGCCTTGCCCTCGTCCGAGCGCAAATCGATCGCGACACTCTTCTTGTTGGTGTTGAAGGCCTGGTAATATTCGCTGTCGTTGGGTCCGAGAAAATATGGCCCGGTCTTGCGCGCGGGATCGCCATCGATGGCCGCGTTCTCGATCTTGATGACCTCGGCGCCGAGGTCCGCCAGCAGCATGGTGCCGTAAGGCGCCGCGCCGAACTGCTCGACGGATACGATGCGAACGCCCTGAAGCGGCTTCATAGCGCGGGATTCCTCTTGACGTATTGCTTGGAAATGATGATGCGCTGCATCTCGTTGGTGCCCTCGCCGATGCAGGTCAGCGGCGCATCGCGATAGAGCCGTTCGATGTCGAACTCCTTGGAATAGCCATAGGCGCCGTGGATGCGCATGCCCTCGATGGAATTTTCCAGCGCGGCCTCGGTCGCGAAATACTTGGCCATGCCGGCTTCCATGTCGCAGCGATCGCCGCGATCGAATGCCTGCGCGGCGTCGAGCGTGAGCAGCCGGGCGGCACGCGCGCGCGTCGCCATCTCGCCCAGCTTCAACTGGATCGCCTGGTGCTCGCAGATCGGCTTGCCAAAGGTCTTGCGTATCTGGGCGTACTCGCCGGCGAGCTTCAGCGCCCCCTCCGCGATGCCGACGCCGCGCGAGGCGACGTTGATGCGGCCGAGTTCGAGGCCACCCGCGACCTGGAAGAAGCCACGGCCTTCGACGCCGCCGATCAGATTCTCCGCCGGCAAACGGTAATTCTCGAACACGACCTCGGCGGTATCGATCGCCTTGTAGCCGAGCTTCGGCAGCTTGCGCGCGACCGAAAAGCCCTCCTGCTTCGGCGCAATGAACAGGCTCATGCCGTTGTAGCGCGGCTGCGCCTCGGGATTGGTCTTGACCAGCAGCGCGAGGCAGGAGCCTTCGGCCGCGTTGGTGATCCACATCTTGGTGCCGTTGATGACGTAATGATCGCCGTCACGCTTGGCGGTCATGCGGATGCCCTGCAGGTCGGTGCCGGCGTCGGGTTCGGTCAGTGCGAGGCCGCCGCGGACTTCACCGGTCGCGAGCTTCGGCAGCCATTTGGTCTTCTGCTGCGGGGTGCCGAATTTCTCGATCGCCAGCGCCAGCATCAGATGCGAATTGATGATGCCGGTGATCGACATCCACACCGAGGAGATGCTCATCACGATCCTGGCGTAGGTCGACGCCGGAAGCCCGAGGCCGCCGTAATCCGGCGAGATCGTCGCGCCGAACAGGCCGAGCGCCTTCATCTGCTCGACGACTTCATGTGGATAACGATCCTCGTGATCGTATTGCTTCACGATGGGTTTCAGCTCGCGCGCGACCCAGCGATCGATCATGTCCAGGATCTGGCTGTCGTCCTCCGCATCCACGGGCTTTTCCCGCAGCATCTGCGACATCGGGACATTCCTCCAAATTTGTACGGACAACTTGATGCGTCTCGTTCGATAGCCTGTATATCGCTGGCCTTGACCTCAAGTAAAGTCCCCAGTACTTGTCTGGACAAAACAGACCATCGTTCCAGGGAGGAACCATGCCGGGTGCTTGCGCCAAGCATATCGAGCGGGCCAGCGCGACGTCGCGACGAACGGCGGGCGCTTCATGCCGGTAGCGGATCTTCTTGTCGGCGGAATCCTGCTCGGCGGCGTCTACGCGCTGATGGCCT
>Ga0308175_100002565_pt1 | contig 12444 bp, 10 predicted proteins | sample PhyCR1_3_FD_203893 | JGI IMG/M metagenome (GOLD analysis project Ga0308175, IMG submission 203893) | Soil microbial communities from UC Gill Tract Community Farm, Albany, California, United States - DLSLS.C.R1 | ecosystem: Environmental > Terrestrial > Soil > Agricultural land | place: USA... | reverse complement strand
CAGCACGCCCGTCGGGTCGAGCCGGTCGCGCAGGGCGGTGAACTCGTCGAACCGTGGGTAGCGCTCGCGCAGTGTGGCCGCGTCCAGGCCGTGCAGCTTTCCCCAGTGCGGCCGGCCGCCCACCCCGCCGGCGATCGCCTCGAGCGCGGCGAACCAGCGCCCCGGGTCGGTGCCGGCGGGCACGTGGGCGGCGATGTAGGCGGTGTCGCGCCCCGACGCCGTCGACAGCGGGATGTCGTCGCCGGCCGCGAGCCTGACCTCGACCGGGAAGGCCGCGCGCCAGTTGTTCGACTCGTGCACCCGGCGCAGCTCGGTGAGCACCTCCGGCGCGGCGGCCCGCGGAACCGCGTACTCCATCTCCAGGAAGCGGACGCGGCGGCGGCTCACGAACACGCGGTGCGAGTGATCGGTGAAGGCGCGGGGAGCCAGCGCCTTGGCCGAGAAGCGGGCCAGCGGTGGCACCAGCGCGGGAACCCGGCGGCCGGCCGCGATCACGCTGGCGAACGCGACGTTGGCCAGCACCTCGTCGTCCCAGACCGCGCGCCAGCGGGACAGCGGGTCGAGGCCCTCCTCCAGCGGCACTCGGGTGTTGCACTTGAGCAGGATCGCGTCGGTGTGCGGGAACCAGTAGAACTCGACGTGGTCGGTGGAGCTCATGAGGTGGTCGAAGTCCTCGATCGCCAGGGTGAGCGTGCCCGGCCCCTCGACGGCGTGCAGCGCGAAGGCCGGCTCGGCCTGCAGCGTCACCCGGGTGACCACGCCCAGGGCGCCGAGCCCCACGCGGGCCGCCGCGAAGATCTCCGGGTGCCGGTCCGCGTCGCAGGCGAGCACCTCACCCGCCGGGGTCACCAGCTCCAGTCCGCGCACCTGCGTGGCCAGTCCGCCGAAGCGCGCGCCGGTGCCGTGCGTGCCCGTCGCGAGGGCGCCGGCGACGGTCTGCCGGTCGATGTCGCCCAGATTGGTCAGCGACCAGCCATGGCGGGCGAGCTCGGCGTTCAGCCGGTGCAGCGGCGTTCCGGCGCCGACCGTGACCAGCCCGTCGTCGGTGACCGGCTCGATCCCGGCCAGCTCGTCGCAGACGAGCTGGATGTCCTCGGGCCGGCCGATGCCGGTGAACGAGTGGCCGCTCCCGATCGGCCGGACCCGCCGGCCCGCGGCCAGCGCGTCGGTCAGGAGGGCGGCGACCTCGCCGGCCGAGGCGGGGTGCACGGCCTCCACGACGGCGCGCTGGTTGCCCGCCCAGTTCCGCCACCGCGTGCGCTCTCCGCTTCCCACGGGCCCTCCGGACACGCAGCCTCCCTCGTCGTCGGCGCAGGCAGCCTGCCGCGTAGGAACTGTCGAGGTCAACGGCTCCGTCGGTTGACCCGGTCACCGTCGCCCAGCACGCTGCGCCGTCATGAGCATGCCTTCCCCCGACCGCACGGCCGCGCAGGCTCGGGCCCGGCTCGACCGGGCCACCGCCGACCTCGACCCGCCGTGCGCGGTGCTCGACCTCGACGCCCTCGACGCCAACGCCGGCGACCTGCTCCGGCGGGCCGGCGGTACCCCCATCCGGGTGGCCAGCAAGTCGGTGCGCTGCCGGGCGGTGCTGCGACGCGTGCTGGGCCGGCCCGGGTTCGCCGGGGTGCTCGCCTACTCCCTCGCCGAGGCGCTCTGGCTCGCCGGGGGCGAGGATCCGGTGAGCGGCGACGTCGTGGTCGGTTACCCGTCGGCCGACCGGACGGCGCTCCGGCTGCTGCTCGCCGACGACGCCCGGGCCGCCCGGGTGACGCTGATGATCGACTCGGTCGAGCAACTCGACCTCGTCGACAGCGTCGTCCCGCCGGAGCGCCGTCCCGAGGTGCGGGTCTGCCTCGACGTCGACGCCTCGCTGCGGGCCGCCGGAGGGCGGCTGCACCTGGGCGTCCGCCGCTCCCCCGTCCACGACCCGGCCGACGCCGCGGCCCTCGCCCGGGTGGTGGCCGGCCGGCGCGGCTTCACCCTCGTCGGGCTCATGGCCTACGAGGCGCAGATCGCCGGAATCCAGGACGCGCCACCGGGCCGGCCGGTGCGCGGGCTGGCGGTGCGCGGCATGCAGGCCCGGTCGGCCCGCGAGCTGGCCGGACGACGGGCCGCGGTCGTCGCCGCGGTGTCGGCGATCGCGCCCCTGGAATTCGTCAACGGCGGCGGCACCGGCAGCGTCGAGCGGACCGCGGCCGAGAGCGTCGTCACCGAGGTCGCCGCGGGGTCGGGGCTGTACTGCCCGGTGCTGTTCGACGGCTATCGCGCCTTCGCGTCGCGGCCGGCGACGTTCTTCGCGGTGCCGGTCACCCGCCGCCCGGCGCCCGACACGGTGACCGTGGCGGGCGGCGGCTGGATCGCCTCCGGGCCGGCGGGGGTCGACCGGCTGCCGATGCCGACCTACCCGGCCGGACTGCACCTGCTCGGCACCGAGGGCGCCGGCGAGGTGCAGACGCCGCTGCGGGGCCCCGGCACCGCGGACCTCCGGATCGGCGACCGGGTGTGGTTCCGCCACGCCAAGGCCGGCGAGCTCGGCGAGCACGTCGACGTCCTGCACCTGCTGCAGGGCGACGCGCTGACCGGCGCCGTCCCGACCTACCGCGGCGAGGGTCGCGCCTTCGGCTGAGCAACTCACCCTCCGGTGCCGCGCCGGCGGTCCGCCGCCGGCTCGTAGAGCCCGGCAGGGCAGTGTCCCGGGACCGGACATTTTCGGGCGCGAAATGTCGCGTACGGGGCCAACGCTCCCCCGCTGAACAGCTCAACGGGCCCGCTGCACCCGCGTCTCCTCGAACACCGGCTCGGCCGACTCGTAGACCCGGCCGTCGGCGCCGAACACCAGGAACCGGTCGAAGGACCGCGCGAACCACCGGTCGTGGGTGACCGCGAGAACCGTGCCGTCGAAGGCGGCCAGCGCCTCCTCCAGTGCCTCGGCCGAGAGCACGTCGAGGTTGTCGGTCGGCTCGTCGAGCAGCAGCAGGGTGGCCCCGGACAGCTCCAGCAGCAGGATCTGGAACCGCGCCTGCTGGCCACCCGACAGGCTCCGGAACAGCTGATCGCCGGAGTCGGCGAGGCCGTACCGGCGCAGCGCGGCCATCGCCCGGCCGCGGTCGACGCCGGGACGGCCCGGCTCGCCGTGCCAGAGCAGGTCGACCGGCGTCCGGTCCTGCCACTCCGGATGGGCGTGGGTCTGGGCGAAGAACCCGGGGACGACGCGAGCCCCCAGCCGGCACTCGCCGCTGTGCGCCACCGGCTGGCCGGCCAGCAGCCGCAGGAAGTGCGACTTGCCGGCCCCGTTCGCGCCGAGGACGCCGACCCGGTCGCCGTACCAGATCTCGGTGTCGAAGGGCTGCATCAACCCCGACAGCTCCAGCCCCTCGGCGATCACCGCCCGCACCCCGGTGCGGCCACCGCGCAACCGCATGGCCACCTTCTGCTCCGGCGGCCGGTCCGGCGGCGGCCCCGCGGCCTCGAACTTGGCCAGCCGGGTCTGCATCGCCGAGTAGCGGGAGGCCATGTCCGGTGAGTTGGCCGCCTGCTGCTGCAGCGTGCGCACCAGGTCGATCAGCCGCTGGTGCTCCTCGTCCCACCGCCGCCGCACCTCGGCCATGCGGTCGTGCCGGGCCGTCCTCGCGTCGGCGTAGCTGGCGAATCCGCCCCCGTGCACCCAGGCGGTGCCGCCCTCGACGGTGACGACGCGGTCGGCGACCCGGGCCAGCAGTTCGCGATCGTGGCTGACGAACAGCACGGTCTTGCGGCTCTCCAGCAGCCGCTCCTCCAGCCACCGCTTGCCGGGCACGTCGAGGTAGTTGTCGGGCTCGTCGAGGAGCAGCACCTCGTCGGGGCCGCGCAGCAGCGCCTCCAGGGCCAGCCGCTTCTGCTCGCCACCGGAGAGCGTGGACAGCTCGCGGTACTTGCAGCGCTCGTACGGCACGCCGAGCGCGGCCACCGCCACGGTGTCCCAGGTGACCTCCGCGTCGTAGCCCCCGGCGTCGCCCCAGTGCGCGAGCGCCTCCGCGTAGGCCATCTGGGTGGGCTCGTCGTCGGTCTCCATCAGGGCCAGCTCGGCGGCCTCGACGGCGTCCCACGCCGCACGGACGGCGGGCGGCGACAGGTCGATGAGCAGTCGCTGCACCGTCGTGTCGTCGCGGACCGAACCGATGAACTGCCGCATCACCCCGAGGCCGCCGACGCGGGCGACGGAACCGGCCTCGGGGGTCAGGTCGCCGGCGATGATCCGGAGCAGCGTCGTCTTGCCCGCGCCGTTCTCACCGACCAGGGCCGCGCAGACGCCGTCGCCGACGCGGAAGTTCACGTCGTCCAGCAGCACCCGGCCATCGGGAAGGGTGTGCCGCACCCCGGTCACGTCGACGTAGCCCACCCGGACATCTTCCCGGTCCGGGCATTCGGGTTACCGGCCGGCAGTCATCCGCAGCAGCGGCCGCCGTCGGCCTCGGGGAGGGACACCCGCAGCCGCTGGCGCGCCAGCCGCTCGACCAGCTCGGGGAGCGCGCCGTCCGGTGACCCCCGCAGCTCCTCGCGGCAGGTGTTGGCCACGAGCACGATCGAGCGCGGCCCCAGCTCCGGGAACTCGTCCGAGAGCCGCAGGACGGCGGAGCGAACGCTGGGGTCGTGCACGGTGGCGAGCGCGGTCAGCGGCATGAACGATCCTCCGAGTGCGTGGTGCCGCTCGTGCGGCGGTGGTGACTGGGTGCCCCGCTGCGATCCGCGGGACGGTCCTGCCGTCTCCGCGTGCGTCCTCACAGGAAAGCGTGCGCGGGCCGCGGCGGCCAGGGACCAAGGGCCCTGAGGCGGGGCCGCGCACCCCTGTCGCCCGGCCCTGCCAGCCGCCCACCATCGGCACCGGACCGACCCCGACCCGTGCCGGAGGTACGCCGTGCGGTTCCGCGACCGGAGTGACGCCGGGCGGCGCCTCGCCCAGCATCTGGAGAAGTTGCGCGGCCAGGACGTCGTCGTCCTGGGGTTGCCGCGCGGGGGCGTGCCCGTGGCGGCCGAGCTGGCCGCCGCCCTCGGCGCACCGCTCGACGTCATCGTCGTCCGCAAGCTCGGGGTGCCGTTCCAGCACGAGCTCGCGATGGGAGCCGTCGGCGAGGGCGGCGTCCTCGTGGTCAACCAGCGGGTGGTCGGGCTCGCGGGTGTGACCCCCGAGGAGCTCGCCGATGCCGAACAGCGGGAGCGGGTCGAGCTGGACAGCCGGGTGCAGCGCTTCCGCGGCGGCGACCGCACCCGGGTGCCGCTCACCGGCCGCACCGCCGTCCTGGTGGACGACGGGATCGCGACCGGCTCGACCGCCCGTGCCGCCTGCGCCGTCGCGCGGGCGCTGGGCGCGGCGCGGATCGTGCTCGCCGTACCGGTGTGCGCGCGCGACACCGCCCGGCAGCTGGCCGCGGATGTCGACGAGCTGATCTGCCTGGAGACGCCGCGCGACTTCGTGGCCGTGGGGCAGTTCTACGCCGACTTCCGGGCGACCGAGGACGAGGAGGTGGTCGAGCTCCTCGAGCGGGCCGCACACCCGGCCGGCGTCCCCGTCGACGTGCCGCCGCCGCGCGACGAGGAGGTGGGCGTGACGGCCGGGGCCGTCCGTCTGGCCGGTCACCTGACCGTGCCCCGGCCTGCCCGCGGGCTGGTGGTCTTCGCCCACGGCAGCGGCAGCAGCCGGCACAGCCCGCGCAACCGCTACGCCGCCGGGGTGCTGCAGCAGGCCGGGCTCGCGACCCTGCTGTTCGACCTGCTCACACCGATCGAGGAGGTGCACCGCGCGTCGGTGTTCGACGTCGGACTCCTGGCCGGGCGGTTGACCGAGGTCACCGCCTGGGTGCGGACCCAACCGGGGTGGCCGGCCCTGCCGATCGGCTGGTTCGGCGCGAGCACCGGGGCCGGGGCCGCGCTGTGGGCTGCCGCCGAGCCCGACGCCGACGTCGCCGCGGTCGTCTCGCGCGGCGGCCGGCCCGACCTCGCGGGAGCCCGGCTCGCGGACGTGCGCGCGCCGACGCTGCTCATCGTGGGCGGCCGGGACGACGTCGTCCTGAAACTGAACGAGGCGGCACGGCGGCGACTGCGCTGCGAGAACCGGCTGGCGGTGGTGCCCGGCGCGACCCACCTGTTCGAGGAGCCCGGCACGCTGGAGGCGGCCGCGGCCTTGGCGCGCGACTGGTTCCTCGGCCACGGGGGCGCGGGGCCGGAGCCGGACGGCTGAGGCCGTGCGCGACGGCCAGCTCTCCCTTTTCCTCTGCGGTGACGTGATGCTCGGGCGGGGGGTCGACCAGATCCTGGCGCACCCGGGGTCTCCGGAGCTGCGCGAGCAGATCGTCCGGGACGCGCGCACCTACGTGCGCCTGGCGGAGGAGGCGCACGGGCCCATCCCCTGGCCGGTGCCGCCGGCGTGGCCGTGGGGGGACGCGCCGGCCGTGCTCGACGAGGCCGCAGCCGATGCCCGGATCGTCAACCTCGAGACGAGCGTGACCCGCTCCGCGGACTTCGCCCCGGGCAAGGCGGTCTGCTACCGGATGAGCCCGGCGAACCTGCCCTGCCTGGAGGCGGTGCGCCCGGACGTCTGCGTGCTGGCGAACAACCACGTCCTCGACTTCGGCGTCCGTGGGCTGACCGAGACCCTCGAGGTGCTGGCCGGCGCCGGGTTGCGCACGGCCGGCGCGGGAGCGGACCTCGCAGCCGCCCGCCGTGCGGCGATCGTTCCCGTGGACGACGACCACCGGGTGGTCGTGCTGGCGCTGGGCGCGGCGTCCAGCGGGATCCCCTCGCACTGGGCGGCGACGGCGCGGCGCCCCGGCGTCCGGCTGCTGCCGGTCCTCTCCCCTGCCGCCGCGGACGACGTCGCCCTGCAGGTGCGGCAGCTGCGGCGGCCGGGCGACGTCGTGATCGCCTCGGTGCACTGGGGGTCCAACTGGGGCTACGCCGTGCCCGACGAGCAGGTCCGGTTCGCCCACCGGCTGATCGAGGGCGGGGTGGACGTCGTGCACGGCCACTCGTCGCACCACCCCCGGCCCATCGAGGTCTACCGGGACAGGCTGGTGCTGTACGGCTGCGGCGACTTCGTCGACGACTACGAGGGGATCCGCGGCTACGAGGACTACCGACCCGAGCTGAGGATCGCCTACCTTCCCGGCGTGGCTCCGGACAGCGGGCGACTGGTCGAGCTGCGCATGACGGTCCTGCGCGCCCACCGGATGCGCCTGGAGCGCGCCACGCCGGAGGACACCGCATGGCTGCGGGCGGTGCTGGACGGACGCCGGGGCACCCCCGTCGTCCTGAGCGCCGACGGCGCGCTCGTGGTCCGGCCTACACCACGCCGCCGTGGCTGGGCCGGGCCGGATTGATCAGGCCGTAGTGCCCGTCGTAGCGGTGGTAGAGCAGCGCACCCTGGCCGCGGTCGCCGTCGAGGAAGAACAGGAAGGGGCGGTCCCAGACGGCCATGCGGTCCACGGCCTCGGCGACCGACAGCGTCGGCGCCGGCTGCCCGCTCACCGTGACGGCGAGCGAGTGGGGCGCCAGGTCGCCGGGCCGGGGATCGAGCTGCGCCAGCCGGTACCCGCTGGGGCCGGCCCGGTAGAGCACGCTGTCCAGCCCCGTGCCCGCCTCGGTGAACAGGTGGAAGTCGTAGTCCATGGCGTCCATGTCGAACGCCGCCTGGTCGAGGTCGCAGGGGTTCGCCGTGACCGACGTGTGCGGGATGATCTGCCGGTCGTCGACCGGGCGAGGGAAGTACGGCCGCGGGTGCGTGCGCTCGTCGCCGTGCCGCCACTCGTGGGGCTCGCCCTGGGCATGCCGAGCGCGCCGGTCCTCCCAGTGGCCGACCGCACGCTCCAGGTCGTGCCGGAGCCGCCGCTGCAGCCGGTCGTGCAGCAGGTCCACGGCCTCCTGAGCACTGGGTGCCGCCACCTGCGCCCGCAGGAACCGGCCGTCGACGTCGACGTTCGCGGCCGCCACCACCGGCCGCTCGAGGCTGGGATCGGGGTGCCGGGTGATGCGGACCCGGGCGTGCAGCACCGGCCGGCGTGCGACCCGGAGGGCCGCGCGCACCCGCTCCTCGGCGTACCCCGCCGTCTCCGGCGACGCGTGCCCGGTCACCTGCACCGCGATGGGCACCGTCGCTGCCGTGGCCGATCGGGTGTTCGCCACGGTTCGATGGTCACCGCCCCCCGGCGTCTCCCCCAGGGACCAACGGCACTCCCGCGCGGACCCCTCGTCCGGCGTCCGCGACGGTGGAGGGGCGTCGTGAGCCCGGGTCAGGCCCGGCGGCGGCCCCAGAGCAGCGTGTCCAGGGCCGTGCCGGCCGGGGTCGGGCGGGGAACCTGCTCGAGACGGTCGACGACGAGCAGGTCGGCGACCGGCGCCAGGCGCTCGACGCTGTGCAGGATCGCCGGCTCCTGGGGGCCGCCGACCCCGTGCTCGATGTTGGCGACGTCATGGCCGAGCACGAGCAGCCGGCCACCGGGACGCAGCCAGCCGACCGCCCGGGAAAAGAGGTCGGCGGTGTCGGCCTCGGGCAGGTGCAGATAGGCGACCAGCGCCAGATCCAGGCTCGCCGGGGGCGCGGACCAGGTGAGGACGTCGGCGGTCACCCAGCTCACCCGGTCGCTGCCGGGCTGCCCGCGGCCCCGGCGCAGACCCACGTCGGAGAAGTCGACCGCGGTCACCCGCCAGCCCAGGCGGGCGAGCCACAGCGCGTGACGCCCCTCGCCCGCGGCCAGGTCGACGGCGTCGCCCGGTGGCAGGCCGTCCAGCAGCTCGGCGATCAGCCTGTTGGGCTCGGCCGACCACTGCTGGCTCGCGGCGTAGCGCTCGTCCCACTCCTCGGCTCGCACGGGAGCCAGTCTGTCAGTGCAGCGGCATGCCGCCGGCCACGTTCAGCGCGTCACCGGTCAGGTAGTCGGAGTCGCTGGAGGCGAGGAAGAGGGCGGCGCGGGCGACGTCCTGCGGCTCGCCCAGCCGGCCCAGCGGCGACAGGGCCGACCATTCCGCCACGTGCCCGCGGCCGGCAGAGGCCATCTCGCGCCGGTCGAGCACGTAGCCCGGACACAGGCAGTTCACGGTGATGCCGTGCGCGCCGAGCTCGTGCGCCGCCGCGCGGGTCAGCGCCATGACGGCGGCCTTCGACGCGGCGAAGTGCGCCTGCCCGCCGCCGCCGGTGCCCGAGGTACCGGCCACGTTGATGATCTTGCCGACACACTCGTCCGACGGCGTCCGGAAGCCGATCATCGCGCGGGCGGCGAGCTGCGTGGTGATCAGCATCGTGCGGGTGCCCATGTCGAAGATCTCGCCCAGGTCCGAGGACTCCACGTCCAGCAGCGCGCTGAACCGCATCACGCCGGCGTTGTTGACCAGCACGTCGAGGCCGCCGAGCCGGTCGGTCGCCCGCTCCATGGCGTCGCGGACGGCCTCGACATCGGTGAGGTCGACGACGTGGGCCCCTCCCCCGACCTCCTCGGCCAGCAGGGCCGCTGCCTCGGCGCAGCCGTCGAGCACCATGACCGAGGCGCCCTCGGCGGCGAACGTGCGGACGATCGCCGCACCGATGCCCTGCGCTCCGCCGGTGACGACGACGCGGCGTCCGGACAGCCGATTCATGTGTGCTCCCCCTGGTGGTCGTGCCCGGGGCGCAGATACCCGGCTGAGCCCTCCTCATCCGTGATGCGGACGGATTCCGGCGCACGTTCGAGTTCCGGTCCTCGACGGCTGTCATACCCCCCTGTCACGGTGGGCACGTGACCTCGTCGAGCGAGCTCGGGCTGCTCCGTCTGGTGGCCCAGCGGATCGCCGGGCCGGCACACCCGACCGCCGCCCACGCGGTGCGGGCGCTCACCGCCCTCCAGGGGCAGGACTATCCGGGCGCGCTCACGTCGGTCGCCCTGCGCACGGTGAGCCGGCGGCGCGCGGAGGTGGAGGCCGCGCTCGATGCCGGCGACGTCGTCCGTTCGTGGCCGTTGCGCGGCACCCTGCACCTGGTCGCGGCCGACGACCTGCGGTGGCTGCTGGACGTGCTGGGTCCCCGCGTGCTGAAGGGTGCGGCCGGGCGGCGGGAGCGCCTCGGGCTGACCGACGCCGATGCCGAGCGCGCCCGCGCGATCGCCGTCGGAGCGCTGGAGGGCGGCCGGAGGCTGCGCCGCGACGGGCTGCTCGCCGCGCTGGCCGACGGTGGTGTGGACGTCTCCGGCCAGCGCGGCTACCACCTGCTCTGGTACCTCGCCCAGACCGGCACCCTCTGCCTCGGGCCCACCGAGGCCGGGCAGCAGCTGTTCGTCCTGCTCGACGAGTGGGCGCCGGCGTCGCGGCCGCGAGAGCGCGCCGAGGCGCTGGGGGAGCTCGCGCTGCGCTACTTCACCGGCCACGGCCCCGCCTCGGTCCAGGACCTCGCGCGCTGGGCCGGACTGCCCCTCGGCGACGTGCGCGCCGGCCTGGCCGTCGCGTCACCGCACCTGGCCCGCCTCGACGTCGACGGGGTCGAGTACTTCCTGGCCCCGGAGACGGCCGACCTCCTCGCCGCCGTGCGCCCGGAGGCCCGCGGGGTCTTCCTGCTGCCCGGCTTCGACGAGTTCGTCCTGGGCTACGCCGACCGCGGCGCCGTGCTGGACCCGGCACACGCCGACCGCATCGTCCCCGGCAACAACGGCATGTTCCGGCCGACCGTGGTCAGCGAGGGCAGGATCGTCGGCACCTGGGGCTGGACCGGCCGGGGGGCGCGCCGGGCCGTGTCGGCCATCCCCTTCACCACTCTCCCGGCTTCGGTTGCCGCCGCCATTTCGGACCTCGCAGCAGGTCTCTCCTAGAGCACGGTCCTTTTGCGATGCGGCGGCTCAGAGCGCACGGTGATGGTGGTCACATTCGACCCACGGGCGAGACCCGACACGGAAGGGAACTTCCTGATGAGCCCGAACGGAACAGGAGCCGGCGCCGCCGGCCCCGTGCAGGAGCGAGACGCCGCCTCGGTCACGCGCTCACAGCGGACGAAAGCGGCCGTCGCCAGCACCATCGGGACGACGATCGAGTGGTACGACTTCTTCCTGTACGGAACCGCGGCCGCCCTCGTCTTCCCGCACGTCTTCTTCCCGACCGAGTCGGCGCTGTCCGGCACATTGTTGTCGTTCTCGACGTACTTCGTCGGTTTCGCCGCCCGCCCGATCGGCGCGGCCATTTTCGGCCACATCGGCGACCGCATCGGCCGCAAGTCCGCGCTCATCGCGACGCTGCTGCTCATGGGCATCGCGACGGCTCTCATGGGCGTGCTACCCGGCTACACCACGATCGGCGCGCTGGCCCCGATCCTGCTCGTCGTGCTCCGGATCGTGCAGGGCATCGGTGTCGGTGGGGAGTGGGGCGGCTCGGTGCTCATGTCGATGGAGTGGGGCTCGAGCAAGCGACGCGGCTTCATGGCGAGCCTGCCTCAGCTCGGCGTACCCATCGGCCTGCTGCTGTCGACGCTCGCCGTCCGCATCACCACCGGCGCCCTCGGGGCGGACAAGTTCGACGCGTGGGGCTGGCGGATCCCGTTCCTGCTCAGCGTCGTGCTGATCGGCATCGGCCTGTACGTGCGGCTCGCGGTGCTGGAGACGCCGCAGTTCGCCCGCCTGCGCAGGGAGCAGACGGTGGTCAAGCAGCCGGTGCTCGAGGTCTTCCGGACCCAGCCGCGAGCGGTCTTCACGTCGGCCTTCGTCCGGCTGGCCGAGCAGGCGCCCTTCTATCTGTTCATCACCTTCGTGCTGGCCTACGGGACCGAGCACCTCAAGCTCGACCGCAACGACCTGCTCAACGACACGCTGGTCGCCGCGGCGGTCGGCTTCATCAGCGTGCCGCTGTTCGGGTACCTGTCCGACCTGTTCGGACGACGGAGGGTGTACGGCACCGGGATCGTGCTGACTGCAATCTTTGCGTTCCCCTACTACGCACTGCTCAACACCCGGCAGGGCGCGCTGATCCTCCTGGCGATCGTGGTGTCGCTGGTGCTGCACGACATCATGTACGGCCCGCAGGCGGCGCTGATCTCGGAGACCTTCGGCACCAACGTCCGGTACAGCGGCGCCGGTCTCGGCTACCAGCTCGCCTCGGTGATCGCCGGCGGGCCGGCGCCGCTGATCGCGGCGGCGATCCTCGCGGCGACCGGATCATCGACCTGGATCTCGTGGTACATCATCGGCTGCTGCGTGCTTGCCTTCGTCGCGCTGCTGCTGATGCCGCAGCCCCACGCCAGCGCCAGCGAGGACGCCGAGTCGCTGCAGGCCGCGACGGCGGGCACCCCGGCGCGCTAGTGGAGCGTTTCGCCCGCTCCGGGTGGCACCGACCCCCGGAGCGGGCGGAAGGCTGCCGGCGCAGGCCACACGGGCCCGCTCAGCCGGCGCGCGTCACCAGGAAGACCGGGATCTCGCGGTCGGTCTTCTTCTGGTAGTCGGCGTAGTCGGGGAAGGCCGCGACGGC
>Ga0308175_100002564_pt1 | contig 12444 bp, 17 predicted proteins | sample PhyCR1_3_FD_203893 | JGI IMG/M metagenome (GOLD analysis project Ga0308175, IMG submission 203893) | Soil microbial communities from UC Gill Tract Community Farm, Albany, California, United States - DLSLS.C.R1 | ecosystem: Environmental > Terrestrial > Soil > Agricultural land | place: USA... | reverse complement strand
GCGACCGCGGCATCGTCGCAAGTCATCCCGCAACCATCCGATCAGATCGGTCATCGAAAACGACGAGGCTCCACCGGCGGCCGACCTCCGGCCTTTGACAGGGAAGATTACAAGGGCCGCAACGTCATCGAACGGAACTTCAACACCTTCAAGCAATGGCGAGCCCTGGCCACACGCTACGACAAACTCGCACTCACCTACCGCGGCGGAGCAGTCCCTCGGGCCATCAGCATCTGGCTGACAGCTTTAGGAGACACGCCCTAAGGACCATCTGTCCGTGCCCATCGATTCTGACCGCCTCCGCTGCAGCTTGCTGCAGCGGAGCGCGGTAACAGCATGAGGAATGAGCACGCATCCAGGGTTGTCCAGAAATCACACGCGTTCAGATTTCCCCTTGCGGGTGTGTGCCAAATAGCGCTGCGAAAAAGCAGCCATTTATCGCTGAAGTCACACCCGGGTTTGTCTGTTGCCTCCCCTATGTACGCTGAAGGACCGGCTTACGGGCGCCGGTGCAAAATAACGTGATCACAGAATGACGCCACAAAGAGATCAGTCCGCAGTTGAGCAACGCTGCCGTCCAACGGGACGCGTTGTAGGCAGGCGTTCGGTGTGGGCCGCTTCTTACTCCCGTCTGAGGAGTACGTCGAGGATCTCACCGACCGCGACCTCGTCCAGACCTTCCCGTCGGATCGGCTGGTTCGGATGCAGCTCATAGAAGTTGCGGCTCCCGACCCGACGGCGGGTCAAGTAACCGCCCTCGACCAGATCCGAAACGATACGGTGCGCCGCCCGCTCTTGGACCCCCACGCTTTCGGCGATCTCACGTATGCGAATCCCGGGGTGGCGCGCGACGCAGTAGAGCGCGTGCAGGTGATTAGTCAGGAAACTCCATTCAGCCATGCCTCCAATTATACTGTCATTAAAGACATGTATCCATTGACCTGTCCGGCATAACGGCCTACCGTTGCAGGTATCGGCGCAGAACCTCCTACCGCCGACAGACTCGCGGACCTGGCCGAACTGGAGAGACCCCGCCCGCCGCTGTAACGCCAACGCCCCGACTGGGTAAGCGTTTACAGCTCAAGGAAGGGCTTCTCATGGGACAACAAACTTCATACCCGCTCGCTCTCGACGGCGGGCAATCCCCAAAGCTGAGCCGTTGGCTGTGGCTCGTCAAATGGCTGCTGATCATCCCGCACATCATTGTTCTGTTCTTCCTGTGGATCGCTTTCCTGGTGCTCTCGGTGGTGGCGTTCTTCGCAATCCTGTTCACCGGAAGGTATCCGCGTGCAATTTTTGACTTCAACGTCGGCGTGCTGCGCTGGACGTGGCGGGTCAGCTTCTACTCCTACAGCGCCCTGGGCACCGACGTCTATCCGCCGTTCACGCTGGCCGACGATCCGGGCTATCCGGCACGGCTGTCCGTTGAATACCCGCAGTCGCTTTCCCGCGGACTCGTGCTGGTGAAATGGTGGCTGCTCGCGCTCCCGCATTACCTGATCATTGGTGTGTTCACTGGAGCCGCCTTCGCCGGCTATAACCAGGTGCGTGATGGCAACGCCTGGGCCTACGGCAGCGGACTGATCGGCCTGCTGGTCTGCATCGCCGGTCTCGTCCTGCTGTTTGCCGGCCGCTACCCCCGCGGGGTGTTCGACCTCCTCATGGGCATGAACCGCTGGGTGTTCCGCGTGACCGCCTACGCAGCGCTGATGACCGACCAATACCCGCCGCTGCGCCTCGACCTGGGCAGCAGTGAACCACCACCATCCGCTATCGCCTCTGACGACGCCCCAATGATGCCCGCACCGGTCATCCCATGACGCCGGTACCCAACGCCCGGAGTACGTCGCGCGCCACTGATCCGAACTCATCACCGCAAGTACACACGGAGCACCCCATGACTACCACCGAACGCTTCCTCCAGCCAACATCCGGGCCACCGGCGTCGCCTGTGCGGCTGGCGCGGATGGCGGGTCTGCTTTACCTTGTGGTCGCGATCCTCGGTGCGTTCGTACAGGTTGTGCGAGTGAATCTGTACGCGCCAGGGGACATCAGCTTGGGGCACTGCTCGTCGCGACGCAGACCTCCTACCTCACCGCTTTGGGAGCGGACGGCTCCCACGCGCTGGTCCTGCTCCTGATGGACCTACAACACTACGGCTACCTGATCGCCCAATTCACTTGGCTGTGGCTATTCGCTCTTGGCCTGCTCGGTTACCGATCCGGCCTGTTCCCCAAATGGCTTTCATTCGTGCTCATGCTCGCCACCGTTTGCTACGTCGTCGACGCCCTGACACGTTCCTCCCCCCTCATTAGCGGACACATCAGCTGCCATCTTCATCCTGCCGGAGATCATTTGCGAGGTCTCGCTGTTGGCCTATCTACTCATCCGCGGCGTGAAGACGCCCCGCACCACAGCTGCCGGGCTCTCATCCGAACCTGAACCAGCTCACTAACAGCACCGTCCAGGAGTAGCCATGGAACACATAGAGGCAAGGATTGACCTTCCGGCAGAACCGTCGGTGGTCTGGAAACAACTGATAGACACAGCATCGATGGCAAGCTGGAACCCCTTCATTACCTCCATGTCCGGGGTCCTCGCGGTCGGAGAACGTCTCCAGGTGCGCATCGCCCCGGCAGGGGGCAGAGCGTTGACGTTCAAGCCGCGGGTCACTATTGTCCAGCCCGATCAGCGCCTGGAGTGGCTCGGAACCATGGGCATCCCCGGACTCTTCGACGGCCGGCACTCATTCACACTGATTCCGCTCGAACAAGGCCGCACCCGCCTGGTGCAAGCGGAGACCTTTTCCGGAGCCCTCATCCCCTTCACCGGGAAACTCCTGCAGAGGACCGAGGCGGGCTTCCAAGCAATGAACACGGCCCTCCTGACCCGACTCAAGGTAGCTGCGGTAAAGGTCAGCGGCACAGAAGGAGTCGATCTCGCCTCTATCCATGCCCCAGAGCGAGCAGTCACGATCGATGGTCCACCGGTTGGGTTTCTCCAGAACGACCGGAACGAGTCCGTCGACGGCAGCACGCCACAGGATCCAATCCTGGACAACACCGCGAACATCAGGCTGAACACGTCTGCGCCGCGCCCTCCAGACCGCTCCAGCGGGGCGCCTCGCCCTCACCAATACCCTGATCGCGACAAAGACCGGCGCACGCCGGATCCCCGGAATAACCAATCGATCTCCGGGTCAACCAATCAAAGGGAAGTAAATGCCATGTCGCGAAGGATGGTCGCAATCATCGTAGGGGCCTTGTTTGTCGTTCAAATGATCACTGCGGTGATCGGAAATTCTTTGATACAAAGCTTCGGGGACGGCGGTACCGCAACGGCACCGCCAACGATCGGCGTGCTGCTCATGCTGTGTTCAGGCCTTGCCGTGGTCGGCATCGGGCTGCTGATGTATCCGGTCCTGAAAACGGTCAAGAGGGAACTGGCCCTTTGGTACCCGATCCTGAGGATCGTCGAGTTCATCGTCTCGACCGTGGGCGGTATCTACCTCTTGACCCAGCTGCACGTAGTCCCCAACCAGATGCTCTGGGTCTACATTCCAACGGGCCTCGGCGGTCTGGTCCTGTGCTACCTGCTCTACGTCTCCCGGCTGGTTCCGCGACCCATCGCTGTCACTGGCCTCTTCGGATACCTTCTGCTCTCTCTGGGCGTCCTCCTTGACCTCCTCGGCGTTGTTGACATGAATGCCGGACCGGGACAGTTGATACTGCTCCCCGGCGGACTCTTCGAGGTCGTGCTCTTGCCGGTCTGGTTGATCGCCAAGGGCTTCAACTCCCCCTCACCTCGAGGGCAACTCAAGCCATACGCCGTAACGCCCTAACAGCCCCTTGCACTGTCCGCCCCTCCGGAAACGAGCAGACAAACCGCCGCCGGTTTCTACCCACCGTTCCACCTCGATCTGGGAGAGAACGAACCGCCACCGCGGATAGCCCACCCGGCCCGGCCGGGATCTACAGCCAAGAAATCCGATGCGGTTCCATCCCTGCCGCCCGGCACAACGCACCTAATGATCCATCCACCTTCCAAGGAGCACGCCATGGCCGCCAACACCCACATCACTCCGCCGATCAAAGCACCCATCCCGCGGCGCCGCATGCACCCGACGAGGCGGATCTCCCTGGCCGCCGGCATCCTGTACGTGCTCACGTTCGTCTCCATCCCCACCCTCGCCCTCTACAAAGCGGTGAAGGATGACGCAGGTGCTTTCGTCCTGGGAGCCGGCAGCACCGCCGGGGTGCAGTGGGGCGCCCTGTCCGAGGTCATTGTCGGTCTGGCCGGCATCGGCACCGCCGTGGTGCTCTATCCGGTGGCCAAGCGGGTCAGCCAAACCGCGGCCCTGGGGTTCGTGGCCGCTCGACTCGTGGAAACCTGCCTCATTTTCGTCAGCGTCGTCAGCCTGCTCACGATCCTCACCCTGCGGAACGACGTTGCCGGGACCGCCGGGACGGACTCCGCCTCGCTCGTCACAGTCAGTCATAGCCTCATGGCAACCTACAACTGGACATTCCTGCTCTCCCAAAGCCTGATGCCCGTGGCCTGCGACCTGCTCCTGGGCTACGTACTCTACCGCTCCGCCCTGGTGCCCCGGATCCTGCCGATCATCGCATTCATCGGCGCCCCGCTGCTCCTGGCCTCTGACATCGCAATCTACTTCGACGCCTACGGCGCGGTGTCCCCGATCGCCGTTCTTGCCGCACTGCCCGTCGCCGTGTTCGAATTGTCCCTAGGTATCTGGCTGATCGTCAAAGGTTTCAAGCCAACGCCGCTGACCACCGACCACGCCGACACCAGCCAGTCCACAGCAACATAAGGGGAATAACCCCGTTTTTGTTGACGCCCTCAGGCTAAGGCTGGTTGACTGCACCGCCCGCTAAAGGATCCCTTACGGGACGCACCGAACACCGGCGTTAATCTGATGAATAGACGGTTCAGTTTGCCGTACCAGTTTTCGGGCGCAAAAGGAGATGCCGAGGTGGTCGAACGCCAGATGCTAAATGTTCCCGATCTGGTTGGGCAGCCTGTACATATCGCACAGGAGACTGCGGCGAACCTTGGGTTCGGTCTCGCAGCCGGGGACCCTGATGGTCCAGGCCTTCGCTCGCGCACGTGGCCAGGGCTATTCTGGGTGATCTCCCAAGATCCTCCGGCAGGGTCGGTCCTTGCGCGGGGAAGCCAAATTCAGATCACCTTCGTTCAGGACGGTCAAGCCCGAAGCGACGTGCCGGAGCAGACGGGCGGGCCGACCCCCTCATTGCAAACTCATGCGGAGGGCGACACGGAGTCGTGAGTTGTCCGGTGAGGGATCCTCAGAGGAACATTACGAAGCCTTTTGATGTGGTTGGTTCGGCAAGGCGATTCGCCAAGACCGGCCTGCCAGGGCGGTGTGGCGGCGAGGATCCGTATGCCAACGCCGCGGGAAGTCCTCAGGCGGGTCGCGGCCAGCTCAACTCAAGGCGACAACGAATGCGAGGCCAGCCAGCACAAGCGACACCGGGACCATAACTCGCCGTTCGTACTTGCTCTTTGACGCCAGGTTCGGCAGCACGCTGAGCAACAGATAGGCCGCAATCACCCACATCGCAACCACAGCAACAAGGGGGGCCGGGAAGATCGAAATCAACGCGCCACGCTCCAGAGCAACTAGTGCAAAAGCCGCGTAGACCACGATTGAGACTGCACTTCCGACACGCTGCCTCGCCGAAAGCACCGGGTTTTGGCCTCCCCACGCGAACCGGCCGAAGGGAAGCCCGATGATGAGCAGCAACTGGAACACGGCAAGGACGCCGAGCACTGTACAGAAGGCTAGGGGGATCTCCGGCGTCATGATGTGAAGCGTACCGGGTCGCACAAGCCGATCCCGTTACGGGCAGGGCAGCTGATCCCTCGATTGCTAATTGGACGACTTACGCCGATACCGTTTCGGTATGTTGAATGCGCCAGTGGCGTACATGTCCCGGGACTTACGCGAGTATGGCGAAGACGAAACTGCTGATTGGATCTTGACGTGTTCGGAGGATGAACTCGTGAGGGTGTGCTCTGCGGCCGAGTGGCTCCTGTACAGCGGTCCGAGCCGGCCCTCGGGAGGAAGCATGATGATGGCGAAGGCTTGCGCCGCTGCTGCCGTGTATGTGCGGGAGGGGGCACCAAGGAATTTGGCTCGCACCAGGCGCAGACGAGTCGCGGACCCGGCGCCGATGCCCTCACCTGATCGTCGACCGGACAGCATGCTTCAAATGAAGCATGTACAGGAGTATGGGGTTGGCGACGACTTTCGCGCTTTCTGGGGTGCAGAGAAGGAACTGTAGGAACGTAGCGCAGCACTACTCACTGCCGCCCGGTTGGGGATCCTTCACGGGACGGCTCCGAGGTCGTTGTTCACTTGCCCGTTTTGGGCGGCCCTGTACGTTGGCTCGGGCCAGCGTGGACAAGCTTCGCTCGGCGATGACGCCTTCTGAACCCCTGTTCTTGACGTCAGAGGTCCCTCCAGGGGCAGGAGACCCGATGACCCAATGCAGGAATGGTCCGCGACTTCTGGAATCGGCTTCTGGGCGGAGCCTTCCACTTTGCGAATACTCCGGCTACCTGAATGTTTGGCGCTTCCTGATGGATCCGTCAGAGTTGTGGAACACCCAGTCGCCTCTGCGCTTACCAGCGCACCAAATGCCCTCATCCATAAGAGCACCGTTGTCGTGCCAGCGTTGCCACCGTCCATCCTGCTTGCCGTCCACAAAATTGCCCTTTTGGAGCAGCTCCCTGTTTTCTCGCCACCACGTCCAGCTTCCGTCAAACTCGCCGTGAACAAAGGCGCCTTCGGCCTTGAGTTGGCCGTTGCGGTACCAATTGCGCCACTTGCCGTGCTTCTTTCCGTCAAGGATCATGCCTTCGCCCATCAGCGTTCCGTCCTTGTACGTGTCTCTCCGAATCTCTGCCATGGTTTGACTATGACAGGTTGGGTGGCAGAGTAGAACGGCCATTCCGGGCTACACACTTCGTAGTTCACCGGGCAGCGACGGTTATACGTGGCCCTGCCTTCAACGTTTGATTCATCAACCTGTTCATGTCCGCCACGAGTACCGAACCTTTCGCCCTCTCAACACAACCCCTCGCGGCCGCGAGGCTGGAGCTGCGGGCCACAGCCTCGATGTAGTAGAGGTTCGCGACGCACCGCAATTCCCGCTCGAGCGCAGCAGTACGGCCGACTGATCTTCCATGTCTTCGTCGCACTGGCAGAACATGAACTCAGCAGGATCCCTAGCCGGGCACCGCATCGCTCAGACCCGAGCTGTCTTATTTGGCCTATTTGAGGCTACAGGGGTCAAGCAAGTGGCCGGTGGTGACCGATGGAAGCCCTTGTGGCGCTACATCTAGGATGAGGAGTAAAACCGCAGGCCAACAGGGGGTACCGCTTTGCCTGATGATGTATCGGAGGACCTGGAGCCGAGCCGGCGCGAGCTGGTCTGGAGCCGATTCAAGGCGTGGGCGCTTCCGGTGGTTGTGGCCGTGGTGGCGGCCGGGTTTGGCGCGGCGAGCATCTCGGGAGGGTTGGCCGGGCGTGACCGCGTCAGCAAGGAGGCAGCGGCGAACCAAAGCGCTGCCGCGATCCCGGTCTGCGAGCTGGTTTCCCGGAAGGACCTCGTCCCGGACACGGGGGCGCTGTTCGGGGTCAACCTGAACCTGGACGCCAAACCCCTCTCCGGGTACGCAGCTGACCTCGGGCACAAGCCGGCGGTCAGCGTCTCCTTCGCGGACTTCCCCTGCACGCCGCAGGAACAGAAACATCTCCTGCAAGCGGCCGCCCAGATCCGGGAGAGCGGTCAGATGATGCTGCTGACCCTTGAACCCAAGCAGGGCCTGGCCGCGATCTCCGGGCAGGTCGTCGCCGGGCTGGTCAGCGACCTGGTCTCCATCAACAACCAGGGCGTCCCCGTGATCGTCCGCTTCGCGCACGAAATGAACGGCTCCTGGTACCCCTGGTCCCAACAGCCGACCGAGTACAAGGCCGCGTTCAGCCGGGTCGCGGATGCCGTGCACTCGGGGGCGCCGGGTTCGGCGATGATGTGGGCACCCAACTACGCCGGCGGCAGCCGTTCTGCTACTCGGTCTGTTCCATCGTTGTAGCTGTCACGGCCGACCGCTTTGGCGAAGGCTTTGAGCCTTCTGGCCTCGGTGCGATGGTGACGACGAAGCAAATTTGTGGCTATGCCGAAAAGCCAGGGCCTAGCGTCTTCCCACTGGTGATCAAAAGATTCGCGGCTTTCGAACGCCACCAGGAAGGTTTGCGCCATGACGTCGTCAGCAACGGATTCACCTGCCCTGGTCGCCGCGTACCTGTGCACCGAACGGCAGTACTTGTCGTACAGCACGGCGAATGCCTGGGGATCCTCGCGGGATCTATGTATTAGTTCACTGTCGGTCGTCACAAGATGTATTGCCCCTATGAGAGAAAAGAGTTCACGGAAGCTTAGCTGTGGGGTGGTCGGGGCTCCGCCCGCGCAGCGTCTATGCGGCGGCGGAGATGTTCGTATGGACAACCCCGACGCTGAAAAATTGTTTGGAGAAGAGCGCCAGTCCCTTCCCGTCCAGATCGACCAACAATTGGAAGGCCGCATTCCCCAGCTCGCCATGCATGAGCTCCCCTGCTGGGGCTGTTAATCCTGGTCCTGCTGGGCACAGCTGCCATTACAACCATCGGGATCGCTCAGCTTCGTAAAACGAAGACGGTCCCAATCTCCCGTTAACCGATCCTTTACCGGGCGCCTGCCCCACGTTCGCCTGGATGCGAGTCGTTCATGCCCGCGGTTATGGTTTGTGCAGAGCGATTCACGTTGGGCTGCGGCCCATCGCCCTGAGCTAATCAGCCTCCGAGAAGGTGGCGCTTTGCGAGGCTGAACTCCTCATCGGAAAGAGCCCCTTTCGCATGGAGCTCTGTAAGCAGGGAAAGTTCCGACGCCAAGGACCTGTTGTGGCGCAGCTTGCCGACCATTACCTGATGCCCGCCGGCGCGGGCTGCGGGCGGTGCTGGCTCCAGTCTCTGCCGCCGTGATGAGTTGTTGAAGGTGTGCGCGATTAGCAGGGTGAGGACGAGGACGCTCAGCGCGATTCCCAACGGGCCACGAAACGGCTCTGTTGCGTTTGCGACAACAGCAATAATGAGCCCACCCGCGAGTCCAAACAATACAGCCATCCGCAACAGCGTCCGGCTGATGCTGAACATATATATGTACCGGCCGGACTCGCTGGAAACCGCATGTCGGTTCATCTGCCGAGAATAGCCCTGCGAACGCTCATTGAACATCCCATAGGTGGTGGCCACGGGAATGCAGATTCGTTTCGAATCGTCCACCACACCCTCGACTGCCCCAACACCGTTGGCACCTTGATCAAGCGCGCAGGTCGGGGAAAGGTGCCGGACGCACCGTCCGGTCCCTATCACTCGCACCTACCTCTGAATGTGCTCCTACAGGCCTGCAGGGTGCGGACCGGACAGCCGAGATCTTGACGGGGTACTTGTATTTTGCAAGTATGACGCATGAGCCTTTTCGTCACCTGCCCTGTCGAGAGCGTCGAGCGCGCGACCGCCTTCTACACCGCCCTCGGCTGGACCCTCAACCGGGAGATGTCCGATCATAATGTGTCATGCTTCGCGATCGCGCCCGAGCAGTACGTCATGCTCGGTAGCCGCGAGATGTATGCGAGCGTCGGCGGCGCCGAGGAGTTGGTCGGCGGACCCGATACCCCCTCGAAGGTCACGGTCTCGTTCGACCTCGGCAGCCGTCAGGCGGTCGATGAGCTCGTCGAACGTGCCGGTGCCGCTGGCGGTCGGATCGGGGATGTCGACGACTACCCATTCATGTACCAGCGCCAGTTCGACGATCCTGACGGCTATCATTACTCGCCGTTTTGGATGAAGCCGGACGCCGATCCGACGGTGTGAGCGACCTCGCCGCGGCCCTCGACAAAGTTGGAGCACGGTGGGCCCTGCTCATCGTGGAGCAGCTGCTTGACGGGCCGCAGCGCTACGGCGATCTGCAGCGCGACCTCGGAGTGCCGACCAACATTCTCGCGACCCGCCTGCGCGAGCTCGAAGCGGCCGGGGTACTGTCCCGTCTGCCCCTCCGGCACAACACCCGGGCCTACGCGCTGACTGATCGCGGGCTTGCCTTGCGTGAGGCCATCGTCGCGCTGGGACGCTGGGGCAGCGGGGAGGCATAAACGTGGCGCTTAATCGCGATACGCGCCGACGAGATCCTCCGCAGCTTACCGAGCCGCTGCCAGCCGCGGAACAGCGGTAGCTGTTCCGGGGAGTGCAGCCCTGTACAACGAATACCGGGTCACGGGAGACTGGCGCCATGCGCAAACTGACCTTTGGCATGAACGTGAGCGTGGACGGTTACATTGCCGCGCCCGGACCCGACCTGGGTTGGAGTGTGCCCAGCGACGAACTGTTCCAATGGTGGTCCGACCGGGTGGGGACGACGGGGCTGTCGCTGTATGGGCGGAAACTATGGGAGACGATGAGCTCCCACTGGCCGACCGCCGACCAGCAGCCTGGCGCGACACAGGCGGAGGTCGAGTTTGCCCGCCGCTGGCGGAACATGCCCAAGGTGGTGTTCTCCTCGACGATCAGGACGGTGGACTGGAACTCGCGCCTGGTTAACGGCGACGCGGTTGCCGAGATCACCCGGCTCAAGGCCGACGACGGCGCCCCCATCGACATCGGCGGTGCCACGCTGGCCGCTGCGGCCATGCGGGCCAGCCTGATCGACGAGTACCTGATCGTCACCCATCCAGTCTTGGTGGGAGGGGGCACGCCCTTCTTCACACCGCTGGACAACTGGGTGAACCTGAGCCTGGTGGAGACCCGGACGTTTCCCGACGGCGTGCTCCTGACCAGATATGAGACCAAGAGCTGAATGCGCCAGCAGTGAGAGTGCCCGGGCAAGAGCCACTGCGTACTCTGCAACAGCGCTACCGAACTCCGCAGAGGCGGTTTAGAACGAAGGCTGCTGCCACAACCAGTCCTATAAGCGCCGTAGGCCAGGTATACCGCAGCTAGTCACCGTCCACGCTGAAGAACCGGTCGTTGAAACCTAAGAAGCCATGGGCCTCCACCAGCTGTAACTGCACGGTGATGTACCCCGCCAGAAGGATGACCAGCACGGACCCGGCAACGGCAATGACGACAGTGGCCGCCGCTCAAAGGCGGGCACCGGATTCTTCCTTTGTGCCCAACCGAACGCACGCGCAACGGGCCTTAGTAGGACCCCTACAAAATGGCCCCTGTTTCGCCCCGGTAGCGTCGGCTGTACATTAGATTCCGCTTGTACAACCCCGACAGGACCATCATGAGCAACACCGAGACCACCACAGGAACCAGCAAACGGACGGAGCGCCGCCGCTGGAACGGAACCGACCTGGGACTGATCGCCGTCTTCGCCGCCCTCGTTGCCGGCGCAGCCCTGGTGCCGGGGCTGGCCCTGAACGGCTTCGGTGTCCCCATCACCTTCCAGACCCTGGCCGTGATGCTCACCGGCCTGGTGCTGGGCCCCGCCCGCGGATTCGCCGCCGTCGGACTTTACACCCTCCTGGGCCTGGCCGGCCTGCCCATCTTCAGCCAGGGCCGCAGCGGCCTGGCCATCCTTGCCGGGCCTTCGGCCGGCTACATCATCGCCTTCCCCATCGCCGCCGCGGTGGTGGGTTGGCTGGCCACTGTGGTCATCCGGCGGACCACGAAGGCCCGCGCCCTGTGGTTCTTCCTGGCCGCAACGGCCACGAGCGTTGTCTTCGTACACACCCTGGGCGTCATCGGGATTGCCCTCAACTCCAAAGCCACCCTGGAGCAGGCCTTCGTCAGCGACCTGGTCTTCTATCCGGGGGACATCATCAAGAACGTCCTGGCCGCCGCCGTCGCCGTCGCCCTTCACCGGGCCTTCCCCGACGTCCTGGTGCGCCGCGTACGCCACCGCCCCATGCCGGCCGAAAGCGCTTAGGACGCCATGCCCGCAGTGGCCTTCGACCAGGCAACCGTCGCCGTCGAAACGGAGAATTTCCCGCAGCCCAAGGTCCTCCTTGACGCGGTCAACCTAAGGCTGGACGAAGCACGGATCGGCGTCATCGGCGCCAACGGATCCGGCAAGTCAACGCTGCTGCGCCTGGTCAACGGACTCATCCAGCCCACCACCGGCACCGTTACGGTCGACGGCGACGATACAGTGCGTGCCGCCCGGAAGGTCAGGCGCAACGTGGGGTTCGTCTTCACCGATCCCCTGTCCCAGCTGGTAATGCCAACGGGGCGGGAAGATGTGGAATTGTCGCTGCGCCGTTCGGTCCGCAACGGCACCGAGCGGCGGCGCCTGGCAGAAAAGGCCCTCGAACGCCTGGGCCTGTTGCACTCGGCAGACCAAAGCATCTACGAGCTGTCCG
>Ga0308175_100002563_pt1 | contig 12444 bp, 11 predicted proteins | sample PhyCR1_3_FD_203893 | JGI IMG/M metagenome (GOLD analysis project Ga0308175, IMG submission 203893) | Soil microbial communities from UC Gill Tract Community Farm, Albany, California, United States - DLSLS.C.R1 | ecosystem: Environmental > Terrestrial > Soil > Agricultural land | place: USA... | reverse complement strand
TCAGCGTAATTGCCATGGCCTCTGCACACTGCTCAGGCGTTCCTCCTGCCATTTCAACAATTGCGGCAGCTGCCATTCCAGCTGCAGAGCCGACCTCTGCTTGACAGCCACCCGCCGCACCAGAAATGGAAGCATTATTTGCTACAACAAATCCAAATGCACCTGCGGTGAACAGAAATGAAATCATTTGTTCTCTAGTTGGATTCAGCTTTTTTTGGACTGCAAACAATGTTCCAGGCACCACTCCTGCAGACCCTGCAGTCGGGGTTGCGCAGATCGTACCCATAGCAGCATTTACCTCGTTAGTGGCGACAGCCTTACTCACAGCATCTAAAATGGTCTCTCCTGATAAAAAATTGCCTTTTTGAATATATTTTTGCATTAGAACCGCATCGCCGCCTGTTAAACCTGAATGGGAGGTTACACCTTTTAATCCTCTCTCCACAGCTTGTTCCATTACAGCCAGGTTTCGATCCATGAAGGCAAGTACTTCTTCTCTAGGTCTGCCTGACACACTAACTTCTTGTTCAATCATAATTTCTGATATTTTTTTATTTTGACTTTTAGCAAGTTGAACTAATTCAACTACATTTCGAAACAAGAAACCTTCCCCCTCGTGCTGAAATTAATCAACAATTTTAGTTACTTTAAGTATGTTCGGAAGTTGTTCGAGTTCAAGGAGTAATTTGCCATCTATATTTTGATCCACTTCAATAGTCATGAGTGCCAGCTTTCCAATATCTTTACGGGCAACTTCCATGTGGCCAATATTTATCTCATATTTGGCAAGACAATTAGCAACACTTGCAATAGCACCAAACCGATCATTATGAACCACGAGTATCGCTGGATGGTTTCCAGACAGCTTGAGCTCGAAGCCATTTAATTCTATAATCTCAATTTTTCCGCCGCCGATGGAGATGCCGACTAGTTCTAGTTCCCCATTATTATCACCAATAATAATTCGTGCGGTGTTTGGATGATCTGGAATCGCATCTTCTTCAATAAACGCCAGCTTCATTCCTCTTTCGTTGGCAATTTCGATTGCATTAATAATTCTTACATCATCTGTATCAAAATCCAATAAGCCCCCAACAATGGCTACATCGGTTCCATGCCCTTTATATGTTTTTGCAAATGAGCCATACAAAGAGATATTTGCCCATTTTGGCTCTCTGCCAAATAAACTTCTTGCGACTCTTCCAATTCTTGCCGCTCCTGCTGTATGTGAACTGGATGGACCTATCATAACTGGTCCGATGATATCGAACACACTTCTATATTTCACTCAGTTTCTCTCCTCTGTGTGGTCCAATCATAAAAGGATGGTGATATCCCCTATAGGTCTTATTACTATCTTATACCAAAAAAAGAAGGGTGTGCACCAATGCGCACCCCTTCTATTTTAACGGTTCCTTATTCAATTGAAAAGATAAATGAATATAATGGCTGGCCTCCATTATGTGCTTCAATTTCCACATCCACAAAATTTTCTTCCACAAACCGTTTAAGCTTGGCAACCTCTGCTTCAGTCACATCTTCACCATGAATAATGGTTAAAATCTCGGAATCCTCATCGAGCATCTCTATCAAAAGATCTTCTGCAGCTTTACCTTTATCCTTGTTCTTTACAACAATTTTCCCCTCGGCAATGCCCATAAAGTCATCTTTTTCTATTTCTAAGCCATCAATAGAAGTATCACGGACTGCAAATGTGATTTGTCCTGACTTCACATGTTGCAACGCTTCTTTCATAGCAGCTTCATTTGCCTCTACATTGCCCGATGGATTAAATGCAAGGAGGGCTGAAAGTCCCTGCGGAACTGTTTTGGAAGGAATAACTATAATATTCTCGTCAACAACATCCTTCGCTTGTTCTGCCGCCATGATAATATTTTTATTATTCGGTAAAATGAATACCCTTTTCGCATGTACATCTTTAACAGCCTTTACGATATCCTCCGTGCTAGGATTCATCGTTTGACCGCCTTCAATCACTGCATGCGCACCAATACTTTTAAATAATTCAGCAATTCCTGAACCCATTGATACTGTTACGATTCCATATTCCTGCAATTCCAATGGTGTTGGGGATTGTTCAGAAGCTGGAGCATTAATTGTATGCGACTCACCAACTATATTTGAATGCTGCTGACGCATGTTTTCAATTTTCATATTGATTAGATTGCCATATCGCTGACCGTAATTCAAAACTTCTCCAGGCTGTTCAGAGTGAATATGCACTTTCACTACATCTTCATCGGAAATAACCAATAAAGAATCCCCTAATTTACTTAAGTCATTTCGGAATTTCTGCTCACTGAATGGATTTTTCGAAACTTTACGTTGTTCAAATCGAACCATAAATTCTGTACAGTAGCCAAAAACAATGTCTTCCGTATTAATATGACCCTGGACACTTTTATGGTGTTCAGCACTGACCATTTCGGCCATGGAAGGGGCCAAATCTGATGATTCAGGAAGCTTTTCCCCTTTTAGTTCGGCTAGGAAACCTTCATATACTAACACAAGCCCTTGGCCGCCACTATCAACAACCCCAACTTCCTTTAGGACAGGGAGCAAATCAGGCGTTCTTTTAAGGGAGGCTTTTGCTTCTTTTAGGACTTCTTCCATAATTACTATGATATCATCTGATTGTTGAGCTGCCACTAAACCTCGCTTAGCAGAATCTTTAGCTACAGTTAAGATTGTTCCTTCAACTGGCTTCATAACTGCTTTATAGGCAGTTTCTACACCTGCCTCTAAGGCTTGCGCAAATTCCGTTGCAGTGATTTTTGCTCTCGCCTCCACTGCTTTAGAAAATCCGCGGAATAACTGAGAAAGAATAACCCCTGAATTTCCACGGGCCCCCATAAGCAGGCCTTTGGATAAAGCAATCCCGACTTTGCCAATATGGTCCTGGGTATTATTTCTTACTTCCTTCGCCCCGGAAGTCATTGATAAATTCATATTCGTTCCTGTATCACCATCGGGCACAGGAAAAACGTTTAACGCATCAACCATTTTAGCATTTGCTGCCAAATGATTCGCACCCCGGATTACCATGTCGGCAAAACGTTTTCCGTCTAATGCTGTTATTGACACAAACTTTCCTCCTCACTACGGGTTCGTCACACGAACTCCCTGAACGTAAATATTAACCGAGTCAACGGCAAGTCCAACTGTTTGATCGAGGGTGTATTTAACCTTAGATTGCACGTTGTGAGCAATTTCGGAAATCTTCGTTCCATAGCTGACAATAATATACATATCAATATGTAATGCCTCTTCTTCTTGGCGTACAATCACACCGCGGGTAAAGTTTTCTTTTCTAAGTATTTCTGTTATACCATCTTTAATTTGATTTTTAGAGGCCATACCCACGATTCCGTAGCATTCGATTGCAGCTCCTCCGGCAATCGTTGCGATTACTTCATTGGAAATATCAATTTGTCCGTACTTTGTTTTTAATTCAATGGACATGAATCGTTCCCCCTCCTGAAAAAATTGCTCTTTGACTACAGTCATTTTACTATAGTCAACCTAATAATGAAAGTCATACCTGACTTGTTTTAGAAGTGAATCTACAATTTACCTATGTCAAGGTTTTTTTCTTGAAAGGTTTTGTATTGCATTCAGGTAAGTTGTATGATAAATTATTAAGGTATCTCAAGACTAGAAAATTAGATTATGAAAATTTTCTATATCAGATGAAGCATCCTACAGATGCTCTTTAAAGCTTTTGGTAGTTAAGGAGGGATAATCTATGCCACGTAAATGTGTAGTAACTGGAAAGAAAACAACTACTGGTAACGCACGTTCTCACGCTATGAATGCAAATAAGCGTACATGGGGTGCAAACCTACAAAAAGTACGTATTCTTGTTGACGGTAAGCCTAAGCGTGTTTGGGTTTCTGCTAGAGCGTTAAGATCAGGCAAAGTTGAGCGCGTATAAAAGGATTAGAGCATCCTGATTTATGGGTGCTCTTTCTTTTTGTGAACAAAAAAGGACAATAATCTCATCCTATTCTTTTATTATTCCCAATGATGAAAAATAAAAGCACCCAAATAGTTTGGGTGCCATTAATGCATTACACGGTTTCTATCTATTTCTATTCGCCCTTCTTAAAAGCCCCAATCATCGCTCGGACCAGTCCGCCTAAAAATCTTGGCAGTTTAATTGTATAAAATTTCATACTGTCCCTCCTCACAAATCTCCAACAACATATTATTTCATCTAACCTTTTCCGCACGCCCTACATATTATTCAAACGAACGAAATCAGTACCTAATTTGAAAAGGCTTATTAATCATTACTTCTTATCACTATTAATATGCCTTCTGAAAATGAAAAAGTACCATAATCACTAATAAGTTCATTACTAATACATAGTGTGGAACCAAGGGAAATATGACGGTTCTCTAGTGGATATTTAAATCCCTTCAGGGTCAGATTAGTTACCTCAAGCGTTAAAGGTACAAAGGAAAAGTATTTTTTATCGGTATTTTTTTGAACTTTGTAGCTGCCTGGCCCTTTTAGATACATAACATTTGTTCGGTCAATTAAGAAGATATTTGCTGGATGATTTGTTTTTAACGGCTTCAATAAAAGATGGACATTGGCAAATAAATGATCAATCCTGCCTCCCGTTGCCCCAAATATACGAATGGTCGTCGGTTTCTGTTCTAATGCCCAATTAAGGGCGAGTTCCATATCGGTTTCATCCTTTTCTGGTTTATATCGCTTAATTTCGTCCACCTGTGATTCAATAAAAGATAATTCCTTCTCGGTAACAGAATCAAAATCCCCAAAGGCGACTTTCGGCAATATTCCTCTGTTTAAAAGATAGAAGACCCCTCTGTCCACTCCGACCCAGACAGCCTCTTCCTCTTTAAAATAATCCAGATTAGGAAGCAGCACTTCAGGTCCGCCGGCTAGAATATTAATAATCATTAGATAATCCTCCCATAGAAAAAGCCAGCTGTAATAGCCGGCTTACCCTCTTAATAGCGAAATCGCCTTCGTATAATCTTCTTGATTGTATACCGCAGAACCTGCAACAAGCACATTGGCACCGGCATCTTTACAAAGCTTTGCCGTTTCAGGATTAACACCACCGTCAATCTCTATATCGACATCTAAACCTTTGGTATCAATTATTTGTTTAAGTTTTTTTATTTTCGAAAGAACCTCTGGAATAAAGGTTTGCCCGCCAAACCCAGGATTGACTGACATTAATAACACCATATCAATATCGTCAATAATGTGTTGGATTGTTTCAACTGGTGTAGCAGGATTTAATACTACACCAGCCTTAATTCCAAAGGACTTAATACTTTGAATAGTCCGATGAAGATGACGGCAGGTCTCGACATGGACAGTAATAAAATCTGCACCTGCCTTAACAAATGCTTCGATGTATTGGTCAGGATTTTCAATCATTAAATGTACATCCAACGTCAATTTGGTAATGGGTCGAATGGCCTCGACTATGAGGGGTCCTATCGTGATATTGGGTACAAAATGACCATCCATGACGTCAATATGAATGTAGTCAGCTCCCCCCTTTTCAACAGCTAGAATTTCTTCACCCAATTTTGAAAAATCGGCTGAAAGAATAGAAGGTGCTATTTTAATCATGTTAATACCTCGGCTTTCTATCTTTAATTTCCTGGAGAAAATCCACATAATGTTCATACCGATAGGAAGGGATTTCACCCGATTGTAAAGCTGACTTTACTCCGCATTTTGGTTCAGTCACATGTAAACAGCCACGGAATTTACAGTTTTCACTCGCCTTTTGTATTTCCGGAAAACAGGCTGTTAAATCCTCTGTCTCAATGTTAGTGAACTCTAAGGAACTAAATCCAGGCGTATCCGCAATAAGTCCATTGCCAATTTTGATTAGTTCAACATGCCTTGTCGTATGTTTACCTCGGCCGAGATGTGAAGAAATATGATCTGTTTTCAGTTCAAGGTCAGGACGTAACGCATTAAGCAGCGAGGATTTTCCGACACCTGATTGTCCTGCAAAAACAGAGATTTTATTTTCTACATGCGGTTGCAGTTTTTCTATGCCTGTTTCTGTTTCTGACGATGTAAGAATCACTTCATAGTCTGCAGCTTTATAGTGTCCTGCGTATTCCATTATTTTCTGTTCTTGTTCTTTCGTTGTCAGGTCCATCTTCGTTATACAGATTAACGGTCGAATATGGTTAAATTCCACTAAAACGAGAAAACGGTCTAAAAGGACTGTACTAAAATCGGGTTCCACGGAAGAAAAAACCAGAATCGCCTGATCCACATTAGCAATGGGCGGCCGGACCAATTCATTTTTCCGTTCCTTTACCTCTAGGATATAGCCTTCCTGGTCATTTTCTGCTTGGAAGACAACCTCATCTCCAACAAGGGGGGTAATTTTATTTTTTCGGAAAACACCCCTGCCTCGGCACTGGATTATGTCTTCACCATGAGTAACATAATAAAATCCACTTAATGCTTTAACAATTTTTCCTTCTGGCATAGCCACACTCCTTGCCTTTCGGTGATTTTTCTCTACTCGGCATCTTCGTATTTAATCTTCTCTTCAGCAATGACATCTGTACCAACTTGAACTTTGTATGCTCCTTCTTTTCCATAAGGAATTAAAAGTTCAATTTTTTTAACAGTATTTTCTGTAATCGTAAATGTATCAGCAGGTTCTGTAATAGTATGATTCATATCCTCAATGAAAATCACGACTTCCTGCTTCTGATTAGGTTCACCAGGAACCGGTGGTTGAAAAGGAATAGTTATTTCCCTTATGACCTTCCTAGGTGGTTCTTGACCTTTAGAAATGACAACTGTTACCTTGTCACCTTCTAACAATTGAGTACCGGGTGCAGGTGATTGCTCAATGACCATTCCAGCAGGAATCTTTTCGTCAAATTGTTCCTTACTGACTTGGAGCGAGAGTCCGGCCGATGAGGCATAATCTTGTGCACTTTTTAAACTATATTCCTTTAAGTCTGATAATGTAATTTTTTCCGGTCCTTTACTCACCTCAAACTCTAAAACGGTATCTTCTGGTACAACCATTTCTCCACCCGGAGGATTCTGATTGAGAATAGTGCCTGGTTCATTGTCATCAAATATTTCAGTTACCTTTATGTCTTTAAATTTTTGATTATCCAGTATCCTTCTAACATCGTCATACTGGCGCCCAACATATTCAGATAGTTCAATTTTTTCTTTTCCTGAACTAATATAAAGCGTAATTTTTTGATTTTCTTTTACGGTACTGCCAATTTCAGGGCTTGTCTTGATAATTTTTCCTTTTTCGACCTCCTCATCCGTTATTTCAATCTCTTTGCCGACTCCTATGCTATTCAATTTAAGCTTTGAGATGGCATCAGCTGTGTTCATACCACTTATATCTGGAATTTTAACGTCTTTGGGTTCCATTAATCCAGGTAAAATGGTAATAGCTAATAACCCAAGTATCGCAAGAACAAGAAAGGTGGATATTAAGACAAGTGGCCACTTTTTTCGTTTTTTATTTTTTGGTTTCCCGTCATTACCTGCTTCTTTTTGGTTGTTACCAGGTTTTTCGTTACTATGGACTAATGTCTCGTCTAAATTTTTCATGGGCTGGTAATCCGTTATGACGGGGATAGCCTTTGTGGCTTCATTATCAATGGGAATCACAAACTTCGGCTCATCCATTCTTTCCGGATTGAGAGCGGTCCGTAAATCATCCTCCATTTCATCAACATTGTTGTAACGATGAAATTGGTCCTTGGCGGTTGCTTTTAGAACAATATTTTCTACACTTTGTGGGATATTTGAGTTCCATCTCCTAACCGAAGGGGTCTCCGATTGAAGATGTTTTAAGGCAATAGACACAGCTGATTCCCCAGAAAACGGAAGTCTGCCAGTCAATAACTCGAACATGACAATCCCTAATGAATAAATATCCGACTTTCTGTTTGCCATACCACCCCTGGCCTGTTCGGGTGATAAATAATGAACCGATCCTAATACGGAATTAGTCTGTGTAATGCTAGTCGCACTTAATGCCATGGCGATACCAAAATCCGTGATTTTAACATTGCCATCATGGTCCATCAAAATATTATGTGGTTTTATATCACGATGGATAATATGATTTTGATGGGCAAGGGATAGGGCAGATGTCAGCTGTCTCATGATTCCAATTGCTTCTTCTACTCGTAAAGGCGATTTTTGCTGTATGTATTGCTTTAAAGTTTGACCTTCAATATATTCCATAACAATATAATAGAGGTCGCTTTCCTCTCCAACATCATAAATATTGACAATATTAGGATGGGCAAGACTGGTTGCTGATTGAGCTTCACGGCGAAATCTTCGGATGAACTCCTCATCATTCGCAAAATCGAGGCGAAGCATTTTTACCGCTACATCACGGTCAAGGATCATATCATGTGCTAAGTAGACGTTTGCCATACCGCCGCCGCCAATCATTTCCAATATCTTATAGCGGCCGCTTAATCTTTTTCCGATTATCATCTACTCATCATCCTCGCTGTTATCAGAAAACTCTACAATAGCCAGTGTAATGTTATCCTCTCCGCCATAATTGTTTGCTAATGAAATTAGCGTGTATGCTTTTTGTTCCAAACCATCCTTACTTTGGAGAATTTCAATCATTTCTCTCTCTTTGACTTTATTGGAAAGACCATCAGAACACAATAAAAGGGTATCCCCTTCTTCAAAGATAATGGTTTTAATATCTATATCTACTGGATTCTCTGTTCCTAATACACGTAATAATACATTTTTCCGCGGATGATGTTCAGCTTCTTCTTTAGATATTTGTCCAGACCTAACCAACTCATTGACCAATGAATGGTCTTCCGTTATTTGCTTAAAGCCGGTCTCATTTAATAAGTAACCCCGGCTATCACCTAGATAGGCTATAGTTGCAAAACGGTCGGTAGTGATTGCCGCAACTATGGTTGTACCCATTCCATCACATTCTGCATGGTTCTTTGCATGTTCAAGTAGTATATTATTCACTAAAGTAATTTGTTTCTTAAGCCAGTTCTCCGCTTCACCTGCATTAATAATCCCATTTGAAGCTTCCCATTCTGTTTTCAAGTGATTTAGTGTCATATCACTCGCAACGTCACCAGCACGGTGGCCGCCCATACCATCAGCTACAATGGCAAGGCGGATACCGTCCTGATTAACAAACACACCACCAGCATCCTCATTATTAAGACGCACTTTACCTCGGTCCGTTTGAAATACTTCTTTCATCCTTTCACCTCGTCTCCTCTTTCCGCTCCTTTGCACGAAGTTGTCCACATGCTGCAGCTATATCTGAACCCTGCTCTCGGCGAATTGTTACATTGATACCCAATTTTTTTAGTGTTTTTTCAAAAGCAAAAATCTTATCTCTTGGCGTTCGGACATAATCCCTTTCCGGTACATAGTTAACCGGAATCAAATTCACATGACATTTTAGTCCTTTTAAGAGGGCTGCGAGTTCTTCCGCATGCTCGACTGAATCATTTACACCGCCAAAAAGACCGTATTCAAAGCTAATGCGTCGTCCTGTCTTATCGATATAATACCGTACTGCATTCATTAAGTCATCAAGTTTGTATGCTCGATTAATTGGCATTAACCTTGAACGTAATTCTGTATTTGGTGCATGCAATGAAATGGCAAAATTAATTTGTGTATTCTCATCAGCAAATTGATAGATCTTTGGAACAATTCCACTGGTGGATACAGTAATATGGCGTGCTCCAATATTCAAGGCTTTGTCGTGATTGATTATTTTAAGGAACGCTAGCATATTATCATAGTTATCAAACGGTTCACCGATTCCCATGATTACCACTGAATCTACACGCTCATTTGTTTCATCCAGTGCCTGTTGAACCTTTACTACCTGCGCAACAATTTCACCTGCTTCTAGATGTCTTTTCAAGCCACCGAGAGTGGAAGCACAAAAGGTACAGCCAATCCGGCACCCTACCTGAGTTGTGACACAAACGGAATTCCCATAATCATGACGCATAAGCACGGTTTCAATGGAATAACCATCTTGTAGTTCGAACAGAAATTTAATGGTTCCATCTGTTGAGGTTTGCTGAATGATTGTAGTCAAAGTAGTAATTTGAAACTGACTATCCAGCTTATCTCTCAAGCCTTTCGATAAATTGCTCATGTCTTCAAACGACGTAATTCTTTTATCATAGAGCCAGTCAAAAATCTGCTCGGCACGGAACGTCTTTTCACCATTCTCGGACAGCCAGTCCCTTAATTCTTGAAGTTGGAGTGAATATATCGATTTTTTCTTAATATCCAATGTTGGTTTCGTCTCAGTTGTATTTAATTGTTCCAACTGTTACACCTTCTTTCTATTTTCTAGCTCCTGAATACAGGTGCTTATGCTTTCCTTAACGCTGCAATATAAAATCCATCCGAACCAATATCCTGTGGAAATATTTGCAAATCATATCCTGTGATTAGCGGTTGGATTGCTTCAGGCATTCTGGATTTAAATGTGGTATCGCCTTCGAAATTCGGATTGTTTTCCAAAAACGCCCTTACTGTATGTTCATTCTCCAGTTTATCAACAGTACATGTACTATAAACCAGAATGCCCCCCTTCTTCAACAAGGGAGCAACAGAACTAAGTAAGCTTTGTTGAATGCTGCTTAAACGCTCTAAGTCTTGTTCTGTTTTAGTATACTTCATGTCCGGTTTTCTTCGCATGACCCCAAGTCCAGAACATGGAGCATCAAGCAGGATGCGATCAAACGATTCTAGCTTAAATTTTTCTTGTAAATGTCTAGAATCAGATACACTCGTTTTTATATTTGATAGCCCTAATCGTTTGGCATTCGTATTGATTAACCTTACTTTGTGCTGATGAAGATCAACCGATATCACTTCACCCGTATTATTCATTTTTTCTGCAATATGCGTACTTTTGCCTCCAGGAGCAGCACAGGCATCGAGAATATATTCGTCTTCCTTTGCCCCCAATGCATAGGCAGCAAGCATGGAACTCTCATCTTGAATCGTCAACATTCCATAATTAAAGGCTATTGTGGAAGCTAAATTTCCCTTTAACGACCTTATTGCCTCAGGTATCACCGGACTTTTTTCAAGTTCAAATCCATCCTCTTCCAATAGTGCAACACATTCATCTCTAGAAATTTTAGTAAGATTGACTCTCGCTGTTTGCAGTGGCGCAGTTAGATTAATCTTACACATCTCTTTCGTTTTATCATAGCCAAATTGGTTAACCCATCTAGTTACAAGCCATTCCGGGTGACTTGTTTCAAGTGATAATCTTTGTATTGGGTCTGAAACCTCATTCAACGATGGAAGCCCTTCTCTCTGAATGGTCCGCAGCACACCATTTACCAAACTGGCAATCCCTTTATGTCCTCGCTCTTTTGCAATTTCTACTGCTTCAAAAATAGCAGCCCGATCCGGTACTCGATCAAGATATACCATTTGATAAAGCGTTAGTCTCAGTAAATGATGAATCCAATTGGCTAATTTTTTATTATCTTTGATGAAAGGCTTTAAATAGAAATCTAGTTCCATTCGTCTTTGTAATGTTCCATAGGTCAATTCTGTTAATAAACCAACATCGACAGGTGACAAATTGTTCTTTTCAATTGTACTGTTAAGCAGGATGTTGCTATATGATTGATTTTTCTCAATGGTCACTAAGAGATCCATCGCGATGGCACGTACTTTATTTTTCATTGAGGTCATTTTATTCTCCTAGCTTGCTGCCTACTATAATTTTTGAACCAGCACCTCTTAAATATTGTTCACTCAGCATTTTTGTTTTACCAGAAGGCTGAAGTTCAAGTATTTTAATCGCCGTTTCATTACCAGTACTTACGGTAATTCCATCTGTTTCTATTTCTATAATCGTTCCAGGTTCTAGCTTCTTCTCTGCTGCAGCCTTTTTGGCTTTCCATATTTTCACAATCTGGCCATCGATAGTCGTAAATGCAACTGGCCATGGGTTTAAACCGCGAATATGGTTGTAGATTTCTTCCCCCGTTTTCTGCCAGTCAATCTTCTCCTGCTCACGTTTAATGTTAGTAGCAAATGTGGCTTTCGCCTCGTTTTGTGGCTTTGGCATCAAACGACCTGCCAGTAAAAGCGGCAGGGTCTCCGATAACAAATTGGCCCCTGCGACACTTAATTTTTCAAAGAGTGTACCGACATTATCGTCTTCATTGATTGGTACTTCCACACTGGTTAAGATATCTCCGGCGTCTAGTTTCTCAACCATATACATAATCGTAACTCCTGTCTTCTCTTTCCCTTGCATAAGAGCATAGTGGATTGGTGCACCGCCACGCAGCTCCGGCAATAGGGATGCATGAACATTTATACAGCCGAATTCAGGTGCATCTAAAAGTTTGTTAGGTAAA
>Ga0308175_100002562_pt1 | contig 12445 bp, 7 predicted proteins | sample PhyCR1_3_FD_203893 | JGI IMG/M metagenome (GOLD analysis project Ga0308175, IMG submission 203893) | Soil microbial communities from UC Gill Tract Community Farm, Albany, California, United States - DLSLS.C.R1 | ecosystem: Environmental > Terrestrial > Soil > Agricultural land | place: USA... | reverse complement strand
CGGCCACCAACGCACTCGACTGGCTGCGCGGCCAAGGGCTCACGGGCGCGAAAGAGGGCTGCGCCGAGGGCGAGTGCGGTGCCTGCTCCGTCCTGGTGGCGCGGCCGGATGCCGACGGTGGCACGCAGTGGACGGCAGTCAACGCCTGCCTGGTCCCGGCGGCCGCGCTCGACGGCCAGGAGGTCGTCACCAGCGAGGGCCTGGGCACCCCCGAGGCCCTCCACCCGGTGCAGCAGGAGATGGCGATCCGGGGCGGCTCGCAGTGCGGCTACTGCACACCCGGGTTCGTCTGCAGCATGGCCGCCGAGTACTACCGGTCGGGCCGCTGCGCCGCCGACGCTTCGCAGGACGGCCGTGCAGGCGGTGCCGGCGACCACGAGCACGGGCCGAACGGCTTCGACCTGCATGCCCTGTCGGGCAACCTGTGCCGGTGCACCGGGTACCGGCCCATCCGCGACGCCGCCTACGCCTTGGGTGAGCCGGCCGACGACGACCCGTATGCCGCGCGGCGGGCTTCCCCGCCGCCGCCCGCCGCCGCGACTCGGCTGGTCGGCGCGAGCGGCACCTACGCCCGACCCGCCGACCTCGCCGAGGCACTGGGCCTGCTCCACGAGCACCCCGGGGCGGTGCTGGTCGCCGGGTCCACCGACTGGGGCGTCGAGGTCAACATCCGCGGGTCGCGCGCTCCGTATGCCATCGGCATCGACCGCGTGCCCGAGCTGCGCACCTTCCACTTCGGCGACGACGTGGTGGAGGTCGGCGCCGCCCTCACGCTGTCCGAGGCCGAGCGCTCGCTGGCCGGACGAGTCCCCTTGCTGGACCAGCTGTTCCCCCAGTTCGCCTCACGGCTCATCCGCAACGGCGCGACGATCGGTGGCAACCTCGGCACCGCCTCACCCATCGGTGACACCCCCCCGGCGCTCCTCGCCCTCGAGGCGGTCGTCGTCCTCGCCTCGACCAGCGGCGAGCGAGAGGTACCGCTGGCCGACTACTTCACCGGCTACCGCCAGACGGTCAAGCGCCCCGACGAGCTGATCAAGTCGGTCCGGATCCCCTTGCCGCTCAGCGGCATCACCGCCTTCCACAAGATCGCCAAGCGCCGCTTCGATGACATCTCCAGCGTCGCCGTCGGCTTTGCCGTCGACGTCCACGACGGCGTGGTCGCCAAGGCCCGGATCGGGCTCGGTGGCGTGGCCGCCACCCCGATCCGGGCGCTCGACACCGAGGCAGCCCTCGAGGGCCGGCCCTGGGCCGCCGAGGTGGTCCGTGAGGCGGCGCAGGTGATGCGCGCCGAGGGCACGCCGATGGACGACCACCGGGCCAGTGCGGCATACCGCGCCGCGACCCTGGGCACTGCGTTGCTCAAGCTGCACGCCGAGAACGCAACCCCGCAGGAGGTGGGAGCATGAGCTCGCTGTCCGACCGACCGACGAACCCTGTTGTCGGGCAAGAGATCCCGCACGAGGCTGCGTCACTGCACGTCACCGGCCAGGCGCTCTACACCGACGACCTCGCGGTGCGCACGCACGGCATCCTGCACGCCCACCCCGTGCAGGCGCCGCACGCGCACGCGCGGGTGACCCGGCTCGACACCGCACCGGCGCTGGAGGTGCCCGGGGTGGTGCGTGTCCTCACCGCCGCCGACGTGCCCGGCGTCAACGACGCGGGCATCAAGCACGACGAGCCGCTGTTCCCCAGCGAGGTCATGTACCACGGGCACGCCGTCTGCTGGGTGCTCGGCGAGACGCTCGAGGCGGCCCGGCTGGGGTCGCTCGCGGTCGAGGTCGACTACGAGCCGCTGCCGGCGCTGGTGACGGTCCGCGAGGCCATCGAGGCCGGCAGCTTCCAGGGCGGCCAGCCGACGATGGTGCGCGGCGACGTCGAGGCCGGGTTCGCTGGGTCGGCGCACGTGTTCAGCGGCGAGTTCGAGTTCGCCGGTCAGGAGCACTTCTACCTCGAGACCCAGGGCTCGATCGCGCTGGTCGACGAGAACGGCCAGGTGTTCGTCCAGGCCAGCACCCAGCACCCGACGGAGACCCAGGACATCGTCGCGCACGTCCTCGGGGTGCCCAGCCACGCGGTGACGGTGCAGTGCCTGCGCATGGGCGGCGGCTTCGGGGGCAAGGAGATGCAGCCCCACGGGTATGCCGCGGTCGCTGCCATCGGCGCGCGGCTCACGGGCCGCCCGGTGCGGGTTCGGCTCAGCCGCACCCAGGACATCACCATGACGGGCAAGCGCCACGGGTTCCACGCCCAGTGGCGGGTGGGCTTCTCCGAGGACGGGCACCTGCAGGCGCTCGACGCGACCCTCACCTCCGACGGTGGCTGGAGCCTCGACCTGTCCGAGCCGGTGCTGGCCCGGGCGCTGTGCCACATCGACAACGCCTACTGGATCCCGAACGTCCGGGTGAACGGGCGGATCTCGAAGACCAACAAGACCTCCCAGACCGCTTTTCGCGGCTTCGGCGGCCCACAGGGCATGCTCGTCCTCGAGGACATCCTGGGCCGGTGCGCCCCGCTGCTCGGGCTCGACCCGATGGAGCTGCGGCGCCGCAACTTCTACTCCGAGGGCCAGTCGACCCCCTACGGCCAGCCGGTGCGCCACCCGGAGCGAGCCGTGCGGGCGTGGGAGCAGGTGCTGGACAAGGGCGACGTCACCAACCGGCAGCGCGAGATCGCGGCCTTCAACGCCGCGCACCCGCACACCAAGCGCGCGCTCGCCGTCACGCCGGTCAAGTTCGGGATCTCGTTCAACCTCACCGCGTTCAACCAGGCGGGCGCCCTCGTGCACGTCTACAAGGACGGCTCGGTGCTCATCAACCACGGCGGCACAGAGATGGGCCAGGGGCTGCACACCAAGATGCTCCAGGTCGCGGCCACGACCCTCGGCGTCCCGCTCTCGACGGTCCGGCTCGCCCCGACCCGGACCGACAAGGTGCCCAACACGTCGGCCACCGCAGCCAGCTCGGGGGCCGACCTCAACGGCGGCGCAGTCAAGAACGCGTGCGAGCAGATCCGGGAGCGGCTCGCGGTCGTGGCAGCCGGCCGCCTCGGGGTGCCCACCGGCGACGTGCGCTTCGAGGGCGGCGTGGTCCGGGGACTCGGCAGCGAGGCGACGGTCGAGTGGGCCGAGCTGGTGAACCAGGCCTACTTCCAACGCGTGCAGCTGTTCGCGGCCGGCTACTACCGCACCGAGGGCCTGCACTGGGACTCGACCGTGTTCCACGGCGAGCCGTTCAAGTACTTCGCGTACGGCGTCGCCGCGGCCGAGGTGGAGGTCGACGGGTTCACGGGCGCCTCCCGCACCCGCCGGGTCGACATCGTCCACGACGTCGGCGACTCGCTGTCGCCGCTGGTCGACCTCGGGCAGATCGAGGGCGGCTTCGTCCAGGGCGCCGGCTGGCTGACCCTGGAGGACCTGCGCTGGGACGAGTCGGACGGACCGTCGCGCGGGCGGTTGGCGACGCAGGCGGCGAGCACCTACAAGCTGCCGAGCTTCTCGGAGATGCCGGAGGAGTTCAACGTCACGCTGCTCGAGCAGGCCCACGAGGAGGGCGCGGTCTACGGCTCCAAGGCGGTCGGCGAGCCGCCGCTGATGCTGGCCTTCTCGGTGCGCGAGGCCCTGCGGCAGGCCGCTGCGGCGTTCGGTCCGGCAGGCACGTCGGTCGACCTCGCGTCCCCGGCCACGCCCGAGGCCGTCTTCTGGGCGGTCGAGGAGGCCCGTGGGGGTGCAGAGCCACCCCACATGAGCGAGATGGTCGAGGGTGCGCCGGGCAGGGTGCCCGACCAGCCGGCGGAGGACGCGCCGCGGATGCGGCCGCACTCGGAGCGGGCTGCCCACCGAGCCGGCGCGACCGCGGCGGCCCGGGCGAGGGACTGACCCGTGCAGTGGCTGGCCGCCGTGCAGCGGCTACGGCGCGAACGCCGTGCCGGGGTGCTGGTCACCCTGGTGTCGGTCCGCGGGCACTCGCCTCGCGAGGCGGGCGCCAAGATGGTCGTGGCGACAGAAGCGACGTGGGGCAGCATCGGCGGCGGCAACCTCGAGGCGACCGCCGTCGCCCGGGCGCGCGCGATGCTCATCGAGCCACGCCGCACACCAGAGACGTTGGAGCTGGCGCTCAACGACAAGGCGCCGGTCGAGCACGGGCAGCAGTGCTGCGGAGGTGAGGTGGTCGTCCTCCTCGAGCCGCTCGCGGTGGTGCCGTCGGTGGCCATCTTCGGGATGGGCCACGTCGGCATGGAGCTGGCGCGCATCCTGGCCAGGCACGACCTCGAGCTCCACCTCGTCGACTCGCGGGCGGACCAGCTCGGCGCGGATCGGCTGGCGGTGCTCGACGACTCCGTCGCCATGGTCCACGTCCACCACGCTCCCGTGCCCGAGCTGGTGCTCGGTGAGGTGCCGCCCGGCACGCACGTCCTGGTGATGACGCACGACCACGCGGAGGACGCTGCCCTGTGCGACGCCGCACTGCGGTGCGGGCACCTCGGGTCCGTCGGGCTGATCGGGTCCTCGGCGAAGTGGCGGCGGTTCCAGAAGCGGCTGCTGGCCGAGGGACACGGTGAGGCAGACCTGGCCCGGATCCGGACGCCGATCGGTGCGCCCGGCATCGCCGGGAAGGAGCCCGCCACGATCGCGGTCGCGGTGGCTGCCGACCTGGTGCGGGTCTTCGAGGCCGAGCGCGCGCAGGCGGTGCTGGGGTGACGACGCTGTTCCGGTGCTCCGTCATGGACACCCCCTTGGATCCCTTCACCGGCGGTGCGCTGCGGTCCGAGCAGGACTGCGGCGTCCTCGTCGAGCGAGGCGTCATCGCCGCGCGCGGGCCCTACGCGCAGGTGCGGGCCTCCAACCCGGGTGCCGAGGTGCTCGACCTGCGGGACGGCATCGTGATGCCCGGCCTGGTCGACACGCACGTCCACTTCCCGCAGGTGCGGGTCATCGGCGGCCTCGGCATGCCGCTGCTCGACTGGCTCGACCAGTGCGCCCTGCCGGAGGAGGTGCGCATGGGTGCCGTGGCGTACGCCCGCGGTGTGGCGCGCGACTTCGTCACCGGTCTGGTCGATGCCGGCACCACGACGGCGCTGGTCTTCGGCTCGCACTTCGCCCCGGCCGTCGACGCGATGTTCGAGGCGGCAGACGTGTGGGGGCTGCGGGTGGCGACCGGCCTGGTGACCTCCGACCGGGTCCTTCCCGCGCCCCTGCTCACGACGCCCGAGCGGGCCTACCGCGAGTCCCGTGAGCTCGCCGCCAGGTGGCACGGCAAGGGGCGGCTGCGCTACGCCGTGACGCCGCGCTTCTCGCTGTCCGCGAGCGAGGCGATCCTCGAGTCGTGTGCGCAGACCCTCGCCGAGACGCCCGGCGCGCTGTTCACCTCGCACGTCAACGAGAACCTCAAGGAGGTCGAGGAGGTCGCCGCCCTGTTCGGGGGCGCTTCCTACGTCGACACCTACGACCGGCACGGGTTGGTGACCCGCGCCACGGTGCTGGCCCACGACCTGCACCCGACGGACGCCGAGCTCGCGACGCTCGCCGCCCGCGAAGCCTCCGTGGCGCACTGCCCGACGAGCAACTCGGCGCTTGGCTCCGGGCTCTTCCCCCTGCGCCGGCACGTCGAGGCGGGGGTCCGGGTGGCGATGGGGTCCGACGTCGGTGCGGGGACGGGCTTCTCCATGCTCAAGGAGGGGCTGCAGGCCTACTTCATGCAGCGCCTGCTGGGCGACGACGGGCTGCCGCTCACGTCAGCGCACCTGCTGTGGCTGTGCACGGCCGCCGGCGCCCACGCGCTCGGGCTGGCCGCCGACGTGGGCGACCTGTCGGTCGGCAAGCAGTTCGACGCGATCTGGCTGCTCCCCGAGCCCGGCGACCCGCTGGCGGTGGGGCTCGGCAACGCGAAGTCGCCTGAGGACGCGCTGTCCAAGGTGTTCGCGCTCGGCACCACCTCGGACGTCGGTGGCGTCTGGGTGGGCGGCGACCAGATCGCCGCGGGCCGCTGGCGCCGCCCACCCCTCGCCTGACTCAGGCGGAGGCCTTCTCCTCGCGCAGGACCTCCTCGTAGGCGGGCAGCGTCAGGAAGTCCGGGAAGTCCGGGTCCACTGCGCACTCGAAGAACAGCTTGCGCGCCGCCTCGAGGTTGGCCGCCGCGGAGGCGTCGTCGGCTACGGCAGCCTGCAGGCCGGCATACTCCTCGGCCACGACGGAGTCGACGAGGTCCTTGGTGACCTTCTCGCCCGAGGCGAGCACCGCCTCGTTGTTGAGCCACTGCCAGATCTGCGAGCGCGAGATCTCCGCGGTGGCGGCGTCCTCCATGAGGTTGTTGATGCCGGCCGCGCCGTTGCCGCCGAGCCAGGCGGCGAGGTACTGGATGCCGACGCTGACGTTGCCGCGCAGGCCGTCCATGGTCAGCTCGCCAGGGGTGTCGGACGCGGCGAGCAGGTCGTCGGCGCGGACCTGGACGTCCTCGCGCAGCACGTCGAGCTGGTTCGGCTTGTCGCCGAGCTTCTCGGTGAAGACCTCCTTGCAGAGCTCGACCATGCCGGGGTGGGCGACCCACGACCCGTCGAAGCCGGCGTTGGCCTCGCGCTCCTTGTCGGCGCGCACCTTGGCGAAGGCGTCCTCGTTGACCTTGGGGTCCTTGCTCGGGATGAAGGCCGCCATGCCGCCGATCGCGAACGCCCCCCGCTTGTGGCAGGTCCGCACCAGCAGGTCGGAGTAGGCCTTCATCATCGGGGCGTTCATGGTGACGGCGTTGCGGTCCGGCAGCGTGAACGACGGCCCCGCGTCGCGGAAGTACTTGATGATCGAGAACAGGTAGTCCCAGCGCCCCGCGTTGAGCCCGGCCGCGTGCTCACGCAGCTCGTAGAGGATCTCGTCCATCTCGAAGGCCGCCGGGATGGTCTCGATGAGCACGGTGGCCCGGATGGTGCCGTGCGGAATGCCCACTCGCTCCTCGGCGAACGTGAACACGTCGTTCCACAGCCGTGCCTCGAGGTGGGACTCCATCTTGGGCAGGTAGAAGTAGGGGCCGCTGCCGCGCTCGAGCAGCTCCTTGGCGTTGTGGAAGAAGTAGAGCCCGAAGTCGACGAACGCGCCCACGAGCGGCTTGCCGTCGAGCCGCAGGTGCTCCTCGTCCAGGTGCCAGCCGCGCGGGCGCGGCACGATCGTCGGTATGCCGTCGGGGTCCTTGAGCTCGTAGTGCTTGCCCTGCGGGGTGTCCAGCTCGATGGTGCGGCGGACCGCGTCGTACAGGTTGACCTGCCCACCGACGACGTTGGCCCAGTGGGGCGTGTTGGCGTCCTCGAGGTCGGCGAGCCAGACCTTGGCGCCGGAGTTGAGTGCGTTGATCGCCATCTTGCGCTCGGTGGGCCCGGTGATCTCCACGCGTCGGTCCTGGAAGTCGGCGGGCGCCGGGGCGACCTTCCAGTCGCCCTCGCGGACCTCGCGGGTCTCCTCGAGGAAGTCGAGGCGGCCGGTCTTGGCGACCTCGGCGCGGCGGGCCGTGCGGGCCTGCAGCAGCTCTGCCCGGGTGGGTCCGAACCGCTCCTGCAGCTCCGCGAGGAAGGACAGGGCCTCCTGGGTCAGGATCTGGTCGCTGCGCTCGACCGGGCCGCCGGTCACCGTGATGTCCGCCATGGCGAGAATGTTCCTCCGCTTCCGTGGGAAAAGCGCGTCGTGCCGGGCGCGCTGCCTTACGATAGTTCCATGATACGAAATCTCCTTCTCATTCTCACATCGGGACGGGGAGATATATGACTGCCGAGGCACAGCCGAGCACGGCCGGCAAGGGTGGCGAGCGCACCGGTGGCGTCCAGTCGCTCGAGCGCGCGTTCGCGATCCTGGAGACCATGGCCGACGCAGGCGGCGTGATCAGCCTGTCGCAGCTGGCCAGCGACGCGCAGCTGCCGCTGCCCACCATCCACCGCCTTGTCCGCACACTCGTGGACCTGGGCTACGTCCGCCAGGAGGCGTCGCGACAGTACTCACTGGGCCCGCGGCTGATCCGGCTGGGGGAGACCACCTCGCGGATGCTCGGACGCTGGGCGCGGCCGCACATGGAGCGCCTGGCCCACGAGCTGGGGGAGTCGGTCAACCTCGCGATGCTCGACGGTGACCAGGTCGTCTACGTCGGGCAGGTGATGGCCTCGCGCAACTCGATGCGCATGTTCACCGAGGTGGGCCGGCGGGTGATGCCGCACTGCACAGGCGTCGGGAAGGCGATCATGTCGCAGATGGACCCCGCCGAGGTGCGCGCGCTGCTCGAGCGCACCGGCATGCCGGCACGCACCGACCACACCATCACCTCCGCCGACGAGCTGCTCACCGAGCTCGAGCGCAGCCGCAAGCGTGGGTATGCCCTCGACGAGGGCGAGCAGGAGCTCGGCGTGCGGTGTGTGGCGGTGCCCGTGCCGGACGCGCCGCAGCCACTCGCGCTGTCGGTCTCGGGCCCGCTCACCAGGATGAGCGACGACGCGGTGCGCCGCGCGACCGGCCCGCTTCACAGGGCGGCCGAGGCGATCTCCGCGGAGATGCGCGGGCGGTGAACCCCGCCTGACAGCCTGTGGGGTGGCTCAGTCCTCCTTGCCGGACGACAGGCCAGTCTTGATGAGGTCCATCACCGAGGAGTCGGTGAGGGTCGTGACGTCACCCATCTCGCGGTTCTCGGCCACGTCGCGCAGCAGTCGGCGCATGATCTTGCCCGAGCGGGTCTTGGGCAGCTCGGGCACCACCATGATCGACCTGGGCTTGGCGATGGGACCGATCTCCTTGCCCACGTGGTTGCGCAGCTCGGTCACCGTCTCGGCCCCGTGATCCTCGGCGCCCCCGCGGAGGATGACGAACGCCACCACCGCCTGGCCCGTCGTGTCGTCGCTGGCGCCGACCACGGCGGCCTCGGCGACCGACGGGTGCGACACCAGGGCCGACTCGATCTCGGCGGTGGACAGCCGGTGGCCGGAGACGTTCATGACGTCGTCGACGCGCCCGAGCAGCCAGATGTTGCCGTCCTTGTCGTACTTGGCGCCGTCGCCCGCGAAGTAGTACTCCGGCCCGAACCTGGACCAGTAGGTCTCCTTGTACCGCTCCATGTCGCCCCACACCCCACGAAGCATCGCCGGCCACGGCTTGGTGAGGACCAGGTAGCCGACCTGCTCCGGCTCGGTGAGCGGCTTGCCCTCGTCGTCGAGGATCTCGGCGCTGATGCCGGGGATCGGCTTCTGCGCCGAGCCCGGCTCGAGCGAGGTCACCCCCGGCAGCGGGCTGATCATGATCGCGCCGGTCTCGGTCTGCCACCACGTGTCGACGACCGGGCAGCGGTCACCGCCGATGTGCTTGCGGTACCAGACCCAGGCCTCGGGGTTGATCGGCTCGCCGACCGAACCGAGCACCCGCAGCGAGGAGAGGTCGTACTTCGCGGGGATGTCGTCGCCCCACTTCATGAACGTGCGGATCGCGGTGGGGGCGCAGTAGAGGATCGACACCTTGTACTTCTCGATGATCTCCCACCAGCGCCCCTGGTGGGGCGTGTCAGGGGTGCCCTCGTACATCACCTGGGTCGCGCCGTTGGCCAGCGGCCCGTAGACGATGTAGCTGTGGCCGGTCACCCAGCCCACGTCGGCCGCGCACCAGTAGACGTCGCTCTCCGGGTGCACGTCGTGGACGACGGAGTTGGTGTAGGCGCACTGGGTGAGGTAGCCGCCGGTGGTGTGGAAGATGCCCTTGGGCTTACCGGTCGTGCCGCTGGTGTAGAGGATGTAGAGCGGGTGCTCGGCGTCATGGGCGGGGGCCTCGTGGTCCTCGCTCGCCGAGTCGACGACGTCGTGCCACCACAGGTCGCGCGAGTCGTCCCAGTCGACGTCCTGCTCGGTGCGCTTGACGACGACGACCTTCTGGACCGTGGACCCGCCCGACGACAGGGCCTCGTCGACCGCCGCCTTGAGCGGAGAGGGCTTGCCACGTCGGAACTGCCCGTCGCTGGTGATGACGAGCTTGGCCTCGGCGTCGGAGATCCGGGTCTTGAGCGCGTCGGCGGAGAACCCGCCGAAGACCAGCGAGTGCGGCGCCCCGATGCGGGCGCAGGCAAGCATGGCGACCACGGTCTCGGGGATCATCGGCATGTAGATCGCGACCCGGTCGCCCTTGGCGACGCCAAGGGCCTCGATCGCGTTGGCGGCCTTGCACACCATCGTCTTCAGGTCGGCGTAGGTGATGCTTCGGGTGTCACCGCCCTCGCCCTCGAAGTGGATCGCGACCCGGTCGCCGTTGCCGGCCTCGACGTGCCGGTCGACGCAGTTGTACGCCGCGTTGAGCTCGCCGCCGACGAACCACTTCGCGACGGGTGCGCCACTCCAGTCGAGGGTCTGCCCGAAGTCCGTGGACCAGCTGAGGCGCTCGCGCGCCTGCTCGGCCCAGAACGCCTCCGGGTCCGCCGCCGCTGCGTCGTAGAGCTCGGCCTTGCCGTTCGCGTGGGCGGTGAACTCCGCACTCGGCTCGTAGGACGTGGTCTCGGACACGGCTCTCCTCCTGGCGACGGCAGGCAGCCACCGTCTTGGGTGGCTGCGGGACAACCCTCACCCAACTCGGATTCGCACGCAGGTTCAAGTGCCCGTACGGGCCGCTCCGCCGGGCGGGTGCTGGCGTCGTCGGACGGCCGCCGTCAGCGGTGAGCGGTTGCCCGCCCGCCGCGTGTCCGGGCCGCCCGGCGGCCGGCACCCGCCGTGGGCGTCACCTACCAGCGGTGTGCGACGTCGATGACCAGGCGGCTGCCGGTCCCCGGGCCGTCGAGCGTGAACACCCGGAACGGCAGCCGAGCGCGCACGCCGAGGCCGAGCGACGTCTGGCCCTCGAAGGTGCCCGCCCAGGCGACCTGGCGGAACGTCCGGTACCCCGTCACGTCGACGACCTCGGCACGGTTGCGCGGGGTGAAGCTCGGGTTGCCGCTGGCGGTGTAGGCCGGCGCCTTGGCGACGACGACCAGCCTGGCGCCGCCGCGCAGCGGCACGGCCGCCCCCTGGCCCTCGGTGTAGACGGTGGTCACGTACTTGACGGTGTACCCGGGTGCCCTGCCCTGCAGGTCGACGACGAGCCGGTCGTAGCAGGTGTGCTGGCCGGCCCGCACGCCCGTGAGCGGCCCGGGGGCCATGGTGCTGGAGCTCTTGGCGAGCGAGCCCCACGTGATGCCGCAGTACGGCGCAGCGTGCGCCGATGAGGCCGCAGCTGCGACGGGGAGCACCCCGGCGGCAACGGCGACGACGAGCGACCGGATGGCCAGTCGCGACCTCGAAGACTTGGTGTTCATGGCGTCCTCCCTTCGGGACACCTCCATGACGCCACGCCCTCGGCTCCGGTTGACAGGGCAGTTGGGCCCGGGATGCGGAACGGTGCCGCGCCACCTGTGCGGGGACGCGGCACCGTGGCCTGGGTCGAGGCGTCGCTAGTGGGTGACCGCCTTCTCCGATCCGTGACCGGTCAGGGAGCGCACCTCCATCTCGGCGAACTTCTGGGGGTCCGAGCGCTCCTTGCTCGTGATCGTCCCGAGCCAGCCGAGGAAGAAGGACAGCGGGATCGAGACGATGCCCGGGTTGTCGAGCGGGAACCAGTGGAAGTCCACGCCCGGGTCGGTGATCATCGACGGCGACAGGCCGGTGGCGGGGTCGGCGGGCTTGCCGGACACCACCGGGCTGAAGACGATCAGCGTCACCACGGAGACCAGCCCGCCGTAGAGCGACCACAGGGCACCGCGGGTGTTGAACCGCTTCCAGAACAGCGAGTAGAGGATCGTCGGCAGGTTCGCGCTCGCCGCGACGGCGAAGGCGAGGGCGACGAGGAACGCGATGTTCTGGTCCTTGGCGAAGATGCCGCCGACGATGGCGAGGGCGCCGATGACCACTGCCGTCATGCGGGCCACCTTGACCTCGGCGTCGGCGCCGCCCTCGCCCTTCTTGATGACCTGGCCGTAGATGTCGTGGGCGAAGCTCGCGCTCGCCGTGATGGTGAGGCCGGCGACCACCGCGAGGATGGTGGCGAAGGCGATGGCCGAGATCAGTCCGAGCAGGATCTCGCCCCCGAGCTCGAAGGCGAGCAGCGGTGCGGCCGAGTTCGCCTTGCCCGGTGCGGCGTTGATCTTGGCGGCGCCGACGAGCGCGGCCGCTCCGTAGCCCATGACCAGCGACAGCAGGTAGAACAGGCCGATCAGCCAGATCGCCCACTCGACGGACTTGCGGGCCTCCTTGGACGAGGGAACCGTGTAGAACCGCATCAGCACGTGCGGCAGGCCGGCGGTGCCGAGCACCAGGGCCAGCGACAGCGAGATGAAGTCCACCTTGGTGAGGTCCGACTTGCCGTACTTCAGGCCGGGGCCGAGGATCTTCTCGCCCGCCTTGGGGGAGTTTTCGACGGCGGCGCCGAACAGCTGGGACAGGCTGAACCCGAACTTGCCGAGCACCCAGACGGTGA
>Ga0308175_100002561_pt1 | contig 12447 bp, 13 predicted proteins | sample PhyCR1_3_FD_203893 | JGI IMG/M metagenome (GOLD analysis project Ga0308175, IMG submission 203893) | Soil microbial communities from UC Gill Tract Community Farm, Albany, California, United States - DLSLS.C.R1 | ecosystem: Environmental > Terrestrial > Soil > Agricultural land | place: USA... | reverse complement strand
GTGGCCTCGAGCACGTCCTTCATCAGGTCGTGGGTCAACGGTCGCGGGGGTACCACCCCCTGCTGGGCGAACGCGATCGCGGTGGCCTCGACGGCTCCGATCCAGATGGGGAGGTAGCGCTCCCCGGTCACCTCGCGCAGCAGCACGATCGGCTGGTTCGAGGGCATCTCGACCCGGACTCCCATGACATCGACTTCGCGCACACGCTCACCCTACTCCCGTGGTGGGCGGGCTCAGGAGGTGCGCAGGCCGGCCTTGACCAAGGTGGCGTGGAGCCGCACGGAGAGCGCCGCGATCTCACTGACCGCCTCTTCCGCACGGGCCTTCGCGGCCGCGTCCCGGCCCCGCTTGTGCGGCGCCACGACCTGCTCGACCAGGCCGACCTCGCGGTCCGCCGAGGTCTTGAACGCCCGCAGGTGGCGCGGCTCGAAACCGAAGTCGGCCAGCTCCCGGGCGGTCCGGGCGATCACGAGGGCGTCGGTGTCGTAGTGCCCGGTGCCCGGTCGCGCCGAGATCAGGGCGTACTGCTCGAGCTGGTCGAGCAGGTCCTCGGAGATCTCGGCGATCTTCACCAACTCACGGCGCGAGAGGCGTACGTCGTCGCGTCGGGTGAACGACTCCGCGCTCGGGAGGCCGTCGGAAGCCAGGGCGACCTTCGGGACCGTGGGGACCACGGCCTCGATCGGCGGCGGCTCCAGGCCCCGGTCGATCGCGTCGAGGTGCTCGCCGATCACCTTCAGCGGCAGGTAGTGGTCGCGCTGCATCCGCAGCACGTAACGCAGCCGGTCCACGTCGTCGTGGGAGAACTTGCGGTACCCCGCCGGGGTCCGCTCGGGCTTGATCAGCCCCTTGTCCTCGAGGAAGCGGATCTTGGGGATCGTGATCCCCGGGAAGTCCGGGCGCAGCCGGTCGAGGACCTCCCCGATGTTCATGCGCGCCCGGGAGGCCCCTGACGGCGCGGCGGCCGACGGCGTCACCATCCGTGCGTCAGCCGCTCGCGTGCCCGGAGAAGAAGACCAGGCGGTACTTGCCGATCTGGACCTCGTCCCCGTCCTTGAGCTGGACCCGGTCGATGCGGTCGCGGTTCACGTAGGTGCCGTTGAGGCTGCCCACGTCGCTGACGGTGAAGGTGTCGCCGGTGCGGTGGAACTCCGCGTGCCGTCGCGAGACCGTCACGTCGTCGAGGAAGATCTCGCTGTCGGGGTGCCGCCCCGCGTTGACCACGTCGGCGTCGAGGAGGAACCGGCTGCCCGATCCCGGGCCGCGTTGCACGACGAGCAGCGCGTGGCCGGCCGGCAGCGCGTCGACGGCCGCGGCGTCCACGGCGTTGAGCTGGCGGTCCGAGGTCTCGACCTTGTCGCCGCCGAGGCCGATGGAGATCGTGGCTGTCGACTCCCCCGGCGCCTCCGGGGCGAGCGGTGTCTCGGCGGTCACCAGACGGGTCCCGCACTGGGAGCAGAAGCGGGCGTCGTCGGGGTTCTGCTTGCCACACGCTGTGCAGAACGGCATCGGGAATCCTCCGGGTCGGGGGTCGTACTCCCCACCAACGCCTGAACCCTCAGGGCCGGGTTGAGGTTGACGGTTGGTCCGAACCTATCAGCCCTCGAGGGGGGATCAAGGTGGGTACGCGCCGCGGACGTCGCGCGCTCAGGCCCCGAGCGTGGCCTGGTAGGCGTCGGCGTCGAGCAGCGCGTCGAGCTGCGAGGCGTCCGTGGGGACGACCTCGAAGAGCCAGCCCCCGGCGTACGGGTCGTTGTTGACCAGCTCGGGCGTCGCGTCGAGCGTGTCGTTGCGGGCCACCACCTCGCCGGAGATGGGCGCGTAGATGTCGCTGACCGACTTGGTCGACTCGAGCTCACCGCAGGTGCCGCCGGCCTCCACGGTGTCTCCGACCTCGGGCAGCGACACGTAGACGATGTCGCCGAGCGCGTCCTGCGCGTAGTGGGTGATGCCGATGCGCACCGATCCGTCGTGCTCGCCGGGGCTGCGGACCCACTCGTGCTCGGTGGTGTACTTCAGGTCGTCGGGGTACACGGTTGCTCCTGTCGGTGGGGGCCTGGCCGGCCGGGCATCGGACTGGGTGGCATCTGAAGGTGTGGCATCGGACTGGTCCGGACGCAGGCTACTGCGAGCCGCCCGGCTGCGCGTACTGCGGCTGCTTCGACTGCACCGTCGCCTCGATGTCGAGGGACTGCAGCTCGTCGATCTTGACGCTCTGGCCGTCCTCCTCGAACTGGGCCTTCGGCCCCTCGAGGAAGGTCATGCCGCCGGTGAGGGTGTGCGGCTCCCCGATCACGTCGATGACGTACGGCGACCTCAGCAGCGTGCCGTCGACGGAGATGCCGCCCACGGCCTCCTCCACCGAGCTCTGGGCGACGATGCGGACCTTGCCGTTGATCTGCATCGCCTCGGCGCCCGCCGCCCGGAGCTCCTGGATGGTGTCGAGCATGGTGTCGACGGAGACCGGCGCGGTGTCCTCGGTGACCGTGACCCGGATGCCCGGTCCGGTGACCGGCACCAGCCCGGCCATGATCGCGAGCGTGTCGGCGCGGTCCTGCGCCTGGGCGAGCGCGGCCTGTCGTGCGTCGGTGCTGCTCTGCAGGTCGCGGCGCGTGGTCTCGAGGTGGGCGATCTCGCTCTGCGCCCGCTGGGTGGTGCCCGCGAGACCGTTGAGGACGTCGATGAGGTCCTGCTCGCGCAGGCCGGCATAGCTGTCGTCGACCTCGTTCGCCCGCACCTGGGTCACCGCGGCGAAGCCCACGACCGCCAGCAGCACAGCGACGATGACCTGGGCCCGCGACGGCTTGGTCAGCGCGGTGACCAGGCGTTGGCGCCCGGTGGTGGGCGCGGGCGGAGGCGGGGCGGCCGGGGCGCCGTTCGTCGAGCCCTTGGTCGTGCCGTCGGGCTCACCGTCCGGCCGGCTGCCCTGCTGACCCTTGGTCTGGCCTTTGGGTTCGTTCTGGGGCTGACTCCGGGCCTGGGGACGCTCCGGAGGCCCCGCGGGCTTCACCGGCTGCACGGGGCTCTGGTCGGGGGTCTTGGGATCAGGCATGGAAGAGGTGGCGGCGGATCGCCGCGACGTTGGAGAAGATCCGGATCCCGAGCACCACGATGACGCCGGTCGAGAGCTGGCCGCCGACCCCGAGCTTGTCGCCGAGGTAGACGATCGCGGCCGCGATCACGACGTTGCTGAAGAACGAGACGACGAAGACCTTGTCGTCGAAGATGCCGTCGAGGTAGGCCCGCAGCCCGCCGAAGACCGCGTCCAGGGACGCGACCACGGCGATCGGCAGGTAGGGCTCGAGGCCCAGCGGGACGTCGGGACGGAACCAGAGGCCCAGCAGGATGCCGACCAGCAGGCCGAGCGCGGCGATCACGGATTGGTCTCCTCGTTCGGGTGGTGGAGCTGCTGCGCTGCGGTCCCGGCCTGCGCCTCACGCAACCGGGGGAACCTGGCCGCGGGGAGCGAGAGCGAGTCCTCGTTCTGCATCGAGTACACGAAGCCGAGCTGCTGCGCGATGCTGAAGAACTCGCTGCCCAGCGTGCTGGCGAGCAGGTTCGCCTGCAGCGTCCGGTTGTCCCCGATTGCCTGCACAGTGTACGGCGGGGTCAGTGGTCGGCTGTTGACGTGGATCGCGACGTTGACGTTGCGGATCGCGCTGAGGACCGTCAGCCGTTGGCCGTTGATGGAGATCGCCTCGGCGCCGGCCGCCCACAGCCCGTCCACGAGCTTGGCGAGGTCCTCGTCGCGCACCGCCTGGGTGGCGTCGCCGTTGGGGGCGTCGTTCACGACGATGCGCACACCCTCCCCGTTGACCGCCCCGAAGCCGGTCGTCGTCTCGAGGTTGCGGACCCGCGAGGCGGCGTTCTGCTCGGCGCTGGTGACGTCGCCCAGCTGCGACTCCAGCCCGACGTTGCGCTCGCGGAGGGTCACCATGTCCTTCTGGAGCCGGTCGACCGTCGCTCGCCGGGTGTCGATCTGCGAGATCAGGGACGCGCGGCCGGCGTCGGTGACGTCGGCGTTCCGCGAGGTCTGGACGGCGGCCGTGGTCACCAGCACGCCGAACACGACGACCACGACGGCGGCCATCCGGTGCGGCCGAGCACGCTTCGCCGGCGCTGCACCCGCGGCCCGCCGTTCTGCGACGTGCAGGTAGTCCTCGTCCAGCGACTGCTGGGTGATCAGCGTCAGCAGCGGCATCGTGACGCGTGCGGGCAGGTGCAGGTCGGCGCGCGCGGAGTGCTCAGGCATCGCGCGCCGCCGTCCGCCGCTCGGTCGTCGCCAGCAGCTTGCGCACCTGCCAGGCGTAGAGCAGCCCGGCCCACCAGTAGAGCCCGATCCCCCACACGGCGAACGCCCAGCCGAAGACCTTCGCCAGCGTCGCGACCACTCCCTCGCCGTCACCGAGCAGCAGCAGCGGGAACGCGTAGAGCAGGTTGAACGTCGCGGCCTTGCCGAGGAAGTGCACCGGGAGGGCGCTGTAGCCGCGGGTGCGCAGCAGGGGCACGAGTCCCCACATCAGGAGGTCGCGCAGCGGCAGCAGCACCGCCATCCACCACGGGATGATCTCGCGCAGGGCGAGCCCCACCACGACGGCGAGGATGTAGAGCCGGTCGGCGACCGGGTCGAGGATCTGCCCCACCACCGAGGTCTGGTTCAGCCGGCGTGCCAGCCAGCCGTCAAGGAAGTCGGTGACGCCCGAGAGCACCAGGAGCCCCAGGGCCCAGCCGTCCGCCTCGGGGCCGAGCACCAGCCACAGGAACACGGGGACGCCCGCCAGCCGGATCAGGCTGAGCAGGTTGGGCAGTGTCCACACGCGGTTCACGCGCGTCGGTTCATCCGCCACAGGTGCCTGCACTTCGCTCACTGACAAGGGACTGGTCATCTCGTCGGGGCACCACCGGCCCCGCCGGTGACACCCTATCCGTCACCGGCCGGCGCCCGTGGAACTGCCGCGGCGCACGGCGCGGGGCCTCAGACGTGCTCCTCGAGATGGGCCGCGTCGCGGATCTCGCCCACGAGCTCCTCGATCACGTCCTCGAGCGTGGCCAGACCCAGGGTGGTCCCCTGCGCGTCGACGACGCGCGTCATGTGCGCACCCCGCCGCTGCAGCGTCTCCAGCGTGTCGTGGAGGCTGTCGTCGAGCGTCACGGTGGCGAAAGGACGGATCCACTTGTCCTCGATCGGCCGCGTCCGGCGACTCTCGTCCGGCTCGAGCACGTCCTTGATGTGCAGGTAGCCGAGCAGCTCGCCCTCCTCGGAGGCGACGGGGAAGCGGCTGAACCCCGTGGCCGCGCACAGGGTCTCCACGTCCGCGGCCGTCGACCCGCGCCGGACGGTGGTCAGGGTGTCGGAGGGCATCAGCACCGAGCCGACGGTCTTCTCGGTGAAGCCCAGCGCGCCGGCGAGCCGGTCGTACTCCTCGGCCTCGAGCAGCCCCTCCCCGCGCGACTCCTCGACCAGCGCAGCGACCTCCTCGCGGGTGTACGTCGAGCTCACCTCGTTCATGAGGCGTACGCCCGCGAGCCGGAGGACGGCGGCCGCGACGGCGTTGATGACGACGATCACCGGACGCAGCAGCTTGACGATGAACCAGATCGGCGTGCCCAGCGCCAGCGCGGCACGGTCGGGTCCGGCCAGCGCGAGGTTCTTGGGGATCATCTCCCCCATCACCACGTGCAGGTAGACCACGATCGCGAGCCCGACGACGAACGCGATCGGGTGCAGGAACGACTCGGGCACGTGCGCTGCGTGCAGCACCGGCTCGAGCAGGTGGGAGACCGCCGGCTCGCCGACGGCGCCGAGCACCAGCGAGCACACGGTGATGCCCAGCTGGTTGACGCCGATGACGAGCGAGATGTTCTCCATCGCCCGAAGGGTGGTCCGAGCCATCCGCGAGCCCGCCTCGGCACGCGGCTCGATCTGGGTACGCCGGGCCGAGACCAGCGCGAACTCGGCGGCCACGAAGAACGCGTTGCCGAGCAGCAGGAGCACGGCCACCAGCAGGGCGACGGCGCTGCTCATGACTCGTCCTCCCCGGCCCCGGAGTCGCCCTGCAGCAGACGCAGCCCGACCCGGTCGATCCGCAGCCCCTCCATCCGCTCGACGGTGAGGACGGCGAGCTGCTCGCGCGGCTCCTCGGGGTCGGAGTGGTCGGGCACCGGCACCTCGGCGAGGTCCCCGACCTCGGGCACGCGGCCGAGCACCCGCAGGATCAGCCCGGCGATGGTGTCGTAGTCCTCGTGGTCGGGCAGCTCGATCCCGGTCAGGTCCTCCACCTCGTCGGGCCGCAGCAGGCCCGACAGGGTCCAGCCGCCGTCGCGTCGCTGGCGGCCCCGGGCACCGAGGCGGTCGTGCTCGTCGGCGATGTCACCGACGATCTCCTCGACCACGTCCTCGAGGGTGACGATGCCGGCGTGCCCGCCGTACTCATCGAGGACGACCGCCATCTGGAAGCCGTCCTCGCGCAGCAGCGCGAGCAGCGGGTCCAGGCGCAGCGAGTCCGGCACCACGATCGGCTTGGCCATCAGGTGCTTGACCTTGGTGGTCGCCCGCTCGTGGACCGGCAGGGCAACCACGTGCTTGACGTGCACCGTGCCGACGACGCTCTCCTCCGGGTCGAGGACCGGGAAGCGCGAGTGGCCGGTCTGGCGCGCGAGCTCGAGGACGTCGCTCCCGCGGTCGTTGACCTCGAGGCTGACGGTCCGCACGCGCGGCGTCATGATCTCGCCGGCGGTCCGGGAGCCGAACTCCACCGAGCGCTCCATCAGCTCGGCGGTGTCGGCGTCGAGCGTGCCCTGGTCGGCGGAGCGCTGGATGAGCGAGGCGAGCTCGGTCGAGCTGCGTGCCGAGCGCAGCTCCTCCTGGGGCTCGATGCCGAGCCGGCGCACGAACGCGTTGGCCGAGCCGTTGAGGATCCGGATCGGGATCCGGTTCACGGCGGTGAACGCGCGCTGGAAGCGCTGCGTGGCCCGGGCCACCTCCATCGGCCTGGCCAGCGCGAGGTTCTTCGGGACCAGCTCGCCGAAGATCATGGTGAGGATCGTCCCCAGGACCAGCCCCACACCGACGGCGATGGGACGGACCGCGCCCGACGGCGTCCCCACGGCCTCCAGCGGCCCGCCGATGAGCGACGCGATCGCGGGCTCGGCGAGGAAGCCGATGGCCAGGTTGGTGACAGTGATGCCCACCTGGGCGCCGGAGAGCTGGGTGGACAGCGAGCGCAGGGCCTGCTGCAGGCCGCGCGCGCCCGTGTCGCCCTCGACAGCGGCCTGCTCGACCTTGGAACGGTCGACCGTCACGAACGAGAACTCGGCCGCGACGAACACGCCGCACGCGACGATCAGCAGCAGGGCCGCGAGAAGCAGGAGCCAGGCGGTCATCGACGCCCTCCCCGAACGCAGCCTTCAGGCTGCCGGGAGGGCGGGCGACTTCGTGAGTCGTCCATCGCGGGCGCTCGGGGTCCTAACGTGTGGGGGCGTGTCCGGCATCAGCCTACCGGCAGGTGAGTGGTCCGGCGCAGCAGGCGGCGGAGCCGCCCGGTTCCCGCCCATGGACCCTCGGAACTCAAGTCGCGGCAGCGCCCGGCCGATGAACTCGACGGGGCAGCGCCCGACCCCCGTCGACCCCCCGCGCACGCATCCCGGGAGCACCCGCGCATGACCACCAGCTACGTCCCAGCCCACTACCGCGGCGACCCGTTGCTGTCCCGCCAGGGCCGGCACCTCGTCGGCCGCTTCTCGTACGGCGTGACGACCGCGCTCGCGCGGCAGGTCGCCTCCCAGGGCGGCCCGCGCACGTGGTTCGCGCGCCAGCTCTCCCCCGCCGGCATCGAGGACGCCCCCGCCGTCGACGCGCTGCGTGGCTGGTGGCCCAGCCTCTCGCGGACGCCGGCGTCGCTGTGGAAGCGCCAGGTGGACGGTGTCGAGGGCGGCTGGGAGGTCATGTTCGACTACGAGCGCTGGGTCCTGATGCGCCGGATGACCTCGCGCCGCCAGCTGCTCGAGGTGATGACGGAGCTCTGGGAGAACCATCTCAACGTCCCGGCGGTCGGGGACGCCCAGTTCACCCACCGCGTGTCGTACGGCGACACCCTGCGGGCCGGTGCCCTGGGGCGCTTCGACGCGCTCTTGCACGCCGCGATCACCCACCCGGCGATGCTGATCTACCTCGACAACGCCGTGTCGACCGCCGCCCACCCCAACGAGAACCTCGGGCGCGAGCTGCTGGAGCTGCACACCGTGGGCCGGGGTCAGTACGACGAGGACGACGTCAAGGACAGTGCCCGGATCCTCACCGGCTGGACCGTCGACATGTGGAACACCTGGGCGCCGTCGTACGACACCCGCCGCCACGCCCGCGGCACGGTGACGGTGATGGGCTTCTCGGACGCCAACGCCGACGCGGACGGGCGCGACCTCACCCGCCGCTACCTCACCTACTTGGCACACCACCCGGCGACCGCCGCCAGGCTGGCCCGCAAGCTCGCCGTGAAGTTCGTCTGCGACGACCCGCCGCAGTCGCTCGTGGACCACCTGGCCCAGGTCTACCTCGCCCACGACACCGACGTGGTCCCGGTCCTGCGCGCACTGGTCGCGTCCTCCGCCTTCGCCGACGCGGTCGGCGCCAAGGTGCGCGACCCGGGCGAGGACCTGGTGGGGACCTATCGGGCCCTGGGGGTGAGCGTCGACCGCCCCACCGGCGAGGACGACGCGGCGAACCAGCTGCTGTGGCAGGTCGGCAACCTCGGGACCATGCCGTTCGCGTGGCCACGACCCGACGGCCAGCCGATCGACAACGAGTCGTGGTCCTCGCCCTCGCGCCTGCTGGCCTCGATGGAGATCCACTACGCGATGAGCGGCACCTGGTGGCCCAGCGCCGGGATCAGCTACCGACCGCTCCCCTCCTGGCTCCCGCAGCGGCGGCTCCGGTTCGACCTCCTCGTCGACCACCTCTCGCAGCGGCTGCTCCACCAGCGGTCGACCTCGAGGCTGCTGCGCGCGTGCTGCGAGGCCGTCGACCTCACCCCGGGCGAGATCATCTCCAGGGACCACCCGCTGGTGAAGTGGTCGATGCCGCGGCTCCTGACGACCTTCCTCGACTCCCCCGCCTTCCTGACCAGGTGAGCCCGATGACCCCGACCCCCGCCCCGCCCTGCTGCCGGGAGTACGCCGCCGTGTCCCGCCGCGGCCTGCTCACCGGCGCGCTCGCCGTCGCCGGCGCCAGCACCGTCTTCGGCTCGGCCGTCCTGCAGACCTCGGCCTCGGCAGCCACCCCGGCCGCCTCCGTGCTCGTGGTGCTGTCCCTGCGCGGGGCCGCCGACGGGCTCTCGCTCGTGGTGCCGCACGCCGACCCGGTGTACTACCGGGCCCGGCCGCGGCTGGCGATCCCCGCCGATCGGCTGCTCGTGCCCGACGCCCAGTTCGGCCTGCACCCGGAGCTCGCGCCGCTCGTCCCCCTGTGGCAGTCCGGCAGCCTCGCGGCCGTGCACGCCACCGGACTCCCTGCCCCCAACCGCTCCCACTTCGCCGCCATGGAGGAGCTCGAGGACGCCAACCCGGGGTCGGCGACCCGGGTCGGTTGGCTCAACCGCCTGATCGGCACCGACAGCGCGCAGTCCCCCCTGCAGGGCTTCGCCGTCGGCGAGGGCACCATGCCGGCGTCGCTCTACGGGCCCGAGCCGGTGATGTCGGCCGGAGACGTCGACCAGGTCCGCATCGCGGGCGAGGACCAGTGGGACCACGGCGAGCGGCGCCGGTCGCTCCAGACCCTGTGGGGGGCCGATGCGGGCCCGCTCGGTCGGGCGCTCGCCTCCACGTTCGCGGCGGTGGACGGCTTCGAACCGGTCCGGCAGACCAGTGCCACACCTGCGAACGACGCGGCGTACCCCGAGGGCGACCTCGGGCGGGCGCTGGCGGCCGCCGCACGCGTGGTCCGCGGTGACGTCGGGGTCGAGGTGATCACCGTCGACCAGGGTGACTGGGACATGCACTCCGACCTCGGCACCGTGGACAGCGGCCGGATGGTGCGCAACGCCGGTGAGCTCGCGTCCGCGATCGCGGCGTTCTTCACCGACCTGGGCACGCTGGGCGACAAGGTCACGCTGGTGGCGCTGAGCGAGTTCGGCCGCCGCGTCGCGGAGAACGCCAACATGGGCCTCGACCACGGCTACGGCAACGTGATGTTCCTGGCCGGCGCCGGGGTCAGGGGCGGCAGCTACTACGGCACCTGGCCGGGGCTGCAGGACGAGATCGACTCCGACCTGCTCGTCACGACCGACTACCGCAGCGTCCTGTCCGAGGTCGTCGCCTCCCGCTTCGGCGCCTCGACGAGCACGGTCTTCCCCGGGTTCAGCCGCGAGCGCGTGGGGGTGATGGCCGGGCAGTAGCGCCGGCCGCCCCGGCCCGCCCGCCCGGGTCAGCGGATCGTCAGTGCTCGAGGTAGGTCGCGGCCATGTCCAGGTCTCCGTGGCCGGCGTCGACCGCGCGGGCGAAGTGCTCGCGGATCCCGGGCAGCACCCCGAGGTCGAGCCCGACCTCCTTGCCCGCCTCGAGGATCAGCTCGGCGTCCTTGAGCGCCCCGCCCAGGGCGAACGCCGGGTCGAAGGAGCCGTCGAGCATCGCGCTGCCCTTGAGCTGGACGTACGGCGCGTCCAGCGCCCCGCCCTTGACCGCCTCGAGGAAGAGCCGTGGGTCCAGCCCGAGGTCCCGGGTGAGGGCCAGCGACTCGGCCACCCCCTCGACCACGGTGAACACCCAGGCGTTGGCGGCGAGCTTGAGACGCGAACCGGCGCCCGCCTCTCCGACCCAGAGGGTCCTGCTGCCCATGGCCTCGAGGACGGGAGCGACCCGGTCGCGCGCGGCTTCGGGACCCGAGGCCAGCACGACCAGTGCGCCGTCCTCGGCGGGCTTCTTGGTGCCGAGCACCGGTGCGTCGACGAAGGCCACGCCCAGGTCGTCGGCGAGCGCCGCGAGCCGGCCGGTGCCCGCGAGGCCCACGGTGCTCTGCTGGAGCCACACGGCGCCGTCGGCGAGGTGGCCCCGCGCCTCCTCCATCGTGTCGGCGACGCTGTCGGCGTCGAAGAGCATGGTCAGCACGACGTCGGCGCCCTGCACGGCCTCCGCGACGCTGCCCGCGACGTCGGCGACGTCGGAGAGCGGCTCGGCCCGGGCGGCGGTCCGGTTCCAGACGCGCAGCTGGAGCCCGGCGGCGGCGATGTTGCGGGCCATGCCGGCACCCATGGTGCCGGTGCCCAGGAGTGCGACGGTGGGCTGGTCGGTCATCGGTGTCCTCTCGTCGGTGCTCACACGCCCGAACCTACGTCGCGGCTGCGCACGCCCGGGTCGTTGGTCTGCGACGCAGGGGACGACCTGCCCTGTCCTCGACCGGGTCCGGCGGGCGATGCTCCCTCATGGCCACCGTGCTCGGGTTGCGACCGCACCCTCTTCGCCGACCGCCGCGACCCGACGAGGAGGGGCGATGAGCTACGACGACGACACCGTGCGGGTGATGTCCCGCGAGGAGTGCTGGGACATGCTCCGCGAGGCGGAGTTCGGCCGGCTCGCCTTCCGCCTCGGCGACGAGGTGCACCTGGTCCCGATCAACTACGGCATCGACGGGGACACCCTGCTGTTCCGGACCGCCGAGGGCGACAAGCTGCTCGGCGTCGTCCTGCACCCCGAGGTCGTCTTCGAGATCGACGACCACGACGAGCGCAGCGCCCACAGCGTCGTGGTCCGCGGCACCGCGCGCCACCTCGAGGAGCGTGAGGAGCACCGCGCCGACGACATCGGGCTACGGCCGTGGCTGGGCACGCTGAAGTACGACGTGGTGGAGATCCGCCCCACGTCGCTCAGCGGCCGGGCCTTCCGGCTCGAACCCTGAGCCACCGGCCGCCGCCCGGTCCCGCTCAGGCGTCCGCGGTGACGGTGCGGCCAGTCGCACCCGCTCGCCGTACCGGGGGACGACGGCGCACCAGCCGAGCTGGGCGTCGATGGTGGCCGTGTCGATCGGCATCGTCTCCCAGCTGCGGCGCCTCAGGTCGGCTTGGTCATGGCGGCGCACCCCCGGCCGGGCACTCCCGCGCGCTCCCGGGACACCCGTGGCGAGCCCGATTCCGGATCCTCGGCCCGGCTGCGATAGTGTTCACGCGGCCTTCCACGGAAGGCCTTCGGGCTGTGGCGCAGCTTGGTAGCGCACTTGACTGGGGGTCAAGGGGTCGCAGGTTCAAATCCTGTCAGCCCGACCGATCGGGCCCTGATCTGCTTCGGCAGGTCAGGGCCCGTTTTCATGCGCTGGGCCGCCGACCCTCCACGACGCCGAGGGCCGGCTTCTCCGGACCTGTCGTCAAGACGCCTGGCCCGCGCTACCGGGTGGACGCGTCGTACCAGCGCAACACCCGCAGCGCCCTCAAGGTGTTCCACCGGCTCGGCGTGCCGTCGGGTTCC
>Ga0308175_100002560_pt1 | contig 12448 bp, 16 predicted proteins | sample PhyCR1_3_FD_203893 | JGI IMG/M metagenome (GOLD analysis project Ga0308175, IMG submission 203893) | Soil microbial communities from UC Gill Tract Community Farm, Albany, California, United States - DLSLS.C.R1 | ecosystem: Environmental > Terrestrial > Soil > Agricultural land | place: USA... | reverse complement strand
AAAAATCAGATAAACAAATTGCTGATTCACTCTTTGAAATTGTTGAAATTATCGATTATTCGAGCGACTCTATTTCCAAAACAAATGTTTTCAAATCAGACATTGTGGTCGTTTCTACTGGGGATGAGCAATTAAACGCAAGTTTGTCACTTGAAGCAAAGGAAAATGGAGTTTCCAGGGTTATAGCCCGAATTGAGAGCATCGAGCTAGAACAAACCCTTCGTGCTCAAAATATTGAAGTGTTCTCCTCGTTTATGTCGACGAAAACACTGCTCCGTGCCTTAATCGAATCTCCAACAGTTATGAATATTTTAACGAATCAAGAGACAGGATTATATGAAATCAGGATGTTAAACAGTCATTTTAGTGGAATGCCTTTGCGGCGATTTCCGTTTACAGGTGATGTGATTTTTGTTCGGATTTTTAGAGGAAAAGATTCTATTGTCCCACATGGTGATACAGAATTGGAACTAGATGATCAATTAATTGTCACTGGGTCAAAGGAGTATGTAGTGGAATTGAAACGGGAATTGGAATTTTGTGAGACGTGCTAAAGTGTTTTGGAAAGAATAGTAACCGAACCTTTTCATTTATAGTGAATTAGTGTAAAATTAGTACCAAGTACTAATATCATGTAATTATAGTAGGAGGACTTTATAAATATGAATCTTTCTGGAAAAACTTTTGTTGTGATGGGTGTAGCCAATAAACGCAGTATCGCTTGGGGAATTGCCCGTTCGCTTCACAATGCAGGTGCACGATTAATTTTTACATACGCTGGAGAAAGAATTGAAAGCAGTGTTCGTGATTTAGCCAACTCACTAGAAGCAGAGGGAACCCTTGTACTTCCTTGCGATGTAACAAGTGACGAAGCAATTGAAACCTGCTTTGCTGAAATTAAGGAAGCAGTGGGTACCATTCACGGTCTAGCACACTGTATTGCCTTTGCAAAGACAGAGGATTTAAAAGGTGAATTTGCTAATACTTCCAGAGATGGATTCCTGCTGGCCCAAAATATCAGTTCGTATTCGTTGACTGCTGTGGCAAAAGTAGCACGTGGATTGATGACTGAAGGTGGAAGCATTGTCACGCTAACATACTTAGGCGGTGAGCGCGCTATACCTAATTATAATGTTATGGGTGTTGCAAAGGCCTCCTTGGATGCTAGTGTCCGCTACTTGGCTGCTGATTTAGGGAAAGATGGTATTCGTGTGAACTCCATTTCAGCAGGCCCGATTCGGACCTTATCAGCAAAGGCTATTGGAGAATTCAATTCCATTTTAAGTGAGATTGAAGCAAAAGCACCATTACGGAGAACGACTACTCCAGAAGAAGTCGGTGACACGGCTGTATTCCTATTCAGTGATTTTTCTCGCGGAATAACCGGCGAAAACATCCATGTTGACTCTGGGTACCATATTCTTTAATAAGTCAAAGCCTGCTATTTTTTAGCGGGCTTTTTTTTTGAAAATTTTCCAGTTCCTGCGCTCTAGCGGCGAGACGCCTTCGCGCTGACCAAGGTGCTTACGCTTTTCTTGTGAACCAAGGTAGGCATACTGCATATATATAAATGTGGAATACGTACCAAGAACCGAGCACTTTTGCGAAGTGGTCAATAAATTAGGCTGTTCCTTACCTATCTAACTTCAGAAAGGAAAGCTTCCTGTATGAATATAACCTTTTTAACGTTGATTCTATTATCACTGGCAAGCTTTCGGCTGACGAGATTGCTTGTTTTCGATCGAATATTTGAGTTTATTCGCGAACCCTTTTTTGATGAAATAAGGGAGGAACATGAAGGGGAAGTAGAAATTTATTATCTTCCAAAGAAAAAAGGGGTTAAGAAGTTTATAGGTGAACTACTTAGTTGTTATTGGTGTACAGGAGTGTGGTCAGCTGCCTTTATCGTCGGTTTCACCTATCTCTGTCCAGATTTTTCTGGACCCATTATCTTGATTCTCGCAGTGGCCGGATTTGCTTCTCTGTTGGAATTATTTGTCCAAAATATTATTTAAAAATAATATTTTCGCGGAGACAACTTCAATTACATGCACATATTCTAACTAGTAGCACACCATGATAAGGAGGAATCAGGAATGGACAATAATAAGCAAAGTAAACAAATGCCGCAATCCGTTCGTAAGTCGACAACTACTAAAAAGAATAATGGCTGCGGATGCAGCAAAAAAACTTCAAAGTAATAGTAAACTGCTGGTAATTCTGGCAGTTTTTTTATTTATTACGGTAAGGTATTCAGTCATAATTTTACTCGTTATCGAAAAAACTAAAGTAGTATTCAACGACTTAACGAGACAAGGAAAGTGAACAAAATGAAAGCTGCCTATCAAATGATTGTATCGATGAGTTTGTTATTCTTGACAGCATGTACACAAGATCAGCCGGTTAAAGAAAGCCAAATGGCGTTAATGAAAACGACAAACCCGGCCCCGCTTAGTACTAAGCGGAAGAAGAATGTCGATCGGGTAGAGGATATCAAAAGAGATGTAAGTTCTTTACCGGAGCTCTATGACGTAGCGGTCATCAAAGGTGATAAGGATACATTAGTCGTCTATAAGGTAAAGCATATGCACAGATTTAAGATGAAGACAATCGAAAAGAATCTAAATAAGAAGTTAGAAAAAAAACATCCAAAGGAAAACTTTACGGTATCCAGCGATTATAAGATTTTCCTGGAATCGGTCAGACTGAATGAAAAAATGAAATCAGGAAAGTTATCTCATTCTAAGGCTGAAAAACGTTTAGAGGAAATTGTGAAGATGACGGAAGATATGAAGTAAGAAAGGATGTATCGGGATGGCCAGCAAGCAGAAAAAAATGACCCCTCAGCAGAAAAACTATCAAACACTTCAACAAAAGCATGAACTGAAGCGTCCAGTTTTAAAAAATTGTATTAAGGCATTTTTAGTTGGCGGGCTAATTTGCCTGATTGGCCAAGCTGTCAGTTATTTTTACATATATTATTTTAACTTCACCGAGCAGAACGTAGGAAATCCCACCGTTGCAACGATGGTCTTTTTCTCAATGCTGTTAACAGGCTTTGGTGTGTATGATCACATTGGTCAATTTGCCGGTGCAGGTAGTGCGGTACCGGTAACTGGTTTCGGAAATTCTGTTATCTCTGCAGCCATTGAACACCGGACAGAAGGGTTTGTGCTAGGTGTAGGCGGGAATATGTTTAAACTTGCAGGATCCGTTATTTTATTCGGCGTATTTTCGGCGTTTGTTGTTGCATTAATTAAGACGCTACTTGTGATGTGGGGGGTTTTGTAATTGTTAAAGGGGCAGCAGTCATGGGTTTTTGACAATCGGCCAATGATTACAGCAACAGGTGTAACAGGGGGACCGTTTGAAGCAAACGGTAACCTTTCAAGCGACTTTGACCTGCTGTATGACGATTTATGGATGGGACAAGAATCTTACGAAAAAGCCCATCGGTTATTGCTTGAAGAAGCGATTAAAGTAGCGCTGAAAAAAGGGGAAATCGAAAAAGATCAGGTTCAGTTTTTATTTGCCGGTGATTTAATTAATCAAATAACCCCGACAAGCTTCGCTGCAAGGACGATGCAGATTCCCTACTTTGGTTTGTTTGGTGCCTGCTCCACATCCATGGAGGGATTAGCACTCTCATCCTTTGTCGTTAATTACCAGGGGGCAAACTATGTTTTAACTGGGGCATCCAGCCATAATTCCGCTGTTGAAAAGCAGTTCCGTTACCCTACGGAATATGGCGGGCAGAAACCACCTACTGCACAATGGACAATAACCGGTGCAGGAGTAGCTCTAGTGGAGACGAATAAGCCAGGTCAGGATAACCCGGTAACAACATCGGCAACGATTGGAAAAGTCATTGATATGGGTTTATCTGACCCTTTTAATATGGGCGGAGCGATGGCGCCTGCAGCAGCGGATACTATTATCGCTCACTTTCGAGACCTCAAATTAGATCCCTCTTATTATGATTTAATTGTGACTGGAGACCTAGGGAGAATAGGTCATAATACTACGGCTGAATTGTTGAATAAAAGTGGATTGAAATTGAAACAAGGCCAGTTTCAGGATTGTGGTTTACTGATGTATAAGGAAGACCAGCCGGTAATGGCTGGGGGCAGCGGAGCCGGATGTTCGGCAACTGTATTATACGGGCATTTACTAAATGAAATGAAAAAGGGGACATATAAACGAATATTAGTTGTCGCTACAGGTGCATTATTGTCCCCGCTGAGCTTTCAGCAAAAAGATTCGATTCCATGTATTGCTCATGCGGTCGCAATAGAGATGAATGGAGAAAAGGGGTGACTCAATGCTCGCAATGTTCTTTTGGGCTTTTGTAGTAGGCGGGTTAATTTGTGTGGTAGGGCAATTATTATTCGATGTCGCTAAACTCACACCGGGTCATACCATGAGCTTGCTGGTGGTGATTGGTGCGGTCTTAGATGGATTGGGGTTATATGAGCCACTGGTTGATTTTGCTGGTGCAGGAGCAACCATTCCCATTACCAGCTTTGGAAATTCTCTTGTACATGGGGCACTTCAGGACGCTCAAGCACATGGAATTATTGGCGTATTAACAGGGATGTTCCAAGTAACAAGCTCCGGGATTTCTGCTGCCATTATTTTTGGGTTTATTGGCGCACTAATTTTTAAGCCAAAAGGGTGAAATACTCATTTTTATAGCCAATCTTCCCATTAGGAGTCATGCCTAGTACACATGATTAAGTAATTTCATATGTTATTAATGAGATTACCGAAAGTGAGGTGACAGTCTATGTGCTTCGGATATGGCGGTTACGGCTACGGCGGTGGCTACGGCGGAGGTTCCACTTTCGTGCTTATCGTAGTCTTATTCATTCTTTTAATCATTGTTGGCGCAAGCTTCTATTAATAAACAATGATGGAGGGGGTTGGACCTAAAAAGGGCCAGCCCTTTCTTTTTTAGTGGGTTAGGGTTTTCATCCCATTTCATCACCTTTTTTTTCTTCCTTCATAGAATAAAGTAGTTTATGAAGGAGCGTGACATTAAAACATGGATAATGGATTTTTTAAGAACATTGAAAAGAAAACTGGCGTTAATATGAAAGATATTTTTGATTTAGCTAATTCTTTACAAAACGCGAATTTTAAAGATGAAAAAACTGTTAGAAGTGTAATCCAAAGAGTCTCTCAGATTGCAAATAAAAAGGTAAGTAAAGAGATGGAAGATCAAATTGTGAAATCCATCGTTAACGATGGCAAGCAGCTTGACTTTAATACGATTGCTCAAATGATGAATAAAAAATAAAAAGAAGGCCGGTATCCGCCTGATTATTGGTATGGGCGCTAGGGTCTGTTTAATCTAAGTAAGGAGTCAGGATAGGCGTACGTGTAGTGCGGCTGTCTTTTTTTGTGTTGGGGGGGGATTTGTTATTATATCCCGAAATTTGTTAATATCTTATCAAACTTTGTTAATATCAACCTGAAATTTGTTAATATCCTCAAATTTTTGTTAATATTGCACAGAAATTCGTTAATAAAGCATTAAAGCAATAAAGTGTTTTGAAAAATGATAGAAAAAGTTCTTAATAATGATAATGAAATTCATGAAAAGTTAGTAGACACTTGGAATAACTTAGTCATTTTATAAAAAAGGCAGGAAATCTGCCTCAAAAAGGTGGAAATCAAATAAAAATGGTACAAGAGAATCCTTGTACCATCTAAAACGGGGAATTCCGAGAGAAAGGAGGACCAACCTGTACTTACAAATTAATTGGTCTTCCTCTTTTTATTAATGGGAGCTAAAAATCTGGAGCGATTTGCTTTCTTCCCTCGTCTGTTACTTGGAATGGAGATTAACAGTTCCTCTTTTGCCCTAGTCATCGCTACATAAAATAATCTTCTTTCTTCTTCAAGCGGGTCAGGATCGCCAGCACGGTAAGATTCAAGGGCAAAATCGTGCGGTAAACTGCCGTCTACAGCACTAATCAGATAAACGGTTTTATATTCCAGCCCTTTAGCCCGGTGAATCGTACTAAGAGTAATCGCATCAGTGAAATGTTTGCTCATATTTTTTATTTCTTTATTCATGGCCGACATATGCTGTGCATGTTCTAACAAAGCATTAATCGTTGTAAAGCTATTTGCTGCAACTTTTAGATCCTTTAAGTCATCTGAGCCTTTTTCTAGCTTGCTCGATTCATTTCCGCGTTTTTTTAGAAAATCAAGAAATCCTATTTCTTTCTCGATCTGTTCAATCGCAACAGATGGGGATAAATGCTTAAGCCCGCGTATGAGAGTAACCGCCTTTTTTAACTTTTTCTCTTGAAAAGCGTGAGCCGTTTTCAAGTGAGAAAGTGCCTCAAGAAGGCTGCAATCCTTCAGAATGCTCTCGGCCTTCAAATCTTTTAGAACTGTTTGTTTTAAGAATAGTAAAGGCAAAAGATCGCTTAAGGCATTCGGGTCGTCCTCATTTAAACTGACCTTCAAAAAGGCCAGGGCACTTCTGACAATAAACCGGTCGTAAAATGCCTCGGCATCTTGATCAATCTTAAACGGCAGGTTTGAGGCGGCTAATCTTTCAAAGACCGCACGGGAGCTGACATTTGTCCGATATAAAATGGCGAAATCTCCAGGTTTTGCACCTTGTGAAATTCTCTCCTGAATATCGGTCACAATCATCGTGGCCTCTTCTTCTTCATCATATGGAAAAAATAATTGAGGAAGGATACCCGAGGTATATTGTGCCTCCATGCGTTTTAATCGGCGTTTTTTATTTAAAGCAATCATTTGATTCGCGGCTGCGACAATTTCATGTGAAGAGCGGTAGTTCTGCTCAAGAGTGACTAATTTTGCATTAGGAAAGTCTTTTTCAAAATCTAAAAGATAACTAGGGTCACTGCCTCTGAAGGAGTAGATAGCCTGATCATCATCACCGACCGCACAGACATTTTTATGTTTGCTAGATAACAGTTTAATCAACTCATATTGAACCCTGTTTATGTCTTGAAATTCATCAATTAGAAAGTATTGGAATTTTTCCTGGTAATACTCTAAGAGGGAAGGGGACGAAATAAATAATTGATAACAGCCAATTAACATATCGTCAAAATCAAATAATCCTTCTGTTTGTTTATATTCCTCATACTTTTTATATAAAAATAGCGCGCTCTCTTCCCAATCAGATGTGGGTTTGACTTCGTTCGGCATGAGAAGGGAGTTTTTCCAGAAGCCTATTTGCTGCAGAGCTAAATCATAGGCAAATTCCTTTTCAGATAATTGGAGGGCTTTCCCAGCCTCTTTAAGAATTTTATCACGCTGCCAATCCTTCTTAAGCAAATGATTAGAGGACCAATTGGCGGCATCATGGAACATTAAGATACGATAGAAGATACTGTGAAAGGTACCGGTCACAAGCTGATTGATTTTTCCCCGCTGCATATTTGGATAGGATAGAAGGCGATTTTTCATTTCTGCAGCCGCTTTGGAGGTGAAGGTTACAAGCATAATCGAGCCAGGATCGGCCTGTTTCCCCTCGAGCATGTAAGCAGTCCTTGCGGTTAAAACACGTGTTTTACCGCTCCCGGCCCCAGCAAGGACTAGTAACGAGCCATCTGTTTGGATGACGGCCTCTACTTGGCTTTTATCGAGGACCACACCTTTTTCAGCAAGCAATTGTAAATAGAGCGGCAGTTCCTGCTTTATATGTTTCATAGGTGGTGTATAAGGAACAGAGTATTCAATCGGTTTAGCAGGTTGAAATAGTTCTAGGTTTGTGTTTGTCTCGGTAATGGTCCGTCCTTGGGGGATTTTAAAACCATTCCGTTCGATATAATGTGGAGTATCTTCCGAAATTTTAATGGGGTCAGGGTCAGAGCAATTTTTTTCAGGTGATTGGACGTGAAAAAAATGCGGCTCCATCGCGATGCCGAGAAATAATTTTACTTGTTCATGGCAGGTGGGACAGACAAGTTCTCCATTTTTTCCTGCTAAATATATTTTTTGGTACTGATCACGAGCCAATTGTGAGAGTCGGATAAGCTGTTGTTGATAGAAAGCTGTTTTCATATATTAAAACCTCTATTTCGCGAAAATAACACATGTTCTATCTTAACAAAACCAGCCGGCTTCGGGAAGTGTTTGATTATTTATCCAGTAAAAAGAAGCACCCGCCGGTTAATCGGCAAGTGCTTCTGTAGGAATTTGCTTGACCATCGTTTTATGAGGAATCCCAGCATCCAAAAATTCCTCTGATACAACCTCGTAGCCAAGTCCGGCATAGAAGGGAATTGCATGGGTCTGCGCATTTAATTTTAATTTGTGTAAGCCTTGTTTCCGGGCGAAGGTTTCGATAGCGTTCATCATTTTTCCTCCTGCTCCGGTTTTACGGGCTTCTTTTAATACACAAATCCGTTCGACTTTACCATAACCATCAACTACACGGAATCTCCCTGCAGCTATTGGATTGGATGTATCTCCATACATAACAAAATGTGTGGCGTCATCCTCATATTGGTCTATTTCCTCTTCGATTGGAACACTTTGCTCCTGTACGAATACAATTTTTCTGATAGAAAAAGCATCTTCAAGCTCTTTTTGATTTTCAACAACTTTGATTATCACGTTTAACTATTCCTTTCCAAGACGAAATGTTTCATATACGGTCCAAGAACCATTTTCTAGTTGATAAAGCAGATGGAAGCGGTCAATCGTTTCTTCATGATTAATTTTTGTCATCCGGAGTGACCCATAAACATCAGAGTGTTCATCATTTGACAGCTTTTGGCCAATCGTAAAATGGGGGACAAAGGCATATTCTGTATTTTCATCATTTAATTCGCGATTGATTTCCAAATGTAGAGTGGAGAGTTCGTTCGTTGGCTCCACCTTAAAATAGATTACATTATTTACTGGCTTGAAGGAACTGATTTTTGCCGTTTTTAAAGAAAAAGGGCTAGTCTTTTCAGCAATTTTACGTAGTTTATCAGCGAAATTCTTGGCATTTTCTTCTGTTGCATCAAAAGCACTTTTTAATGTCAAGTGTGGAGGAATAAGAGCATAATGCGGATCGTAACGTTTACGATAAGAATTCACTACATCTTGAAGCTTTTTCGATGGAAAAATGACAACACCAAATTTCATGCGGTTTCCTCCAATGATTAAAATTATTTTAGAAAAATGTCGATAAAATCGCTTTCAATCATTATAGCAAATTTTCTAAATACATTAAATAAATTAAAATTTCTATAGGAATTTAAAAAAACATTTTAAGCGCCCGCTTTAAATCAGGCTGCCAATAGGTCCATGTATGATTCCCATTAAATTCTTCATAAAAGTATGTAATTGGTTTAGCTTGTATTTTTTTAGCTAGTATCCTATTTGGACTTATAAAGTCTTGTACTTTCCCGTCCGTAGTTTGTACTTCGGTTTCCTGCGTACCGATTACATGGTAAATCTCAACAAGTTGACCTTCATTAAAGTCTTCTACGAGTTTAAAAATGTGCTGGTCAACCAATGGTGACTGGAGTAATATCTTTCCAAATGTATGGGGATATTGTAATGCAGTCAGTAAAGAAACGGTGGCACCAAGAGAATCACCAATTAACGCCCTGGTGGAACCCATCTGATAGGTTGGAAATTCCTTATCGAGAAAGGGAACTAATTCATGGGCAAGAAAACGAATATACTGCTGGTTTTGGTCTCCATCCGGATGGTATTTCCTCCGTCGGTCGGCTACATCCTTATAGGGTACCCCAACAATTATAATATTTTCAATTTCTTGTTTAAAAAGTAACTCATCTGCTAATCGTCCGATTCGTCCAAGCTGAAAATAATCTCTGCCATCCTGGGCAATTAGCAGTGAGTATTTGTACAATGGTGAGTAGTTTGCAGGCAGATAGATAAGAAGCTGCATGGTTTCTTGTAGTTCGGAGCTATGAAAGCTATAATCTTTGATTGTGCCTTTTGGATACTGCATGGATTATCCCCCGTAGTTCAGTTTTACAAATGCATTTTATCATAAATAGAAAGAAGATGCTTTTAGTATAGGTAGTGGTTGTGGGAGGTGGAATTGATTAATGGAGGTAGGATTTATGGGAACGAGTTTCCGGCATAATCGATAAGATGTTTTCTCGTTTAAACGTGCGCATTTGTTTGCGTAGCAGGCAATAGGCACGAATGTAGTCATCATTTATTTCCTTTACAATTAGCTTTCTTTGGGAAAGTTCTTGGTTTTCAGCAAGATAAATCATTTCAATTGGCATGTGTTCTTCAATTGAACGGATTAGCAGCCCATCCATGGTAATCACTCCTTTTGCTTTATAGTTATATTATAACCGAACATTAGTTCTTTATTCAAGGAAAAAAAGAACATATGTTCGTTTTTATTTTTGAGGTTTTAAGGCAATATGCTTTGTAATGAAAAAGATATTGACATTATAAGAAATTTAAATATAATTAGATTTGTACCTTACATATCGATCCGATAGTTCAGCGGGAGAATACATCCTTGACAGGGATGGGGTCGGGGGTTCGAATCCCTCTCGGATCATAACTAGTCCTAACATCTAAGTGATGTTAGGGCTTTTTTGTTGTTGCCTTTGTTTCTGTATTAGTATTGCAATTTCTTTCGTTTGTTGCTGAAAAAGATAAAGAGGATATTAATAGGAGGCAACGAGAAGGAATTGAATCGGCCAAAGCAAAAGGTAAACATCTAGGCAGACCGAAAATAAGCCTAGAATCATTAAATGCAACAGAAAGCAATTTTAAAAACTAAATATGAATCATGGAAAAAGAACGAAATAACGGCAGTTGAATTTATGAATAAAATGGATTTAAAGAAAAATTCGTTTTATAAAATCATGAAGGAATATGAAGTGGATTTAATCATTTATTAAAAGATAATTAGTTTAGGATTAATAGTGGTGAACCATACCACAAGTAAATGAGGGTTCTTAAAGAAAAAAGGTGCCTGACCGAATAGCAAGTAGGGACTGAGGTGACCCCGAAAAGTTAGAGTTTTATATTAAGCAGCTAATTGGCTAGTATGGGTACGGTATTGAACCGGACTCATACCTGCCAATTTTTGTTTTATGCGCTTGTTATTATAATAATCGATATATTCTTCAATTCTTCTTTTTAATTCCTCAAATGTGCACAGTTTTTCTCCATAATACATTTCTTGTTTTAGTAACCCGAAAAAATTCTCCATGGGGGAATTATCTAAACAGTTCCCTTTTCGCGACATACTCTGGAACACCTTGTTCTCTTTGAGTGTTTTTACCCATTTATGATGTTGATAATGCCAGCCCTGGTCTGAATGTATAGTGGTTCTGAACTTTGAATCTTTTACTATTTTAAGAGCTTCCTCAAGAGGGTTGAGCACTATTTCTAAGGTCGGGCGCATTCCTATCCCAAACGAAAGAATTTCACCGTTGAACATGTCCATAATAGGACTAAGATACAGTTTTACACCGTCTGAACACTTAAATTCAGTAATATCTGTCGTTAATTTTTGATGACACACATTTGTATGAAAACGACGATTAATGCGGTTCTTGGAAACCGTTCCCGTAGTCCCTTTGTAAGAACTGTATTTACGTGATTTTCTTCTGAACTTATCTCCTTTTAGTCCGAGTTTAGTCATGATGCGTTGTACCTTCTTATGATTCACTTTAATACCACGGTTTCTCAATTCTAGCTTGATACGTCGATAACCATAATTGCCTTTATGTTCATGAAAAATGGTTTGTATAGACTTTTCAAGTTCTTGGTCTGGATTTTCCTTCTTCATCACCTTTATATGATAGTGATAGGAGGATTCAGGGATCCCAACTATGCATAAAACATCTTTTAATTTGAAGGTTTCTTTGAGTTCAAATGATAACGCTGCTTGTGCTTTTCGAGATAGCCTTCCGGATCCATCTGAAAAGCTCGCAACTTTTTTAAGTATTCTACCTCCAAACGAAGAAGCTCGTTTTCTCTTTCCAATCTTTGCTCATATGTCATTTCATTTTCATTAGTAGGTTTGTTTTTTCTGTTCTTTGCTTTATCAGACATGGGTGGTCGTCCTTTCGGTCTATCCAGCGCTTCAGCCCCACCTTCTAGAAAAGACTTTCTCCATGAACTGATCATAGGGGGGTTAGTAAGCCCAAAATGAAGGGCTGTTTCCGTTTCTGAAGAACCGGTTCTCTTCATAAAGCTTAATACATCCAGTTTGAATTGAACAGAATAAGTTTCCTTATGATTTTTCCTTTTTAACCCTTCCTCTCCAAATTTCTCATATAAATTTATCCATCGTTCAAGCTGTGAATATGCTTTGATACCATGCTTCCTAGCTAAAGATTTAGCCCCCAATTTACCTTTTTTATATTCTCTTACAACCATAAGTTTAAATTCTTCTCCATATTTTGCCATAAAAAAACACCCCAAAAGTCAGATTTCACTCTAACTTTTGGGG
>Ga0308175_100002558_pt1 | contig 12451 bp, 13 predicted proteins | sample PhyCR1_3_FD_203893 | JGI IMG/M metagenome (GOLD analysis project Ga0308175, IMG submission 203893) | Soil microbial communities from UC Gill Tract Community Farm, Albany, California, United States - DLSLS.C.R1 | ecosystem: Environmental > Terrestrial > Soil > Agricultural land | place: USA... | reverse complement strand
ACGACGCTCGGCCGGGGCGGATCGGACACCACAGCGGTGGCGCTGGCCGCCGCACTCAATGCCGACGTGTGCGAGATCTACACCGACGTGGACGGCGTCTTCACCGCCGACCCGCGCATCGTGCCCAACGCGCGTCGGCTGGCGAGTGTCACCTACGAAGAGATGCTCGAACTTGCCGCGTGCGGCGCGAAGATTCTGCACCTGCGCAGCGTCGAGTACGGCCGCCGGTACAACGTGCCCATTCACGTCCGCTCGTCCTTCTCCGGACGACCCGGCACCACCGTCACCGGATCGATTGAGGAGCTCCAGGTGGAAGACGCGATCATCAGCGGCGTCGCGCACGACCGCAGCGAGGTCAAGGTGACCGTCGTGAACGTGCCCGACAAGCCGGGCGAGGCGGCCGCGATCTTCCGCGAGCTGGCCGACGCCGAGATCAACCTCGACATGATCGTCCAGAACGTCTCGACGGGCGGCACCGGGCGCACGGACGTGTCGTTCACGCTGCCGGCAACCGACGGTCAGACGGCGATGAACGCGCTGAGGCGCGTACAGGACCGCATCGGCTTCACGGATCTGCTCTACGACGACCACATCGGCAAGCTGTCGCTGATCGGCGCGGGCATGCGGTCGCACCCGGGTGTTTCGGCGCGGTTCTTCACCGCGCTCGCCGACGCAGGGGTGAACGTGGAGATGATCTCGACTTCGGAGATCCGCATCTCGGTCATCTGCCGGGACACCGACCTGGACGTAGCGGTGCGCGCCGTGCACGACGCGTTCGAGCTCGGTTCGGACGAGGAACAAGCCGTCGTCTACGGAGGAACGGGGCGATGAGCGCTCGCGCGCGGGGTATTTGCCTCCTCGCGCAAGCGCTCGTCGGGTGCCGAGCTAGGCGAGTTGGAGAAGGATCATGAGAGTCGGCATAGTCGGCGCGACCGGGCAGGTCGGCACCATGATGCGGCGGGTGCTCGCCGAGCGGTCGTTCCCGGTGGACGAGATCCGCTACTTCGCCTCTGCGCGCTCGGCCGGCAGCACGCTGCCGTGGGAGGGCGTGGACGTCCGCGTCGAGGACGCGTCGACGGCCGACCCGTCCGGTCTGGACATCGCGCTGTTCTCCGCCGGCGGATCGACGTCCAAGGAACTCGCCCCGATGTTCGCCGCGGCCGGCGTGACGGTCATCGACAACTCGTCCGCGTGGCGGATGGATCCGGACGTGCCGCTCGTCGTCGCCGAGGTCAACGGCGCCGAGGCGCACAGCGCGCCGAAGCGGATCATCGCCAACCCGAACTGCACGACGATGGCCGCGATGCCGGTGCTGAAGCCACTGCACGACGGGGCCGGGCTGGTCCGATTGGTCGTCTCGACCTACCAGGCCGTCTCCGGCTCCGGCGGGGCTGGTGTCGCGGAACTCGACACGCAACTGCGCGCGGCCGGCGACAAGGCCGCCGAGCTGACCTTCGACGGTGCAGCCCTCGCGCTCCCCGAGCCGAAGAAGTACGTCGGCCCGATCGCGTTCAACGTGCTGCCGCTCGCCGGGTCGATCGTCGACGACGGTGAGTTCGAGACCGACGAGGAAAAGAAGCTGCGCAACGAGTCGCGCAAGATCCTCGCGATCCCCGGGCTGCGGGTGTCCGGCACCTGTGTGCGCGTGCCGGTGTTCACCGGCCACTCGCTCTCGATCAACGCTGAGTTCGAGCGACCACTGTCCGTCGCGCGGGCGATCGAGCTGTTGAGGTCCGCACCCGGTGTCGAGCTGAGCGATGTGCCGACGCCGTTGCAAGCGGCCGGCCGCGACCCGTCCTACGTCGGCCGGATCCGTCAGGACCCCGGCGTCGACGACGACCGTGGGCTCGCGCTGTTCGTCAGCAACGACAACCTGCGCAAGGGTGCCGCGCTCAACGCGGTGCAGATCGCCGAGCTACTTCTCGGTTGAGAGGTCCACGCCGGCCGTGGCCTTGTTGCGCACCGGCTTGGCCGGCGCACCGGCGACGATGGCACCGGCCGCGACGTCCGAGGTGACGACCGAGTTCGCGCCGACGACCGCGCCATCGCCGATCTTGACAGCGCCCAGGACGACGGCGTGCGCGCCGATCACCACGTCGTCGCCGATGTGCGGCGCCGTCCACTCGCCCGCGCCGAGGTGCACCGGCTCACCGAGCGTCACGCCTTGATAGATGCGCACTCGTGCACCGATCACGACGTCCGGCCCGATGACGACGCCGGACGAGTGCGGCAGGAAGAACCCGGGGGCGACCGTGGCCAGCGGGTGGATGTCCGCGCCGGACTTGCTCATCGCCCGCCCGCGCAACCACATGGCGAACGGCGTCAGCCCGCGCCGGGCGAGCTCGTGCGCGAGGCGGAAGGTGATCACCGCGCGCACGTTCGGGCTCAATAGCGCCTTGCCGAGCGCGCGCGTCCAGAACTTGCCGGGCGAGTACAGCCGGTAGTTCGCATGCGTCGTCGCCTCGACGTCGGCGCGGATGGTGGCCAGTAATTCGCTCACTGCGCGTTCCACTCGAACGGCACCATGTCGCGCAAGACCCGGCGACGCCGGTTACGCGGCAGGTGATCGATGTAGAGGATGCCCTGCAGGTGCTCGGTCTCGTGTTGCAGGCAGCGGGCGAAGAAGCCGGTACCGGAGACCTCGAGCTCCGCGCCGGTCTTGTCGAGACCACGCACCGTTGCGTGATCCGACCGCGGCAGTTCGTGGTAGGGCCCTGGCACTGAAAGGCATCCCTCGTCAGCCGTGACCTGGTCACCCGAGGTGGTGATCGTCGGATTTATCACGTGCCCGATCTGATGGGTGCCGGTCTCGTCCGGGCAGTCGTAGACGAAGACCGCGAGGCCCACGCCGATCTGCGGAGCAGCCAGCCCGACGCCACCGGCCACGGAGAGCGCGGCGAACATGTCGTCGACCAGCTTGCCCAGCGGTTCGTCGAACTCGCTCACCTGCGCGGCGCGGGCGTGCAGCACCGGGTCACCGACGACTCGGATCTTCGGCGTCTCAGGCATGCGTGTCAGCTTAGGAGGTCGGTAGCTAGGTACGCTGCGTCGGCGGGTTCGCACGATGAGAGGACGCTCCCTTGGCTGGACGACGTCGGCTTCCGGCCGCCCTCGACGACGTGCGCAGCCGGCCGCGGGAGTACGCGAAGTTGGCAGTGCGTCGGGTCCTCTACCGCAGGCATCTCGACCTTGTCGCTGACCCGTACCCCGTTCGAGTTGCCGCCCTGCTCGGTCACGTCGGCGCGACCACCGTCCTGGACGTGGGCGCGAACATCGGGCAGTACGCGAGCGCGCTGCGGGCGAGTGGCTACCGCGGCGCGATCGTGTCCTGCGAACCGCTGTCCGATGCGTTTGCGCATCTGGAACGGCGAGCGGCGCGCGACAACATGTGGGACGTCCGGCGCACGGCGGTCGGCAGCGAAATCGGCACCGCCGAGATCAACGTGTCGGCGAACTCGTTCTCCTCGTCCCTGCTGGAGATGACGGACGCGCACACGTCGGCCGCGCCGGGATCGGAGGCGATTGCCGCCGAGACGGTTCCGTTGACGACCGTCGGCGAGCTCGCGCGCGAACTCGATCTCGACCCGAACCGCACGTTGCTCAAGATCGACACGCAAGGCTACGAAGCACCAGTGCTGGACGGCGCAGGTCCACTCGTCGGCAAGCTGGCCGCGATCTCGCTCGAGCTGTCGTTCGTGCCGTTGTACGCGGGTCAGCAATTGTTCGACGACCTGGTCGGCCGGTTGCGCGGCAGCGGGTACGTCCTCTACGCCATCGAGGGTGGCTTCGGCGACAAGCGCACCGGCCGGATGCTGCAGTGCGACGGACTGTTCGTCCGCGCCGATCTGGTCTAGCCGAGCGCTAGGCCCGCTTGTACGGCAGCGGCCGCCAACCGTCCGGTTTACGCGCCATCCCCAGCGCGCCGACGATCGTCTGCACCGCCTGATCGAGCTCGGCGAGGGTGGCCCGACTCACGCTTACCGGCTGCCCGTGCGGATCAGCGACGTCATCAGCGGTCGGATCCTTGGGTCGGGGCGCCAAACCACGGATCACCGCTGCCTGCGCGATCACGTGCTTCGGCGTCCCCGCGCGCAGGTGCGACGCGATCCGCGCGAACTCTTTGATCATGAAGGTGCGGCGCAGGGCCGTCGGTGCCTGATGCAGCACGACTTCGAGGTGATATCGCTCGGCGGTTAGGATCAGGTCTGCTTCTGTCGCCATCGCCGGCTCGAACTGACGGGCTCGGTGATCCGTCGGGTCGAGTCCCACCTGGCCCAGCGCAGAGGCGGCTCCCCGGTCCATCGGCTGCCCGACGAGCGCATGCACGCCCGCACTTGACACGGTCAGGCCGGAGCGGGGATCAGTCGAGGCCCGGATCAGCAGCTCGGCCATCGGCGACCGGCTGATGTTCCCGGTACATACGACCAGAACGTGAAACGGCACGATGGGCAGTATTGCGGGTTTCGCGGAGAGCGGGCCCGAGGGGGAGGATTGCGGGTTTCCGATATGGCAGTCCGATCGGTCGATTTCCGGCAAGGCGTACAGACAGGATTAACTTGACAGGAACGCAACCTGTTACACATAGCGTCGTTGGTCAGGTCATGCGCGTCACAGTGCACGACTACAGCGGGCACCCGTTTCAGGTGCAGCTGTCCCGTGAACTAGCACGTCGCGGACATTCCGTTCTGCACGAGTACAGCACTCAGTACGTAACTGGTCACGGGAATCTCACGGTAACGCCGGCCGACCCGGACACGCTTCGGATCGAAGGCGTGGCAGCTTCGCTCCCGATCCGCAAGTACGACCCGATCGCCCGGATGCGCTTCGAACTCAGCTACGCGCGGGCCTGGCGAGCGCGCCTCGAGCGCGACCCGGCCGACGTCGTGGTGGCGTGCAACGTCCCGCTGTTCGCGCTGGCCGCGGTGCGTCGGCAACTGGCTCGCAGCGGACGTCCCTGGGTGTTCTGGCACCAGGACATCTACAGCCTCGGCGTTGCCGCCGAGATCGATCGGAAGCTTCCTGGCATGATCGCCGCCCCGCTGCGCCGTTGGGCGTACGGGCTCGAGCGCAGCCAGGTGCGCAGCGCCGCCCGGGTCGTCGCGATCGGTGACGCGTTCGTCGACCACTACCGCGGGTGGGGCCTGGACGTCGGCCACGTCGACGTGATCCCGAACTGGGCGCCGCTCGACGAGCTGGTGCCCGGCGCGCGCGACAACGCCTGGACCCGTCAGCACCGGCTGCCAACCGGGCCGGTCCGGCTGCTCTACGCCGGCACACTCGGCCGCAAGCACAACCCGCTGCTGCTGCTCGACCTGCTGAACGCAGCGCGCTCGCGCGGTGTCGACGCCAGCCTCGTCGTGTGCTCCGAGGGCGTCGGCGCGGACGAGCTTGCCGCTGCGGCCGGCGATCGGCCGGACGTCCGGATCCTCGGCTATCAGCCCGCCGAGCGGTTCGCTGACGTGCTCGCCAGCGCGGACGTGATGGTTGCGCTGCTCGAGCCGGACGCCGCCGCGTTCTCCGTCCCCAGTAAGGTGCTGAGCTATCTCGCCGCCGGCCGGCCGACGATTGCGCTCCTCCCAGAGGGCAACCCGGCTGCCGCGGATGTCCGGGCCGCCGGGGGCTTCGTAGCATCCCCCGACTCGACCGGCGCAGGCGCGGCCGCTAGTTGGCTCGCCACGACCATCAAGACCGGACCGGACGCGCTGGGCATCCTTGGTGCCCGGGCGCGGCAGCTCGCCGAGCAGCGGTTCGACATCGAGACGATCACCGACAAGTTCGAGCAGATCCTCGCCGCGGCCGCCGGACGCGACGTCGAGCGAGATGCAGCTCGGCCGGAAGCTGAGGGAGTCGCAGCGTGACCCAGCTGGTTCCTCGCATCGAGGCGAGTTCCGGGCGGCGGACATTGCCGCCCATCGAACTGTCGCCACCGCATATCGTCGCCGATGGCCCTGTTGCCACTTCGGCCACCACGAACATCCACGCCACTGCAGACTGGTCGCGGGTGCTCGTCCGCCGCTTGGTCGCCGCCGATCTGGCCTGTGCGTTGGTCGCCGCAGGCGTCGGACTCGTCGCCCGGGTCGGGCTTTCCGACGTGCGGATGTACATCGCGAACAGCGTGGTCGTTGCCCTCGCTTGGCTGATGAGCCTTGCGACGAACGGCAGCTATGAGGTTCGACGGATCGCCACCGGCACCCGCGAGTACCAGGGCGTCGTCCGCGCTGGTATCGCGCTCGCCGGCAGCGTCGCGATCGTCTGCTACCTCTTCAACTCACTCGTCGGCCGCACCTTCGTTGCGATCGTCATTCCGACCGGCATCGCGCTGATGGTGCTCACTCGCTTCACGATGCGCCGGGCGGTCTATGCGCACCGACGCCGCGGCCTCTGGTCCAGCGCAATCCTTGCCGTGGGCACGTCGGAATCGGTGGTGCACCTCGCGGACATCGCGCGTCGTGCGCCCGAGGCGGGCCTGCTCGTCGTCGGTGCATGCGTCGAGGACGCCGAGATGGGCGCCGAGATCGCGCCGGGCGTACCGGTCGTCGGTGGCGTATCGACCGCAGCCGAGATGGCCGAGTCACTCGATGTGGACGTCGTAGCAGTAGCCGGCAGCGGGCTCGGCCCGCGCGGCATCCGCGAACTCGGCTGGGCCCTCGAGGGCACCCGTCGCCGGATGGTGATGGCGCCCGGGCTGACCGAGGTCGCCGGCCCCCGCGTGCACGTCAGCCCGGTCGACGGCCTGCCGCTCATGTGGGTCGATCAGCCGGAGTTCACCGGTACCCGGCGGTTCGTCAAGCGGGTCGTCGACATCCTGGTGTCCGGCACCGCGTTGCTCGTCGTCTCCCCGCTGCTGCTCCTGATCGCGCTCGCTGTGCGACTCACCAGCCGCGGCCCGGTTATCTACAGCAGCAAGCGGTTCGGCAAGGGCAGCGAGGAGATCGTCGTCCACAAGTTCCGCACGATGGTGCGCGACGCGGACAAGATCCGCGGTCAATTGCTCGAGCTCAACGAGTGCGAGGACGGCGTCCTGTTCAAGATGCGCCGTGACCCGCGCGTGACTCGAGTGGGCCGGGTGCTTCGTCAGTTCTCCCTCGACGAACTCCCGCAGTTGCTGAACGTGCTGACCGGCTCGATGTCTCTCGTCGGACCGCGTCCGCCGCTGCCCGAAGAGGTCGAGCGGTACCACGGTGACGTCCGCCGTCGACTGCTCGTCAAGCCGGGGCTCACCGGCCTGTGGCAGGTCAGCGGCCGGTCGGACCTCCCGTGGGACGAGTCGGTGCGCCTCGATCTGTACTACGTCGAAAACTGGTCGCTCGGCTTCGACTTCGCCATCATCGCGCGCACGGTGTCCGCGGTGCTGCGGCGTCGCGGCGCCTACTGAGACAGGGACGATCGTCGCGTGGGTACGCACCGCGTAGATGAACTGGCTGCCCGCAACCAGCCGGTGCCTCGGACGCCCTTGACGAATGACCGACCGCGGCCCAATGCGTCAGGCGAATCGCCGCCCCGCAAACGCGTTCGCCGGCCCCCGCAAAGCTTGTGGCGGCGGTTGGTCGGCGTCGTCCGCTCGAAGCGCGGCCGCTGGGTGCTGGTGGGGTTCATCTGCATCGCCGCATTGATCCTCGGCATGCTGGCCGAAGGTTTCTTCTCGTCGCCGGCGCCGGCCGTGTCGATGCCGAACGGGCTCGGCAACTCCGACGTGACCACACCACCGGCGTCGCCGCTGGCGTCGAAGCCGCCGAAGCATCATGGCGGCGGCAAGGGCAAGAACGGGCTCGTCACCAACCCGGTGCAGCAGCTGCGCAACGCGCTGCCCGACAACCCGCTGAACAATCTCCGCGGCACTGGCGTGCACCACGTCACGCTCAAGACGACGACACCGCTCGGGAAGATCCCGGTGCTCGGCTTCCTGGTGCCGACCGGCATGGGGTCCGCGTACGGGTCGCTGAACGGGCAACGCTCGCCGTGGACGTACTCGGAGCAGGCCTTGGGTCCGGGTTACCTTGCGGCAATCTTCATCCAGACCGGCGCGACCGGTCTGCCAATCACGTGCACGGTCTCGGTCGACGGCAAGGTGACAAGCCGCGAGACAGCATCCGGCGCGTACGGTCGCGCCGTCTGCCTCGGTTGACCCGCCCCCGCTAGGCTCGCGGCGATGGACGATCGTCAGCCGGTGATCTCGCGCGCCCTGCACCAGGCGAAGATGCTCGTGCACCGCGCGGGTTTCGACGTCAGCCGGGACACGTTCAAGCACCGGTTCGTGTATCAAGTTCTGCAGCACGGGATCGACACGGTGCTCGACATCGGTGCGAACGGCGGGCAGTTCGGCACGCTGCTGCGCCAATCGAAGTTCACCGGGCAGATTCACTCGGTCGAACCATTGCAGAGCGCGTACAACGTCCTGACCGCGACGGCTGCCGGCGATGCCCGGTGGAGCGTTCAGCGCGCCGCGGTCTCCGCTGAGCCGGGAACGTTGACGATGAACGTGTCGAGCAACTCGGTGTCGTCGTCCGTCCTGCCGATGCTCGACCGGCACGCGACCGCGGCCCCCAGTGCCCAGTACGTCACCACCGAGGACGTAGTGGCGACGACGGTGGACGAGATCGTCACCACTGCCGGCCTCGAGCCTGAACGCACGCTGTTGAAAATCGACGTGCAGGGCTACGAGCGTGCGGTGCTGGATGGTGCCGCGAAGACGCTCGCGGCGTTCCGCGGAGTGCGCACCGAGATGTCTCTCGTCCCGCTCTACGAAGGCCAGGCGTTGATGCCGGAGATCATGAACGTGTTGGCCGAGCACGGCTTCGAGTTGTGGTTCATCGATCCGGGCTTCACCGAACCTGGCACCCGTCGGCTGCTCCAGCTCGACGGCGTGTTCTTCCGGACCGGGCAGTGACGGACGAACCGCGGCGCACACGTAAGCAGTTCGTGGCGGCGTTCACTCCGCACGGGTTGGTTCATCTGCTCGACCGGTTCGCCTTTCGGCTGCGTCGCGCGCGGGTCCGGCTCACGCTTCGCATCTTCGCGCTGCTCGGCGTGAACGTCCGCCCATGATCAACAGGGTCGAAACCCGGTCAGAGGCGGGATTCAGCCCTGTTGATCATGAAGATGAGCGCCGCATATTCGGCACGACGGTGCGGCTTGTGGTGGTCGAGCGGGAGCTGCCCGTGCGCTCGCGCCGGGTGCGGTCAGGTCGAGCTGCGGCGCAACCGACCGCGCCGTAGACCGAGCTTCACCGCCACGGCGTACGCCCCGCCAACCACGCGACGAAGAGTGATCGGTTCAGCCGGCTGTTGCAACATCGCCTGATACCGATCAACGGTGGTCTGCAGCGCGCCGGCCAGCACCTCATCCGGATCAGCGTCCGGCAGCACCCGGGCGGCGACCGACTTCCACACCTGGGTGTCGAGCCGAGTGCGGTAGGCAAGCAATTCGCGAGTCGGCCCGTCCAGTTCCACCGTCATGTCCGGGCGGCGGCGCGTCGGGACTGTGGTCCGCTCGTTGGCGCGCGTTGCCGTCAAGTCACGTCCGAGCCAGGCGCCCAGCTCGTCCTGGAAGTGGGGGTTCTCGGCGAGGTTGACGTGCCCGAAGCCGTCCAGTCGCTCGAGCGCCGCGGACACCAGCGCAGCGTCGTCCCGCTCGGCGATGAACTCGGTGCGGGAAAGTGCCGGATGCGGCCAGGCGAGGAACCGGGTGATCGTGTTGTCGACGTTCGGCGCCAGCATGGCGTGCTCGAGAAATTCATGAAGGGGCCGCCAGGCGATGCGAAACGCCTCGGCGTTCGGTCCCCAGTGCCGCAGGTTGAACTCGGTGAGTGCGCGGCCGTGCAGCCACTGCGACAGGATCCGCACCTGCGGTGCGCGCAGCACGGTGATGTGGTCGGCGCCGGGGTAGCGGGCCATCGTCGTGGCCGGGCCGATGTGGCCGGCGACGAGCGTCGCGTCCGCGGCCAGCTCGTCCGGGCCGAGATACAGCACCGCCCGCTCAGCGGGGCTGATCGCGTCCAGGTCGTCATATCCGGCGAGCAGGGAGGTATCGACGCCCTGGACGAAGACTTCCGGTTGTAGGGCCCGCTCGAGAGCGACCCGCAAAGACGTCCCGGCGGTCTTCGGAATGTGGCTGAAGACAAGCGGATGCCCCGGTCCGTACTCCCGGGTATGCCGACCCGGCGTCCGCTCCTGCGGAGCCGTCATGAGCTGCCTTCGTCGGCGTCGGTATGCGTCCCGACGTAGCGGATCCGGCTGCCCGGCGCAGACCGCGCGACCGCGAAGCCGAGGAGTACGCAACTGACGATTCCGGCCGCCATCATCGTCAAGCTCACGCCCACCAGGCTGTCACGCATCGACGCGATCACGATGCCCACGATGACGACCGGCGTCATGGCCAGCTCGATCACCGACGCCTGACCGCCGAGCTTGCGACCTTGCAGCACCGCGATCAGCACCCGCCGGAAGTCGAGAACCCCGGCGGCGGCGAGCAGCCAGTGCGTGCACGCCGTGGCGGCGACGAATTCGGTGCCGAACGCCACTCGGATCGCCCAGCCGGCAATCACTTCCAGCACCACGACGACCGAGATGATCAAGATCGCGGACAGCAGCAGCCAGCGGCGCACCAGGTGCCGCTCGGTCTCCGGGTCGCGCTGGGCGACGGTGACCCGAGGCAGGATGACCATCGACAGACACGCGCCGAGGATCGTCGTTACCGACGCGAGCGCAAACGCCACCGAGTAGAGACCGAGCGCCACACTGCCGAGCAACGAACCGACGAGCGTGCGGTCCAGCGACAGTCCGTCGATCGGCCCGACGCTGCCGATGTGCGTGCGGCGCGCAAGGGAGTAGAGCTGCTTGCCGTCGAGCGCATCGGCCTCGCGATGTGTCGGCTTCTTCAGCAGCCGCAGCCGGCCGAACAGGACGATGAAGATGCAGGTCATCGTCACCAGCGACAGCTCGACCGCGTTCCAGTGGACGCCCACCGCAAACGCCGTCGCGAGCACCGCGGTGACAAACGCCTGGGGCAGGACGGAGGTCAACGCGATGTGGATCAGGTCCGCGCCCTCGCCGAGCATGGCGCCGACCAGGATGCGCGACATCATCACCTGCATCGCCATGATCAGCACGATGGCGGCGAGCGCGTACTTGGCGTTGCCCGAGGTGTTCCGTTCGACGATCAGGAAGTAGCCACCGGCGACCGCGGCCGGCAGCAATGCCCACCGCGTCCACTTCGGCACCAGGTGCCGGAGCCCATCGCGCGCGGTCACGCCACGGTCGGCGAGCTGGTGGGTGAGTGCGTTCGGCAGGCTGCCGCCGAGGGTGAGCTGCGAGGTCATCATCGCCAGCGACGCGACGAGCACGATCTGGCCGCGGCCCTCCACGCCGAGCATCCGCGCGCTGAGGATGCCGGTGACCGTGGTGAGGAGCTGGGTGAGCAGCCCGCCACCGACGATCATCAACATCGCCAGGCCAGCGCTCGGGTGCGTGCGGCTGGACGGGGCTGGGGCGGGTGCCGGCCCGGTCACCGGAGCAGCATACGAAGCCGAGGGCGCCGCGCCGGGCGACTCGACCGAACGCATCGCTTCAGCTCCTAGGAATGGTCATCCGCGAGTTCGTGTGCGGTGACCGGCCGTGGCGCACGCGATCGCGGGGCTCAGCAGGTGAGTCCACCATCTACAACGAGTACCTGTCCGGTGAGGTACGTGTTTGCCGGGTCGGTGAGGAACTGCACCGCGCGGGCGATATCGGCCGGTTCGCCCAGTCGGCCGGCCGGCGTCCGCCGCACGATCTGCGCCAGCTGTGCCTCGTCCAGGCCGTGGCTCATTTCGGTGCGCAGGTAGCCGGGGGCGATGCCGTTCACGACGATGCCGCGCGAACCCAGCTCACGGGCCAGCGCGCGGGTGAACCCGTCCAACGCCGCCTTGGTGGCGCTGTAGACCGCGAGTCCGCGGTAGCCGGACAGCCCGACGATGGACGAGATGTTCACGATGTATCCGCTGTTGCGGGCGAGCATCCGCTTGCTGACCAGCCGGGTCACGTAGATCGTGCCCTTGAGGTTCAGATCGACGACCGTGTCGACGTCTTCGTCCGGGACCATCGCGAGGATGCCGTCGCGCGCTACGCCCGCGTTGTTGACGAGAACGTCGACGCGTCCCCACCGGTCGATGACGGCGGACACGAAGGTCTTCGCGTCCTCGGACGACGAGAGGTCGGCGGTGCCGAACAGGAAGCGCGAGCCGACGTCCGGGTCGGCCGCCCACTTCTCGGTCAGCTCGGTGGCCGACCGGGCGCAGGTGGCGACGAGGTCACCGGAGTCCAGGAACGACTCGACGATGCCCGCGCCGAGTCCGCGGCTGCCGCCGGTCACCACGACCACTCGCTGGGTCATGTCTGTCTCCTGACGATCTTGTCGCCGGCCGTGCTGACCGAGTCGACGAACTTAATGCTGCGCGGCCGCGCCGCCGGTGGCA
>Ga0308175_100002555_pt1 | contig 12458 bp, 13 predicted proteins | sample PhyCR1_3_FD_203893 | JGI IMG/M metagenome (GOLD analysis project Ga0308175, IMG submission 203893) | Soil microbial communities from UC Gill Tract Community Farm, Albany, California, United States - DLSLS.C.R1 | ecosystem: Environmental > Terrestrial > Soil > Agricultural land | place: USA... | reverse complement strand
CCCGGCGAGGAGGAGCCAGAGCACGAACGTCAGGACGGCAAGCGCCAGGACTACCGGCACGAAGACCGCGCTGATCCGGTCTGCGAGCCGCGCGATGGGTGCCTTGCCGGTCTGGGCCTGCGACACCAGCCGCGCCATCTGGGCGAGAGTGGTTTCGGAACCAACCCGGGTGGCCCTGACCAGGAGGCGGCCGGAGGTGTTGATGGTGGCGCCGGTGACGCGGCTGTCCGGTCCCACCTCCACGGGGACCGATTCACCGGTCACCAGGGAGGCGTCAACGGCCGAGGCCCCGTCCACCACTACGCCATCGGTGGCGATCTTCTCTCCCGGCCGGACCACCAGGACGTCGCCCACCTGGAGCTTGTCGGCGGAAATTTTCTCCTCGTTGCCGTTGCGCAGGACAGTGGCATCCTTGGCACCCAGGTTCAGCAGGGCCTTGAGGGCATCACCGGCCTTCTGCTTGGCATTGGCCTCCAGGTACCGGCCCAGGAGCAGGAAAGTGGTGACGACGGATGCCACCTCGAAGTACAGGCCGCCGGACATGCCCTCCATGCCCGGGTGCTCGGTCATCCGCGGGTCCGCCAGCAGCTGCCAGGCCGAGAACAGGTACGCTGACGCCACCCCGAGCGACACCAGGGTGTCCATGGTGGAGGCGAGATGCCTGGCGTTGATGGCCGCGGCACGGTGGAAGGGCCATGCAGCCCACGTGACCACCGGCAGCGCCAGCACTGCCGCCACCCACCCCCAGTTGGGGAACTGGAACGCCGGGACCATGCTGACCAGGAATACCGGGGCCGTCAGGGCTGCGGCGAGGATGAGGCGCGGGCGGAGCTGCGATGCGGGGACCGCAGCGGCTTCAGTGGCAGGCCCGGCTTCCGGACCCTTAGGGTGTTGGGCGCGGACCGTTGCCTTATAGCCGGCCGCTTCCACCGTTGCTGTGAGCTGTTCGTCGGTGACGCCCTCCGGGACCGTGACGTATGCGGACTCCAGTGGCAGGTTGACCGTTGCGGCCACACCGTCGAGCTTGCCGAGCTTCTTTTCCACCCGGTTGACGCAGGATGCGCACGTCATCCCTTCGATGTCGAGTTCGACGATGCGGGTGCCCGGCGGGCGGAGCAGTTCCTGGTGGCTCATGGTCGGCTTTCCGGTAGTGGAAGGGTTTCTAGGCTTCGTTGGCTACCACCAGGTAGCCGGCCTCGGCTACGGCTTCGCCGATTTCCGCAGGGGAGAGTTCCTTGCCCGAGGTGATGGTCACGGTGGAAATGCCGCCGGCGTTCAGGTCCACGTTCACTGCTTCGACGCCTTCAAGGGCTTCGAGTTCTTCGCTGACTGCCGACACACAGTGTCCGCAGGTCATGCCAGAGACGCTGATGGTTGTGGTGGTGGGGGAGGTGGTGCTCATGGCTTGCTCCTTCAGTGGGGCCGGCGGTGGCCGGGGTGGGATGGGGTGGTGTCAGCGAAGCAGCCGGCCGATCGCGTCGGCAGCTTCCTTGACCTTGGCATCAATGGCTTCTGCGCGTGCGTCGGGGTCCGGTTCGGAGGCTGCCCCCACCACGCAGTGGCCGATGTGTTCCTCGACCAGGCCGAGGCTGACAGCATGCAGGGCCTTGGTGACGGCGGCAACCTGGGTGAGGATGTCGATGCAGTACTTGTCCTCATCCACCATCCGGGCGATGCCGCGCACCTGGCCCTCGATGCGCTTCAGGCGGCGCAGGTACGCATCCTTGTTTCCCGTGTAGCCATGTTGCGGGGCGGTGCCATCCTCGGTGGCCGGCCGTTCGGCCGCGGCGACGGCTTCTTCCATAGCGTTCATGCAGTCAACTTATACCCGGGTGGGGTATCCTGGCAAGTACCCCTAGGGGGTATCACTGGCGCGGTGGGCTCCGGCTCACCCAGGTTTGCTTCACGGCACAAAAAAGCTCCGGAGTGCGTTATTGGGGGATACGCACTCCGGAGCAGCTTTTGGGCAATTCCGGCTTCCATCTCTCTGGATCGGCCTTGCTGAAATTAGCTTACTGGCAGGTACGGCACTGCGCCAGCACCGAGAATAACTACTTTCGCTTTACTTTAGCCGGGCCCCGCAGGGAGGCATCCGCGTCCCTGCCCGCTGCTCATGGCCGGTCCTCGTGGGCGGCCATCCGATAGGGAACCACCAGCACCGGCCGGCTTTGATGGTGGCTGAGCCAGGCCCCCACGGATCCACCCAGGGCCTCCGAGAGCCGGTGGGACAATCCCCGTTCCGAGGTGCCCACAATGATGATGGTGGCGTCCACTTCGGCTGCCAGCTGCCCAAGGGCACGGGCCGGATCCCCGGTGAGGGTACGGAAAGACCACTCGGGGCGACCGCCGCCCGCCGGCAGCTTGTCCACCGTGGCCTGGACCTGTGCCTTCAACTCCGCGGCCAGTGCAGGCATGTCATCATCAGCGTCGGGGTGCCGCGAAAGGCGGTGGGCGGAGCGGGCGGGGTCCCACTCCACAAGGTAGCTGGCTTCATCCACGTACGCGCAGACCAGGGGTGCGGCCAGCCGGGCAGCCAGGGCGGCCGCGGCCTCGATCACCTCCGGGTGCTGTTTGGGCATGAGTCCCACCAGCAGCGGGGCCCCGTCGAAGTGTTCCCACATCATGCTGCCCATTGTCCGCCCGCCCACGGCGGGGTGAACAGGTACGTTAGGCCCGGGCAGCCCCTTGACTGCCGGACCGGGTCGCTAGGGAACTGCGGGGAACGCGGTCACCACAACGTTCTTGCCCCACGGATCCTCCGTGTAGCAACTGATGAGGACCAGACGGTTGGGCACCATCTCCCACACCGGGCTGTCCTTGAGGCTTGACTTCAGATAGGTGGTGACGCTGTCCACCCGGTAGCTGATGGTTCCGGCCGGAGTCTCAACATCAAGCCGGTCACCAACGGCCGCCGCGGAACTGAGATGGTTGAAGGGAGCGTCCGCGCCTTCCCAGCTGTGGCCGATGACGTAGGTGGTGTTGCCAGAGCCTTTCCCTGGCGTGCCGAAGGCCGTCAGCCAGTATCCGTCCTTGGTGGCAGGGGGCTCGATGGTGCGGCTGGATTGGGCTTCGCCGTCCAGGTCCAGGGGCTGGATAGCGACGTCGAAGGCGGCGGCCGGATAACGGATGTGCAGTGGAGGGGCAGCCGGTGGAAGGTCAGGTGCCTCCACTGCCGGCCGGGCCGGGCTTTGTGCAGCGGCTGCCGCAGCGTGCGGCACACCGGTCTCCGCGATGGGGGCCGCGCCGGCGGACGCAGCAGTGCCGGGAGCCGAAGCGGAGCTGACGGGGACAGCCAGCAGCGGTGAGGGATGGAACAGCGGAGCGCCAATGGTGAAGGACAGGAAAGTGAGGACACCACACCAAAGGATGGCGAGGTCGCCCCGGTTCCACCGCCGCCAGCCCGGGCGTCCCGTGACGCGTCGCCTGGGCGCCGCGTGCCGGCGTCGATCCTGTGGCATGGCATGTCCTCCCGGGCCGGGCTGGATTGGAAGGAAGGCGTCCTGCCGGGCACTGGCAGGACGCCTTCCTTGTCTGGAGCCACTGGAAGTGGCGGGTTATGGGCTAGCCGTCGGTGTGCAGCAAACGTGGCCGACGGCGGACGGCCACCGCTGCTCCTGCGGCCGCCAGCGCTCCCAGGCCTGCGAGCCAGCCGGGCCCGCCGTCGGCGGCACCCACTGCCGTCTGGGCGTTGTACCCCTGGTTCGTTCCCACGCTGACGGGAGTTGCGGCGGGAGCTGCTTGGGGGGCTGCCTTGGGAGCAGCGGCAGCCTGTTTGGCGGGTGCGGCCTGGCCCGAGACAGCGGCCGGTGCCACCGCCGGCGGTTCCACCGCAGTGGTTTCCGGTTGGACAGCGGGCGGTTCCTGAGCAGGCTGGTCGACGACGACGGGCGTTTCCTCGGCCGGCGGAGTCACCACAGGAGGTTCCTCCGCGGGAGGTTCGACGACGACCGGCGGCTGCTCTGCAGGAGGGCTGACCGGAGGGTCGACGACGACGGGCGGATCCACGGGATCCAGTACCTCGCCGGGCGGCAGCGGCGCGCACTTGGCGACGTAGAGTGCCTTTCCGGCGCTGGTCCAGTTCTTGCCTGCCGATTTGGATGTCGGCGGAATGATGTCCAGCGGATGCTGGTCGTGGCCGCCCAGGCCGTTGATGCTGAACTCCAACGGTGCCCAGGCGCTGCCGTCGCTGTGGCAAACGATGACTTTGTCGCCCGCGGCCATGGCAGGCGCTGTGAGGCTGATCAGGCCGAGCCCAACCACCCCCAGTGTGGCTAAGGTGCGTTTCATGATTTCTCCCCATATATGTGTGAAACGGACCATGGCGAGGACTGGCCAGCAGTAGCGCCCTATGCCCCAGCAACACGGTCAGCTTGCTTTGAGATTTCAGGCTAGGGGGACCGCTTGACGCAGTCGCCAGTAGGGGATACTCGTCTTTCCCGGGAACCTGCCGGCCAAGTTACCTGCCGGTACCCTAAAGCCGGCCTTGGCCACCTGCTTCCGCGCCAGGACCTTGTCCGCCGCTTGGGCCGCGCCTAACGTTTTAAGTGCAGCAAGGAGGCAAAATCGTGGAAATTTTCATGTGGTGGCTGGACCTGGACCTGGCCAGCAAGGAGTGGTTGCGGCAAAACATCCATGCGGAGGAACTGCCGCTCCCGGTGCTCCAGGGGATCGCGGAGGCGGGCGGTCCGCATCCGGGCAATCCCGCCGCCGTGCTGACCGCCGCTGACTGGGACTTCATCGAGACCCAGTCGGAATTCGTGGACTGATCCCTCCCGGTCTGCGATTGGGGAAACGCAGGGGGCGGAAACCGTTGCGCCTTGGCCCCTGACGGTGGTTGCATGGTCCGCATGGCAACGGCGGCAGAATCCTTCATCCTGGCAATCGGCACCAAGAAAGGGCTGTGGCTCGCCACCAGCCGCGACCGGCGGGACTGGTCCATCACCGGCCCGCATTTCCTCATGGCTGAAATCCCCAGCATCGGGATCGATACCCGGGAGGGCCGCACGCGGATCCTGGTGGGGGTCCGCAGCCCGCACTGGGGGCCAACGGTTGCACACTCCGATGACCTGGGCGCCACCTGGTCCGAGCCCGAGCATGGCGCCATCACGTTTCCCGAGGACACCGGCGCCGCCCTCGACCGCGTATGGCAGATCTACCCGGACGCAGAGTCCCGTCCCGGAGTTGTGTGGGCGGGGGCCGAGCCCATCTCCGTCTGGAAATCCACCGACGGCGGCGAGCACTTCGAGTTGAACCGGGGCCTGTGGGACCACCCGCACCGCAGTGAATGGGGAGCGGGCTATGGCGGTGCGGCGGCCCATTCCATCGTCGTGGACCCGGTGGGCGAAACCGTGCACGTCGCCATGAGTACCGGCGGGGTTTACCGCTCGCTCGACGGCGGCACCTCCTGGGAAGCGCGCAACAAGGGCATCTCGGCCTACTTCATGCCGGACCCCAACCCGGAGTTCGGCCAGTGCGTGCACAAGATCGCCGCCGATGCCGCCGTGTCAGGACGCCTCTACGCCCAGAACCACCACGGGGTCTACCGGACGGACGACAACGCCGACAGCTGGAGCTCGATCGCCGACGGCCTGCCCGCGGACTTCGGCTTCGTGATGCTGACGCATCCGCGCCGGGACGGCACCGCCTGGGTGGTTCCGCTGAAGGCCGACGGCGAACGCATCCCTCCCGACGGAAAGCTCGCCGTCCACCGCACGGACGACGCCGGGACCACCTGGACCCGGCTCAGCGCCGGTCTCCCCGAGCACGAGTACAACAGCGTGCTGAGGGACGCCGCATCGGTGGACACCGCCGAACCCGCCGGCGTCTACTTCGGCACGCGGGGCGGCACCGTCTATGCCAGTGCGGACGAAGGGGACACCTTCAGGGAAGTGGCGTCGCACCTGCCGGACGTCCTCTGCGTCCGGGCAGCAGTGGTGGCCGGTGCCTGAGATCTCGTTGCTGCTTCCCAGTGTCCTGCAGCCCCTGGCCGGCGGCCAGTCGGTACTGTCCACCCCAGCCGACGGGCCGGTAACGGTAAGGCGCCTGCTCGACGCGGTGGCATCGGACTATGCCGTGCTGGGCCGGCGGCTCCGTGACGAAACCGGGGCGCTGCGCAGATTCGTCAACATTTACGTCGACGGCGACGAGGTGCGGCGGCTGCAAGGCCTGGAGACCGAGGTCCAACCCGGCCAGGAGGTGCTGGTCATCCAGTCCGTTGCGGGAGGCTGAGCTGCCCATGGAGCCCTGATCGCAAACCAATCCAAAGCATCACGGACGCCACCGTCGAGTGGCTGCATTCGCCGGTACATCATTGGCAGGACCAAAATTAGGGACGGGTTGCGGACAGTCCTTCCTGACTACGCCCGCCACCCTCTCCCCGCACCGGCTATGCCACCCGCCAGACGCTGCACTCGTCCGTATTGACTGCCTTGCGCACGCCGCTGATGCGGTCCAGGATCCAGACCACGCCGATTCCGGGCGCTGTTTCCTGGACGCTGCCGCGGCGGATCACCACGTCGTCATAGGAGGGCCCCACCGACAGGCGGGCTTCGATTTCATCGCCGCGGTGGAGCTGGTCCAGGGCACGGACTCTTGTTACATGCGTGGTCGCTTTCTTCAACATCGCGGGGCCCTCCTGGCTGGAGCTGATGCCGGCTCTTGCCTGCACTACCAAGTCTGGCCCGGCAATGTTGCGTACTGGTTTCCCCGCGGTTAGGGCGCGGTTAGTTCTTCGCGCCGCCCCGGTTTCAGGCTGTTGCCCCGCTCCGGTAGGCCGCAAGGAAGGCGGAAATCCTCCGGACGGCTTCCTCGATGTCCAGCACCGAGGGAAGGATGACAAAACGGAAGTGGTCCGGCGCCGGCCAGTTGAAGGCCGAGCCGTGGGAGACCAGGATCTTTTGGTCCCGGAGCAGGTCCAGGACGAATTTCTCGTCGCTCTCGATCGGGTACAGCTCCGGGTCCAGCCGCGGAAACAGGTACATTGCGCCCGACGCCGGGACGCACGTGACGCCGGGAATGGCCGTCAGCAGTTTGTGGGCAAGGTCCCGCTGCTCACGCAGCCGGCCACCCGGCTTCACCAGCGCATCGATGCTTTGGTAGCCGCCCAGGCATGTCTGGATGGCGTGCTGGGCGGGAACATTGGCGCACAGGCGCAGCGAGGCCAGCAGTTCCAGGCCTTCACGGTAAGCGGCGGTGGCGGCCAGTGGACCGGTGATGGCCACCCATCCGGCCCGGTAACCGGGCATCCGGTAGGCCTTGGACAAGCCGCTGAAGGTCAGGCAGCAAACGTCCTCGGCCACGGCCGCGGTGTGGATGTGCGTGGCACCGTCGTAAAGCACTTTCTCGTAGATCTCGTCGGAGAACAGGACCAGGTTGTGCTTCCGGGCAAGGCCGGCGAACTGTTCCAGGATGTGCCGGGGGTAGACAGCCCCTGTGGGGTTGTTCGGATTGATGATCACAATGCCCTTGGTGCGGGTGGTGATCTTCGCTTCCACATCGGCCATGTCCGGCCACCAGTTCTCCGCCTCGTCGCAGACGTAATGCACGGGCTTGCCGCCGGTCAGGGTCACGGCGGCAGTCCACAGGGGGTAGTCAGGTGCCGGGACCAGGATTTCGTCGCCGTTTTCCATGAAGGCCTGCAGGCACATGGAGATCAGTTCGCTGACGCCGTTGCCGACCACGATGTCCTCGACCCCGATGTTCATCAGGCCGCGGGTCTGGTAGTACTGCGAGATGGCCGTCCGGGCCGTGAAAATGCCTTTTGAATCGCTGTAGCCCTGGGCGCCGCGAAGGTGGTGGATCATGTCCACCACCACGGACTCCGGTGCCTCCAGCCCGAAAGGTGCCGTGTCCCCCAGGTTCATCTTGAGGATCCGGTGCCCTTCGGCCTCCATGTTTTTGGCGGCCTCAAGGATCGGCCCGCGGAGTTCGTAGCGGACGTTCCGGAGTTTGCTGGAGTGTTGCATGGCGCGCATGGTTGATCTTTTCACAAAGCACGACGGCGGCGGAGGCTACGGGGCCAGCCGGTCGCCTTTCCGGTGCACGCGGAACCAGCGGTAGCCGTAGCGTCCCAGCTCCACCTGGAAGCCGCCATCGGGATCCAGGGCGGCGTTGCCGCCGTCGAACAGGTCCAGCAGCATGGCACCCCGGAATGCCTGCGGCCCGTCCCCCGGCCCCACCTTCCCGCTGACCTTCACCGGGTCCTCGCCGAAGTTGTGCAGCAGCACCAGCGTGCCGCCGTCGGAACTGCAGGTGTGGGCGAACACCGCAGGCTCGGGCTGGTCGATGACCCCAAAGACGCCCCAGCCCAACTCGGGCGCCTCCCGGTAGCGCGCGATCAGCGTGGCCATGAAGGTGAACAGCGATGCCGGGTCGCGCTTGCCCGCCGCCGCGTTGACGTTCTCCGGCCCGTACTGGCCCCGCACCAGCGGGGCCACCAGGTCCGACGCCTTGGCGCTGGAGAAGCCGCCGTTCTTTTCGCTGTTCCACTGCATCGGCGTGCGGACCGCGGCCCGGCTCTTCTGCCGGAGGTCCTCGCCCATGCCGATCTCCTCGCCGTAGAACAACACGGGCGTGCCGGGCAGGGAGAACATCAGCGAATACACCATCCGGAGGCGCTCCGGGTCCCCGCCCAGCATCGGCGGCAGCCGCCGTCGCAGGCCCCGGCCGTAGATCTGCATGTTCTTCTCCGGCCCGAACGCGGCGAACACCTCCTGGCGCTCGCCGTCGCTGAGCTTGTCCAGGGTGAGCTCGTCGTGGTTCCGGACGAACATGGCCCATTGGTTGTCCGGATGGATGGCCGGCCGGCTCTTGAGCGTCTCCGCCAGCGGCCGGGCGTCCTGGCGGGCCAGCGACAAGTAGATGTGCTGCATGGACATGAAATCGAATTGCATGTTCAGCTCATTGCCCTCCGGCCCGCCGAAGTACTCGAGCTGCTCCTTGTACGGCAGGTTCACTTCGCCCAGCAGCACGGCACTGCCGTTGCGCCGGCTTACGAAACTGCGCAGCGCCGCCAGGTAGGCGTGCGGATCGATGTTCGCCGCCTCGTCCTTTGGCTGCCCGCGCGTCTCCAGGAAGAACGGCACGGCATCCAGCCGGAAACCGTCCAGCCCCAGCTCCAGCCACAGCCCCATCGCCTTGGCAATCTGGTCCCGGACCTGCGGGTTCATCACGTTCAGGTCGGGCTGGTGCTTGGCGAACATGTGCAGGTACCACTCGCCAGTGGCCTCGTCCAGGGTCCACAGCGAGTTTTCCTCCCCGGGAAACACCACTTCGGAGGACGTGTCCGGGGGCGTGTCCTGCCGCCAGACGTAGAAGTCCCGGAACGGGTTGTCGGTGGACTTCCGCGCCTCCACGAACCAGGGGTGCTGGTCCGAGGTGTGGTTCACCACGAAGTCCGCGATCAACCGCATGCCGCGGTCCTGTGCGGCACGGATGAACTCCACCAGGTCGCCAAGGGTCCCCAGCCGGGAGTCGACCGCGAAGAAATCCGTCACGTCGTAGCCGTCGTCGCGGTCCGGGGACGGGTAGAACGGCATCAGCCAGATGCACGTCACGCCAAGCGCGGCGAGGTAGTCCACCCGCTGGGTCAGGCCGGCAAAGTCACCGGTGCCGTCGCCGTCGTCGTCAAAGAATGTCTCCACGTCCAGGCAGTAGATGACGGCGTTCTTCCACCACAGGTCCGACGTCTCCGCGATCCTCATGCCGGAGCGTCCGACGCCGGTATGGCACTTGCACGGACCAGTTGCGGTTCAGCGGGGGCTCCGGCAGCCGTGGTTCCAAGGGTGCGCAGCTGCGGCAGGACGTCCGCGCCGAACGCATCGATGAAGGACGCCTGCTCCTGGCCCACGAAGTGCAGGTACAGCTCGTCGAAGCCCAGCTCCGCATACCCGCCCAGCCACTCCACGTGCTGCTCCAGGCTGGCGGAAACGTTGACCGTGCTGCGGACCTGCTCCTCGTGCACATGCTCGCCCACGCCGTCGAAATGTCCTGCCGTGGGCAGGTCCCAGGGGATGGGCGGCGCGAACGTGTTGGTCCGCCACTGGTCCAATGCGATATCAAGGGCCTCATCCTCTGTGCCGGCCCAGGACAAATGCACCTGCAGCACGGCCTTCCCCCTGCCCCCGCTGTCACGGTAGGCGGCCAGCATATCGCGCAGCTTCGGTGCGGGCTGGTTGACGGTGACCAGGCCGTCCGCCCAGGCCGCTGCCCGGCGCGCCGTGTCCACGCTGATGGCCGGTGCGATCAACGGCGGCGGGGTTTCAGGGACATCCCAGATCCGCGCCTGCTCCACCGTCACCAGGCCCCGGTGGGTGACCTCCTCGCCGCGGTGCAACCGGCGGATCACGTCCACGCACTCCTCAAGCCGGCGCTGCCGGATGTCTTTCGGTGGCCAGGGATCACCCGTGACATGCTCATTCATGTTTTCCCCGCTGCCCGGCGCGAACCAGAACCTGCCCGGAAACATGCCGGCCAGCGTTGCTGACGCGTGCGCGATGATCGCCGGGTGGTACCGCTGGCCGGGCGCGGTCACCACTCCGAACCGCAGGCCGGTGGTGGCCAGCGCTGCTCCGAGCCAGGACCAGGCGAAGCCGGAGTGCCCCTGCCGCGCGGACCACGGCTCGATGTGGTCCGAGCACATCGCCGCATCGAAACCGGCGCGTTCGGCGTGCTGGACGTCCTTCAGCAGTTGGCCGGGGCTGATCTGTTCGTGCGATGCGTGAAAACCGACAGTGACCATCGATAACCTCTACCGTCCCGCACCCTGCCCTGTCGAGGGTCCGCCGGAAAACCGGTGCGGGCAGGGGCTGCTTGTCAGATAAGTTAGAGACTTGTGGTACTGCATTCCGGCTCGCGGCGGAACGCGTGGGACGGGAAGGGGAGTACCTCGATGGGCGGTGTGCTGATCGGCCTGGCGGTGATTGGCGTCGTCATTGCCGTTGGTTATGTCGCCGCGCGCTGCGGCCTGGGCGATGAACCCACCATCTCGGCGTTGACCCGTACCGCCTTCTTCATCACCAACCCGGTGCTGCTCTTCACGGTGGTGCTGAAATCCGACCTGTCCGTGGTTTTCTCGGCCTTTGTTCCGCTGGCCATGATCACCGCAGCCGTCACCGCGCTGTTGTATGTGGCTGCCAGCCGGATCTGGTTCCGGCGGCCGCTCGCCGAGACGGCGGTGGGTGCGATGGCGGGCTCCTACGTCAACGCCAACAACATCGGCATCCCGATCACGCTTTATGCCCTTGGCGACGCCACCCCCGTGGCCCCGGTCCTGCTGGTCCAGCTGCTCCTGTTCGCCCCGCTGGTCCTGACCCTGCTGGACCTTTCCGCGGCCGGGCGGTTCTCACCGCGGCTGATGCTGACGCAGCCCTTCCGCAACCCCATGATCATCGCCTCGCTGCTGGGCGTGGTCCTCGCCGCGTTCCACGTGAAGCTGCCGGACCCGGTGATGGCACCGCTGACGCTCCTGGGCGGAGCGGCCGTCCCGGTGGTGCTGCTGGCTTTCGGCATGTCGCTGCAGGGCACCAGGATGCTCCGGAGCGGCGGGCACACGGCTGAGATCCTCACTGCCACGGCGCTGAAGTCCGCCGTGATGCCGGCGGTGGCGTTCGTCGTCGGACGTTTCCTGTTCGACCTGGACCACCGCATGCTCCTGGGCGTGGTGCTCATGGCGGCGCTGCCGTCGGCCCAGAACGTGTTCCTGTTCGCCAGCAAATACGGGCGCGGCGTGGCTGTGGCGCGCGAAACGATCCTGCTCTCCACGGCGGCTGCCGCGCCGGTGCTGGTGCTGATCGTTTGGCTGCTGGCGGCCTGACGCCGGGCGCGCCGCCCTACCGCGCGGGCCACCGGCCGGGCAAGAATGGGCACATGGAACTTCCCGTGATGCCGCCCGTCCCGCCCATGCTCGCCAAGGCCGTCAGCGGCATCGACGGAATCCCCGGCGGCGGGGACCTCAGCTACGAACCCAAGTGGGACGGCTTCCGGTCCATCATTTTCCGCGACGGCGATGACCTGGAGATCGGCAGCCGCAACGAAAAACCCATGACCCGGTACTTCCCGGAACTCGTAGCCGCGCTCAAGGAGAACCTGCCGCCGCGCTGCGTGGTGGACGGCGAGATCATCCTGGTGGGGGCGTCCGGAGACAGGCTGGATTTCGACACGCTCCAGCAGCGCATCCACCCCGCCGCCAGCCGGGTGAAGCTGCTGGCGGAACAAACCCCGGCAAGTTTTGTGGCTTTCGACCTCTTGGCACTGGGCGATGAGGATTACACCGGCAGGCCTTTCTCGGAGCGGCGGGCCGCGCTGGAGAAGGCGCTCGCGGCCAGCAAGGCGCCCGTCCACCTCACCGCCGCCACCACGGACAAGGAAACGGCCGCGCACTGGTTTGAACAGTTCGAGGGGGCCGGACTGGACGGCATCGTGGCCAAGCGGCTGGGCGGCCAGTACGAACCCGACAAGCG
>Ga0308175_100002554_pt1 | contig 12468 bp, 9 predicted proteins | sample PhyCR1_3_FD_203893 | JGI IMG/M metagenome (GOLD analysis project Ga0308175, IMG submission 203893) | Soil microbial communities from UC Gill Tract Community Farm, Albany, California, United States - DLSLS.C.R1 | ecosystem: Environmental > Terrestrial > Soil > Agricultural land | place: USA... | reverse complement strand
AAGCGCGCCGAACAGGACGGCCTGGGCGTGGCCGGAAGCCGCTTCACCTACGCCATCGGCCGCCTGGTTCTTTATTCGAAGACGCCCGGCCTGGTGGACGGCGCCGGCGCGGTGCTGGGCAAAGGTGGGTTCAACAAGGTCGCCATCGCCGATCCGGCCGGGGCGCCCTATGGCGTAGCCGCCGTCCAGACCATGCAGAAGCTGGGCGTCTACAACGCCGTGAAGCCGAAGATCGTGATGGGCAGCTCCATCGCCCAGACCTACCAGTTCGTGGAGACCGGCGCGGCTGAGCTGGGCTTCGTGGCGCTGTCACAGGTGATCAATGTCGCCGGCGGCTCACGCTGGCTCGTCCCGACCTCGGATCACGCCATGATCGACCAGCAGGCGATTCTGCTCTACCCGGGCAAGGACAACGCGGCGGCCAAGGCGTTCCTGGCGTTCCTTAAGGGTCCCCAGGCGGTCGCGATCATCAAGAAGTACGGCTACGAGGTGAAGTGACAGACGTCGTCCTCACGACGCTGCGGCTGGCCGGGCTGACGACCGTCCTCCTGCTCCTGCTGGCGACACCGATCGCCTGGTGGCTGGCGCGCCGGCCGGTCTGGTGGAAGGAGATCGTGGGCGCGGCCGCCACGCTGCCGATCATCCTGCCGCCGTCGGTACTGGGCTTCTACCTGCTGATCGCCATCGCGCCGCAGAGCCCGTTTATGGGCCTCCTGCATCCGTTCGGAATCCGCACGCTGGCCTTCACCTTCACCGGCCTGGTGGTGGGCTCGATGGTCTATTCGCTGCCGTTCGCCGTGCAGCCGATCCGAAATGCGTTCGAAGCGATGGGGCCCAGGCCCCTGGAGGCGGCGGCGACCCTGCGGGCCCGCCCGCTGGACGCATTTGTAACCGTGGCGCTGCCGCAGGCGCGGCGCGGCTTCCTGACCGCGGCCATCCTGGTGTTCGCCCACACTGTCGGCGAGTTCGGCGTGGTGCTGATGATCGGCGGCGCCATCCCGGGCAAGACCGAGGTGATTTCGGTGCGCATCTTCCAGCTGGTCGAGAACCTGCAGTACGGCGAGGCGCACCGGCTGGCGGCTGGCGTCGTCGTCTTCTCGTTCGCGGCGCTGCTGGCGATGCTGCTGGTCGATCGCGGCTGGGAACGGGGCCTGAAGTGAGCGCCGGCGTCGAGGGGCGGTTCGAGGGCGCGCTGGGCGCCTTCCGGCTGGACGCGGACTTCCGGCTGGAGCCGGAGGGGATCACCGCGCTTTCGGGCCCCTCGGGCGCGGGCAAGACGACGCTGCTGCGCTGCATCGCCGGCCTGATCCGTCTGCCCGGGCGGCTCTATGTCGACGGCGAGGTCTGGCAGGACGAGCGGCGTTTCCTCCCCACGCACAGGCGCCCGGTCGGCGTGGTGTTCCAGGAGGCGGCGCTGCTCGCCCACCTGAACGTGAAGGACAACCTGCTCTACGGCGCGCGCAGAGCGGGCGGCCAGGGTGGGGTCGACGACGTGGTCGAGCTGTTGGGCCTGGCGCCGCTGATGGGGCGCGGCGTTGGCGCGCTCTCGGGCGGGGAGCGGCAGCGGGTGGCGCTGGGCCGGGCGCTCTTGACGCGGCCGAAGCTGGTGCTGCTGGACGAGCCGCTGTCCAGCCTGGACGCTGGGGCGAAGGCCGAGATCCTGCCCTACCTGGAGCGGCTGCACCGGACGCTGAAGGTCCCGGCGCTCTACATCAGCCACGACGCCAGCGAGATCGCCCGGCTGGCCGACCACCTGCTCTTGATGCGCGCCGGGCAGGTCACGCCCGGCGGTCCGGTGCGCCGCATCGCCGACCAGCTGGCGGGGTTGACGGCGGAGGAGCGCGACGGCCTTGCGTTGGCCGCCCTCAGGGCCGGGCTGTCTCCGCACGCGTGATCCCGTAGGCCGCGCCGAAACGCCAGCCGATCAGCAGGAAGGCCCCGCCGCCCAGCGCCGCGATGGCCGCGTGCAGCGTCCAGAATTGCGGCGGCGCCAGGGTCTCGTAGAGGCTGCCCAGGCGGCCGGAGGCGAAGCTGCCGATCGTCGTCGAGAACATGTTGAGCCCCACCAGGGTGGCCACCACCGACGCGGGCGCGGCGCGGGTGAAGAGCGACACCATCGTGGGCGTGAAGTAGAGCCAGCCCAGGTTGGACACGAGGTGGAACATCACCGGCCACAGGATCGGGGCGCGCCCGTCGGGGCCGGCCACGAGGCTCGCGGCGGCCAGCCAAAGCGTCCCCGCGCCGAAGATCAGGCACCCGATGCCGGCCTTCGCGAACTGCCCGGGCTCGCGCCCCCGCGCTGCCTGCCAGCGCCAGAACATCAGCATCGGCGGCAGGCAGATGAACGGTGAGAGGCCATCGATCGCCTGGAACCACGGCACCGGCACGGTGAAGGCTCCGATGTGCAGCTGGACGTGGTCGCGGACCCAGAGGTTGTAAGTGTTCCAGACCTGGCTCTGGGCGATCCAGAAGCACGCCGCCACCGGCACGAGCGCCAGCAGAGCGGCGATGCGGCGCCAGTCCGACGCAGATAGCGGGACGCGGGGCGCGCCGGCCAGGCGGGCCGGCTTCGGCGTCACAACGACCACCTGGCGCTGGCCGGCGAGATAGAGCACCAGGCCTGCGAGCATGCCGAAGCCCGCGAACGCGAAGCCCACGTGCCAGCTCCAGGTCTGCGACAGCCAGCCGGTCACGACCGGGGCCACGAACGCCCCGAAGTTGACCATCGCGTAGTAGAGCTGGAAGGCGGTGTCGCGCCGCGCGTCCTCCGGCCGATAGAGCTCGCCTACCTGTGGCAGCAGGTTGCCGCGCAGGGCGCCGGTGCCGAGGATCAGCAGCAGCATGGCCAGCAGGAACGACTGGTCGAACGCCATGCAGAAATGGCCCGCCGTCATCATCAGCGCGCCCAGGATCACCATGCGCTTGCGGCCCAGCCACAGGTCGCCGATCAAGCCGCCGAACACCGGCGTGAACATGGCCAGGCCGATGTAGAGCCCGAAGATCTGGGTCGCCAGACCCAGGGTGGTCATGTGTCCGAAGATCGCCTCGACCGCGGCGCGGAAGCCCGCGAAGCCGACGATCCTCTCGATGTGGCTAGGGGTGAACAGCTGGCCGACCAGATAGAGCGTCAGCAGCGCCTGCATGCCCTGGAACGACACTCGGTCCCAGAACTCGGTCCCCGCCAGCACCGCCAGGCCGCGCGGATGTCCGAACAGGGTCGCGGAAGGCTCCCCGACGTCCGTTTCGCCCGTGATCGTGGTCATGCGGCCCCCCGCGTTCGCCCGACGCTAGGCGGCGGGCGCGGCGGCGGCAACTCTCAGACCTCGAGCCGGTCGTTCGGGCGGGCGACCTCGGCGTAGAGGACCGGCATCAGGAAGACGCTGATCACCAGGCGGGTGACGAGGCCGGCCACGATCACCAGGGCGAAGGGTCGCTGGGAGTCGGTTCCGACGCCGGTGGCGAAGGCGGCGGGCAGCAGGCCGACGGCCGCCACGAGCGCGGTCATCATGATCGGCCGCAGGCGCAGGATGGCCCCCTCGCGGATCGCCTCGTCCAGCGGCACGCCGTCCCGGCGCAGCTCGTTGACGTAGGAGATGTAGACCACCGCCGTTTGCACAGAGACGCCGAAGAGGGCCAGGAAGCCGATCCCCGACGAGACCGAGAACGGCGTCCCCGTCAGCCAGAGCGCCAGGATGCCGCCGATGGGCGCGGAGAGCACCACGCCGCCGATGGTGATGAACGGGAACTTGAAGTTGCCGTAGAGGGTGAAGAGCAGCAGGAAGATCAGGAACAGCGTCAGCGGCAGGATCACCTTCAGCTGGTCGCGCGAGGCGGTGTACTCCGTGTAGTCGCCGCCCCAGTCGGCCCGATAGCCGCGCGGCAGGGCGACCTTCTGGTTCACCTGCTTGATGGCGTCCTCCACCGCCGCGGCCAGGCTGCGGCCCTCGACGGAGAACTGGACGCCGATGTAGCGGGAGTTGTCCTCGCGGTAGATGAAGGCCGCGCCGCTGGTCACGCTGATGTCGGCGAACTCCTTCAGCGGGATCTGCTGGCCGCCGGGCGTGGCCACCAGGATGTCGCCGATCTTCTCGGGATTGTCGCGGTACGTCTCGGCCAGGCGCACGACCAGGTCGAACTGCTTCTCCTGCTGCACCACCTGGGTGGCGACGTCGCCGCCGACGGCGGCCTGGATCAGCGCGTTGATGTCCGCCACGTTGACGCCGTAGCGGGCGATCTTGTCGCGGTTGATCTTGATGGTCAGGCTGGGCTGGCCCAGCTCCTGCACCAGCGTCACGTCCTTGACGCCGCGCACGTGGGACAGAACCTGTTTGATGGCCTTGCCTTTTGTCTCCAGCACCTTCAGGTCGGACCCGAAGATCTTCACCGCCAGCGCGCTTTTCAGGCCGGTCTCGGCCTCGTCGACGGCGTCCTGGGCCGGCTGGGTGAAGTTGAAGGTGATGCCGGGGAAGGCCTCAAGCTTCTTGTTGATGGCCGCGATCAGCTGGGGCTTGTCGCGGTAGGGGCCGGTCCACTGCGAGTAGGGCTTCAGGCCGACGAAGAACTCGGCGTTGAAGAAGCCGGTCGGGTCGGTGCCGTCGTCGGGGCGGCCGAGCTCGGAGGTGACTGTGGTGACCTGCGGGAACGACTTCAGGATCGCGCGGACCTTCGGCGCGACCTTGGCGGCCTCGTCGAAGGAGATCGTGTAGGGCATCGTCGCGCGCACCCAGAGCGCGCCCTCGTCGAGCTGCGGCATGAACTCGGCGCCGACGAACGGCACGAGCGCCAGGCTAGCGGCCAGCAGCGCGCCACTGACCCACAGCGTGGCGCGCCGGCGCGCGAGGCAGAAGTCGAGCCCCTTCGCGTACCGGTCCTTCAGCCACTCGAACGGCCGGTTGACGCGCTCGCGGACATTGTTGCGCATCAGCCAGGCGCAGAGCACCGGCAGCAGCAGGAGCGTGACGAAGAGCGAGCCGACCAGGCCGAAGATCATCGTGTCGGCCATCGGCCGGAAGAGCACGCCCGACGGGCCCGACAGCACATAGATCGGCAGGAAGCCCACGACGATGACGGCCACCGCGTAGACCAGCGGCCGGTCCACCTCGGCGGCGGCGTCGCGGATGATCTCCATGACGTTCGCGGGTGTGCCTTTGCGCAAGGCGATCTGGCGGAAGATGTTCTCGACCATGAAGATCGCGCCATCGACCAGGATGCCGAAGTCGATCGCGCCGATGGAGAGCAGGTTGGCCGACGCCTTCTGCAGATTCAGGCAGGTGAATGCGAAGAGCAGCGAGAGCGGGATCGTCACCGCCACGATCAGCCCGGCCCGGAAGTCGTAGAGGAAGAAGATCAGCATGACGACGACGAGCAGCATGCCGCGGAGCAGGTTGCCCTCGACGACGCCGGTGGTGAATTTGATCAGGTCGATGCGGTCGTAGAACGGCACGACCTTCACGTCCTTCGGCAGGACGTGTTCGTTGAGGTCGCGGGTCTTGGCCTCGACCGCCTTCAGGACATCCTGCGTCTTCTCGCCGGTGCGCAGCATGATCACGCCCTCGACGGCGTCGTCCTGGGTCTCGTAGCCGAACTCGCCCAGCCGGGGCGCGATGCCGAGCTGCACCTGGCCCACATCCTTGACCAGCACCGGCACGCCGTCGTGGACGGCGAGGACCACGTTGCCGATGTCTTCCAGCGTCACCAGCCGGCCGACGCCGCGCACGTAGTAGAATTGTCCGCCCTCGGAATAGAAGCCGCCGCCGGCGTTGGCGTTGTTGGCGCCGAGCGCGCTCTCCGCCTGGCTGATCGACAGCCCGACACCGGCCAGTTTGTCCGGATCGAACAGCACCTGGTACTGCATCTCCCCGCCGCCGAAGCCGCTGTCGTCTGCGACGCCGGGCACGGAGCGGAACGCGGGCTCGACCACCCAGTCCTCGAAGGTCTTCAGCTCGGTAGGCGTACGGTCCGAGCTCTGCAGGACGTAGCGGTAGATCAGCCCCGACGGCGAGGTCAGCGGCGAGACGGACGGCTTGACGCCATCGGGCAGGCTGAGGTCGCCCAGGCGGTTGAACACCTCCTGGCGCGCGGCGTTGCGGTCGGTCCCGTCCTTGTAGGTGATCACCAGGTCCGACAGGCCGTAGAGCGAGATGGAACGCATCACCGTCGCGTTCGGCAGGCCGTTCATCTCGACCTCGGACGGCACGGTGATCAGCCGCTCCACTTCCTCGGAGGCGTGGCCCGGCCACTGGGTGATCAGCTCCACCATCGGCGGCGACAGGTCGGGGTAGGCGTCCACCGGCAGCCGCTGCATCGACCAGACGCCGGCGCCGATCAGGATCGCCGTCAGGAGCGCCACCAGCCACGGCTGGCGCAAGCCGAACGTCACGACCCGGTTCATCACCGAGGCCGCGCGCGGCGCGGGCGGCGAGACGGGAGGCGCGATCTCGCTCACTGGCTCTGCATGAACTGCACGAAGATCCCGCCGTCGGCGATCACGCGCTCGCCGGCTTTAAGGCCGTCGGGGATCTCGTACTGGTCGCCGGAGCGCTGGCCCAAAGTCACGTGGCGGCGCGCGAAGCTCCCGTTCGGCTGGGCGACGAAGACGAACGGCAGGTTCTCGTCGTCGCGCAGGATCGATGACACCGGGACGGCGACGCCGCGGCTGGACTGCTGCGAGCGGATGCGGACCCGCACGTACATCTGCTTCTTCAGCTGGCCGCCGGGATTGGCGACCACGACGCGGGCGCTGACCGCGCGGGTGTCGGGGTTGACGACGGCGGCGACATTGTCGACGACGCCGGTCAGGCGCTGGGCGCCGTCGGCGGTCTCGATCTCGGCGGCGTCGCCGACATGGACCGCGCCCAGCTCGGAGCCGGAGACCTGGGTCATCACCCAGACCTTCGAGAGGTTGGCGACCGTGAACGCCGGCGTGGTCCCGGCCTGGAGCAGCTGGCCCGGCGTGATCAGCTTCTCGACCAGGGTGCCGGAGATCGGCGCGCGGATGGCGCCTTCGATATGGCTGACCGGGCGCCCGGCCTGCAGGTCGCGCAGGGCTTTCGGGTCGATCTTCAGCGCCTGCAGCGCCTGCAGCGCCGCGTCGCGATCGGCGGCGGCGTTGACCGCGTCGGTCTCGGCCTGCTGGGCCTCGCGCGCCGAGACGCCGTTGTGCGCCAGGAGCTCCTTGTCGGCGTCGGCCAGCTGGCGGTCCGTGCGCGCCGTGGCCACGGCCTTGGCGTAGGCGCTGGTGGCCGCCGCGAAGTCCGAAGAGTCGACCATCGCCAGCGCTTGGCCGGCCGCCACCGGCTGGCCTGGCTGCACGAGCAGGCGCGTCACCAGGCCCGACATCGGCGCGGTGACAGTCGTCGACTGGTCGTTGTCGAAGTCCACGATACCCGGGGCCTCGATGGCGCGGTGGAAGTCGGTGTCGGCGACCTGCACGACGCGGACGTGCTGCATCTGGGCGGCGGTCAGGGTGACGTTCTGCGGCGTGACGGCCGCCTGGTCCGCCGCGTCGGGCTTGGCGCCGCAGGCGCTGAGCGCCGCCAGCGCCAGGCAGCCGGCCGCCGCGATGCTGAAGCGCCTAGCGAGCATGAGTGTCCTCGGCGAGAGCGGTCTTCGCGAGCGTGGTCTGGGCGAGGTCAGGCCGGCGCCACCAGCCGCCGCCCAGCGCCTGGTAGAGGGCCACGGTGTCGGAGAACCTTGCCGCCTGGGCCTGGACGAGGGCGATGCGGGCCTGTTGGTAGGCCTGCTCTGCGTTGAGCAGCGCCAGATAACCGGCGTAGCCCGCCTTGTATTGCCGCTCGGACAGGTCGAGCGTGGTCTTGGCGGCGTCGGCCGCCGCAGCGGCGGCCTTCAGGCCCTCGGCGTCCTGCTCGATAGCCGCCAGGGTGTCGGCGACGTTCTGCACCGCGCCCAGCACCGCGCTGCGGTACTGCTGCGCCGACTGCTCGTAGGCTTCCTTCGCGGCCCGCTCCTGGTGAAGCAGCGCGCCGCCTTGGAAGATCGGCGCGGTCACCGCGGCGCCGAAGTCCCAGGAGCCAGTGCCGGCGTGGAACACCCGCTGGATCGCGAGCGCCGAGGAGCCGGCGTCGCCGGTCAGCGTGAAGTTCGGCAGGCGGTTGGCTTCGGCCACGCCGATCGCGGCGCTGGCGGCGTGCAGGTTCGCGCGCGCCTGGCGCACGTCCGGCCGCTGTTCGACCAGGGTCGAAGGCAGGCTGAGCGGCAGGTCGGTCGGCAGCGTCAGGCTGTCGAGCGTGAACCTGGTCGCCGGGGCCTCCACGGGGAACCTGCCGCTGAGCGTGGCAATCAGATCGTGCTGCTGGGCCGACTGCTTGAGGAGCGGCGGCAGCGCGGCCTTCGCCTGGGCAAGCTGGCTCTCCTGGGCGGCGACGTCGAGGCCGTTCGCGTAGCCCTTGGCGTTCTGCAACCGCAGGATCTCGACGACCTTGGCGTCGATGTCGATCAGCTCGCGGGTGGCGTCGATCTGGGCGTTGATCGAGGCGTCCTGGATGGCGGCGTTCGCGACGTTGGTCGTCAGCGTCAGGTCGGCCGCCAGCATCTGGAAGCGGCTCGCCTCCTCCTGCGCCCGGGCGTTCTCCACGGTCCGCCGGACGAGGCCGAACACGTCGGGCGCATAGGAGATCGAAAGCTGCGGCGTGAAGAGGCTGTACTGCGAGGCGTTGTTGGCCGGCGTGGGCGCAAGGTCCGCGGATTGCCGGAAGCGTGTCCCGGAGAAGCTGGCCGAGACCTGCGGGAAGAACGCGCCGCGCTGGGCCAGTGTGGTCTCGTGCGCCTGGCGCAGGGCCGCCTGGGCGGCCTTCAGGTCGGGGTTGGCGGCCAGCGCCTGGGCGATCAGGTCGTTCAGCGGCTTGGAATGGAACAGCGTCCACCAGTCGCCGGGCAGGTCGGCGCCGGATGCGATCGCCTGAGCCGCGCCGCCCGCGATCCCGGGGACCGCGGCGGTCGCCGACGGCTGGTCGGCGGCGTACGCCTTGATCGCCGGCGGCGCGGGCGTCTTGAAGTTGGGCCCCGCCGCGCAGGCGCTGACCAGCAGCGCGGCTGCGACGGCGCACGGGCCGACGGCGGCTTTGGTCATGTTCTCACGCCAGGCGACGGCCCTGTTATATTATATCAGCCGGTGTTGTTATATTATATCATCCGACAGTTCAAACGCGTTTCGCGCGGCGCTATGGCCACAAAGAGGTGGGAGAATTTCAGCCTGCAACAGTGGCGCTGCAGGGCTGTCGTGGACCGTTTGACGCGCGGTTTGACTCGGGGCGGACGCCGCCCGATCTAGGGGGGCGATGATCGACGACCTCTATTCGGCGAAGCTGCTGGCGCTGGCGGCTAACCTGCCCCGGCTGGGCCGGCTGGCGGCGCCCGACGCCAGCGTCGAGAAGGTCTCCAAGCTGTGCGGCTCCCGCGTGCTGGTGGACGTGATGGTGCAGGACGGCCGCGTGGCCGACTTCGCCCAGGAGGTGAAGGCCTGCGCGCTTGGTCAGGCCTCGGCGGCGGTGCTGGGCGCACACGTGATCGGCGCCACCCTGCCGGAACTGGAGGCCGCGCGCAGCGGCCTGAAGGCCATGCTGAAGGAAGGCGCCGCGCCTCCGGACGGCCGCTTCTCCGAGCTTTCGATCCTGGCGCCGGTGAAGGACTATCCGGCGCGCCACGCCTCGACGATGCTGGCGTTCGAGGCGGTCACCCAGGCGGTGAGGGACGCCGTCGAGAAACCCGCCTGACGGAGGTCCGCTTGGCCGAGTTCCTGCTGCTGATGCATGGCGACGCCACCCACGAGACGACGCTCCCCGACTGGGGTCCTTACATCGGCGGTCTGCAGGCCAAGGGCGCGATGCAGGGCGGCAGCGCCGTGGGCGGCGGGACGACCGCGCGCAAGGCCGGTGCGGCGGCGCCGCTGAGCACGCAGATCGTGGGCTACATCAAGGTGGCCGCCGCCGACCTGGAGGCTGCAAAGGCGCTGCTGCCCGGCAACCCCGTCTACGAGGCCGGCGGCACGGTGGAGATCCGCGAGTTGCCTGTGACGGGCTGATCGCAAGGTTCCGTTCATGGCCGCTCTGTGATACTGGGCGACCCTCTAGCTGCCTGGAACACCGAGATGCCCCGCCTGTCGGACATCGCCGTTTCCTTCGCCCGGACGTACGCGCCGGCGATGCAGCCTGCGCGAACTACGACCGCCGGCGCGGCTTGAACCTCTCGGGGTCCCGTCGTAGGCACGGGGCCTGACCTCGAGGCCCAAAGCGCCGGCATGAGCTTCTACGAGAGATGCGTCAGGGGCGCGCTTCGCGCCTACAAGCTGACGTTTTCGCCGCTGATCGGGCGCCAGTGCCGGTTCCTTCCGACATGCTCGGAATATGCCGCCGAAGCCCTGATCGGCCACGGCCCCTGGCGGGGGAGCGCCCTCGCCATCAAGCGGCTGTGCCGTTGCCATCCCTGGGGCGGCGGTTCGGGCTTCGACCCGGTCCCGCCCCCGCGCCGCAAGCGTGGAGTCCCGAAGGACCCGCCCACGGCGCGGAATTGGACATGTGAGACATGATCGACCTGATTTTCCCTGACGGCTCGAAACGCCAGTTCGACGACGGCGTCTCGGGCAAGGACGTGGCGGCTTCCATTGCGCCATCGCTCGCCAAGCGCGCGGCCCTGATCAAGCTGGACGGCGAGCTCCTCGACGTTGACCGGCCCCTGGCGCACGGCGGCAAGTTCGAAATCCTGATGCGGGACTCGCCGGAGGCGCTGGAGACCCTGCGCCACGACGCCAGCCACATCATGGCCGAGGCCGTGCAGGAGCTCTTTCCCGGCACGCAGGTCACGATCGGACCGTCGATCGAGGATGGCTTCTACTACGACTTCGCCCGCGACGAGCCGTTCAGCCTCGAAGACCTGGCGAAGATCGAGCAGCGGATGAAGGAGATCGTCGACCGCGACGAGGCCCTGGTGCGCGAGGTCTGGAAGCGCGACGAGGCCATCAAGCACTTCGAGTCCATCGGCGAGAAGTACAAGGCCGAGATCATCGGCGGCATTCCCGCCGGCGAGGAGGTATCGGTCTACCGCCAGGGGAACTGGAAGGATCTGTGCCGGGGCCCGCACTTCCCGTCGACGAAGTTCGTCGGCAAGGCGTTCAAGCTGACGAAGCTGGCCGGCGCCTACTGGCGCGGCGATTCGAAGAACGCCCAGCTGCAGCGCATCTACGGCACGGCCTGGGCCAACGAGGCCGACCTCGAGGCCTACATCCTGCGCATCGAGGAGGCCGAGCGGCGCGACCACCGCAAGATCGGCCAGGCGATGGAGCTCTTCCACCTGCAGCCCGAGGCCAAGGGGATGGTGTTCTGGCACCCGAAGGGGTGGACGCTGTTCCGCACGCTCGAGAGCTACATGCGCCGCATGCTGGACGCCGACGGCTACGTCGAGGTGAAGGCCCCGATGATCATGGACCGCGAACTCTGGGAGCAGTCGGGCCACTGGCAGAAATTCGGGCACGCCATGTTCACGTGCGAGACGGAGGAAGGCGAGGTCCTGGCCGTCAAGCCAATGAACTGCCCGGGCCACGTGCAGATCTTCCGCCACGGCCAGAAGAGCTACCGCGACCTGCCGCTGCGCATGGCCGAGTTCGGCTCGTGCCACCGCTATGAACCGTCGGGCGCCCTGCACGGCATCTTCCGGGTGCGCGGCTTCACGCAGGACGACGCGCACATCTTCTGCCGGGAGGATCAGATCGAGGCCGAGTCCACGAAGTTCGTGAAGCTGCTGGAGAGCGTCTACCGCGACTGCGGCCTGGAGCTGCACGCGGTGAAGCTGGCCCTGCGGCCCGAGCTGCGTTTCGGCACAGACGAGGTCTGGGACATCGCCGAGCAGAAGCTGGAGCGGGCGGCGAAGAACGCCGGCATCGCGGAAGTGGAGCACCTTCCCGGCGAGGGCGCCTTCTACGGGCCCAAGCTGGAGTTCCACCTGAAGGACGCCATCGGGCGCACGTGGCAGTGCGGCACGCTGCAGCTGGACTACGTCCTGCCCGAGCGGCTCGACGCCGAGTATGTCGCCGAGGACGGCTCCAAGCAGCGGCCGGTGATGCTGCACCGGGCGATCTGCGGCTCGCTGGAGCGCTACCTGGGCGTGATGATCGAGAACTACGCCGGCGCCTTCCCGCTGTGGCTCGCGCCGGTGCAGGTGGTGGTGGCCACGATCACGTCCGACGGCGACGACTACGCCCGCCAGGTGGCCGCGGCCCTGGCGGCCAAGGGCCTGCGCGTCGAGACGGACCTGCGGAACGAGAAGATCAACTACAAGGTTAGGGAGCACAGCCTGGCCAAGGTTCCGGTGATCGCGGTGGTGGGCCGTCGCGAAGCCGAGCTGGGCCAGGTGGCGCTGCGCCGGCTGGGCTCCGACCGCCAGGAGGTGATCGACCTCTCCGAGGCGGCGAACAGGCTTGCCAGCGAGGCCAACCCGCCCGATCTTGCCCGCAAGGCC
>Ga0308175_100002553_pt1 | contig 12469 bp, 16 predicted proteins | sample PhyCR1_3_FD_203893 | JGI IMG/M metagenome (GOLD analysis project Ga0308175, IMG submission 203893) | Soil microbial communities from UC Gill Tract Community Farm, Albany, California, United States - DLSLS.C.R1 | ecosystem: Environmental > Terrestrial > Soil > Agricultural land | place: USA... | reverse complement strand
ACAAGGATTTTGCAAATGGTAGAAACGCACGATTCATTCAGACACCCTGAGACTTGTTTTTAAATTCTGCACTGTCGTCGATGCTGCATGCAAAGCAACCGGACCGTGGGCGCGACAGCATTAACCCCTTATTGTACAATAGCTTTCCGGCTTGTCGCCTTCCCAGTAGTAATTTCTGTACAACTCCATGTCCCAACTCTGGCAGGCACGTTTCTTCACCACCGTTAATCATCTTCGCGATCTGCCCAGAACACAGGTCCCGGAGGTTGCGTTTGCCGGCCGCTCCAACGCCGGCAAGTCCACGGCCATCAATGTATTGTGCAACCAGAAAAAGCTGGCTTTTGCATCCAAGACGCCGGGGCGCACGCAGCACATCAATTATTTTTCGATCGGCGGCGCCCACGTCGGCCAGCACCGCAAGGATGAAACGCGGGTCAATGAAATCCGCGGCCTGCTGGTTGACCTGCCGGGCTATGGTTATGCCGAAGTCTCCGGGGACGCCAAGCTGCATTGGCAGAAATTGCTAGGCGATTATGTGCAGCGACGCGAACAACTGGCCGGGCTGGTGCTGATCATCGATTCGCGCCGCCCGTTTACGGATCTTGATATACAAATGGTGGAGTGGTTTGCGCCGACCGGCAAGCCGATCCATTGTATTCTGACAAAGGCCGACAAGCTCAACCGCAACGATGCCGTCAATGCCCTGCGACAGGCGCGCACGATACTGGCCAGTTACGTAATGGAGGACGGCAGCCCTTACCCGTTTACGGTTCAGCTGTTTTCGGCGCTCAAGCGCACTGGCCTTGAAGAAGCGACCGAGCGTATTGAAAGCCTGCTGGGATTGAATGTGCCGGAGCCCGAAGATGCGCAGCCGGGGTCAGATGCCGCGGATGACGCACGGCAAGCATAAAAAAACCCTGGAGAAAGGGGAGTATCTCCAGGGTAGTAACGCCTTATCGTCAAGAACGATAGGCCCCGCTCAGGGAGGAGAAGCGGGAGGTACTTGACGCACCTGTCGGTATGAGATGCAGAGCTGCGAAAAGTTTCAAATTTTTTTTACTCTTTGATTGCGGTTTCTTCGAGAACAGAGAATAGCCATGCCCCAACATCCCACCCAAGCCCAGTTCCCCGCCATTCGCATGCGCCGCATGCGCAAAGATGCATTCTCCCGCGCCATGATGCGGGAAAATGTGATTACCCCTGCCGACTTGATCTACCCGGTGTTTTTGCTGGATGGCAAAAACCAGTGTGAAAAAGTCGCTTCCATGCCGGGCGTCGAACGTATGTCCATCGACCATCTGCTCGGTGTGGCGGAGGAATGCGTCGCGCTCGGCATACCTGCCCTGGCGCTGTTTCCCGTTATTAATCCAGCGCTGAAAACGCCAGACGGAATTGAAGCCACCAACCCCAAAGGCCTGGTGCCGCGGGCGGTGCGCGAACTCAAGCAGCGCTTCCCGGAACTGGGCATCCTTACCGACGTGGCGCTCGACCCGTACACCAGCCATGGCCAGGATGGTGTGCTCAACGGCGAAGGTTATGTGCTTAACGATGAAACCTGCAGCATCCTGGTGCGACAGGCGCTGACCCAGGCGGAAGCCGGCGTGGACATCGTGGCGCCCTCGGACATGATGGATGGCCGCATTGGCGCGATCCGCAACGCGCTGGAATCGCACCGCTATATCCATACCCGTATCATGGCTTACTCGGCGAAATACGCGTCGGCGTTCTATGGCCCGTTCCGTGATGCGGTAGGGTCCTCGGCCACGCTGGGCAAAGCCAACAAGTCAACCTACCAGATGGACCCGGCCAACAGCGATGAAGCGCTGCGCGAAGTTGCTCTGGACCTGGCTGAAGGCGCCGACATGGTGATGGTCAAGCCGGGCATGCCTTATCTGGATATCGTGCGGCGGGTGAAAGACGAGTTCAAGGTGCCCACCTTCGCGTATCAGGTCAGCGGCGAGTACGCGATGATACAGGCCGCTGCCCAGAATGGCTGGCTGGATCATGACAAGACCATGATGGAAACCATCATGGCATTCAAGCGGGCCGGCGCCGACGGCGTGCTGACTTACTTTGCGCTGGATGTCGCGCGTCGCCTGAAACACAATCCCTGATTCCAGGCCCAGCCGCGACTACCGCATGGATATTTTCCAGATTACAAATACCCAGGTAACGCGGCTTGCGGAATCCGGCGTCACCCTGCCGCAGCAAGGTTTTCTGTGGCTGGACGCGACGCATGAGGAGGTCGCCGCCGCGCCGGAAGCCTGGCGCGCCGCGGTGGAACAGGTAACCGGCGTCCATGTGTACGACCCGCACCTGACCGACGCGGTCAACCTGCGCCATCCCTCCTATTTCGATTCGACGCACGAATATGAAATGGTGGTATTCCGCAAGCTTGCGCTCAATGGCGGCCCGGCCGACGGGACAGAGGAAAACACCAAGGTATCGGCCAACGCCACCAGGCTGGTCACCCGCCCGGTCACCTTCCTGGTGATGGACCAGGCGCTGATCACGGTCAGGGCGTCGCATAGCCGCACCGTCGAAGCCGCACGCGCGCGCCTGCTGGAGTATCGGACCAAGAGCAACGGCAACAGCCACAGCGGCCGGCCGCCTTCATCGCCGCGCGAGCTGATGCTGCGCCTGCTTAACGCAATGGTTGACCAGTACCTGGACCTGCGCCAGCCGCTGTCGCTGCAGATCGACCGCTGGCAACGCGCGCTGCTCAATACGCAGCGGCCGTTCAATGACTGGATGGCCTTGCTGGATGCGCGCCTGGAATTACGCAAGCTGGACCATCTGTGCGAGGAACAGCACGATGCGCTGCAGGAACTGCGTGACCATTTCGTTGACACCTTGCACAGCCAGGACGACAGCCGCAGCAGCGACCTGCTGCTGGTTCGCATCAACGACGTGATGGAGCACATCACCCGGGTGCTGAACCATGCGCGCCGGCTGGAATCATCGATTGAATCCGCGGTGCAGATTCATTTTGCGGCGATGGCTCACCGCACCAGTGAAATCATGCGCACCCTGACCGTCATCACTGCGCTCTTCATGCCGTTGACGCTGATCACCGGCATCTTTGGCATGAACTTCGAAGTGATGCCGCTGCTAAAAGATCGCGCCGGCTTCTGGATCACCATGGCGGCAATGGCGGTCATCGTGGTGATGCTGTTATTCTTTTTTCGCCGCAAGCGCTATCTCGAGGATCATGCGCGGGAGCAGGCGCGCGCTAGCGCCAAGCATTAAAAAGAAGCGCCCGACCGGGCGCTTTTTTGTTGCGGCGTGATGGCGATTCACTTGTTCGGCTGCGGCGTCATGCGCAAGTAAGGTTTGGGCGCGGTATAGCCTTTCGGATACTTCTGCTTGATCGTTGCTTCGTCCTGTATGGTCAGCGGGATGATTACATCATCGCCTTCGCGCCAGTTGCCCGGGGTAGCCACCGTGTAATTATCGGTCAGCTGCAACGCATCGATTACCCGCAGCACTTCATCGAAGTTGCGGCCGGTGCTCATCGGGTAGGTAATGATCAGCCGAACTTTCTTCTTCGGATCGATCACGAACAATGAGCGCACCGTCATGGTTTCCGATTGTTGCGGATGAATCATGTCATATAGCGTCGACACGGTCCTGTCGTGATCGGCAATGATAGGGAAGCCAACCACTGTGTTCTGCGTTTCTTCGATATCCTTGATCCAATCCACATGCTTCTCGACCGGATCGACCGACAGCGCGATTGCCTTCACATTGCGCTTGTCGAATTCCTGCTTGAGCTTCGCGGTCAGCCCCAGCTCGGTGGTGCAGACCGGCGTGAAATCCGCAGGATGAGAGAACAGCACCACCCACGAATCGCCGGCCCACTCGTGGAATTTGATGCGTCCGATCGAAGAATCCTGTTCGAAATCAGGGGCGGTATCACCCAGACGTAAGGTCATGGTCTTCTCCTTCAATTGTTATTGAAACGAAAACTATAACGCTACTCCCGGCTGCGATCCAACGATATTTACTGATTATGCAAATTACCAGCCGACCGGTTTTCAACGCGCAACCACAGCCATTGAAGCCAGAAATTTATCGGCATCCTGGAAACCGATGACGCGGCCGCCGGGAGTTTCCATGCCGTCCTTGCCAAAGAAGATGATGCCGGGCGGTCCGAACAGGCGGAAGCGCTTCAGCAGGGCCTTGTCATCCGCATTGTTGGCGGTCACGTCCGCCTGCAGCAGCACCATGCCGTCGAACTGGCCGCGCACCCGCGGATCGATAAAGGTCAGCTTCTCCATTTCCTTGCAGGAGACGCACCAGTCGGCATAGAAATCCAGCATTGCCGGTTTGCCGCTGGCACTGGCTTGCGCTAACGCCGCGTCCAGTTCAGATGTCGATTTAACGCGGGTGAATTGGGTCGCCTGGCGCTCGCCGCGCAAATGCGCCAGCGGCGCCAGCGGATCGCGCCCGCCGGTCGCCAGGCCGGCAAATTGCAGCGCGCCCAGCAGCATGAACAGCATGCCGACCAGCTTGCCGCGCCAGCCTGCGCCGCGCGGAAACATCAGCCAGGCGCCGTAGCCGAAACCCAGCGCGGCCCAGCCGGCCATCTGCACCCAGTCCGGCAGCACGGGCGCGACCATCCACAGGGCAACGGCCAACATCAGCACGCCGAAGAAGCGCTTGACCGCGTCCATCCATGCCCCGGCGCGCGGCAGCAGCGAGCCAGCCGAAACGCCGATGGCCAACAGTGGAACACTCATGCCGACGGCCATCGCAAACAGCGCGCTGCCGCCTATAACGACGTCACGTGTCTGGCTGATGTAAAGCAGCGCGCCGGCCAACGGCGCCGCCACGCAGGGCCCAACGATCAGCGCCGACAGCGCGCCCATGACGAACACGCCAGCCAGCTTGCCCGCAGTCTGCTTCTCGGAAATCCGCGTCAGGCGGGTCTGTATTGCGGCCGGCATCTGCAACTGGTAGACACCAAACATGGAAAGGGATAGCAAGGCCATCAGCAGCGCGAAAGCCGACAGCACCCAGGGGTTTTGCAGCGCGGCCGACAAGCCTTCGCCGAGCAGGCCCGCGGCGACTCCCAGTAGGGTGTAGACAATCGCCATGCCAAGACTGTAAGCGGTGGACAGCGTGAAGCCGCGCATCCGCGTTGCCTTCGTCCCTTCGCCGACGATGATGAAGGACAGGATAGGCACCATAGGCAGCACACATGGCGTGAATGACAGCCCCAGGCCGAGCAGCAGGAAAAGCGGCAGGATAGCCAGCAGGCGGCCGCTACGCAGGGATGCCTCTATGCGCCCCATGTCGGAATCGACAGCCGCCGGCGCACTGGCGCCGGCCGTGGAAGTTGTCTGCGGCTCGCCTGCGGCTCCGCGCGCGGCGGCCAGCAAGCCGCCGCCATTTGGCGACAGCCGGGCTTGCGAATCCATCGGTGTGTAGCACAAGCCCTTGTCCGCGCAGCCCTGGCTGGTGACTATCAGCGTAAACGGCCCGCTGGCCTCAACCGGCACAGTGATCGATACCGTCTTCCGGTAAGTCTCGACGTTCTTCTGGAAAGTCTCGTCAAATTTAACCTTGCCCGGCGGCATGCTTGGTTCGCCTAGTGTCGCGCCTTCGGCCCGGAATGCAAAGCGGTCCCGATACATGTAATAGCCATCGGCGATCCGGAAACTGACTTCTATGGTTTTCGGATCCAGCATCCGGCTGGAAAAGCTGAACGCGGCCTCCGGCTCCAGATAATCTTCCTCGGCGTGGGCGGCCGGTGCGGCAAAACCCAGCAGCAGTGCCAGCAGCATCAGCATTGGCAGCAGCCGGTCACGAAAAACATCCTTAAACATTGATTTCTTTCCTTGTTTCCTGGGCGATCCAGTCGAGATAGGCAGGCAGCCCGGCGCCGACCGGCAGCGCAATGATTTCCGGCAGCTCGTAGGGATGCAAGGCCTTGATGGCCTGCTCCAGTTCCGTATAGCGCCCAGCGGTGGTTTTGATCACCAGCGTCACTTCACCCTCTTCCTCTATCGCATCGCGCCAGCGGTACACCGACTGCACGCCGGGCAGCATGTTGACGCATGCGGCAAGCCGGCGCTCGACAAGCGCGCGCGCGAGGATGCGGGCGCTGTCGATATTGCCCAGGTTGGTGATGACCAGCAGTGCCTGTTCCATGTCATGCCTCCAGAATCAAATGCAAGCCTATTTCAGCAAGCGCCGCCGGGTCAACATGGTGGCGAGGTAGAAGCTGGCGATGCAGTAGGTCATCAGGATGGTCAAGTCCAGCAGCGGGGTCGCGGGCCAACCGCCAAGCATCAGCGGCCGCACCAGGTTTACGGCGGCGCCAAGGGGCAAGGCCTTGGACAACATCTGCAGCCAGACCGGCAATTGCGTGACCGGGTAATAAACGCCGGACAGGAAAATCATGGGCGTCATGACTAGCGTGAAATAGTAGGTGAAAAAGTCGTAGCCTTGCGCAATCGCGTTGAACACCAGTCCCAACGACGCAAAGGTCATGCCGATGAGGAACAGCAGCGGCAGGACCACCAGCGTTTGCGGATGCAGCCCTATGCCAAGCATGAACATCACACCGAGGATTGCGATGCCGGAAAACAGCGACTTGCTGGCGGCCCATAGCATTTCCGCCAGCACGACGTCATCCAGCGACAGCGGTGCATTGAGCAGCGCGTCCCAGGTTTTTTGCGCGTGCATGCGGGAAAACGTCGAATACAGGGATTCGAACGAGGACGCCATCATGACCGACATGCAGATGGACCCAGATGCCAGGAAATGGAGATACGGTATGCCGTTGATGGTTTGCAGCAGCGCGCCTAGCCCATAGCCGAATGCGATCAGCGTGATCAGGGGATCGGCGATATTGCCGAGCACGCTGGCTAGCGCCAGCTTTTTCCATACCAGGAAATTGCGCCGCCAGATGGGCACGAAGCGCATCGAAAACACCGGTAAGGCATACAGTGAAGCGGTGTTCATCTCAGTCCCTCATCTCCCGGCCAGTCAGCTTCAGGAACAAGTCCTCGAGGTTGGCCGGCCGATGAATGTAGCGCACGCCGTTGGCGTCGGCCAGACTGTCGACCAGGGGCTGCGCGTTGTTAGTGTAGCAAAACACGGTCTCGCCGCTGATCTCGTAGCGATCCGCCAGTCTGCGGGCAACCGACTCGGCCCAAGCCAGAGCGTTTTCGCCGTAAGCCTCAACTACCTGGGTTTCGATATGGGCGGCGATCAGATCGCGCGGCGCCCCTTCCGCTATCATCTTTCCGTGATCTATCACAGCCAGGCGATCGCACAGGCGCTCGGCCTCGTCCATGAAGTGTGTGGTGAGCAGTATGGTCTTGCCTTCTTTCAGCAGCGTCTTCAGGCGGTCCCAGATCATGTGGCGGGCCTGCGGATCCAGTCCGGTGGTGGGCTCATCCATGAAAATCAGGTCGGGGTCGTTAATCAGGGCCCGCGCCAGCGTCAGCCGCCGCCGCATGCCGCCGGACAGTTCACTGATGCGCGCATCCTTCTTTGCCGCCAAGCTGGAAAATTCCAGCAGGCGCGGGATGCGCTCACTTATCACGCGGTCCGCAATGCCGAAATAGCGGCCGAACACCATCAGATTTTCAGCCACCGTGAAGTCGGGATCGAGGTTGTCCCCCTGCGGAACCACGCCCACCCGCACGCGCGCCGCGCGCGCGTCCTCGGGGACAGGGCGTCCGACCAGGGTCACGTAGCCGCTATCGGGCCGGGTAAGGCCTAAACAAAGGCGCAGCGTGGTTGTCTTGCCGGCGCCGTTAGGGCCGAGCAGACCATAGCACTCGCCGCGCCGAAGCGAAAATGACAAGTCATCGACGATGATGTGCCTGGATTCGCCGCTGCCATAGGTCTTGCGGAGATCTTGGACTGAGAGGATGGCGGATGCACGCATGCAAAAGAGTCGTTCAGGATGGCTATGGCCGGGATTAGCAGGCAGCCATTATGTAACGAAAAAGCCAGGCAAGTGCCTGGCTTTCGATTGTACAACGCCTGCCTCAAGCGCCATGCGGCGCGATCGCTCAGGCGGTGGTGTCTTCAACTGCTTCGGTGATTTCCGGACGGTCCACCAGTTCGATGAATGCCATCGGGGCGTTATCGCCAACGCGGAAGCCCATTTTGAGAATGCGCAGGTAACCGCCGTTGCGGTTGGCGTAGCGTGGACCCAGTTCGGAGAAGAGCTTGACAACCATTTCGCGGTCGCGCAGGCGGGAAAATGCCAGTCGCTTGTTTGCCAGCGAATCAGTCTTGCCCAGCGTCAGGATAGGCTCGACGACGCGGCGCAGTTCCTTGGCTTTCGGCAGCGTGGTCTTGATGGCTTCGTGGCGCAGCAGCGAAACAGTCATGTTGCGCAGCATGGCGAGACGGTGGGAAGAGGTGCGGTTCAGCTTGCGAAGGCCGTGACGATGACGCATGGTGATTCCTTTCGGTTTTCAGTTTAAATCCAGCTCTTCTATCGACGCGACTTCGTTTTTCTCGTCGCGGCGCGGGCCGGTAAGGTCAATTTTAAAGTGCAGCATGATAACTGAAGGCACGCCGTGCCTCCAGTCATTTCGGTTGATTACTTCTCCAGGCCGGCGGGCGGCCAGTTTTCCAGCTTCATGCCTAACGTCAGGCCGCGCGAAGCAAGGACTTCCTTGATTTCGTTGAGCGACTTGCGGCCGAGATTTGGCGTCTTCAGCAACTCGTTCTCGCTGCGCTGGATCAGGTCGCCGATGTAGTAGATGTTTTCGGCCTTCAGGCAGTTTGCGGAACGGACAGTCAATTCCAGATCGTCGACCGGACGCAGCAGGATAGGATCGACGGACGGCGCGCGGGATGGCGCTTCCGCCGTTGCCTCGGTGCCTTCAAGCGCCGCGAACACGTTCAACTGGTCGACCAGAACGCGGGCCGACTGACGTATCGCTTCTTCCGGGGAGATCACGCCATTGGTCTCGATATTGATGACCAGCTTGTCGAGGTCGGTACGCTGCTCGACACGCGCGGATTCAACGGCGTAGGACACGCGGCGAACCGGGGAAAACGAAGCGTCCAGGATGATGCGGCCTATGGTCTTGTTGGTGTCTTCCGACAACCGGCGCACGTTTCCGGGCACATAGCCACGGCCTTTTTCGACTTTTATCTGCATGTCGAGATTGCCACCGGCGGTCAGATGGGCGATTACGTGATCCGGGTTGACCAGCTCCACATCGTGCGGCAGGTCGATATCCGAGGCCAGCACCGCGCCCTCGCCTTCCTTCCTCAAGCTCAACGTCACTTCGTCGCGGTTATGCAGCTTGAACACGACGCCCTTCAGATTCAGCAGCATGTCAACCACGTCTTCCTGCACGCCGTCGAGCGACGAATATTCGTGGACCACACCCGCGATCGTAACTTCGGTCGGCGCATAACCTACCATGGACGACAGCAGCACGCGGCGCAGCGCATTGCCGAGCGTGTGACCATAGCCGCGCTCAAACGGCTCCATGACGACTTTCGCCTGGCCGGCGCCAAGTGCTTCGACTTCGATGATACGGGGTTTCAACAGGCTGTTTTGCATGAAATGTCCTTTTCAATACCCTCGGCTCATTACACCGATAAGGCTGATGGCATTACGAGAAAGCCCGCCACGAACGTGGCGGGCGGGATACTGCATGATCCTGCGTACGCTAAAGCCGGATTAGCGGCTGTACAGTTCGACGATCAGCGATTCGTTCACGTCGCCCGCAATGTCGGTGCGCTCAGGGACAGACTTGAACGTGCCTTCCATCTTTTTGCTGTCTACAGATACCCACGACGGCATGCCGATCTGCTCGGCCAGCGACAGCGCTTCAACGATGCGGGTCTGCTTCTTGGCCTTTTCGCGCACCGCGATGACGTCGCCCGGTTTGACCTGGTAGGAAGCGATGTTTACAACGATGCCATTAACGGTAAATGCCTTATGCGAGACCAGCTGACGGCCTTCGGCGCGGGTCGAGCCAAAGCCCATGCGGTAGACGACGTTGTCCAGGCGGGATTCGAGCAGCTTCAGCAGCGTTTCGCCCGTGTTGCCCTTGCGGCGATCAGCCTCGGCGAAGTAACGGCGGAACTGGCGCTCCAGAATGCCGTACATGCGCTTGACCTTCTGCTTCTCGCGCAGCTGGTTGCCGTAGTCGGAGGTGCGAACGCCCGAAGTGCGACCGTGCTGGCCAGGCTTCGAGTCCATCTTGCCCTTGGAATCCGCGGAGCGGCGAGCGCTCTTCAGGAACAGGTCGGTGCCTTCACGGCGGGACAGCTTTACTTTGGGTCCGATATAACGTGCCACGAAAATTTCCTTTGATAATGACGCCCCCGAGTCGTGGACACTTCCATGACTCCAGACGCTAGTCCGGCCACGAGCCGACCGAACGGTGGTCTTAAGAAACAAGCCCGCCAGACTTCCCGGCGGGCGATTGCGATACTGCGTACTGCCTGCTGCTTAGCCTGGCGTCTTAGATGCGACGACGCTTCGGCGGACGGCAACCATTGTGCGGAACCGGGGTTACGTCCTGGATCTGGGTGATCTTGATGCCCAAGTTGTTCAGTGCGCGAACGGCGGATTCACGGCCAGGACCCGGGCCCTTGATGCGGACTTCCAGGTTCTTCACACCAAACTCCACTGCCACCTTGCCGGCTGCTTCCGCCGCCACCTGCGCTGCGAACGGGGTCGATTTACGCGAACCCTTGAAGCCTGCGCCGCCCGAGGTTGCCCACGACAATGCATTGCCTTGACGATCAGTGATCGTGATGATGGTGTTGTTGAAGGACGCGTGAATGTGCGCAATGCCTTCGGCAACGTTCTTTTTGACTTTCTTGCGCACGCGCGATGCGGCGGCGTTGGTTGGTGCTTTTGCCATAATGATTTCCTTGAATCCCGGTGCTGCTGCGGATTATTTCTTCAGCGATTGTGCTGCCTTGCGCGGACCTTTGCGGGTACGGGCATTGGTGCGCGTACGTTGACCACGGACCGGCAAGCCTTTGCGGTGACGCAGGCCGCGATAGCTGCCCAGGTCCATCAGACGCTTTATGCTCATCGATACTTCACGGCGCAAATCGCCTTCGACAACAAACTTGCCGACCTCGTCACGCAGCTTTTCAAGCTCGTTGTCGTCAAGGTCCTTGACCTTCTTGTCAGTCGCAACACCGGTCTTTTCGCAGATCTGTTCGGCGCGCGGACGGCCGATGCCAAAAATCGCAGTCAAGCCGATCACGGTGTGCTGATGGTTGGGGATGTTGACCCCTGCAATACGTGCCATTCGTTATTCCTCGATCAATAACGTTAATTAACCTTGGCGCTGCTTATGACGCGGTTCGATGCAGATGACACGAACAACGCCTTTGCGCTTGATGATCTTACAGTTGCGGCAGATCCGCTTGACTGATGCGAGCACTTTCATTTTTGCCCTCTCTCTTCCAGTTCTTGGTTCAATTGAATTACTTGGTACGGAACACGATACGTGCACGACTCAAATCATAAGGCGTCAACTCTACTGTCACCTTGTCACCCGGAAGAATGCGGATGTAGTTCATACGCATCTTTCCGGAAATATGTCCCAACACCACATGCCCGTTTTCCAATTTCACTCTAAACGTGGCATTCGGCAGATTCTCCAGAATCTCGCCCTGCATCTGAATAACGTCGTCTTTTGCCATGCGATCTGTTGTCACTCCGTCCGCTCAGCGCGTCGGAATGCCGCCCTTGAAATTTGCCTTGCGAAGCAACGAGTCATATTGCTGCGACATGACGTAATTCTGTACCTGCGCCATGAAGTCCATCGTCACCACCACGATAATCAGCAGCGACGTTCCGCCGAAGTAGAACGGCACCTTCCAACGCGCAATCAGGAACTCCGGCAACAGGCATACCAGCGTGATGTACACGGCGCCGGCCAGGGTCAAGCGCATCAGGATGCGATCGATATAACGCGCCGTCTGCTCACCTGGCCTTATGCCCGGCACAAACGCGCCGCTCTTCTTCAGGTTGTCCGCGGTTTCCTTGCTATTGAATACCAGTGCGGTATAGAAGAAGCAAAAGAACACGATCGCGGCCGCATACAGCAGGGCGTGAATCGGCTCGCCCGGCGCCAGCGAAGCAGCAAGATCTTTCAGGAAACGCACAAACGGGTTGCTTGTCTCGCCAGTGGTAAACCAGCTTGTCAGCGTTGCCGGGAACAGAATGATCGATGAAGCAAAGATGGGCGGAATAACGCCGGCCATATTCAGCTTCAGCGGCAGATGACTGCTTTGGCCACCGTAAATCTTGTTGCCCACCTGGCGCTTCGCATAGTTCACCAGTATCTTGCGTTGACCACGTTCAATGAACACAACCAGGAACGTCACGGCCGCCACGATGATGCAAATCAGGATCGCGGAAATAGCGTTCATCGATCCGGTGCGCACCAACTCGAACAGACCGCCCAGCGCATTTGGCAGACCCGCTGCGATACCGGCAAAAATAATG